>Ga0183260_10000257_pt1 | contig 42735 bp, 39 predicted proteins | sample AntDrymUQ4972206_2_FD_129768 | JGI IMG/M metagenome (GOLD analysis project Ga0183260, IMG submission 129768) | Polar desert sand microbial communities from Dry Valleys, Antarctica - metaG UQ497 (22.06) (version 2) (version 2) | ecosystem: Environmental > Terrestrial > Soil > Desert | place... | reverse complement strand
TTGCGAGAGGTGTATCACCGACCTTCTGGCCGTCCACCCAGACCTCGGCCCACGGCTGCGCGTTGAGGTTCACCGTGCCCCGTGGATCGATCGTCACCGTGCGCACCTCGCCCGGCTCGATATCGACCGACTGGACCGACCGGTAGCCGAGCGCCCGGTTGGTCAGGGTGAGTTCGTGCCGTCCGGGACTCAGCATGAGGCGCGCTTCCTCAGTTGTCCCGATCGTCTGCCGGCCAACGGCAACGTCGAGCACGAAGGGGGCGAAGATGGCCACCCACCCGGAGAAGATGGGCACGTCCAGCTTCAGTGTGCGGTCAGCCTCCACCCGGACGGTCCGCTTCAGGGAACCAGACGCGGAGAGGAACGTGAACGTGTGCCGTCCGGCCGGAACGCGGTCCAGCCTCAGTGGCGATTCGCCAGCCGGTTTCCCGTCGAGCAGCACCCGGGCACCGGCCGGTTGCGTTTCGATCTCCACCACGCCTGTGTTTGCCGGGGCCGAAACGGGAGAGGCTGGTCCTGTGGCCCCTGTGCTGGCTGGTGAAGACTCCGCTGACAGCGCGTCCGCTCCGGGGAGGTCCAGATAGGCTCGACCGGTGAACATGCCGACAACGAGCACGGCAGCCGTCAGGCCGGCGCGTCTCCACGGCAATCTTCGGCGCTCCTGTACGACCGGTTCGGGCGTCGCGGCGTAAATATCGGACTCGACAGGTTCCCGCCTGCCTCGGGGGCGGACGGGGTCATCCTTCAACTTCATCGGCGCGGGCGTGGCCGGAGCCGCCGCTATGGGTGTCAGCTGCGTCGGCCCAGCGGCCGGCGGGACCCAGGGGGTTGCTGCCGCAGGCTGGATAGGGGGTGGTGACAGCACGACCGGTGGCGGGTTGTACACCCGGAGCGGCGGGGGCGTGTAGCTCGGTACCTGCAGCGGCGGCGGCGCGGGGGGTGTGTATACCGGCGGCCTTGCCACGGCCGGGACCGGGGGCTCGAACGCCGCCGCGCGAGCGGGTGCGACGAGCCACGGGGTGGGCGCCGGCTGCGGCGGCAGCGGAGGAGGAGCCGGCACGAGCTCGGCTGGTTTGGCGGCGAGCGGCGCCTCAGCCGAGGCAATCGAGCGCAGCTTGTCCTTGCGCGATCGCGACGAGCGGTTTCGCTTGGCGCGGCGCTGCCGGAGCGCAGGTGCGGCTTCTGACGGCGGAGTCACGGAAGCAACCCGCAGCTCACCGCCCGCCTGCTCACCGGAGGCATCCTCACGGGTCGCATGCTCACCGGTCCACTGCTCACCGCCCGCATGTTCACCAGATGCCGGCGCATCGAATGAGTCGAGGCTGTCCAGGTCTATCTCCGTCTCCAGGCTGACGTCGTCGAGGTCTGGAGTCTCCTCCACCGGCGCGATCTCGGCGGCGGCAGTCTCGTACGGGTCGGCGTCGTCGACGACCTCCCAGGTGAACTCTTCGATAACCGGGTTCTGTTGCTCGTCGCCTGGAATCAAGACGTCCAGCCCTGCTGTGGGCTCCACCACTGGTTCGCCGCTCGGTGGAGCCATCTGCTCTACGAACTCCAGCAGTGCCTGCCGGCATACCGGGACCCCGATCTCGCCGGCCAGCTCACGCACTGCAATCAGCGCATCGTCTGCGCTTCCATACGGCTCATGCCCCGTCAGGTGAAGCGCCCGAGCCAGGAATTCGGTGATGGCGCCGGCAAACGCGGCGCTTCCGCGAATCTGCGCGACGTCCGTGACTTCGGCCACCAGGCCGGTGAGCCCGTCCGGGTATTCCTCGCCGCCGATCTGACGCCCGAGCACGAGCATCATGGCTGTGAGCGCCGCCTGACTGATGTCGGTCTTGACATCGAGCCGCGGCGCACCGGCCGTCAGGGGAACGGCAATCCCGAATTCCTGCCACAGCCGACGGCGGCTGTAACGGAGCAGGGTCAGAGGGGCGCCGTACAACGCGTCGAGGAGCACCACCTGGCCCGCGGGCGTGACGACGATGCGGCAGGGAGCGACGGTGCCGTGGGCGAACCGCGCGCCAGCGTGCAGTCCGCAGAAAGCAGGCAGGACGTCGAGCAGGAAGCCGAACGCGGCATCCAGCCCGGGAGCGGTACCCTGGTCCGACGCGATCTGCAGAAGATCCGACAACCGCATGCCCGGGACGAACTCCGATGCAACGATGAGCGCCCCGTCAGGGGCCCGCTCGATCGCACGGGGGCGCGCGATCCGTTCGTCCTCGAGGCTGCCGATGCGCTCCAGGCTCTCGCGCAACATCGGCTCGAACGCGGCAAGCTCGGGTCTGAGGACCAGCCGTTCGAGCATGACCCCCTCCTCCCGGTCGAACGCCAGCAGCCGGCGGCCCAGACCGTCCGCGAAACCGGAGGAGGACAGGGACGTGGCCGAGAGCGAAGTGGAGGGTAAGAAGGAAGACATCTCGGGGTCACGAGCACTTTTGCAACCCCTGCACCACGTCGCAATTCCATGCCGCGCGCGGTAAGTCCTGTGCCTGCCGCCTTTTGGGCCTCGTTTCCCGGACGCCGTTGCACGGCTGCGTAACCAGAGCGTCAGCGTGATGGCAGATCTGTAAGTGCGATTCGCAGAGGGGATGAGGCGAACGCAAGTGAGAAGGCGGCGTGCCGCCGCGGCAGGGAGGGTGTGCTACCATCCGCCTTCCGCCCGGGCGAATTCCCCAGGCAGGCAGGGAGAGTTACCCATGATCGAAACGAAAGGCTTCGCCGCCGAGCAGGCCGGCGCTGCCCTCGCGCCGTTCGCCTTCTCCCGGCGCGACCCTCGGCCTCAGGACGTTGTGATCGACAGCTGATAGTCAGGCGTGGTGGGGGACCACTCGCAGAATAGGTCTGGTGGACGGTAGGAGGGATCTTATTGAATCTTCTCGGCCACGAACCGGGCGAGCGGCACTCTCTCCGGCACATACCAATCCGGATAATCTTCGTTGAGGGGCACTTGCTTCGCCTACGCGTTCTCCTTCGCTTGCTGAATGGCTACGTCAGAAAGGTCCACGCCGCTGAGCTTCCATCCCTGGGGGTTGGCCCAGCAGAGCCTCCAACACCTTCAAGCCGGATCGGACCACGAGCTCCGTCAGCTCCGCCCGGGTATCAATCGAGAGATCGACGAGCGGCAAGGGGCGTGGAAATTCCGGTGCCTGTTGGCCGAGGGTCCGGAGTGTGCGAGACTGCAATGGCATGGCGGCTCCCTTCGTTGCGGCATTCGCCGCGGTTTTGGCCACCAGTCGTATGTTCGCAAAGGCCGCGCCTGCCTACCGCGGAGCCGCGCCGACTTCCCCGGCCAGCGCGCGAAAGAACCGGTTCAGCAACTGCTTCGCAGCCGGCTCCATCAGCCTGGAGCCGACCGCCGCAATGACCCCTCCCACCTGGCCCTGGCCCTCGCAGACGACATCCGTTTCACCTTCGACCTCGAGCAGCCTCATAGTCGCCTCTCCCGAGACGAACCCGCCGGCGCCCTTCCCGTCGATCCGCAGCGCCAGGGTTTCGGGCGGCCGCAGATCCCGCAGTTCGGCCCGCCCTGTGTACACACCTTTCAGCACACCGATTCCCAGACGAATCCGGGCTTCGTAGGTCTGTTCGCCCACACGAGTCAGTTCCTCGCAGCCGTCGATACAGCGGCAGAGGATCGCCGGGTCCGTCAGTGCCGAGAACACACGCTCCCGGACGCCTGGAATACGATAGGTCCCCGTCAGTTTCATGTGTCAGCGGGGGCGATGGCCCGGGCGAGCGCGCGGCGCGTGTTCACCTCGGCGAGATGACGGCGGTACTCGGCCGAGGCATGGATGTCGCCCAGCGCGTCGATACCGTCGGCTGCCGCCTCCGCTGCCTTCGCGACAGCCTCAGCGGTGAGCGTCTGGCCGGCGAGCAGAGCTTCGGTCCGGCTGGCGCGATATGGGACGGGCGCCACTCCGGTGATACCTACTCGCGCCGTTCGCGCGGCCGAATCCAGGACGACCGCAACGCCGCACAGCGCGAACCCGCTGGCCTTCTGCTCGGTCTTGACGTACGCGACCGAGGCGGGCGTTGGGCGGACGCGGATGGCAATCAGGATCTCCTCGGGCGCTATTGCCGTCTGGAGCATGTCGACGAAGAATTCGTCGGCGCGAAGGTCGCGCGATCCGGAAGGCCCCACCACCTCCAGCGTGGCATCGAGCGCGAGCATGACCGCGGGCCAGTCTGCCGTCGGATCCGCATGGACCAGACTGCCTCCGACGGTTCCCCAGTTGCGCACCTGTCGGTCGCCGATGTGCATCGCTGCCTGAGGCAGCAGGGGACACTGCTCTGCCAGCAGGCGTGATTGCGCGATGGCGCCATGAGTGGTCATCGCGCCGATCCGGAGGCTTCCGTCCGCCTCATGGATCCCGCTCAGTTGGTCGATGGCAGCCAGATCCACGAGCACGCCCGGACGCGCCAGCTTGAGCTTCATCGCCGGGATCAGGCTGTGGCCTCCGGCGAGCACCTTGGCCGAGTCACCGTGCTCCTGAAGCAGCCGGATGGCTTCGTCCAGCCGCTGCGGCCGGTGATACGAGAACGATTCCGCAATCATCGTCTTTCTCCCTGTGCTCGCCCTCTAGACGTTCCCGACCTCGAGCGCCCCCTCGCCGACGTCGTCGCTCGTGTACCTGGGACCCCGCCCCGCTTCGGGAATCTCGGCGCCTTCCCCGCTGCCGGGCTGCTCGCCGCGGCTGATCGCGCGCCAGACCTTCTCGCGCGTGAGGGGCAGATCGAGGTGCCTCACGCCCACCATGTAGAGGGCATCCAGCACCGCGTTGGCGATGGCGGGAGTGGCTCCAATCGTCCCCGCCTCCCCCACACCTTTGATGCCGAGCGGGTTGCTCGACGAGGGCGTCACGGTACTCCCCATCACGAACTCCGGCACATCAGCGGCACGGGGAATTGCATAGTCCATGAACTCACCGGTCAGAAGCTGACCACTCTCGTCATAAACGGTTTGCTCCAGCAGTACCTGTCCGATCGACTGCACGATCCCTCCCTGCACCTGCCCCTCGACGAGCAGGGGATTGATTTGCGGACCACAGTCGTCGACGGCGACGTACTTGATGATTTCCACATCGCCGGTCTCGCGATCGATCTCCACGGCCACAATATGGGCGCCGAACGGAAACGTGAAGTTCTCCGGCTCGAAAAACGTGGAGGCCTCCAGGCCGGGCTCGAACCCGCGCGGCAGGTTCTTCGCCACGTACGCCTCTGCCGCAAGCTGCGCCCACGACAGGGACTTCCCGTTGGCAGAGAACGCGCCGTGCTCGAACGTGACCACATCCGGTGTGCTCTGCAGCAGGTGCGCCGCCAGCCGCGTCGCCTTGTCGACAATCTTGTCGATGCAGAGCACGATGGCGGTGCCGCCCAGCGCGGTGGCCCGGCTGCCGTACGTATCACGCCCATAGGGAGCGACGTTGGTGTCGCCGTAGAGCACGACGATGTCTTCCATCGCGACGCCGAGACGATCCGCCGCTATCTGTGCGAAGCTGGTCTGCTGACCCTGCCCGTGCGGCGTCGCGCCGGTGATCACCGTGACCGTTCCGGAGAACTCGATGCGGACCGATCCCCACTCCCAGCCGCCCGCCGGCATCGCGGCAGACGGGCCCAGGGCGCAGATTTCAACGTAGGTGGAGACGCCGACGCCGAACAGACGCCCCTGCGCCCGCGCCTCGGCGCGCCTGTTCAGCAGTGCCTTCCACTCGCCGAGGCGCTGGGCCTCCTCGAGGGCGCCCTGGTAGTTGCCTGTGTCGTACACGAGGCCGCAGGCGGTCTGGAATGGGAATTCGCCCGGCTGCGGCATATTCTTCAGCCGCAGCTTCACGGGATCCATACGCAATTCGTTGGCTACCACGTCGAGCATCCGCTCAATCAGATAGGTCGCCTCCGGACGTCCCGCTCCGCGATAGGCGTCGGTGGCCATTTTGTTGGTGAACACACCGGTCACGTCCATCCGCATCGCCTTGAACTTGTAGCACCCGGTGAGCATCAGCGCGGTCAGCGTCGGGATCGCCGGGGTGAGCAGCTGCAGATACGAGCCGATGTCCGAAATCGTCCGCGACTTGATCGCGAGCAGCGTGCCGTCATCGTTCACGGCCACCTCGTAGTACCCAATCTGATCACGACCGTGTGTGGTCGCGGCGGCATTCTCCCGCCGGGTCTCGATCCACTTGACCGGCGCGTTCAACCGCAGCGCGAGATGGCAGCAGAGCGCCTCCTCCGCGTACACGTTCAGCTTCGACCCGAAGCCGCCGCCGACCTCCGGTGCAACGACGCGAAGCTTGTTCTCGGGAATGCCGATCATCCCCGGCAGCAGGGTACGCAGCAGGTGCGGCACCTGCGTCGAGCTCCACAGCGTCATTGAGCCCTCTCCGGGGTGGTAGGACGCTACGCACCCTCTTGGCTCGATGGCCATCGGCGTGAGCCGCTGATGCACGACCTTCTGCGAGACGACTCGATCGGCCTGCTGGAACCAGCGCTCGATGTCCGTTTCACCGGCTGTCGTCATGGACCAGGTGAAGGCGACGTTCGTGCCGAAATCCGGATGCACGAGGGCGGAGCCCTCCTCCAGCGCCGCCTCAGGATCGATGACGGCGGCCAGCGGGTCGTAGTCGATGGCGACCAGATCGGCGGCGTCCTGCGCGACGTACCGGTCGCGGGCGACGACCACCGCCACGGCATGCCCCACAAAATAGACGCGATCACCGGCAAGTACGGTGTGCGCGGGCCGCTTCAAGCTCGGGAAGTCGGAGGTACATGGGACGGTGCCGCACGCGTGGTTGACGTCCGTGCCCGTGAGCACCGCGACGACGCCGGGCATGGCGCGCGCCGCGGTGGTGTCGATGGACCGCACCCGGGCGTGCGCATGCGGGCTGCGCGCCAGCACGACGTGCAGCATGGAGGGCAGCCGGATGTCGTCGACGTAGGTGCCGCGGCCGGTAATCAGGCGCGGATCTTCGACCCGCTTGATCCGCCGTCCCACGTAAGGTTCAGCGTGAGTGGCCATCCTGAGGCGACCCTCCTCTCTCGGTGGAGCGAGCCGCGTGCTCGACCGCGTCGATGATGTGCGTGTACCCGGTGCACCGGCACAGGTTACCCTTCAACCCTTCGACGATCTCGGCGCGCGACGGAGCCGGCGTCTCCGCCAGGAGATCGATCGCCGTCATGATCATGCCTGGCGTGCAGTAGCCGCACTGCAGCCCGTGACAGGTCCAGAATCCGTCCTGGACCGGGTGAAGTCCCCTTTCGGAGGCAACCCCCTCGATAGTCGTCACGTGTGCGCCGTCGGCCTGGACGGCGAACATCGTGCACGACTTGACCGCACGGTCGTTGACCAGCACGGTGCAGGATCCGCAGATGCTGGTCTCACAGCCGACGTGCGTACCGGTCAGACCGCAGACGTCTCGAATGAAGTGGACCAGCAGCATGCGGGGCTCAACAGAATCCTCGCGTGCCGTCCCGTTGACGCGTATCGCCACCTGAGTGCTCATCACGCCCCCTGTCACAGCGAAAGAACCCGCGAATGGTGCGTGAGGAGCTGACCGCCTGTCAACCTGTTCTTTAGCAAGTGTCAAGACGAAAGAGAAATGTCTTTTCGGGAGAGGCCGAGGACGCCTGTGGAGCTGTCGACAACTGTTCTGTGGTTTCCAAGGAGCGGTGCGCGTTGTGTGTGTCCACGGCTCCGGTAGCTTCCATAAGCCTAGCGTCCTTACCTGCTGAGCTCGCCCCAAAGTGCGCGCCTCAAATCCACGGCCCCATGGATGATCAGCGCTGGGTCGTACGACGTCGCGCCCGCCCACCGCGTCGCTGCGCGCCTTTGTCCGTGGGCCCATCAGCGATGGGCGATCGAACAGCAGTACCAAGAACTCAAGAACGAGCTCGGACTCGAACAGTTCAAAGGCCGCAGCCTGCCAGGATGGAATGCCCCGCTCTCGGGCGGCCCTGCGGTGAAATGTTCCGACTCCGCAAGGGCTCACGTATGGCTGTCGGCGAACTCTGGACGCACCCGTACGGCGGGAGGTGCGGGTGAGAATGACGGAGATCTTGTGCGCAACGAACCGAAGCGCGACGGGCTGGCGCTGGTAAATTGGCGCTCGAATCGAAGGCTCGGTTTCAAGGGGAAGGGCTGGACCTCAAGAAGCAAAAGCCGGGCGATACAACGGAGGCGTGGTGTAACGTGGCGGCCAAGAGCCGGTGCGGCTCATTCGGAAGCGCATCGAGGTACCATCTGCCGGCCAGGGCGGACGAGACGTGCCGGCAGAGGACGTCATCATGAGCCTCCGCAAACGCTGCAGCGCCTCCGAGCCAGACACGCTGACGGACGGCGGCCCTACGTCTTCACCAACGCGCGAACGGGAGATCGCTACACGGTCAACGGGGCCCTGCACATCTTCCGGCGCGCGGTGGACCGCGCCGGCATCCGAACGGGTGACGTCACGCTGCACACGCTCCGGCACACCGCGATCAGCCGGATGATCGCGCAGGGGTTCGACGACTTCACCGTGATGGAGATCTCCGGCCACAGTTCGACGCGGATGTTAGGGCGGTACACCCATCCGACCGAATCGCGGAAGGCGGACGCGCTGAACTCGTTCGCGTTGGTCACAAAGCGGTCACAATCGCCGGACGCGCCGCGTGACGAGTTGGCCGAACTGAAGGAATTGTTAGGAAAAGTTGGTGGACGGCGGGAGGATCGAACTCCCGGCCTCCGCGTTGCGAACGCGGCGCTCTCCCAGCTGAGCTAGCCGCCCACTTCCGATGCAGGACATCCTTCCGGACACACTGACGCCCGCCAACGTCAGACCGGCAGGAACCCCCAATACTAGCACGCACATACAGTCCACGCAACGCGTCAACGGCCGCGCGGAACCGGTTTCCCCGCGCGCAACACCGCCTGCCGAGCGACGCGAGATCCAATTGTTATACTCGCGGGATGGCCGCGTCCGAGTCTTCTCGTCCTCAAGGTAAACGCATCGGAATCATGACCGGCGGCGGTGACGCCCCTGGGCTCAACGCCGTCATCCGCGCCGTCGTCAAAGCGGGGGCGAGCTGGAACTGCGAGACCATCGGCATCGAGGACGGGTTCGACGGGCTGCTCGAGCGCGATCGCTGGCGCAGGCTCACACCGAGAGACGTCACCGGCATCCTGCGGATCGGCGGGACGATTCTGGGGACCGTCAACCGCGGCAACCCGTTCGCCAAGCCGGTCCAGACCAGTGATGGTCCACGGGCCTACTCGGATCGCTGCGTCGAGATCTTCAAGGACATGAAGCTCGATGCACTGGTCGTCATCGGCGGCGACGGCACGCTGGCGATCTCCCACGAGCTCTACAAGCTGGGCATTCCGCTGGTTGGCGTGCCGAAGACCATCGACAACGACATCGTCGAAACCACCAATGCGTTCGGCTTCGATACGGCTGTGAGCTTTGCCACCGATGCGGTCGATCGCCTGCACACGACGGCCGAAGCGCACCAGCGCGTCATGATCGTGGAGGTGATGGGACGCTACGCCGGCTGGATCGCCCTCTACGCCGGCGTGGCAGGGGGCGCCGACGCCATCCTCGTCCCGGAGATTCCGTTCGACCTCGAGAAAGTGGCCGCCCACATCCGGACCCGGGATCAGTGCGGCGCCCGGTTCAGCATCGTTGTCGTCGCGGAGGGAGCCAAGCCGGTCGGGGGAAACGTTTCGCTCATACAGCCGGCCAGCACCGGGTACAGTGAACGGCTCGGCGGGGTTGGCGCGGCGGTGGCGGCGCGGCTGCAGGCGCTGACCGGGAAGGAAACCCGTTACGTCGTGCTCGGTCATCTGCAGCGGGGAGGAGCACCGACCAGCTTCGACCGGATGCTCGCGACGCGGTTCGGGGCCTACGCCGTGGAGCTCGTGATGCAGGAAAACTACGGCACCATGGTCGCCTTCCGTCCGCCCGACATCATCGGCGTGCCGCTCGAGCGCATTGTGGGACGCACGCGCACGATTCCGCCGGACTTCGACGTCGTCCGCTCGGCGCGTGCGATGAACATCTCGCTCGGCGACTGAGCGTCAGGGGGCCAGCACCTCGAGGTACTTCAGCGCGCCTCCGGTGTTGAAGAGCACCACCGTGTCGTCAGCCCCGACCTGCCCTGCCGAGACGAGCATGCGAAGGGCATGCAGCGCGGCGCCTCCCTCCGGTGCGGCACTGATCCCTTCACGGGCACCGAGGTCGCGCATCCCCCTCACCATGTCGCGGTCGCTCACGGCCACCGCCGTTCCACCGCTCTCCCGGATCGCACGCAGCACCAGGAAATCGCCGATGGCTCTGGGAACACGCAGCCCGTCCGCCAGCGTTCGGGCGTCGGGCCACGGGGCTGCCCGATCCGCTCCCTCGTCGAAGGCCTGAACGATGGGAGCGCAGCCCTCAGCCTGTACGGAGACCATTCTGGGGCGTCGTCCGTGGGCCTTCCAGCCGATCGCTTCGAGCTCCGCGAAGGCCTTCCACATTCCGACCATCCCGGTGCCGCCCCCCGTCGGATAGATGATCCAGTCGGGAAACTCCCAGTCGAGCGCCTCGCCGATCTCGTAGGCCATCGTCTTCTTGCCTTCGATCCGGTAGGGCTCCTTGAGGGTTGACACGTCATACCACCCCAGCGGCCCTCCGCGCTCGGCGGCAATCCGTCCCGCATCCGTGATCAGGCCATCCACCAGTACCACGTGGGCGCCGTAGAGCTCACACTCCCTGATGAAGGGAACCTTCACGTCCTTGGGCATGAACACGTGTGCTTCGATGCCTGCGGCCGCCGCGTACGCCGCCAGAGCGTTGGCTGCATTCCCCGCAGAGGGAACGGAGACTGTTCTCGCACCGAGATGAAATGCCCGCGTGACGGCCGCTGACAGGCCGCGCGCCTTGAATGAGTTCGTGGGATTGAGCGACTCGTCCTTGACGAACAGCCGCGTGAGCCCGATCTCGGCGCCGAGACGACGGGCATGGAGCAGGGGAGTGCCCCCTTCGCCCAATGTGATCGGGAGCTCGCCGGGCAGCAGCGGCATCAACTCCGCGTAGCGCCACATGCTGCGGGTCCGGGTGGCCAGCGTCTCCTTTCGCCAGGAACGCGCCCCCTGCAGGTTGTACCTCGCAAACAGCGGCGCACCGCAGGTGCAGAGGTGCTGCGGCGTCCGTGGATCGTACGGGGCTGCGCCGCACGGCACGCTGCACTCGAGATGGGTGAAGTAGGACACGCAGCGCCAGCGGGTCGACGAACCGGCTTACTTCCCGAGCAGATCCGAATCCTTCTTCTTCTGCAGCTCGTCGATAGTGGCGATGTGCTGGTCGGTGATCTTCTGGACCTCGTCGAGACCACGCCGCTCGTCGTCTTCGGAGATCCCGTGGTCCTTGAGCAGCTTCTTCAAGCGGTCGTTCGCGTCACGGCGGACCTGGCGCACCCCGTTGCGTCCTTCCTCGGCGTACCTGTGTACCAGCTTCGACAGCTCCTTGCGGCGCTCGGCGGTGAGTGCCGGAATCGGAATGCGCACGGCCTTGCCGTCGTTCGTCGGGTTCAGACCGAGGTTGGAATTACGGATTGCCTTCTCAATCGAGGCCATCAGCGACGGATCGAACGGTTGCGCAACGATCAGTGTCGGGTCGGGTATGGAGAGCGACGCCACCTGGTTGAGAGGCATGTGCGAGCCGTAGGCATCAACATGCACGGAGTCCAGGATGGACACGGAGGCCCTGCCCGTTCGAACGCCGGCGAACTCCCGCCGCACGTGCTCGAGCTGGCCGTCCATCCTCTTCTTGACCTCGACAAACAGTTCTTTCAGATCACTGACGTCCATGAGCTCCTCGCAGGTGAGGTTGCGGCGCCCGTCAGGCGCGAACGGTGGTTCCGACCGGCTCTCCCATGATCACGCGACGGAGGTTGCCGGACGTCCGGAGGTTGAAGACGACGATCGGGAGGTTGTTGTCCATGCACAGCGAGATCGCCGTGGCATCCATCACCTTGAGGCGCTGCTCGAGAACCTTCTGGTACGAAATGTCGCCGTACTTGGTGGCGGTGTTGTCGAGCATCGGGTCGGCCGTATAGATCCCGTCGACCTTGGTGCCCTTGAGGATGACGTCGGCCCTGATCTCCATCGCGCGCAGCGCCGCGGCCGTATCAGTGGTGAAGTACGGGTTCCCCGTGCCGGCCGCAAAGACCACCACCCGCCCCTTCTCGAGGTGCCGCACGGCCCGGCGGCGGATGAACGGCTCGGCGACCGCCCGCATTTCGATCGCCGAGGCGACGCGCGTCACGATGCCGTGATGCTCCAGCGCATCCTGCAGCGCGAGCGCGTTGATGACGGTCGCGAGCATGCCCATGTAATCGGCCGTTGCGCGGTCCATCCCCTTGGCACTCGCCGCCAGGCCCCGGAACAGATTCCCGCCGCCGATGACCACGGCGGTCTGCACACCGAGTGCCTGGATCTCGCCGACTTCCATCGCAATCTGCGTGGTAACAGCAGGGTCGATCCCGAACGCCTGCTCTCCCATCAGCGCCTCGCCGGAGAGCTTCAGGAGCACACGGCCATAAAGCGGAGCGGACATATCCGGCCGATTATAGCGGCTATGCGCCTTCGCCGAGCTTGAAGCGTACGAAGCGGGCGATCGAGATGTTCTCGCCGAGCTTGGAAATGGCCGCCTGCACGGCCTGTCCGATCGTGACCTTCGGATCGCGGATGGAAGGCTGGTCCATCAGGCAGACCTGCTCGTAAAAGCTGCCCAGCTTGCCTTCCACAATCTTCTCGATCACCTGCGGGGGCTTGTTCTGACCCTCCATCTGGCCGCGGTAAATGCCCTTTTCCCGGTCCAGGATCTCAGCGGGCACATCCTCCCGCTTCACGTACTGGGGGCTCGCCGCGGCGATGTGCATGGCCACCTCGCGCGCGAGCGCCTGGAAGTCGTCGGTGCGCGCCACGAAATCGGACTCGCAGTTCACTTCCACGAGCACGCCGATCTTGCCGCCCATGTGGATGTAGCTGCCAATCAGCCCATCATGGGTCGAGCGTCCCGCCTTCTTCGTCGCCTGCGCGAGACCGCGCTTGCGCAGGATGGTCGTGGCCTCATCCAGATTGCCGTTCGCCTCGACGAGGGCGGCCTTGCACTCCATCATGCCCGCGCCGGTGGCGTCGCGAAGCTGCTTCACGATTGCTGCCGAAATCTCTGCCATTCGTTGTCGCTCCTGATCAGTCTAGAGGATGCCTCAGGGAGGGCTTTCCGCCGTACGCAATAACGCCGGCCTGATGGTGCTCGGCCGGCGCTTCCGCTGTTGGGTTCCGCCCGCTACACGGAGGCGGGTGAGGTGGCCTGCTCGGGCCGCGCCTGCCGCACGGGCCTGGCGCGGCGGCCGCGATCGTCGTCGCCTTCGGGGCCGTCGTCCGCATGCGCCGACTCCCGGGCGCCCCGGCCTGACATGACGGCATCGGCAATCCGGGAGGCAAAGAGCCGAATCGCGCGGAGCGCGTCGTCGTTGCCGGGGATCACGAAGTCGACCTCGTCCGGATCGCAGTTCGTGTCGACCACGCCGATGACCGGGATCTTGAGCTTCCTGGCCTCGTCGACGGCGATCTTCTCCTTGCGGGTATCCACGACGAACAGCGCGTCCGGGAGGCGGGCCATGTTGCGGATGCCGTCGAGGTTCTTCTGGAGCTTGCGCTTTTCCTTTTCGATCTGCGCAATTTCCTTCTTCGAGAGCGTCTCGTAACGGCCGTCGGTTTCCATCGCCTCGAGGTCGCGCAGCCTCGTGAGGCTCCGCTGGATCGTGGTGAAGTTGGTGAGCAGACCCCCGAGCCATCGCTGGTTCACGAAGAACATGCCGCAGCGCTGCGCTTCCTCGGCGACCGCGTCCTGCGCCTGCCGCTTCGTTCCGACGAAGAGCACCGTGCGCCCTTCGCTGGCGAGGTTCGTGGCAAACTGCTCCGCCTCACGGAACAGGCGTGCCGTCTTGGCGAGATCGATGATGTAGATCCCGTTCCGCTCGCCGAAGATGTACGCCTTCATCTTCGGGTTCCAGCGCTTGGTCTGGTGTCCGAAGTGGACCCCGGCCTCCAGCAAATCCTTCAACGCGATGCCGCTCAAGCTACCTCCAAGGTCCTACCGCTTACTGAACTGGAAGCGCTTGCGCGCCCCCTTCTGCCCGTACTTCTTCCGCTCCTTGATGCGCGCGTCGCGCGTCAGGAAGCCCGACTTCTTGAGCCGCTGCCGGAGCTCGATGTTGAACTCGACCAGCGCTCTGGCGATACCAAGCCGCAGCGCCCCTGCCTGGCCGGCGACGCCGCCGCCCGCGATCGTGGCGAGCACGTCGAACTTGTCGGCCGTCTCGGTGACAGCCAGCGGCTGCCGGATCTGGGTGCGGAGCGCCTCGGTGGGGAAGGCCTGCTCTATTGGCTTGCGGTTGATGACGATGCCGCCGGTGCCGGGGCGGAGGAAAACGCGGGCGGTGGACGTCTTGCGGCGGCCCGTGCCGTAATACTGATTACCTGCTGCCACGTTCATGCAACCTCGCGCGTGCTCGTTTTGGACGTTCTCGTCTTACCTGCCAGGGCCCGGGGCTTCTGCGCCTGGTGCGGATGCTCTGCGGCCGCGTACACCTTCAACTTCCGCCACATCGCGTCACCGAGCTTGGTCTTCGGCAGCATGCCGCGAACCGCTTCCTCGACCATCCGGACGGGATTCTTCTGCCGTACGTCTTTGGCGCGCTCCTCGCGGAGCCCGCCCATGTACCCGCTGTGGTACCGGTACAGCTTCTGGTCTTCCTTCCGTCCGGTGAGGCGCACCTTTGCCGCGTTGACAATGACGACGTGGTCGCCCGTGTCGATGTGCGGCGTGTAGACCGGCTTGTGCTTGCCCTGGAGGAGCCTGGCAGCCTCGGTCGCAATGCGGCCCAGCACCTGCCCGTCGGCGTCCACGACATGCCACTGCCGCTCAATGGAGCCGGCGGTGGGAACGAACGAACCCATGTAACAAAACCCTTTCGGCCTGCGCTGCCGGCCGCCCGAGCAGAGAATCGGTACTCGCAGTCAGCAACATTCAAACGACGGCAATCCAAGAGGATACCGGCGTTTAGTCGTGCTGTCAAGCTGGCGGCGGGGGCGTCCGGGGAGTCCCGGGGTTCACGGCACTTCACGATCCGGCACGACGACCTGTCACGCGGCGGAGGACCAGATCGGATAGCCCCGGCGACGAGCAGGATGGCTGATTCTGCATTACAGATTCGTCAGTCAAGTTCGAAATTGTTAATTGCCGACGTCTCATTCTGGCCCTGATTACCAGAACGCCCGTATTCAGCGAATTCTGTACGCCGGTCTCGGGTGGCACTCCCTTTGCCCCCTAGCTCCGCAATCACGGTCAGCGCTGGCAGCCCTTCCGAGCCGGCCAGGAGATCGGCAGGCACCCTCAGAGGGGACCTCCCGGCCTCACGACGTTGCGGCTCTTCACGAGACAGGACACGCTGGTGTTTCGCAGATCAAAGTCCCTGGTCGGTCTGGACATCGGCTCGAGCGCGGTCAAGGCGGTCGAGCTGAAGCCCTCGGGCAAGGGGTACCAGGTCATTGCCTTCGGCAGCGAGCCGATTCCGCCTGACAGCATCGTCGACGGCGCGATTACGGACGCCGCGGCTGTTGCCGGCGCCATCCGCCGCCTTCTGGACAGCCGGAAGATCCACACCAAAGAAGTTGCCGCCTCGCTCTCCGGCAACGCGGTGATCGTCAAGAAGATCACGCTGCCGATCATGACCGAGGCCGAACTGGCCGAGTCCATCGGGTGGGAAGCCGAGCAGTACATCCCGTTCGACATTCAGGACGTCAACCTCGACTATCAGGTTCTCGACGCGGGCGACGCCGCTGCCGGGCGGACGAACATGGAAGTCCTGCTCGTCGCGGCGAAGAAGGAAAAGATCGCGGACTACACGGGTGTCATCGGACAGGCCGGACGCCAGGCGGTGGTCGTCGACGTGGACGCCTTCGCGCTGCAGAACGCGTTCGAAGCGAACTACGGCATGGAACCGGGCCAGGTCGTCGTGTTGCTGAACGCGGGGGCCAGCGCGACGAACATCAACATCCTCCATGGCGATCAGTCCGTCTTCACCCGCGACCTGTCCACCGGCGGTAACGCCTACACCGAGGCGCTCCAGAAAGAGCTGAACCTGTCGTTCGAAGCGGCGGACCGCCTCAAGTGCGGTGCGGATATCGACGGGGCAACGTTCGAAGACGCCCGGCCCGTGCTGCGGGCGGTCAGCGAGAACGTGATGCTCGAGATTCAGAAGACGTTCGATTTCTTCAAGGCCACCTCCGACACGGACCGGATCGACCGTATTGTCGTGAGCGGCGGGGCGTCCTGCGCGGAAGGCTTCCTCGAGATGCTCACCGAGCGATTCGCTGCCCCGGTGGAGATCTTCGACCCCTTCAGGAAGGTCACACTGGATTCCAAGCGGTTCGGCACATCGCTTCCTCCCGGGGTGGCGCCGACCGCCGCCGTGGCGCTGGGGCTCGCATTGCGCAGGGCGGCCGACCGATGATCCGCATCAATCTTCTTCCGGTCGCACGCGAGCGGGCACCCCAGCGGGTCCTCGTGCCGGCCGCGCACCGCGTCACGATTGCCGCCACCCTCATTCTGCTGGCGACCACGGTCTTCATCGGCTGGTGGTTCTGGTCGCTGCAGCAGCAGTCGCAGGGGCTCGATCAGGAGATTGCCAGGGTAGAGGAGGAGACGCGCCAGATCCAGAGTGTCCTCGAGCAGGTGCGCAAGTTCGAGGCGCAGAAGACGGTTCTGCAGCAGCGCGTTTCGCTCATCGAGCAGCTCCGCAAAGGGCAGGCGGCGCCTGTCCATCTGCTCGACGAAATCAGCAGGAGTCTTCCGGAACGCCTCTGGCTCAACGAGCTCTCGCAGACCGGCTCCGAGTTCACCATGTCCGGCGTGACCGACTCGCTGACCGCGGTCTCCGACTTCGTTGCCAACCTCGAAAACACCCGGTGGTTCCAGAAGCCGGTCGAGATCCTGGACAGCCAGGTGCAGACGGACTCCACGGGCGCGGACCTGATCAAGTTCCAGGTGAAAGCCGCATTCGCCGATCCGGCCTCGGTGCCAGCGCCTGCTGCGCCGCCGGCCTCGGCCACGGCGCAATAGTGGGCGCAGGCGCGCAGGCGTCGTTGCGGGACCGGTAGGGAGCAGGATTCTCATGGAACTGTCACTCAGCAAACTTCCCTGGTACGCGCAGGTCGGGGCATTCGTTCTCGTCTCGGCCGGGGCGGTCTTCGCGTTCTGGTACCTCTACGTTGCCGAGGTACACGCGGAGTTCGCCCAGCGCGAGACTCGCCTTACCGCTCTTCGGATGGATCTTGGGAAGGGTGTCGCGACCGCCAGGCAGCTGCCGCAGTTCGAAGCGCAGGTCCAGGAGCTCGAAACCCGGCTCGAGAGCCTGCGGCAGGTGCTGCCGGAAGAAAAGGATGTCGCCGACATCCTGCGACGCATCCAGGGGCTCGCCACCAAGTCGAACCTCTCCATCCAGCGCTTCCAGCCCGGCAAGGTCGTGCAGCAGAAGATGTACGCCGAGATTCCGTACCGGCTCTCGGCGGAGGGCACGTACCACAACCTCGCGGCCTTCTTCGAGCAGGTGAGCAAGTTCCCGCGAATCATCAACGTCGGCGAGATCGTCATCAAGGCGAAGTCCCCGGCGGAGCCGGGTCGCACCATCACGGCTGAATGCGTCGCCACGACATTCGTGCTGCAGGACGCCACGCCCCGCCCAGCGGCCGCGGCGGCTGCGAAATGAGGTCGACCATGCGCGTGTGCCGGACCACCATCGTTCGTCTTGCCGTGACAGGTGCCGCTCTGGTCGCTGGGCTTACGCCGGCAGCCGCTCAGGGGCCCGCCCCTGCGGCCCTGGAGGCCGGTGCTCCGGCTCCGGCCGCGCCGCCTCCTGCCGGGTATGCGTACGACGCCGACGGGCGCCGCGATCCGTTCGTCAGTCTTCTCGTCCGCGGCACCGACACGCGCAGCGTCTCGCAGCGGCCGGCAGGGCTCCCGGGGCTGCTCGTTGGTGAAGTCGTAGTGAAGGGCATCGTCCAGGATCGCTCAGGGTTCATCGGGATGGTCCAGGGTCCGAGCACCCGAACGTTCATCATCCGCTCGGGCGAGCGGCTGATGGACGGCAGTGTCAAGGCGATTACGGCTGACAGCGTCGTGTTCTCGCAGGACGTCACCGACCCGCTGTCGACCGTGAAACAGAAGGAAGTCCGCAAGGCGGTCCGCCCGGCCGACGGCGAACGGGGTTCAGGAGCAGGAGACCGATGATCGCGCACAAGGGATCAGACATTCCGAACAGGCTGAGGCGGATCACCGCCGGCGTGCTCGGTATCACGCTGCTGGCCTCGGCGGCCGGCGGCATCCTGCTGGCGACAGCCGGCACGGCCGTGCAGCTCGTGGGCGTGTCAGCCGAGGGTACCACCGTGATCATCGAAGCCACCGAGCCGGCGGCATACACGGTGAACCGGCCCGACAAGGAAACGCTGCTCGTTGATCTGCGCGGCGTCAGCGTGGCGGGCGCCACGTCACGCGTGGGGACCCAGGGCGCCGTGTCTGGCGTCCGGTTCGAACAGGCGAGCGCACCCGACGGTGTCATCGTCGCGCGCGTCCGCCTGGCGCTCACCCGCGCGTCCGACTACACCGTGAAGAGCGCGCGGAACACTATCCGCATCGACCTCGCGCCCGGCGCGCAGGCCGTCGTCCACGAGAGTGCCGGCCCGGGCGTACCGGCCATTCGCGTTGCCGCGGCGGCGAGCCCCGCGCGTCCCGCACCGAAGGCGGCTGGCGTCCCCGGCCCTGCGCAACAGCGGGCGGGGGTAGACGCGATGGCCGCACTGAGGAGCGTGCAGCCGCCCGCGGAAGCCCCTGTGGCCCCGCCTTCCGCCCCGCCTTCCCCCCCGACTCCCGTGCTCCAGGCGCAGCAGGGCCTCGACATCTCTACGGGTCAGGAAAGGAAGTACACCGGCCATCCCATCAGCATGGACTTCCAGGGTGTCGACCTCAGATCGGTGCTGAGGACCTTCGCCGAGATCAGCGGGCTGAACATGGTGATCGACCCAGACGTTCAGGGCACCGTCGACATCGTGCTCACCGATGTGCCGTGGGACCAGGCACTCGAGGTCATCCTCCGGGGCAACTCGCTGGACTACACCGTCGACGGAACGATCGTCCGCATCGCGCGGCTCGAGACAATCCGGAAGGAGCAGGATGCCCGCACGCTTCTCGCGCAGTCGGCGGCCAACGCGGGAACGCTGTCCGTGCGCACCTACACGCTCAGTTACGCCAAAGCGGACCAGGCTGCCCCGCTCGTCCGCAGCGCCGTGCTGTCGCCGAGGGGCAACGTGCAGATTGATGCCCGAACCAACACGCTGATCATCACCGACCTGCCCGGCCGGCTGGACACGGTGGCCCAGCTCCTGGCGACGCTGGATCGCGCCGAGCCCCAGGTCGAGATCGAGGCCCGCATCATCACCACGACCCGCGACTTCGCGCGTGCCCTCGGGGTGCAGTGGGGCTTCAACGGGCGCGTCGACTCCACGATTGGCAACACGCCGAATCTCACCTTCCCGAACAACGGGTCACTCGGCGGCCGCAGCGGCGTCCAGGGACCTGCGGGATCGGATCCCCGCGCAGGCGCGCTCGAGGCCACGGGCACGGCTGTGAACCTGGCCGTCCCGGCGGCGACAAGCGCGGTGGGGCTGGCACTCGGGGCCATCAACGGTGCGTTCAATCTCGACGTCGCCCTGACGGCGCTCGAGCGGACCGGCAAGGGGCGGATCCTCTCCACCCCACGTGTCACGACGCAGAACAACGTCGAGGCGGAGATCACTCAGGGTGTGCAGATCCCGGTGCAGACCGAGGCCAACAACACCGTCACCGTCACGTTCAAGGATGCGGCGCTGACGCTGAAGGTGACGCCGCAGATCACTGCCTCCAGCACCGTGATCATGCAGATCACCCTCGAGAACGCCACGCCCGGTGTTCCCGTCAACGGCATCCCGTCCATCGATACCCAGCGTGCCATCACGCGGGTCCAGGTTGCCGACGGCATGACGACGGTAATGGGCGGCATCTTCGTAAGCAGCGAAACGACGTCCAGCGACAGGACGCCGGTGCTGCACCGCGTCCCGTTTCTCAGCTGGTTGTTCAAGCGGGACACCAACGAGGACCGGAGCCGCGAGCTGCTGATCTTCATCACACCGCGTATTCAGAGGGGTTGAAGAGCATGAAGGCTGCGTATATGTGTCGGATCGGAATTCTCCTGCTCGCCCTCCTCGGGGCCAGTTGCGGGAGCGTGGTCCGCGAGGGCACCGGAACGTCGTTCCTGATGGTCGACGCGCTGGAGTTCCAGACCGGCCACACGCTGCGTTCGGACGTCTTGACGTTCAACGACATGGCCACCGTCTCGTTCTCTCTCGGGTTGAAGGATCCGAGCAGCCCGACGGGGCCCACGCAGTCCCAGTTCGTCACTATCGACCGTTACCAGGTGCGCTTCACCCGCGCGGACGGACGCAACACGCAGGGGGTGGATGTGCCGTACGGGTTCGAGGGAGCCTTCACCTTGACCGTCAGAGGTTCCCCGGCGGAAGCCGAGTTCACTGTTGTCCGGACCATCGCCAAACGGGAAGCCCCGCTGTTGGCACTGACGAACAGCCGCGTGATCTTGTCGACCATTGCGGAGATCACGTTCTTCGGCAGGGATCAAACCGGCCGTGCCGTGACGGCTACGGCGCGGGGGTCGGTCGACTTCGGCAATTTCACCAATCCACAAGCTGCGAACAGGTAATCGGTGACCTACATGAAACGCACTGTTCTCGCTCGGACGTTCTGTGCGCTGGCTGCCGTCTTCAGCGCCGCCTGCACGATGACCGACCAGGTGCCGCCGGCTGTCACCGGGCCCTCTGAGTTCGGCACGTCCGTCTCGGTGTCCCTCAGCCCCGACATCCTTCAGCAGGATGGAGCATCCCAGAGCGTCGTCACCGTCACCACACGGGGGCCCAATGGTGCGCCGCTGGCCAATGTCTCGCTGCGCGCGGAGATTCGGGTGGGCGGTGAACTGGCAGACTTCGGCGCACTCTCCACTCGGAGCCTGACGACCGGGGGGGATGGCCGCGCGACAGCCATTTATACCGCCCCTCCGTCACCGCCCGTCTCGGTGGCCCCATTCACCATCGTTGACATCGCTGTCACGCCAATTGGCAGCGACTTCAACAACTCCGCAACGAGGTCGGCCTCCTTGCGGCTGGTCCCGCGCGGCATCATCGTCGTGCCCGCGAACCTGACGCCGGTCTTTACCTTCACGCCGACGGCGCCGACGGCAAACCAGACGGTTCTGTTCGATGCATCCCAGAGCACGTCAACGGCGAGCAACCCGATTGCGGGCTACATGTGGGACTTCGGAGACGGCCGTACCGCCTCCGGACGGACGGCGAGCCACCAGTACAGCACCCCCGGAACGTACGTGGCCCGGCTCACGATCACCGACGGCATCGGCCGATCGGCGCAGACGTCGCAGAGCATTCCAGTAAGCGCGGGTGCGCCCCCGGTTCCGCTGTTCACGATCTCGCCGACTGCGCCTGTCATAAATCAGCAGATCAACTTCAACGCGGTGGAGTCCACCCCGGCACCCGGTCGTCGAATCGTCAGCTACACCTGGGACTTCGGTGACGGGGGGGCGCCTGCAACGGGCATGCAGACCAGCCGCGCCTACGCACGAGCCGGCACCTATGTGGTCACGCTGACGGTCACCGATGACGCAGGGCGGACCGCGTCAAAGAACGGGGAGGTCTCAGTCAAGTGAGAGCGAACGCCCCCGTGAAGCGGCCGTGACTGCAGCCTATCCGCGTGCGGTGACTTTCCACGGGGTGTAGACTGCAGGTGCTGCCCGGGGCAGTCACCACATGGAAGAAGGCCGCAGCCGGAGCCAACAATCACGACGCTGGATCCTGATGGGTCCGGCGTCGATTCTTTTTGCGTCCCCTTATCACCAGCTGGAGCCGGCCCCTCTGCGATCGGTTGAATGCGGGCGGGGGACCGTGGTGCTGCCAATGCCGCCAGCCGCGCTCAGCGGCAGCTTCGCGTGAGCAGCCTGCCGCCGTATGCCCGGCGAATCGCCCGCATCCGATCCAGCTTCGCGGAGGCGGGCATCGAGGCGCTGCTCGTCACCCATCCCCCGAACCTGCGATACCTCACCGGACTCGACGCCACGATGGGCATGCTGCTCGTCGAGGCGACGGCGTGCACACTTATCGTCGATGGCAGGTACCTGACGGCGGCCCGCGGGTGCGTGGGGCGCGCGGGGGAGCTCCGTCAGACGACGATCACCCCGGTCGAGGGAAGCTACGAAGGCACCCTCGCCGCGGTCCTCCGCCGGACGGGGCGCGGGGGGCGCGTGGGCGTGGAATCGACGGCAATGACGCTGGCAGCATTCCGCCATCTCGACCGGGCACTGGAGTCGGTTCGCAGCAGCGGGGCAGCGGTCGAGCTGGTCCCGGTTGAGCGAGTAGTGGAAGCGGCCCGGGTCGTGAAGGATTCGGAAGAGATCGAGACCCTCAGGAACGCCGCCGTCAGGTTGTCAGCCGTGGCCCGGGAGGCAGTGGCCATGGCACGAGCGGGGCGCACCGAGCGGGAGGTCGCGATGGATATCGATGCGGCCATCCGCGGGGGCGGTTTTACCAAAACAGCCTTCGACACCATCGTCGCTTCGGGTCCGAACAGTGCGCTTCCGCACGCCCGCCCCGGGGACCGCATGCTGGGGCCAGGTGACGGGGTGGTGCTGGACTTCGGGGGCGTCTACGACGGATACTGCGTGGATCTGACCCGCACGGTTCAGGTGGCGCCGGCAAGTGCCGCGTTCAGGCGTCTGTTCGATGCCGTCTCCGAGGCTCATGCCGCCGCGATCGCGGCCGTCAGGCCGGGTGTGCTGGGAAGCGAGGTCGATAGCGCCGCGAGGGACGCCCTGGCTCGCCACGGGCTGGCCGATGCCTTCGTGCACGGCACCGGGCACGGACTCGGCCTCGAGGTCCACGAGGAGCCGCGGATCAGCAAAGCGGGAACGGCACACCCTGACGAGCCGCTGAAGCCGGGCATGGTGTTCACCATCGAGCCGGGCGTGTACGTCGAGGGGTTCGGCGGCGTGAGAATAGAAGACGATGTGCTGGTGAGCGAACAGGGGTGCGAGGTCCTGACGGACGTGCCGGTTGACCCCGCCCCTTTTCTGGCTGGAGCGTGATGGATTTCGAGGACATCGAGCGCATTCTGCACCTGGTGCGGGAGCACGATCTGACAGAGTTCGAGCTGGAACGTGAGGGGCTGAAACTGCGGGTGCGGAAGAGCGGCGGCGCCCCCCCCCTGGCGCTGCCACAGGCGCCGGTTGCCACTATCCAGGCGCCTCCATCCCTCGTGTCGGCGCCGGCGGCGCTCGGCTCGCCGGCGGAAAGCGAGCTGGCGGGGGACGCCGAAGTGGAGCTCGCCGTGGTCAAGTCACCGATCGTCGGGACCTTCTACCGATCGTCCGAGCCGGGCACTCCGGCCTTGGTCGAAGTGGGGCAGCGCGTGAAGAAGGACCAGGTGCTCTGCATCATCGAAGCGATGAAGCTGATGAACGAGATCACCTCGGAGTACGAAGGGGAGGTCGTCAGCGCGTACGTCGACAACGGCAAGCCGGTGCAGTACGGCGAGCGACTCTTCGCCATCCGGACGATCTGAGGCAATCGGCCGCATGTTCAAGAAGATCCTGATTGCCAACCGCGGGGAGATCGCCCTGCGGATCATCTGCGCGTGCCGGGAGCTTGGCATCAAGACGGTGGCGGTCTACTCGGAGCCGGACGAGCACTCGCTTCACGTGCGGTTTGCGGACGAGGACGTCTGCATCGGCCCGGCCCGCAGCGCCGACAGCTACCTGAGCGTACCGGCCGTGCTGAGCGCTGCCGAGATCACAGGCGCCGATGCCATCCATCCGGGGTACGGGTTCCTGTCAGAGAGCGCGTACCTTGCTGAGGTCTGTGAGGCCTGCCACATCAAGTTCATCGGCCCGGCGCCCAACGTCATCCGGCTTCTGGGTGACAAGGCACGCGCCCGGCGGGCGATGAGGAAGGCGGGCGTGCCTATCCTTCCGGGCAGCGATGGTCCGATCGACAGCGAGGAGAAGGGGCAGAAGGTCGCACGGGATCTCGGCTACCCGGTCATCATCAAGGCCGTTGCCGGCGGGGGAGGGCGCGGGATGCGTGTCATCCGGGCGCCGGCGGAGTTCCCCCGCGCGCTCAAGACCGCGCAGCGCGAAGCCGAGGCGGCTTTCGGCGTCGGGGACGTCTATATCGAGAAGTACCTCGAGCACACCCGCCACATCGAATTCCAGGTGCTCGGCGACCATCATGGGGCCGTCGTGCACCTCGGCGAGCGCGAATGCTCCATTCAGCGGCGGCACCAGAAGCTGCTCGAGGAGGGCCCGTCCGTCGCGGTGACCGAACGCATGCGCCGCCGGATGGGAAGCACCGTCGTGGAGGCCGCCCGCGCCCTGCAGTACACCAATGCCGGCACCTTTGAGTTCCTCCTCGACGACAAGGGGAACTTCTACTTCCTCGAGGTCAACACGCGCGTCCAGGTGGAGCACCCCGTCACCGAGTTCATCACCGGGGTCGATATCGTGAAGGAGCAGATCCGGGTGGCGGCCGGGGAGCGCCTCTCGTTCAAGCAGGGGGACGTGACGTTCACCGGCCATTCGATCGAGTGCCGCATCAACGCCGAAGATCCTGTGACGTTCGCCCCGAGCCCCGGCGTCATTCACGCCTTCAGCGTTCCGGGCGGGCCGGGGGTTCGGGTGGACACATTCGCCCATTCGGAGTGCACGATCTCGCCGTACTACGACTCGATGATCGCGAAGATCATCGTCCACGGGCGCGACAGGCAGGAGGCCATCGCCCGCATGCGCCGGACGCTCGAGATGACCGTCATCGACGGCATCAAGACCTCGATTCCACTGCACCTCAAAATCCTGCGCGAGCCGGACTTCGTCGCAGGGCGTCTCAGTACGGCCTTCATGGAGCGCTACCTGACGGAGAAGAAGGGGACTGATCGCGGTCTCGCCGAAGCCGTGTAACGTGTTCCCGCTTCCAGCGTTTCGTTTCTACCCCATCATCGATACCGAGGTGTGCGCCTCGAGGGGCGTGGACCCCCATGCGGCGGCGGTGGCGTGCTTCCGCGGCGGCGCCCGCCTGCTCCAGGTCCGCGTGAAGGGGAGCACGTCCGCTGAATTCCTCTCCCTGGCGGAACACATTGTCGCTGCGGCCGCCGGCACCGGAGCGACAGTCATCGTCAACGACCGCGCCGACATCGCACGGCTTGCCGCGGCCGGCGGAGTGCACGTCGGCCAGGAAGATCTGCCCGTGGAGTCCGCGCGAGCCATCGTCGGGACCGGGCTGGTTGGCGTCTCCACGCACCAGCCTCGTCAAGTCGAGGAGGCCTTGCGCACGTCTGCGGACTATGTGGCGGTGGGGCCGGTCTACGGCACCCTGACGAAAGCGACAGGGTCCAGCCCGCGCGGGCTGGACCTGGTGCGCTACGCGGCAGCCGGTGGCAAGCCGGTTGTCGGCATCGGCGGCATTACGCTCTCCACCGCGCCAGACGTGCTCGAGGCTGGCGCCGCAAGTGTTGCCGTGATCTCCGATCTGCTGTCGACAGGAGATATCGAGGCGCGCGCAGGTGAGTACGTCAGGATTCTCGAGTCGGGGTGAGTCCGCGGCAGCAGACGGCTGCCGCATGACCCATGACTCTTAACGCCCAACCTCCAACTCCCAAGCTCCAACTCCCAAGCTCCAACCCCCAACCCGAGCTCCCGAAGCCCAACCCCCAACGCTCAGGCCGAGGAAGCCCCTGCGGAGGGGGGCGCCTTACCTGTAGGGTGCCCCTGTCGTCGGGTGATCCACCGAGTACTCCCGCCCGCCTCCCGTGAAATAGTCGTTCGCGATTCGCCGCACCGTCGGCAGCAGGAATGCCAGGCCGACGAGGTTCGGGAAGGCCATGAATCCATTCAGGAGGGTGCCCAGCGCCCATGCCAGCCGCACCTCGATGATGGCTCCGACGAAGATCAAGACGACGAAGGTCACCTTGTAGAGCGTGATGGCGCTCGACCCGAAGATGTACTCGAAACACTTTTCGCCGTAGTAGTACCAGGCGATCAGCGTCGAGAACCCGAAGAGGAACGAGCTCAGTGCCACAATCCCGGCGGCAAAGGGGATCGTCGTCGACATGGCGGCGGCGGTGAGGTCGCCGCTGGCCTGCTGATAGGCGGGATCCGTCCACATTCCCGAAGACAGGATGATGAACGCCGTCATCGAGCAGACTACGATCGTGTCGATGAATACTTCGAAGATCCCCACCATTCCCTGCTGCACCGGATGACGGACGGACGCCACGCCGTGAGCGATGGGGGCGCTGCCGAGCCCGGCCTCATTGGAGAGCACACCACGGCTGACGCCCGCCGCAATCGCCTGCGACACCGTTGCCCCGGCAAAACCGCCCATCGCTGCCGTCGGCGTGAACGCCTCCGCGAAGATCAGGCCGAACACCGTGGGGAGCTGCGAGGCATTCAGCGCGATGTAGATGAGCGCCGTAGCGACGTAGATGACGATCATGGTGGGCACAATGGCTTCGGCCGTCTGAGCGATCCGCTTCAGCCCGCCGAGAAGCACCAGACCGACGAGCACGGTGATCGCCAGGCCGGGTACCCACGTCGGCATGGTAACGCCGGCGAGGGTGCGCATCGCCTCGACCGCTGTTCTTGCCACGGTGTTCGACTGCGCCATGTTCCCCGTGCCGACCAGCGCGGTCATCATCCCGAAGAAGGCGAAGAGCGCTGCCAGGACGCGGCCCAGTACGGGGTTCGGCACGCCGCGGCTGATGTAGTACATCGGCCCGCTGGCGAGCTCCCCGTTTTCGCGTGTTACTCGATAGTGGACCCCGAGCACCGCCTCGGCGAACTTCGTGGCCATCCCGACAACGGCGCAGACCCACATCCAGAAGACCGCGCCCGCGCCGCCGATGAGAATGGCGGTGGCCACCCCGCCGATGTTGCCGTTGCCGACGGTGGCTGCGAGTGCGGTGGCGAGCGCCTGGAACGGCGTAATCGTGTTGGCGGCGGCATCACCGCGCTTTGCGAACGCCCCCTGGAAGGTTGTCCGGAAAGCCAGCGGAAAGCGCCGGATCTGAACCACCCCGGTGGCAAGCGTGATGAGCCCGCCCACGATCACGAGGACCAGCGGCATCACGAAGGGCTGCCAGACAAGGCTGTCCAGCGCCAGAATCTGGTCGGTAATGGCGTCGATGTTCATGTTGTCTTTTCAGCAGCGGTGGACCGGAAGGTCAGCCGCCGAAGGCGGCCCGGAATGTGAACACGATGATGAGGCCGATGGCAATGGGGCAGACGTAGCGGAGCAGTCCACCCCATACGGCGGGCATCGGGAAACTGGCCCCCTCGGCCTGGAGCTCCTCGAGCGCGCCGTCGATCCGCCAGGCCCACCCGACGAACAGCGCGACGAACAGCCCGCCGATTGGCAGTGCGAAGTTGTTCCAGATCAAGGCCATCAGGTCCAGGAAGCCCATGCCCAGCCCCGGCAGGCTCGTGAAGAACGGCACGGCACCGTTCGAGAGAGCCGAGGGAATCGCCAGGACTGCCGTCACGCCGGTCACCACGAGCACCGCACGCGGCCGCGACCAGCCATGGGCGTCGATCAGGTGGGCCACCGGTACTTCCAGCAGCGAGATCGTCGAGGTGAGCGCCGCCATGGCCAGCAGGATGAAAAACGCCGCTCCAAAGAGATGTCCGCCCGGGAGGGTGGCAAACAGGCGGGGCAGCACGGTGAAGATCAGGCCCGGCCCTCCGGTCGCCGGATCGAATCCCGGAATCGAAAACCCCGCAGGAAAGATGATGAAGCCGGCCAGCAGCGCGATGCCGGTGTCGAGCACCACCACCCAGATCACGGCGGTGCCGATCGTTTCCCGCCGGCTCAGATAGCTGCCATAGGTGATCATGGCCCCCATGCCGAGGCTCAGCGAGAAGAATGCCTGCCCCAGCGCGGCGTTCAGCACGCCGATGTCCCAGATGCGGCTCATGTCCGGCCGCATGTAATAGGCCAGGCCGTTTTCCGCTCCGGGCAGCGTGACCGCCCGGATCGCGAGAAGGAGAAGCAGCCCGATGAGCACGGGCATCAACAGCTTGGTTACGCGCTCGATGCCGCCGTGGACGCCCGCGACGATGATTGACGCGGTCGTGCCGAGCACGAGCAGCGTGAGCCCGATGATCACCGGGACGTTGCTCACGAAGGCGGTGAAGAACTCGCCAAACGCCTGCTGGCCGCCCGTTACGGCTCCCGTAGCGGTGAACCAGATGTAGGCCACCGTCCAGCCCGCGATGACGGCGTAGAACGAGAGGATGCCGACCCCGGCGAGTACCCCCAGGAGGCCTGTCAGCCACCACGCTGTCCCCGGACGAATGACCCGGAAGGCGGTAACAGGATCGCGCTGGGCACGGCGGCCGATTGCCACCTCGGCCACCATGATCGGTGCGCAGATCAACGCGACGCACATGAGGTACACGAGTACGAAAGCGGCGCCGCCTCCCTGGCCCACCTGGGTCGGAAACCCCCAGATGTTCCCCAGGCCCACCGCGGAGCCGGCGGCCGCCAGAATGAACCCGAGCCTCGAACTCCAGGCGCCTCTGTCAGTCCCTGCCATCAGCCTCTGATCCTCCTCTGAGTAGTCAATGCGGCTGCGTGACGGGGCGGAGTGCGACGCGAAGTCACCTGCCTGCCGACACGGGGCGACGCTCCGCCTGCGCGGGTTTGGAGGATGATACCCATGCAGTCGGGCTTTGCTCAAGCGCTATTGCGGTTGAACCCTGTTCCCACCCGCCGGGTCTCCCGTCGGCCGGGTGATAAACTGCCACGGCGAGGAGTTGGCCCACGGCGCAGAGACCGTAACGCTCAGGTATACACATGATGGGATCGATGGGCCGCCTGCTGGATGGCCAGGCCGTGGCGGCAGCGATACGTGCCGATGTGCTGCCGGGCGTTGCCGAGTTCACGTCCGGCGCCGGACGTCCTCCAGGGCTCGGTATCGTGCTCGTCGGTGACAATCCCGCCTCCGAGATCTACGTGCGGAACAAGGTGCGCGCGGGCACCGAGTCGGGTGTGTGGGTGGATCTTCAGCGCCTCCCGGCCACCGCGTCCATAGACGATCTGCTGGCGGTGGTGAATCGCCTGAATATCAGCGAGCGGCACGACGGCATCCTCGTGCAGGCGCCACTCCCGGAGGCCATGGGCCGCCATGCGGCGCAGCGCGTGTTCGACACCATCGATCCTGACAAGGACGTCGACGGATTTCATCCCGCCAACGTGGGACGGCTGGTGCAGGGCCGGGCGCATCTGGCGCCCTGCACGCCCTCCGGGGTCATCGAGTTGCTGGATCGCAGCGACATCCCTATAGCCCGGCGGTACGCCGTAATCATCGGCCGGAGCGACATCGTCGGAAAGCCGATGGCCATGTTGCTGCTCCAGCGCGACGCCACCGTGACGATCTGCCATTCCCGCACGGCGGACCTGCCGGAGGTCGCCTCCCGGGCGGACATCCTGGTGGCAGCGATCGGGCGCGCGGGATTCGTGACGAGAGACTTCGTCAAGCCCGGCGCGGCAGTCATCGACGTGGGGATCAACCGGGTGAGCGACCGCGCGACAGCAATGAGCCTGTTCGGGCCGTCCTCGCCACGGCTCGCAGACTTCGATCGCCGCGGGTCGGTCGTGGCTGGCGACGTGCACCCGGAGGTCGCCGGCATCGCAGGCGCGCTGACCCCCGTGCCAGGCGGAGTCGGGCCACTGACCATTGCGATGCTGCTGAAGAACACCCTCGCAGCGGCGTCCGCCAGGCGTGAAGGGCGGTAAGTACGGGCATGCTCAGGGCCGCGCTCACCGGCGGCATCGCGACGGGGAAGTCCTACTGCCTGTCGCAGTTCGACAGCCTGGGCGTGCCGGTCATCGACGCCGATCGGCTCGCACGGCTCGCGCTGGCGCCCGGGTCCGCCGGCCTCGCAGCTGTCCTCGAGCGATTTGGCGATTCCCTGATGCGCTCCGACGGCACGCTCGACCGTGCCACACTTGCCGGGATCATCTTTGAAGACGACGGTGCGCGTGCGGATCTCGAGGCCATCGTGCATCCGGACGTCTACCGGCGCATCCGCGAGTGGCTCGCCAGGCTTCCTCCCGCGACGCCGCTGGCCGTCGCGGATATCCCCCTGCTGTTCGAGACGGGCCACCAGCACGACTTCGATTGCGTCATCGTGGCGGCCTGCCCGCCGGAGGAACAGATCCGCCGGCTGCTCTCCCGGAACGGGCTTGCCGAAGCACCCGCACGGGCCAGGCTCGCCGCGCAGTGGCCAATCGGAGACAAGGCGAAGCGAGCCGACTACGTGATCAGGACGGATGGCACCTTTGCGGAAACGGACGCGCAGGTCCGCTCCGTCCACGAGCATCTGATCCGTGCCGCCGGCGGGCGGGCGCGCGTCTGACCTCCGGCCTCCTGGCAGGAGGACGCCGGGCTCACGACGTGAGCGTTGCCTCCGAGTCCTTCGCCGGTGCCATGCGTTCCTCGATGAACGTGTTCCACTCGTGGCAGTGCGGGCATTGCCAGAGGAGCTCCGTGCTGCGATAGCGGCACCGCACGCACAGATGCGGGTCCATGTAGAACACCGCTTCGCGGGTGACGTCGATGTAGCGGCGGATCAGATCTGGCGGCAGCTCGAGCACCGACAGAACCTGCCAGATGCCCTGGTGCAGCGTGAGCGCATGCGGATTGTGCACGAGCGCTTCAAGGAGGGGGTCAATCGCTTCGCGCGGACGCCCCTCCCGCTCGAGAAACCGGGCCAGCGCGAGCCGGGCACGCCAGTCAACCGGGTTTTCCGCGATGAGACGTCGGCAGAGTGCGGCATAGCGCTGGGGGTCACCCAACGTCGGATACGCGGCTTCGAGACGGCTGAACGCCAGGTACGCCCGCTCGGGCGCCGCCTGGACGAGCCGTTCCCATGCGGCAACCGCGCCGGCGGTATCGCCAGCGACGAGTTGTGCATCGCCGAGATTCAGGTGTGCCGGGGGATTGGCGGGGTCCAGATCTACAGCCGCCTGGAAGCGCTTTGCCGCCTCCTGGTAGTCCTGCCGCTTGAGCGCCTGCGTACCGCGTTCGTTGTCGAGGAACGCCAGGATCATCTCGTGATGCTGCCTGGCATCGGGGCTGCTGTCCTGTGCCAGCTTCTGCCGCGTGGCATACGCGTCGTCCCACTGGTGCTGTTCTTCGTACAGCTTTTCCAGATTCGCGAGGGCGTATCGATTGCCCGGATCCAGCCGAAGCACCTCCGTGAACGCCTCCAGGGCACGGTCGACGAAGCCGCCGTGCTTGTAGTCCAGCCCAAGGCACAGCATGACGTTCGCATGTTCGAGCTTCCGCAGGCCCGTTCGCTGCAGCAGCGACTGGTGCTCCTGGATGGCCCGGCCGACCTGGCCCTTCTCACGATAGAGATTCCCGAGGATGAGACGAATCTCTGCCGGGTCTCCGGCTACCTCCGCCGCGCGGGTCAACTCGTCGATGGCCGCGTCGACCTGATTGGCAACGAGGAAGTTCAAGCCGAGCATGTAGTGGGGCGACTCACGTCCGCGTCTGCGGTCGATCCAGCGGCCGTCCTGCAGCTTGTAGCGTTCCCAGGCCTTGCCCGCCGCAAGGCCGGCGAGCAGCGCCAGCAGTATCCCGATGAACCCCGCGTACCCCTCCATCAGCGCTCCGCGTATCCCGCAACAACCGAGTCCCACCGGCGTTGTGCCCGCAGCACCAGCTCGATCAACTCACGCACCGCCCCACGTCCACCGTCCGCCGCGCTGACCCAGTGCACCGCCTGCCGCACCTCGGCCGCCGCATCGGCCGGCGCCGCCGACAGCCCGGCGCGCGCAAGCACCGGAAGGTCCAGCAGGTCGTCTCCCATGTAAGCCACCTCCGACTCGGCAAGCCCGGTCTCAAGGAGGATTTCGTCGAAAGCGGCACGTTTACTCGCCATTCCCTGGCGGACGATCCGGATCGCAAGCTGCGCCGCACGGTGCATCGTGGACCCGGAGTGTCGCGCCGACAACAGCCCGACCTTCAACCCGGCGTGCTGCGCCCACACGATTGCCGCACCGTCCTTGATGTGAAACCCCTTGGATTCCCCCCCATCGCCGTGAACGTACACCACACCGTCGGTAAGTACTCCGTCCACGTCGAGGAGGAGCAGGCGCACGCGCGCGGCGCGTTCCTGGATCGTCATCCGAGCACCGCCAGAGAACTGCACCAGGAGCCTACGGCAGATGTGCCGTTCGGGGTAGCCATCACACCATCTGCGTGCGCCAGAGGTCGTGCAGGTGCACGACTCCCTCCACGCGCCGGTCGCCATCGACGACGACAACCGACGTGATCTTGTGCGTCTCCATGACCTTCAGGGCTTCGACGGCCAGCAGGTGCCTGTCGATCGTGATCGCGCCCGAGGTCATCACCTCTCCCGCAGAGAGGGTGAGCACGTCCGGGTTTCGCGTCATCAGCCTCCGGAGATCTCCGTCCGTGAACACTCCTGCCAGCCGCCCGTCGTCATCGACGACACAGGTCATTCCAAGCCGCTTGCTCGACATCTCGTGAAAGACATCCGGCATCAGGGTGGACGTGCGGACAACGGGAGACGCGGCCCCGACGTGCATGGCGTGCTCGACACGGATGAGCCTGCGTCCAAGCTTGCCGCCCGGGTGAAGGGAGGCAAAGTCTTCCTCCCGGAATCCCTTGCGGACGAGCAAGGTCATGGCGAGCGCATCGCCAAGCGCCAGGGCCGCCGTCGTGCTGGCGGTTGGAACAAGGTTCATCGGACAGGCCTCTTCCGTGATGCCGCAGTTCAGCGTGACGTCAGCGGCGCGACCGATCGTCGAGTCGGGGGCACCGGTGATGGCAATCAGTCTCGCACCGATCCGGCGAATCGATTCCAGCAGCCGCACGAGCTCTTCGGTCTCACCGCTGTGCGACAGCGCCATCACGACGTCGTCGTCACGCAACGCCCCAAGATCTCCGTGAATGGCCTCGGCCGGGTGCAGGAAGAAAGCCGAGGTTCCCGTGCTGGAGAGCGTCGCGGCGATCTTGCGGCAGATGATGCCGGACTTGCCCATGCCTGTGACGACCACCCGTCCCCGGCAGTCGACCAGCACCTCGAGGGCACGCTCGAAGTCGCTGTCGATTCGGTCGACGAGGCTCAGGATCGCTGCTGCCTCGGTTCGGAGCACCTTGCGCGCAAGATCGAGCGGAGAGGAGGTGGACCCGGTCACGGCTGGACCCGGTCAGCGCGCTCGCGGGCGATTGCGTGAATCCGCAACAGCCGCTCGAGCAGCGGCTCGAGCAGGTCGAGGCGCAGGGCATTCTGTGCGTCGCTCCGGGCGTCTTCCGGCCGTTCGTGCACTTCCATGAAGACCCCGTCCACGCCGGCCGCGACCCCCGCAGAAGCCATGGGTTCGATGAACTCCGCCTGGCCTGACGTGACGCCGTCGCCCGCGCCCGGCAGCTGCAGGCTGTGGGTGACGTCGTACACCACGGGATGCCCGAAGGTGCGCATGATTGGAAACGCACGCATGTCCACGACCAGATTGTTGTAGCCGAAGGAGACGCCTCGTTCCGTGATGATGATCTGGTGGTTGCCGGTGGCGGTAGCCTTACACAGGACGTGGCGCATGTCGGAGGGCGCCATGAACTGTCCCTTCTTGATGTTCACCACGCGGCCGGTCGCTGCGGCGGCGGTGATCAGATCCGTCTGACGGCAAAGGAAGGCGGGAATCTGCAGCACCTCCGCCACGGCCGCCACGGGCTCGGCCTGTGAGGGTTCGTGGATGTCGGTCAGGATCGGGACGCCGACTTCCTCGCGAATCCGGCGGAGCACTCGAAGTCCATCGTCCAGCCCAGGGCCCCTGAAGGAGCGGACGGATGTGCGGTTCGCCTTGTCGTAGGAAGCCTTGAACACATAGGGCATCCCCACCCGGGCGGCGATCTGGCGGATGGCCCTCGCGAGACCCAGCGCGTGTTCTTCACCTTCGATCACGCACGGACCGGCGATCAGCAGAAGGGTTCCGCTGCCAATCGCCAGGTCGCCTATCTGAACGGGATTCACTTGCCTACCCGGCAACCGATGCGGAGGCGGGCGCCCGGGTCCCTGCCGCCACCTTGTGCTGGTGGCTGGCCTCGATGAAGCCGGCAAACAGCGGGTGGGGCTTGAGCGGCTTCGACTTGAACTCGGGATGAAACTGCACCGCCAGGTACCAGGGATGCGTGGGGAGCTCCACGATCTCCACGAACTTCCCGTCGAGGGAGCGGCCGACGATCTCGAGCCCCCGTTCTGTCACCGCCCGTTCGTAGACGCAGTTGAACTCGTATCGATGGCGATGGCGCTCGTGAATGACGGAATCCCCGTACAGCGCGCGCGCTTTCGAGCCCGGCTTGAGCTCGCAGGCATAGGTGCCAAGGCGCATGGTGCCGCCGAGGTCGTCGACCCCGAGCAGATCACGCAGCTTGTAGATGATCTTGTTGTCGGTGTCGGGGGTGCACTCCGTCGAGTCGGCGTCCACGAGCCCGCACACATTCCGCGCATACTCCACGGCCGCCCACTGGAAGCCATAGCAGATCCCGAAGTAGGGGATGTTCCGCTCCCGCGCAACCGTCGCCGCACGCATCATGCCGCGGGTGCCGCGGTCACCAAATCCGCCCGGGACCAGAATGCCGTGCGCGCCCTCCAGCAGCTCCTCGCTTCCCGGCGCCTCGAGCGCTTCGGCCTCCACCCACCGTATATTCACGCGAAGCCGGTGCTCGAAGCCGCCGTGGTACAGCGCTTCGTTCAGGCTCTTGTACGAGTCTTCGTAGCCCACGTACTTGCCAACGACGTGAATCGTGACCTCGTCTACCGGGTGCTTGATGCGATCGACCAGGTCCATCCAGGCGTCCATGCGCGCTTCCGTCTGTGGAAGACTGAGCCGCTGCAGGACGATACGGTCCAGCCCCTCGGCGGCCAAAACGAGCGGTACTTCGTAGATGCTCGAGACGTCCTTTGCCGTGATGACCGCCTCCTCGTCCACGTCGCAGAACAGGGCAATCTTGCGTTTGATGTCCTGATCCAGGAAGCGGTCGGTTCGGCACAGCAGAATATCTGGCTGGATGCCGATGGCGCGCAGGTCGCGGACGCTGTGCTGTGTCGGCTTTGTTTTCAACTCTCCCGCTGCGCCGATGAACGGCACCAGGGTGAGATGGATATAGAGCGTGTTCTCCCGCCCGACATCCTGGCGCAGCTGGCGGATGGCCTCGAGAAACGGCTGGCTCTCGATGTCGCCGACCGTGCCGCCGATCTCGACAAGGACGATGTCGACGTCGACGTCGCCGGCTGCGGCAACGGCCCGGATGCTGTCCTTGATCTCGTTGGTGATGTGCGGGATGACCTGCACCGTTCGGCCGAGGTAGTCACCGCGGCGCTCCTTCTGGATCACCGACAGGTAAATCTTGCCTGTCGTCCAGTTGTTCAGCCGCGAGGTGGTCTGGTTCGTGAATCGTTCGTAATGCCCAAGGTCGAGGTCCGTCTCGGCGCCGTCGTCCGTGACGTAGACTTCGCCGTGCTGGTAAGGGCTCATCGTGCCGGGGTCCACATTGATGTACGGATCGAACTTCTGCAGGGCGACTTTGTAGCCGTGCCCCTCGAGCAGCGCACCGATGGAGGCGGCGGCGAGCCCCTTGCCGAGCGACGACACCACGCCACCGGTGACGAGGATGTACTTCACGGGTCGTCTGGTCTGCATCAATGCGCACCTGTCTCCTGGATGGGGAGCACGCCGGCCAGCAGGCCCCGGACGCGTTCCAGATCTTGCGGCGTATCGACGCCGATTGAGTCGTGCTGTGTTTCCACGGCCAGAATGCGGATGCCATGCTCCAGCGCCCGCAGCTGCTCGAGCGATTCCGACCGCTCCAGTGCCGTGGGCTCGAGCGCCGCGAGGCGCAGAAGGAGGTCGCGGCGGTACACGTACAGGCCGATGTGCCGCCAGGCCTGTGCGGCCGGAGAGCCGTCGCGGACGAACGGAATGGCCGCGCGCGAGAAGTAGAGCGCGAAACCCTGCCGGTCGGAGACGACCTTGGTGACGTTCGGGTTGTGAAGCTCCGCGGGATCGTCGATGCGGCGGCGGAGCGTCGACATGCTGAGCGTCCGATCCGTGAGCAGCGGCCGGACGGCCTCGTCAATCATCGCGGGATCGAGCAGCGGTTCGTCACCCTGAACGTTCACGACGACTCCGCAGGAGAGCCCGGCGACAGCCTCCGCCAGCCTGTCCGTTCCGCTCGGATGCGCCGGAGAGGTCATGCAGACAGCTCCGCCGAACGCCCGCACCGCGTCGCGGATGCGCTCGTCGTCGGTCGCTACCAGGACGGAGGACACGAGGACCGCCTCGGAGGCACGACGGTAGACGTGCTCGATCATCGGACGGCCGCCGATGTCGGCAAGCGCTTTACCGGGAAGCCGGGACGACTGGTACCGCGCGGGAATGATGGCGACGACAGTGCCGGAGTCGAAATCGGGGGCTGGCCCGGGACTCGAAACAGGGGGCACGGGAAATCCTACCACAACTGCACGCGCCGGCACGGCCATCGGCATCGGTCGGACAAACCACTACTCTGCAATCGCTTGCCCATCCCGCTCTGAACCGGCGGCCGTTATTCGTTCAGGCACGGAAAGGCCGCGCCCGTGAGGCCCCGGTTCGCGGGGCCCGGCAAAGGGTAGTACCATGCGGCTGACGTTCATGACGAACAGCCGGGCGGCTCTGTCGATTGGTGGCGCTACGCTTCTGGTGGCGTGGCTGTCGTTTGCAAGCTCGCCTGGCGTTCAGCCGGTCCCGGCCCCGGAAGCCGGCCCCGCCGGCGATTCCGCATCCGCGGAGAGACTGATTGCGGACGTGCGGGCGCAGGGAGAACGGCTCCGGCAGCGCCTGGGGACGGCGCCGCCCATGCAGCAGCCGGCGAGAAACCCCTTTGCTTTTGGGTCAGCGACAAGAGATGCGGCTGTGCAATCCGAACCGCTCTGGACGGCGGGAGCGGAGGCCAGCCCGATGGCCGCAGAGGAGCCACCGCTCGCGCTGATGGGGATTGCCGAACACCGCCGTGAGGAAGGAATCGCGCGCACGGCGGTCATCGTCAGCGGCGCCGACGATCTGCTCATGGTCAGTGTGGGAGACCCCGTCGGCCATCGCTACAGGGTGGTTGCTATCGGTGCCGAACACGTAGAGCTGTTCGACGCCGTTGCGGAGCGCGGCCGACGGCTGACGCTCCAGGAGCGCTAGCGCGCCCGCGCGGCGTTATCGAACGCTCCTTCCAGCGAGGCGGAGCCCCGCTAGAACTGCACGAGCGCGACCGATTTCACCGCCGGGATCTGCCGAATCGCATCCAGGGCCCGCTCCAGGGAGCCATCCGTCGTCGGCGGAGGATCGATGTTGACCATCCCGACTGCGCCTCCATCGCTTCGCCCCAAGGCGAAATTCGCGATGTTCACGCCCGAGCGGCCGAGGATGGTGCCGACCTCGCCGATGACCCCCGGCAGATCCTGGTTCTTGATCAGGATGAGCGTCCCCTCGAGCGGCGCTTCGATCTCGACGCCGTCGATCGAGGTGAGCCTCACGCTGCCGTGTTCGAGCACCGTGCCTTCCACCCAGCGTTCACCGTCGCTCGTCAGCAGCTTCACCGAGAGCAGGTTCGCGAAGTCACGCGGCCGTGAGCTCCGGGATTCGATGATTTCGATCCCCCGCTGGGCGGCAACCGCCCGGGCGTTGATGACCGTGACCGCCCCGGAGAGGATCGGCCGCAGCACGCCGGAGACAACGCTGCTGGCGAGGAGGTCGGAGCCGGCGTTGACCGCCGCCCCGTAGTAGCGGATTCCGACGCCGTGGGTCCGTCCAGTGGCGCTCTGCACCAGCAGCGTACCCAGGCGGTCCGCAAGCTTCATCCAGGGGCGGAGGCGCGTCTGTTCCTCGGCCGGAAGCGCGGGAAAGTTCACGGCGTTCCGGATGGCGCCGTCACGCAGGAAGTCCCGGACGGCCATTGCCGTCTCGAGCCCGACCAGCTCCTGCGCTTCCACCGTGGAGGCCGCGATATGCGGCGTGGCAACCACCTGCGGAAGCCCGACGAGCGTCTGATCCGGCGGCGGCTCCTGGACGAAGACGTCGAGCCCGGCCCCTCCCACGTGCCCGCGCGTGATTGCCGCGGCGAGCGCCGCCTCGTCGATCAATTCCCCCCGCGCGGTATTGATGATCCGCACACCCTGTTTGCACGCGGCGAAGCGGGTCGCGTCGAACAGCTGGCGGGTTTCGGCGGTCGCCGGAATATGGAGCGTGATGTAGTCGGAACGGGCGCAGAGATCGTCAAGCGTGACGAGCTCGGCCCCCATCGTGGCGGCGACCTGCTCGGAGATGAACGGGTCGTGCGCGAGCACGTGCATGCCGAAGGCACGTGCCCGGTTCGTCACTTCCTGTCCGATGCGCCCGAGACCCACGACGCCGAGCGTCTTCCCCCGGAGTTCTGCGCCGGTGAGGCGCTTCTTGTCCCAGACGCCCCGCTTCATGGCGGCGTCTGCGGCGCCGACCGACCGGGCCAGCGCCAGCATGAGTGCCCACGCGTGTTCCGCCACACTCACGCTGTTGGCGCCCGGCGCGTTCATGACGACGATGCCGCGATCGGTGGCGGAGGGGACGTGAACGTTGTCGACACCTGTGCCGGCACGGGCGATTACCCGAAGACGCGGTGCGGCAGCGATGAGTGCAGCATCCACCTGGGTGGCGCTGCGAACGATGAGCGCGTCGGCGTCCGCCAGATCCCGGGCCAGTTCCGAGGCGGAGCGTTGCGGGCGTGCGTCGACCGTCCAGCCGGGCACGCTTCGAAGTATGTCAATGGCTGATGACGACAGAGAGTCCGCGATGACGACATGCATGTGTCCCCAGTATAATGTCGCGTTCGTCCCGGTGGGAGTGGGGCGCGCACTATTGTGGTGCAATTCGCTGGAAGTCTCGCATTCCGGCGCCAGAAGGTGCCGAACAGCCGGGATTTCCACAAGCTTTTCAACAGTTTCTGTGAACATCGTGTGACGCAGACGACGGTAACTGACCTAAATCCCCTATGCCAACCTTCAGCATCCTCAAGACACCGACAGACGGCACGGCCATCACCCGCACGGGCGGGCGGCTCGTCGTCCCCGACGATCCGATCATCCCGTTCATCGAGGGAGATGGCACCGGCCCCGATATCTGGCGCGCCAGCGTCCGGGTATTCGATTCGGCGGTCCAGAAGGCGTTCGGCGGAACGAAGCGCATCCGCTGGTTTGAAGTGCCCGCGGGGGAAAAGGCAAACGAGGCGTACGGGGAGTGGCTGCCGAATGACACGCTCGAGGCGGTGCGGGCGTACAAAGTCGCCATCAAAGGCCCGCTGACCACCCCTGTGGGGGGCGGCATCCGCAGCCTGAACGTGACGCTCCGGCAGGTGCTCGATCTATATGCCTGTGTGCGGCCCGTCCGGTACTTCGCAGGCACTCCGTCGCCGGTCACCCACCCGGAATTGATGAACGTCGTTATTTTTCGGGAGAACACCGAAGACGTGTACGCCGGCATCGAATGGGCGCGTGGCACACCGGAAGCGGAGAAAGTGATCCAGTTCCTCGAGCGCGAGATGGGGAAGCGCATCCGGCCTGACTCTGGCATCGGCATCAAGCCGATGTCGGAAACCGGCTCGAAGCGTCTGGTCCGCATGGCGATTCAGTACGCCCTCGACAACAACCGGAAGACCGTCACGCTCGTCCACAAGGGGAACATCATGAAGTTCACCGAAGGGGCGTTCCGCGACTGGGGGTACGAGGTGGCGAAGGAGGAGTTTCGCGACCGGATCGTGACCGAAGAGGAAGTGTGGGCCGGCGCGTCGCGTGACGGGAAGGTCCTGGTCAACGACCGGATTGCCGACAGCGTGTTCCAGCAGGTGCTCACGCGCACGGCCGATTACGACGTGTTTGCCACGCCAAACCTGAACGGCGACTACCTCTCGGACGCCTGCGCCGCACAGGTCGGCGGGCTCGGCATGGCTCCGGGGGCCAACATCGGCGAGGAGATCGGCTTCTTCGAGGCGACGCACGGCACCGCCCCGAAGTATGCCGGAAAGGACGTCATCAACCCGTCCTCCGTCATTCTGTCGGGCGTCATGATGTTCCGGTATCTCGGCTGGACCGCGGCGGCCACCCTCATTGAGACGGCGATCGAGACAACCGTCAGGCAGAAGAAGGTAACCTACGATCTGGCCCGGCAGATGGATGGCGCGACGGAGCTGAAGACGTCGGCGTTCGCGGACGCGATTATCGCCAACATGTGACGTTCAGCGTTCTGGCAAAGTTTTTGGCCATGTTTCTCGAGGTTTCCGGATGAACAGGAAAGTTACCGTGGTGGGCGGGGCAGGCAACGTCGGGGCGACCGTCGCGCGGGCGATCGCGGATAAAGAGCTCGCCGATGTCGTGATCATCGACCTGGCGGAGCAGAAAGCAGCCGGCGTCGGGCTCGACATGCTGGAGGCCTGCCCGATAGAAGGCTCCGACTCGCGCGTTGTCGGCTTTGGCGCCAACGACGAAGGCTGGGCGCAGACGGCCGGGTCCGACGTGGTCGTGGTCACGTCAGGCGTCCCCCGGAAGCCGGGCATGAGCCGGGACGACCTGCTGCAGATCAACTACAAGATCATGCAGTCGGTCACCGAACAGATCGTCAGGTACTCCCCTCAGACAATCATCGTCCCGGTGGCAAATCCGCTCGACGCCATGTGCCAGGCGGTGTATCGGCTCAGCGGGTTCCCGCGCGAACGCGTCATCGGGATGGCGGGGGTCCTCGACTCCGCGCGGATGCGAACGTTCATCGCGATGGAGCTGAACGTCTCGGTCGAGAACGTACATGCGTTCGTGCTCGGCGGCCACGGCGACACGATGGTGCCGCTGCCGCGGTACTCCACCGTGGCCGGCATCCCGATCACTGAACTGCTTTCCCCCGAACGGATCGAGGCGATCAGCAAGAGAACGGCCGATGGAGGAGCGGAGATCACCAAGCTCGTCGGCACGAGCGCGTGGTACGCACCCGGCTCCGCAACAGCGGAGATGGTGGAAACCATCCTCAAGGACAAGAAGAAGATTCTGCCCTGTTCCGTGTTCCTTCAGGGGGAGTACGGCATCAACGACCTGTTTGTCGGGGTACCTGTGAAGCTCGGGGCGCGTGGCGTCGAGCAGATCGTCCAGATCACGCTGACCCCGGAAGAGAACGCCGCCCTCCAGAAGTCGGCGGGAGCCGTGCGGGAGCTCGTCGACGTGATCAAGGTCTGAGACCAACACGCCCGCCCGTCAGCCCGTCCGGCGCGAGTCTCTCCCGCCTGACCCCGTCTTTCGCCCCCTCGCACCTGTCATGGGGGAAGTTGAATTTACACCCTTACACGCCCCCGCCGTGCAGCGGGGGGAGCCCTCCGGGTACACCTACTTACACGAGCCCGTTTGGCCAGCGTTCCCGCGGAACAGCCCGCCCCCGGAAGAGTTGAACCATGTAGGCAGGAGCCTTGCTCAGTGCCTTGCGTTCCCTACTATTTCCGGGAGAATTCATGTATCAGTCCGTCTGGGGAGCGGCCGCGCTTCGCGTGTGGCTGCCGTCCGCTTTGCTCTTCTGCTCGTTCAGCAGCGCAGTTGCACAGTCAGTTCCGGCCCCATGGGCCGCTAGAGATATTGGAAATCCCGCGCTCAGCGGAAATGCGGATCACTCGGGTGGTGTCTTTACTGTCGAGGCGGCGGGGGAGGACATCTCGGGGGAGGCTGACCAGTTCCACTTCGTCTACCAGCAGATCGCGGGCGACGTGGGAATCGTCGCGATGGTCGATCACCTGACGGTGACGGACGACTGGGCAAAGGCCGGCGTCATGATCCGCGGTTCGCTCGATACCGGGGCGGCTCACGGCTCGGCCATCGTCTCCGGCGTGTACGGCGTACGTTTCCAGCGCCGGCCTCTCGATGGCGGCCCGAGCACGTCCACATGGGGCTCGGCGAACGGGGCGCCAGTCTGGTTGCGTGCCGTTCGGAGCGGTGCTCGCGTCACGTCCGCCTGGTCCGGAGACGGCACGGACTGGACAACCATTGGATCGGACACGGTGGCGCTGGGGACGTCTGCATACGTCGGGATTGCCGTCACGAGCCATAACCCTGGCGCTCGCACGACCGCGGGCATTTCGCAGGTACAGGTGCGGGGGCAGGGGGGCACTTCAGTTCAGCAGGGCCTTCCCCCGCTCCTGCAGAACCGCGATATCGGCGAGCCCGACGTGAGGGGCGCGGCTGTGTTCAGCGCCGCAAGCGGGAGCTACACGATCACCGCTGCCGGATGGGACATCTGGGACAGGTCAGACCAGTTCCACTTCGTCTACCAGGCCGTCAGCGGGAACGTTGATGTCGTGGCACGCGTGGCGTCGCTCGGTGCGACGGACGACTGGGCGAAGGCCGGCGTCATGGTCCGCGAGTCCCTCGCCCCCGACTCCCGGCATGTGATGATGAGCGCCACCGCCGACTCTGGATACGCCTTTCAGCGCCGTGCCG
>Ga0183260_10000256_pt1 | contig 42823 bp, 39 predicted proteins | sample AntDrymUQ4972206_2_FD_129768 | JGI IMG/M metagenome (GOLD analysis project Ga0183260, IMG submission 129768) | Polar desert sand microbial communities from Dry Valleys, Antarctica - metaG UQ497 (22.06) (version 2) (version 2) | ecosystem: Environmental > Terrestrial > Soil > Desert | place... | reverse complement strand
GGTGCACGCGGTGCACGCGGTGCACGCGGTGCACGCGGTGCACGCGGTGCACGTGCACCAGTTGCACCAGTGCACCAGTCGGTCTGAAAAGGACCCCGGCCGTCGAGACGGCCTGCCCCCCCCGCAGGCCCCCCTGTTTCCATGCCCGCACGCGGCGGACTGCTGACCACAGCACTTGCTCCCGCCAGCCACGAAGCGGCGGGCGCTGACTACAGCCCGTGCTTAACGGCCGCCACTTCGTGCCGGCCTGCGGCAACCCAGTGGGGGGATCGGTCGCCGCGGCGACTTACTCCCCCCAGACCCCCCTCCCGCGCGGCGGGCATGCTAGGGGCTATTTCGTGTTACGGGTGTTAACTACTGTTACAGTTGTCCGCACTTTGGCTACTCGATCCCGCAAGTCGACCCGCAAGCGCAGGCCGGCGCCGAAAGGGCGTCCCCGGCCTCGTTCCGGCGCGGGCCGGCGGCCGCCTCCGAAGAAGCGCAAGCCAGCTCGAAAGGCCCCGAACCCGCTGGCCACCGCCGGCCGGGCGTCCGCCTCTGCACTGAAGTGGGGCGCGGTCCAGGTCGCCAACGCTCCGGCCGAAGCGTGGGGGCTCCTCGTCCTGTTCCTCGCCGGCGTGGCGGGTTTTGGCATCTACGCGGAAGGAGCCGGACCGGTGGGAGGGGCGTTCGAGTTCCTGGCGACGTTGCTGCTGGGACGCCTTGCGGTGGTGGCCCCGATGTTGCTCGGTGCGGCCGGGCTCCTCGTCATCATCCCCAAGACGCGCGATCAGGTGAGCCGGATCTGCGTGGGCATGTCGGTCTGCACCCTCGCGGTCACGGGCATGCTCCACCTGGCCCGGAACAACCGCCCGGTCTCCGCGCCGCTCGAGAAGCTGCAGCGCCTGGGCGGGATAGTCGGTGCGCTCACCGCCAAACCTCTTTCGGATCTCGTCGGCGTGTGGGCCACGTGGTTGATCCTGTTCCTCTTGCTCGGCCTCGGTCTCATGATCGTTACGCGCACGCCCATCACGCAGGTGGTCGCCTGGGCGAGATCCGGCGGATCCAGCACGGTCGCGTTCGTCAGGGCCCTCGCCGCCGGGCGCGATCCGGAAGTCGAGTACTCCGAAGACGAAGATGGCGGATACGCGGATGAAGCGGGGCTGGAGCCCGAGGACGTCGCCGCCGGCGCGGAGGCGCCGATGGCCCGACCGATCTCCGGAGCACGCACGACCGGCAGGCCCCGACAGCTCGCCATGCCGGTCGGAGACTCCGGCAGCTACAAGCTGCCGCCTCTCGATCTGCTTGCGCGCGGCGACCAACGGGAGATATCCGCTCGCTCGATCGACGAGATGATCAAAGTGCTCGAGGCGACCCTCACCCAATTCAAAGTGGACGCGGGCGTCACCGGCTACACGGCAGGGCCCACCGTCACGAGGTTCGAGATCGAGCTCGGCGAAGGCGTGAAGGTGAACCGCGTCCTGTCGCTCAGCAACGAGATCAAGTACGCGCTCGCTTCTGGCGAGCTGCGGTTCCTGGCCCCCATCCCGGGCCGCTCCGCCATCGGGGTCGAGGTTCCGAACCGAACGCGCCAGCTGGTAACTCTCGGTGACGTCCTGTCTTCGGGTGAAGCACAGAAGGACAGACACCCGCTGGCGGTGGCTCTGGGCATGGACATCTCGGGCGAAACCGTGCTTGCGAACCTCACCGAGATGCCGCATCTGCTGATCGCCGGCGCGACGAACTCGGGTAAGTCATCCTGCATCAACTCGATGATCACGTCCGTGCTGACACGAGCGAGGCCCGACCAGGTGCGGATGATCCTCATCGACCCGAAAAGGGTCGAGCTGAGTCACTTCGCAGGGGTGCCGCACCTCATCTCGCCCGTGGTCACGGTCCCGAAGAAGGCCGCCTCGGCCTTGAACTGGGTCGTGCGTGAGATGGAGATGCGTTACGAGACCCTGGCGCACTACGGGATGCGCAATCTCGACATGTATAACGAAGCGGTCGCGCGTGGTGGCGTGGTGAAGCGGGAGGAAGACGAACCCGATCCCGATCAGCTGCCCTACATCCTGGTTGTCGTAGACGAGCTGTCGGACCTGATGATGGTCGCCCCGCGGGATGTCGAGAGCGCTATCTGTCGCATCGCTCAGATGGCGCGCGCCGTGGGTATCCATCTCGTCATAGCCACCCAGCGTCCATCCGTCGATGTCGTGACGGGCTTGATCAAAGCCAACATCCCGTCGCGCCTCGCCTTCAGTGTTGCCTCACAGCAGGACTCGCGGGTCGTCCTGGATCAAGGGGGCGCTGACAAGCTCATCGGCCACGGCGACATGCTGTTCTTGCACGCGAACTCGTCGAAGGCGCGACGGATCCAGGGAGCCTGGGTCACCGAGCGCGAGATCGCGGGCGTGGTGGCTCACACGAAGAGGCAGGGCGAACCGAACTACGTCGAGGGCGTGACGGTCGAAGAGTCCGGAGGCGATGTGGCGGTCTACGGCGGCGGCGGCGGAGATGACGAGCTCCTGGACGAGGCGCTTCACCTCGTCGTTCGCTCCGGCCTGGGATCGACTTCCATGCTGCAGCGGAAGCTCAAGGTCGGTTTCGCCCGTGCCGGTCGCCTGATGGACCTTCTGGAGCAGCGCGGCGTGGTGGGCCCCTCACAGGGCTCCAAGCCTCGCGATGTGCTCATGACCGCCGACGAGCTCGATGCGCGCGCCGTGGAGCCCGACGGCGGTTAACCCAGACCGGGGTTGATTCTCGCAAGGGATGAGGACTTGGCCTCGCTGCCTATAATGGCCCTGCCCTGATACGCGCTCCGTCGACAGGCGAAGAGGCGAGACGCTGTGACCGAACCGACCTCTATGGGGGCCTATCTCCGGGCCACCCGGCGTCGCAGCCGGGTGAGCATCGAGAGAGCGGCCGAAGAAACTCGGATCCGGCCGGACTTCCTGATGCGGATGGAATCCGACGAATTCGATTTCCTCGCGCCCGCATACGTGCGTGGCTTCCTGCGATCGTACGCTCGGTTCCTGGGGCTCAACTCAGATCCTCTGATGGAGGAGTTCGACCGTCGCTTCGGCAGAGCCCCCTTGGACACGGCGCAGATCGCCGCGATGGAGACGGGAACCGCAAGGTCGCGTGCCGTGCAGCATCGCCGTCGCAGCAGAAGCTACGTGCCCAAGGAACGCAAGAGCTTCTCGAACTGGACCGCGGCGGCCATGCTCGCACTTGTCGCGATCGTTGCGCTCGCTGCTATCGGTCTTGCCCAAGGAGACCCCGACGAGGAGCCGGGCGATAACGTCGCGTCGACCGAGTCGCCCGAGCCGAGCCCTTCATCCGAGGCCAGCCTCGAGCCGAGTCCTTCTCCTTCGCCTACCGAGACCCTTGCGCTCGAGGATGGCATCGAGCTGCAAGTGGTCGCCGCTACCGGTGACTGCTGGGTCTCGGTGTCGATCGATGGGAGTCCCACCGCGTCCTTCTCCGGAACCATCCCCACCGGCTCGAAGGAAACGTTCACCGCGGAGGACGAGATGACGATCATCCTCGGGTTCCCCGATGGGGTCGAGCTGGTCGTGAACGGCACGAACGTGGGCAGTCCCGGCGGCGTCGACCCCATCACGCTGACGCTTCCAGACGACATCGACGCGATCTAGGTCCGCTCGCCAGATGTCGCGCGTTGCCATCGTTACGCTGGGGTGCCCGAAGAACGCTATCGACTCCGAGGGTCTGGGCGGGATGATCGCCGCAGGTGGTCATCGGGTAACAGATGATCCTGCCGGCGCGGACGTCATCGTCGTCAATACGTGCGGCTTCATCGATCCCGCGCGCCGAGAGACTGTCGAAGAGGTTCTGGACCTGGCCGAGCTCAAGAACGACGGTCAGCTCCAAGGACTGATACTGACCGGCTGCCTGGTTGCGCGCAGCGCGGATGAACTCGCGGATTCGCTCCCCGAGGTCGACGCTCTGGTCGATTTCGCCGCCTACCCTCGGATCAACGAGATCGTTTCGGCTGTCGCCGCAGGGGAACTCGAGACCAAGATCCACGGCGACCCCGGCACGCGCTTCGATCCCGCGTGGTGGGACGCGACCATCGCGGCCGCTCCACGATTGAGGTTCGGCCGCGCGCCATGGGCGTACTTGAAGATCGCCGAGGGGTGCGACCGGGGGTGCACGTTCTGCGCCATCCCCCTGATGCGCGGGAAGTTCCGATCCCGGTCTCCGGAGGTGATCGAGAAGGAAGCCCGCTCTCTCGTGGACCTGGGTGTCTCAGAACTGTCCCTGGTTAGTCAGGATTCCGTGATGTGGGGGCGCGACGCGCAGGATGGGTTCGTCGATTTGCTGCACCGCCTCGAGCGCATCAAGGGTCTCCGCCGCATGCGGCTCATGTACCTGCACCCTCAAGGCGTGTCAGACGAGTTGATCGACGTGATGCTCGCGTCGGAGGTGGTCGTTCCCTACTTCGATCTCTCGCTGCAGCATGTGTCGCAGCGGATCCTTAAGGGGATGGGCAGGTGGGGAGGCCGCTCGAGGTTCGAGCGGATGATCGACCGGATCCGGTCGGGGGATCCGCTCGCCGCCATCCGGACCACCTTCATCATGGGGTTCCCAGGCGAGGAAGAATCCGACGCGGCCGAGGTCGAGTCGTTCGTCGAGGATACGGAGATCGATTGGGTCGGCGTGTTCGCCTACTCGCCCGAGGCCGGCACTCGCTCGCACGATCTACCCGATCGGGTCCCGGAAGTGGTCGGACGCGAGCGCGCCGAGCGCGTGAGTCGGGCGGCCGAGCTGACCATGGACCGACGTGCTTCCTCACTCATCGGCCTCGATCTCGAGGTGCTCGTCGAGAGGTACGACATCGAGACCGACAGCTGGACCGGGCGCTCTCACCGCGAGGCGCCGGAGATCGACGGCGAGATCGGCTTCGATGCGGGGCGGCCGCTCAGCGTCGGCGACTACGTCTCGGTTCGCATCACGGGCCAGTCGGGGGCCGATCTGAACGGGGTCCTGGTTCACTAGTCCGGTTGACCGGCGAAATCCACGGGTACGCTTCGGTCGATGAGCCTCCCCAACGCGATAACGTTCGCGCGCATAGCCCTGGTGCCGGTCTTCGTGATCCTCGCCTACGTGGACGGCGCGCCCGCCGCGCTCGCCGCGCTCGGCGTGTTCGTGGGCGCATCTCTTTCGGACTCGCTCGATGGATACCTGGCCCGGCGCCACGGAACCGAGTCGCGGCTCGGGAAGTTCCTCGACCCGCTTGCCGACAAGCTATTGGTGGGGGCCGCGCTCTTCGTCCTCGTCGACGACCGGTCCTTCCCGCTCTGGGCGGCGATCCTGATCGCGGTCCGCGAGATCGCGATACAGGTGCTGCGCACGAACATCGTGCGTCGCGGCGGGGACCTGCCCGCCTCGCCGACGGCCAAAGCGAAGACCGTGCTTCAGATCCTGATGGTGGGGTGGTGGCTGCTCCCGATCGATGTGGGCTTGGTTCATTGGGCACTGTTGGTAGCGGCTCTGGTTGCCACGCTGTGGTCGGGGGCCGAGTACTTCAACGCTCTGAGGCGTAAGGAGGTGGTGAGCTGAACGCGGAGATCGTGGGTGTCGGCACGGAGTTGCTCCTCGGTCAGATCGCCAACACCAACGCCCAGTACCTCTCGAGCGCCCTGGCGGATATCGGGGTCAGCGTGTTCTGGCATTCGGTCGTGGGGGACAATCTCGAGCGCATGACGTCGGTCATCAAGCAGGCCCGCGACCGTAACGATGTCGTCATCATCACGGGGGGCCTGGGGCCCACCCCCGACGACATCACCCGTGAGGCCGTCGCCGCCGTAGTGGAGGCCCCACTCGAGCGCGACGAGCACCTGGCCGACGCGATCCGGGACATCTTCCATCGGCTCCACAGGGCGATGCCGGAAGCGAACCTGAAGCAAGCGGACCTTCCTCACGGCGCGACGCCTATCGAGCCGGAAGGCACCGCGCCGGGATTCATCATCGAGGCGGATGGGAAATTGCTCATCGCTCTCCCGGGAGTTCCCTGGGAGATGAAGGCGATGCTCGGCAAGACGGTCATTCCTCTCCTGTCCGAGCGGGCTGGGGGTGGAGCCCTTGTCAGTAGTGAGATCTACGTGGTCGGGCTGGGAGAGTCGGCGACGCACGAGAAGATAGCGGATCTCGTGGCGGCACAAACGAATCCCTCCATCGCTTTCCTGGCCGGGCGCGGACAGGTTCGGGTACGTCTGACCGCGAGAGCGTCCACCCGAGAGGAAGCCGAGGCCCTGATCGCACCGGTGGAGGCCGACGTGCGCGCGCTACTGGGTGACTGGGCTGTACCGGGCGCCGTCGATTCGTTGGCCGAGGCGCTCGGAGCGATCCTGGTGGAGCGAGGCGAGACGGTTGCGGCGGCGGAGTCGCTGACCGGCGGACTGATCGCTGCGGAGTTGACCAGAGCTGAGGGCGCCAGTCGTTTCTTCGCCGGCTCTCTTGTCACATACTCGACCGAGGCGAAGCACCGCGTCGCCGGGGTGGCCAGGTCTCTTCTGGAAGAGCCGGGACCCGTCAGCGAAGATGTCGCCAGAGCGCTGGCGGAGGGTGCAGCGCGATCTTTCGACGCCGATCTGGGCATCTCCGCAACCGGCGTAGCCGGACCAGCGGAGCAGGGCGGTCAACCCGTAGGGGCGATCTTCGTCGGTGCCTGCTACCGCGGGAAGGTCGAGGCTCGCAGGATACGCGGCTACGGGGACCGATCACACACCAAAGCCATCGCGGTCACCTACGCGATCGACCTCGGCCGGCGCCTCCTCCTGCATCCGTGAGCTCGGAACAACTGCGGCTGTTTTTCGCCGCAGACGTGCCCGAAGACCGACTCGTCGCGCTGGCCGCGCGTACCGAACCGTTGCGGCAGCGATTCGACGGTGCCCGATGGGCCCCGGTCGAGAACCAGCATGTGACCCTGAAGTTCTTGGGCTCCACCCCGGAGGAGCGTGTGAGCCCCCTCCTCGAGGCGATGCGTGCGGTGAGTGCGGGCCACACGCCGTTCGAGCTGCGGCTTTCGAAGCTGGGCACGTTTCCCGAACGAGGCAAGGCGCGCGTGTTGTGGGCCGGGTTCGACGATCCCACTTCCCTGCGGGCGCTGGCCGTGGATCTTGACGCTGCGGTTATCCCACTGGGGCACCAGCCGGAAAGCCGTCCCTTCAGCGCTCACCTGACCCTGGCCCGCTTCAAGCTCCCGGTCTCCATGCGGGGTCTCGTCGATGTCGACCTCGGGGGGATCGATCCCTTCACGGTGAGCGAAGTGGGGTTGTGGAGATCGCGGCTCTCGCCCAAGGGGGCCCGATACGAACGGCTGGGCGGTGCGCCCCTACGCGGGAGGCCTTGACGCCGGATTCTGTTTAGATGAAGGATCCTCGTTCGGCGCTCTACAGATCGGGAGGTACCTGTGGTTCTGGCCAGTACCGTGTCCGGCGGACCCGAGAGTGAGGTTCTCGTGCTCGCCGTAGCGATGCTGATCCTTGGTGTGGTCTTCTTGGTCAGCAAGAACGTCACACGGATCGTGCCCATCCTTCTCATCCTCGGGTCGCTTGTGGTGGGGGCCGGGGCATTCGCCTTCCGATAGAACGCCGATGTCCGAGTCACGCCCGGCCCTGCCCACTTCTCGCCTCGTCCTCGAGCCGGTCGGTGCACATCATGCGCCCGATCTTTGGGATGCAACGGTGCGCTCGCTCGACGAGCTGAAGCCGTTCATGTCGTGGGCGGATACCGCGAGCTTCGAGACGACGCTGGCGTTCACAAGCGGAGGCGCTCTGCAATGGGACGCCGGCGCCGGCATGATCTTCGCGATCATGATCGCGGGTGAAGCCGTCGGGACGATCGGGTTCGCTCAACACGCACCCCTAGCGGGACACGCTGAGCTCGGCTACTGGCTCAGGACCGATCTGTGCGGGCGCGGCCTGATGACCGAGGCGGCTTCGGCCGTTGTTGAGTACGGGTTCGACGGGCTGGATCTGCATCGGATCGAGCTGCGGGCCGCTCCCGCAAACGTCGGTAGCGTCCGGGTCGCAAAGAAGGTCGGCTTCAAGCGCGAGGGGACCTTGCGGCACGGAGCAAAGGGCGCCAGCGGCTGGCACGACGCCGACGTCTACGGGCTGCTCGAGTCGGACGACCGGCGCGTCTTCCACGTCCTCCGTGATCGAGTGACCGGATCGTGACGGCCTTGAGATGGACATATCGGCGATTGCTAGGATGACTTCCGTGAACAGCACGGAGTGCCGGGGAGAGTAACGGTGTCGTCCGGCCACTCCCACGGATCTGAGCGGGCCGTCCAAAAACGAGTCCTTTGGATAGCCCTGGCGCTCAACGGCACCTTCATGGTGGCGGAGATCGTCGGTGGTATCGCTTTCAACTCACTCGCGCTGCTGGCGGACGCGGCGCACATGGTTTCGGATGTGGCGGGGCTGTCTATCGCTCTCGTCGCTCAGAGTTTGATGGACCGTCCCGCTTCGGCACGCCATACGTTCGGGCTCCAACGCGCAGAGGTCTTGGGGGCACAGGCGAATGCCCTGACGCTGCTCGCTGCCTCGGGCTGGATCCTGCTCGAGGCGTTCCGCCGTCTCGACTCCCCTGAGGAAGTCGGCGCCCAAGGCATGTTGATCGTCGCCGGGCTCGGCCTGGCTGTCAACGTCGGGAGTGCCATCGTGATCGCTTGTGCACGGGGCAGCAGCTTGAACCTGCGCGGTGCCCTCCTTCATATGGTCGGCGACGCCGCGGGGTCGGTGGGCGCCATCGCTGCCGGAGCAGGCATGCTTGTGTGGGGTGTCAGATGGCCCGATCCGGTTGCTTCCATCGCGATCGCCGGGCTGGTCCTGTGGTCAGGATGGCACCTGTTGAGAGAGACGACCCATGTTCTTCTCGAGGGGACGCCGCGGGGTATGAGTGTGGTCGACGTCGAGCGGGAGCTCGCTAACGACCCTCGAGTTGATTCCGTGCACCATGTGCATCTTTGGAATCTCGCTTCTGACGTTCCCGCCCTCTCCGCTCACGTAGTCGTCGCGGAAGAGGGTTCGCTGCACGATGCCCAGTTGGAGGGCGATCGATTGAGGTTGTTGTTGCACGACCGGTTCGGCATCGAACACTCGACTCTCGAGTTGGAGTGCCACTCATGCGAACCTGCGAGCGCGAGCACACATTAGGAATATCCGCTGCCCCGAACGGTTGTCCTTGCAAGACATGATTTCAATGTGAGGGAGGAGACCACCGGTGGGGAACCCCATCCATCCGGATACCCGGATCGGACACGTACATCTGAAGGTGTCTGATATCGACCGGGCCGAGGCGTTCTACCGCGACGCGCTCGGCTTCGAGACGACGACGCGTTATGGAGACGGCGCCGTGTTCATGTCGGCGGGGGGCTATCACCACCACATCGGGCTCAACACGTGGCACAGCAAGGGCGGCCAACCACCACCGCACAACGCAACCGGGTTGTTCCATTTCGCGATCCTCTACCCGGACCGAAAGCAGCTTGCGAACGCTCTCAAGCGACTCGTCGAGAACGACGTCGTTATCGGCGGCGCCTCGGACCACGGCGTCAGCGAGGCCATCTACCTCGAAGACCCTGACGGGAACGGGATCGAGCTCTACAGGGACCGGCCACGGAACGAGTGGCGACATGACTCGTCGGGGGCCGTGGTGATGGTGACCGAGCCACTCGATCTTCGGGCGCTGCTGCACGAAGCCGACTAGGCGGTAAGCGCCGCTTCGTCCACCGTCAGCTTGCGCGCGTCTGCGTCGAGCGTAACCGTTGCCCCGAGGGGGGTCGTGGCGAGATGCTTGCCATGCCCCATGGGCAGGTTGTAGATGGCCGGTATCCCGAGAGGTTCGAAGTGCATCTCGAGGACGTCTTCGGCCGAATACATCAGGGGCGCATCGTCGTTGTCGTCCGGCCAGTCGCACTTGTGCAACTCGCCAACGACAACCCCGATGATGCCGTCGAGCGCCCCCGCCTGCTTCATATGCGTGAGCAACGCGTCGATCTTCGGCGGGCTTTCGTAGACGTCCTCGAAGAAGAAGATCTTGCCGTCGAGGTCGACCTCCCACGGCGTACCCATCGAGTGGCTCAGAGGCCACAAACACCCACCCGCCATCCGACCGGTGACGTGTCCGGGCCCGAGCTGCCGCACGTAGTCGTCGTCGGGATTGCGCGGCACCTCGCCGAGCGGTTCGGAGGAGGTCAGGGCCTTCATCAGCCGGTCGGTCGTGAACTCCTTGGTCTCGGGATCGTTGATCCCCGCGAGACCGGGCCCATAGAAAGTGATCAGTTCGGTGTGGCGCGCGATCGCCGCGTGAAGAGCGGTTACATCCGAGTACCCGACGAAGGGTTTCGGGTTGGCCGCGATCGCATCGAAGTCAAGATGCGGAAGCATCTGGGCGGCGCCCCACCCACCCTGGAGACACTGGACGACGTCCACCTCGGGGTCGGTGAACATCCGCAGGAGGTCCTTCGCCCGTGTCTCCGCGTCGCCGGCGACCCATCCCGTGCGCTCGAACACCCCTTCGCCGAGCACGACCTCGTACCCGCGCGCGGCCCACCACTCGACGCCGCGCAGGATCTCGCTGCGGGCGTAGTAGGGCGACGAGGGCGCGGGCACCCCGATGGTTGCTCCGGGTTGGAGAGCCCGTCCTTTGAGGGTCAATGGCGATCCTTTCGAGTGGGAAGGGGCATGCTTCGCAGCTCCGAGACGAACGAAGCGATCTCGTCGACCGCCGTGTCGAACAGTGCCCGGCCTTTCTCGGCGGTGGCCTTCGTCGCGTCTCCCTGCACGCCCGATTCCGAGAACGAGGACCACCACGGCATCACCTTCAGCGGACCATCGGACCAGTCCATCCACGCGTGCTCCGTGGCGGGGTAACCGCGCTCGTCGACCGCCTGGTCCATGTCGACGGCCTCCGGATGCAGATGGAGGTAGAGGGAGGTCTCGAGCTCGCACGCATGCGCCATGCCGCCACGGTCGGAGTCCCGAACCTCCTCGATCACCTGCGCGCTGCGGGGGCCGGCGAGATAGAAGGACGCAGCCACCAGCGATCCCGGTTCCTCAACCATGGTCAGGCGGGCCGCCATCTCGACGAGGTTCTGGTTGGAGCCGTGACCGTTGACCAGCAGGACCCTCTTGAACCCGTGCCGGACGACCGACAGGGCGACGTCGGTGCAGTACCTGCAGAAGGTGTCCCATGCGATCGTCACGGTGCCCGGATAGTCCATGTGATGAGGCGAGTACCCGTGCACGACCGGAGGCAGCAGCACCGTCTCGGCCTTCAGTCGCTCCGCGGCCCCGCGACAGATCGCCTCGACCAGCGTTACGTCCGTGTCTATCGGGAGATGCCGGCCGTGATCCTCGAGCGTCCCGATGGGAACGATGGGGACGCGCTCTTCTTTGACCGCGCGCGCTACCTCGGGCCACGACAGGCGGCCGTACTCGAGCGGGTCACCCCACACGGGCGTTCCGCGCTACGAAACCGGGGACCTCGAACTCGTTCCACCGAGCGAGGCAGGGCGATCCGTCGGAGACGAGCATCCGTCCGGTAGTGACATCGCACGCCATCGCGAAGACCGTGGCCGAGCCCTCCAGCCCATCCTCGTGTACGCAGATGGATTCCGGCCGGGCGTCATGATCGCCGAGCAGCCGCGCGCAGTCCTCGAGCGACGACGGCGGTTCATTCTCGAGAAGGTTGCGGGCGCGTTCCAGCCGCGCCTTCGATCCACGCGACGCGGGCCCCACCGGAACGGCCGGGTCGGCGAGGTAGTGGTTCGTGTGAGCGTCCGCCCCTTCGATCGTGTTGTGTGTGGTAGCGGTCGTTTCTACGACGACCGAGCACTCGCCCGACATGAGGAAGTGGGCGTAGCCACCCGCGCGCCCTGGCAACGTGGCCGCCGCGATCGCGCCAGCCAGATCGGCCGCGCCGAGCGCCAGGCGCGAGATCGCGACGCGCGGGGTCCCGATGCGATCGTCACTTGCGGTCAGAGAGTCGATCCCTTGTGCGAAACCGCTCGCGTTCATGCCGACCGCCGGTAGGAATCCAGCGCAGGTCGGCGAGACGAACGCCGGGCCCCCATCCGGTTCCGCGATCACCACCCCGACCGAATCGTGGCCCGCGTACCACTGCTCCGCGTGCAAGAGGAAGGGTCCGTGCGACATGGAAGTGCATGTCTCGAAGGTCCACACCTCCTCCATGCAGTTGAGGATCGCCGCTTCCTCGAACGCGATCCCCGCTCCCTCGGCGAGCCCGGCCATCTCCTCGACCAGGTGGGGGACCGAGGAGCGCGCCGTATCGATGAAGGGGACCGAGGCGGCTGCCATCGCGCCCTCGCCGCCCTTAGCAAGTCGAGCATAGAAACGGAGCGCCGCGCCGATGCCTTCGGCCATGGCCTCGCCCTGGGCGCGGCCCATCCGGCGTGGGGTTCCCGCAGCTCGTGCAACCGCGACACTCATACGCTCGACTTCATCTCCTCCGCGAAGCGATACAGCAGGGCCGCCGACTGGTGCATATGTTGCCTCAGGCCCTCGACGCTCGCGTACTCGTTGGCCGCGTGCGCCCCTGCGCAGTGGCCCGCCCCACCGATGGCGAAGGGCAGTCCTAGTACACGCTCGAACAAGAAGTAGGGGGCCCACCAGGGCGCACTGGGCCAGACCCGTGCCGCTTGCCCCGCGTCCTCGTGCGATCGGATCATCGCGCGCGCCACGGGGGAGTTCGCTGAGGTGCGCGCCGGGGGGCAGGCTTCGCTTTCGGTGACGTTGACTTCGGGGGACACCTCTGCGATCCGAGCGCGAACCGACCGTCCCACTGCATCGAAGTCGGTGCCGTAGGGGATCCGGAGATCCACGACCGCGCTCGCTTCCTGCGGGACGATGGTCTTCTCCCCGGGTGCGCGGCCGGCGAAGAGCCCATTGACGTTCGCGGCGGGTTCGTACACCAGCGCCTCGACCATCTCGCGCGTAGACACGTCGCTCTTGAAACGGCGTGCGTTCGACTCGACGAGGTAGGCCTCGGGATCGAAACGCTCGGCGAGATCGTCCAGCAACGAAAGGTCCTCGTCTGGCACCGGCACCTTGTCGAGGTGGGGGATCGAGACGCGCTCATCATCATCGACGAGGGTCGATAGAGCGCGCACGACCGACCAGGCGGGTGACGCAACCAGTACCCCCCCGCTCGAGTGGAGCGCGCCGCCGATCGGCCCGCCCCAGTCGCCTCCCTCACAGCTCAAGCGCAGCGACAGGATGCCCTTGCAGCCGAGGAAGACCTCGGGGACGCCGGTTCGGTCGGCCATGAGGTCGAGGTCGTACGCGGCGTCGGCGGCGAGGTCCTCCCGATGGGCGTCGACGATTCCGGGGAGGTGAGGGCTTCCGAGCTCCTCCTCGCCGTCCAGCAAGAAAGTGACGCCGCAAGGGAGGTCCGCCACGGCGCCCAGCGACTTCATCGCAAGCAGGGATGCCGCGAGCGTTCCCTTCGAGTTCGCCGCGCCGCGGGCCACGACGACGGTGCCGATGCCGGGGCGGTCCTTGATGGCCGCGCTGAAGGGGGCAACCTCCCAATCCGGCTCATCGGCCGGCTGGACGTCGTACATCCCGTAGCGGAGAAGCCGGGCCCCCCCGCCATCGATCGAGGCGATCACGGCGGGGTGACCATCCGTTCCGATCTCCTCGGCGCGACCGCCACACGACTCGACGAGCTCGGCCGTCATCTCGGCGCAGCGCGCAACGCCTTCGCCCGTCGACGAGACGCTCGGTTGCCTCAAGTAGGTACGGATCGCGTCGAGGTGGTCGTCGAAGTCCTCATCGATGCGCTCGAAGACCCGAGCCAGCGCCGCGGAACCGTCCGGTCCGTCGCTCGTCATGGCAGAAGGGTCGCAGCCAGAGCCCCGGGGCACAAGTGGCGTCAGCAGCGAAGGTCGCCGCCAGCCGCCCGCGGATCGGGGCCGGCGCACCGCCGGGGGGAGGGGGAGCCTCAACGTCCGTGGCCGTGGCCGCGATCCCCAGAGCGGAGAGCTTCCGGTTGATCGATCGCAGGTGGCGGATCGACTTCTCCTGAGCCCCGAAGCTCCGCGACCGTTCCCGCGATGGCGCTGAGGCGCGACGGCGCCGCCCGGGAAACCTCGAGGAGCGTCCGCAGCCTGGTCTTGACGCAACCGATCGATGAGTCGATCGCGTCGATGCCCGACCGCTCCGCCCTCTCGAGGTCGGCCACGTCGTCCTCCCCGCCGCGGGCCGCCCACAGCCCGACGGCGATCACGGCCCGCCGGCGACCACGGCCAGGATGAGCCACCACCACCTGCCGATTGAGCGCACGGGAGGAGTATCGCCCGGGCGGCGTACCGGGCGTGGCACGGGCCGGGGCGTAGAATGACGCTCCCGTAACTACGTGGGGGTGATTCGGGGCGAGGTTTGCCCCAAAGACGTGCAATCGAACGTACGTTCGCATACGCTGGTTGCGACTTTGTGTCGTACCCCCTCCCTAGGGTGACGACCGAAAGAGACCGCCGCCTCGGCTGCGGCCTGAAAACTGGATGGACCAACTGGCCGAGCGAGGCCGGAAAGGGAGGACCCGGTGGCGAACAACACGAGGCGCACGCCCGTGGGCGGAGTCGAGAAGGCGAGCGTCGGGAATCGGGACGCCTCGGTCGACATGGCCCTTGCCCAGATCGAGAAACAACACGGCAAGGGCGCCATCATGCGGCTGGGCGACCTCGGGGCGTTGACGAACGTCGAGGTCATCTCGACGGGTTCGCTCGCGCTGGACCTCGCGCTGGGCGTCGGCGGCCTCCCGCGCGGCCGCATCGTCGAGATCTATGGACCGGAAGGCTCGGGGAAGACGACGGTGAGCCTCCACGTGATCGCCGAGGCGCAGAAGGCAGGGGGTCTCGTGTCGTTCATCGACGCAGAACACGCGCTCGATCCCGCCTACGCGAAGGCAGTGGGGGTCGACATCGATAATCTCCTCGTGTCCCAACCGGACACCGGCGAGCAAGCACTCGAGATCACCGACACGCTGGTGCGGTCCGGGGCGATGGATGTCATCGTCATCGACTCGGTCGCCGCGCTCGTCCCGCGCGCCGAGATAGAGGGCGAGATGGGCGACAGCCACATCGGGTTGCAGGCGCGCCTGATGTCGCAGGCGTTGCGGAAGCTCACCGGGAACGTGAGTCGTTCGAAGACCGTGCTCATATTCATCAACCAGATCCGAGAAAAAATAGGAGTCATGTTCGGTTGCTTTTCCTATGGGACGCGCGTGACGCTAGCCGACGGGACCCAGGAGCGGATCGGTCAGATCGTCAACCAGCGTCGCGAGGTCGAGGTTCTGTCGTACAACTTCGAAACGAGGAAGGTGGAACCGCGCAAGGTCGTGGACTGGTATCGGAATGGAAAAGCCGATCACTTCCTCCAGTTCACCGCTCTCAGGCCCGGCCGAACGAACGGTAAGGCTCAGTTCGGAGCCACCCCCAATCACAAGATCCGAACGCCGGATGGCTGGAGAGAAGCCAAAGACCTGACCGCCGGGGACCTCGTGCTTCTGGCGGTCGAAGAGCGCCTCAGTGATCTCCAATGGGAGGTCATTCGCGGTGGGCTCATGGGTGATGGCAGTCTCTCGAAGACCAGGCGCTCAGATCTCATGCGAGCCGGGGCGCGGTTCCGGATGGGCCACGGCGGCCGGCAAGCTCCTTACCTCGATTGGAAAGCATCGTTGTTCGCCAACATCCCAATGTCTACGGGTGTAAACGAGAAGGGGGACGTTCGGGCCGAGCTGACTCCTCTCGTCGAGCTAGCAGATCTTCGCAGCGAGATCTACACGGAGGTCGGGAAGGAGTTCGGATGGGACTACCTGAAGCGCCTCACTCCACTCTCTCTCGCCACCTGGTACATGGATGACGGTAGCCTCGACATCCGGAATGAAGGAGGTACGTCGGCCCGGATACAAATCTGCGTTCAGGCGATGAGTCCCGAAACACGTCGCCGGCTCGTGTCGTACCTAAGGGATACCTGGGATCTCGACGTGCGGCTGACGAGCGTGCGAGGGAAAGAGATCGTTGTCTTCTCGAAGCTGGCTGCGGAAGAGTTCCAGTCGATCGTGGCCCCATTCATCCATCCCTCGCTGGAGTACAAGCTGCTTCCGCAGTTCCGAGGGCGGTTCTCGGTGGAGCCGGAGTTCAAGGAGATGTCCTACGAGTTAGTGCCGTACCCCATCGTGGACGTCCACGTAAAACCACCGACCCTGAGCATGGAGAAGTTCGACCTCGAGGTCGAGGGCAATCACAATTACTTCGTTGATGGTGTTCTCGTTCATAACTCCAATGAGACCACCCCCGGCGGGCGGGCCCTCAAGTTCTACTCGTCGGTCCGGCTCGACGTTCGGCGTATCGACTCGCTGAAGGACGGCGCCGAGATCGTCGGCTCGCGGGTGCGCACCAAGGTCGTCAAGAACAAGGTCGCAGCTCCCTTCCGTAAGGCCGAGTTCGACATCCAGTACGGCACCGGCATCTCGAAGGAAGGAAGCTTGCTCGACGTCGCGATCGATCACGGGATCGTGCGGAAGTCAGGGGCCTGGTTCATCTACGGCGACGATCAACTCGGCCAGGGCCGCGAGAACGCCAAGCTCTTCCTCGCCGACAATCCGGACATCGCTACCGAGATCGAGCTCAAGATCAAAGAGCAGCTGGGGTTGCTGGGCACCGACGACGATGACGAGGCCGCCGCGCCGGTCAGCGTCGATCTGACCGATGGGCCCGAGGCGAAGAGCGGCTAGAACCGTGGCCCTTGAGGCGCCTGCCGGCTACCAGGAGGCTATGGAACGGGGCGCGCGGCTGTTGGCCGTGCGCCCCCGCACCGAGCTCGAGATGCGCCAGCGTCTGGGTGCCGCAGGGATCGAGCCGCTCGACGTCGAGGCCGCGATCGAGCGGCTGCTCGAACTGAACCTCCTGGACGACCCTGCGTTCTCCCGGCAGTGGGTCGATGAGCGGTCGAGGCGCAAGGGACTGGCGGGCGATGCCCTGGTCAGGGAGCTGACCGCCAAAGGGGTCGACCGGGCCGTGGCCGAAGAGACCGTTGCCGAGGCCGGGCTCGACGAGGTCGCCCGGGCGACCGAGCTGGCCGCATCGTGGATCCGCAGGGTCGCTCGCCACCCCCTCCCGATCCAGGCCCAGCGGCTCCAGCAGATGCTCGATCGCAAGGGCTATGGCTGGGACGTGACGGAAGAGGCGGTGAAAGCCGTGCTCCCGCCCGAGGGATGGGATTGACAGCAGGCGAGTCCGGGGGGGCGTACCATGGGGCGGCATCTTCCATACAGATAACCCCAGATACGGTGCGAATGAATATGCGAGCTTTTTCCCCAACGCCTCTACCGATATCCAACCCAGGCCGCAGCTGCGGCCATCCCTGTTTGAGCACGTCACGGCCCCTGTGCGGGCCTTTTTCGCTGCTTAGACGCTAGGCGTAGCCCTCGCCGTTCGCTCGCACCCGGGTTAGCCGGGCCTTCGGGCGCGGCCGGCTCCTGGGACGAAAGGAGCTAGCGATGCAGATGGCTATCGGCCTGTTCCTCGGGCTCCTCGTGGGCGCCGCTATCGGCTTCGTCATTCGCAAGGCTCTGGCCGAGAGGGAAGTCGATTCGGCCGAGGCGCGAGCCAAGACGATCATGGCCACGGCGGAACGGGAGGCCGAGGCGAGCAAGCGCGAGGCTTTGGTGGAAGCCAAGGACGAGGCGCTGCGCCTCCGGACCGAGGCGGAAGCCGACCTGAAGGTCCGGGCGGGCGACCTGGACAAGAAAGAGGATCGATTCGCCCAACGAGAGGCGACGCTCGACTCCCGGGCCGGTTCCCTCGACCGCAAAGAGCAGGCCATCGAATCGAAGGAGGCCGACCTCGCGAGGACGCGCGAGCAGCTCGACGAGCAGGGGCAACGGGTGCGTGGCGAGCTCGAGCGCGTCGCGCAGATGACCGCTGACGACGCTCGGCAGTCTCTGATCAACCAGGTCGAGGACGGCGCGAAACGGGATGCGATGGTGATCGTCCGCGACGTCGAGGCCCAGGCTCGCGAAGAGGCCGACAAAAGGGCCCGCAAGATCATCGCGATAGCCATGCAGCGCGTTGCGTCCGAGCTCACCACCGAAGCAACGGTGACGACCGTGACCCTTCCCAACGAGGACATGAAGGGCCGGATCATCGGCAGGGAAGGACGCAACATCCGCGCCTTCGAAGCGGCCACCGGTACCAACATCGTGATCGACGACACACCCGAGGCAGTGGTTCTCTCGTGCTTCGATCCGATCCGGCGCGAGATGGCGCGCCTCACCCTCGAGAAGCTCATCGGGGACGGCCGCATCCAGCCGGCCCGCATCGAAGAGATGCACGAGAAGTCCAAGGCCGAGGTCGAACGCGAGATACGCGAGGGCGGCGAGTGGGCCGTGCTCGAGGCCGGTATCACCGACATGCATCCGGAGCTCGTCAGGGTCCTCGGCCGTCTGAAGTTCCGCACGTCCTACGGACAGAACGTCCTCAGGCATGTGGTCGAGGCGTCGCACATCGCCGAGATGCTTGCGTCGGAGCTCGGCACCGATGTCCGGCTCGCCAAGCGGTCGACCCTCCTGCACGACATCGGCAAGGCGGTAACGCACGAGGTCGAGGGGAGCCACGCTCTGATCGGTGCAGAGATCGCACGCCGGTTGGGCGAAGCGCCCGAGATCTGCCACTCGATCGAGGCCCACCACGGCGAGGTCGAACAGCGCACGATCGAGGCTGTCATCACACAGACCGCCGACGCTATCTCCGGCGCACGCCCGGGAGCCCGGCGAGAGACGCTCGAGACTTATGTGAAGCGCCTCGAGCGACTGGAAGCCATCGCGATGGAGTTCAAGGGCGTCGAGAAGGTCTACGCGATGCAGGCCGGACGCGAGGTAAGGGTCATGGTCAAGCCGGAAAACGTGGACGACCTCCAGGCTGAGGTCATCGCTCGCGACATCGCCAAGAAAGTCGAGGAGGAGCTCCAGTACCCGGGCCAGATCCGCATCACGGTCATCCGGGAACTGCGTTCATCGGCCCTAGCCAAATAGACGTAGCACCGGGTCGCTTGAGCGCAACGCTCCGGTGCTAGGGTTTTTTCGGTGAGCGTTCAGAGTCCCACGTACTACATCCGCACCTTCGGGTGCCAGATGAACGCGCACGATTCCGAGCGGATGGCGGGTATGTTGGAGTCCGAAGGCTATGCCCGGGTCGAGCAACCGGACGACGCATCGGTCGTGCTGTTCAACACCTGTTGTATCCGGGAGAACGCCGACCAGAAGCTGTACGGGAACCTCGGGCACATGAAAGCTCTCAAGGACACTCGCCCCGACCTTCGGATCGTCGTGGGCGGTTGCCTGGCCCAGAAGGACAAGGATGTGATACAGCGACGGGCGCCGTACGTGGACGTCGTGCTCGGCACCCACAACCTCGCCAGCCTGCCGCGACTCTTGCGGGAATCCACTGCCGGACCGGCGTTCGAGATCCTCGAACAGACCGAGGTGTTCCCGTCGGCGTTGCCGAGCCGGCGCATGTCGTCGTGGCACGCGTGGGTGTCGATCTCGATCGGCTGCAATAACTCGTGCACGTTCTGCATCGTGCCGGCCGTCAGGGGCCGTGAGGTGTCGCGGCGGCTGGGCGACATCGTGGCCGAGGTCGAGTCCCTGGTAGCCGACGGTGTGGTCGAGGTCACTCTGCTCGGCCAGAACGTCAACTCGTACGGCCGGGATCTCGACGGCACTCCCATGTTCTCGAAGCTGCTTCGCGCGCTGGACCGGGTCGTAGGGCTCGAGCGCATCCGTTTCACGAGTCCCCATCCCAAAGACTTCCGCGCCGACTCGGTCGCCGCCATGGCGGAGTGCGCGGCGGTGTGCGAGCACATCCACCTGCCCGCGCAGTCGGGTTCGGATTCGTGCCTCAAGCGGATGAAGCGTGCTTACACCCGCTCGTCGTATCTCGAGAAGGTGCGGATGGTCCGCGCTGCTATCCCCGGCGTGGCCATCACGACGGACATCATCGTGGGCTTTCCCGGCGAGACCGAAGCTGAGTTCCAGGACACGCTGACGCTGGTTGAAGAGGCCCGCTACGACCAGGCCTTCACGTTCCAGTATTCGCCGCGGCCCATGACGTCGGCCGCGGATCTGCCGGACCACCTACCGAAGGAAGTGGTTCAGGAGCGCTTCGAGCGTTTGATCGCGCTGCAGAATGGCTTCTCGCTCGAATCGAACCGGCGGATGCTCGGCAATACGTTCGAGGTTCTGGTCGAGGGGCCCTCCAAGAAGGACCCAAGTCGGGCAAGCGGACGCACGCGGACGAACAAGCTCGTGCACTTCCTTGATGACGGAGCCACTCAGGGATCTCTGCGTACGATCCGGGTGATCGACGCCCGCCCCCATCACGTCGAGGGCGAGCTCGTCGACGGTCCGCGTCGCGATGCGAAACGGAGTATGAGCTTGCCTCTCGTGGGCGCGGGAACCGCCTGCGACGCCTGCGGCTGACGGCTCCGTGAGCTCCGATCTCCGACCCCCGATCGGCGCGCGCGTCGAAGGATGCGTGGCCGGTGCGATTGTGCCTCACGCCCCCGTTCTTCTGCCCCCGGTATCCGGCGACGCCAATGCCCCGCGCACGGCCGAGGTGCGAGCGGCGATCGCCGGCCTCGAGTTCGAGGACATCGACGCGATCGTTCTTCTGTCACCACACGGAGTAGAGACGGGGGTGTACCGAACGACGGCGGGGTCGCTGGAGGCGTTCGGGTTGCCCGGGATCCGAGCCACGCATCCGACCGATGACGAGACCGTTGGGGAGCTGTCGTCGACCTGGCGTCGCCCGATCTTGGACGGTCGCGTGGACCACGGGGTCCTTGTGCCGTTGTTGTGCATGTGCCCGAGCGTCCCGATGGTGGCGACCTCACTCGAGGAGAAGCGCTCTTTCGACCGACCGTCCATGGAGGAGAGCGCGGCCGAGGGCCGGCGCTTCGCCGAAGCGTTGGGCGCGCTGCGAGGGCGCCGACTCGCCTTGGTAGCGAGCTGCAACACGTCCGCCGGACTGTCGCCGCGCGCTCCACTCACGGAGATCGAGGAGGCCGTTGAGGTCGAGGAACGGCTGGTGGGCGATCTCGGACGAGGGCGGCTGTCTGGAGCCCTAGCGGTCGAGCTCGGAGTCGCGGGCTCCTGCGCCGCGGGAACCCTCGCCGCTTTCGCCGCTGCGTTCGCGGGGACCGACATACAGCTCCGAGCCCACGATGCGCCCTTCGGCGTGGGCTATCTCGTCGCGACGGCTGCGCGCGGTAGTTGATCGTGCCGTACAAGGTCGGCGCGATCGTCGGAGCCACCGCGGTCGGCAAGTCCGATCTCGCTGTGGCGGTTGCGGGGGAGCTGGACGCCGAGATCGTCTCGATCGACTCGATGCAGATCTATCGCGGGATGGACATCGGCACGGCGAAACCGGATGAAAAGACAAGGGCAGCCATACCTCACCATCTCTTCGATGTGTTCGAGCCGACGGACGATGTCTCGGTCGCCGACTTCCAGGGTCTGGCCCGCGCTGCCATTGCAGACATAACCGAGCGGGGTCACCTGCCGCTGCTGGTCGGCGGGTCGGGTTTGTATCACCGGGCGGTGGTGGACGACCTCCGTTTCCCCCCGAGATCGCCCGAAGTGAGGAGCGCTCTGGAAGCCGAGATCGAGGAGTCCGGAAGCGCTGCGCTGCACGACCGGTTGCGGGAACTTGACCCGGTCGCCGCGGAGCGGATCGAGCCACACAACTCCCGTCGCATCGTCCGGGCTCTGGAGGTGATCCAGGTAACCGGCAAGAGGTTCTCGGCCAACGATTCGTGGGACAGGTACGAGAGCATCTACACGCTGGGTGTCGCGGGGCTGACCCGGCCCAGGGAGGCTTTGTTCGAACGTATCGAACGGCGGGTCGACGCGATGCTCGACGGAGGTCTGCTCGATGAGGTGGAGCGGCTGGAGCAGCGCTCGCCTAACCTCATGGCCCGGCAGGCTCTTGGTTACCGGCAGATCCTCGAATCCCCGGGGGTGCCGCGCCCGGAGCTTCGCGAGGCGATCGTCCGAGCCACCAAACGGTTCGCCCGGCGCCAGGAGTCGTGGTTCCGCTCTGATCCTCGCATCGTGTGGTTCGACGCCGAGCGAGAGGACACCGCCACAGAGGTGGTTGCCTTCCTGCGTGCCTCTTTGGCTTTAACCTAGCGGGATGAGATTCACGAAATATCACGGCATAGGGAACGACTTCATCATGCTCGCCGACCCCAAGGACTCTCTCCAGATGTCGGGCGAGTTCGTTCGCCGCTTGTGCGATCGCCACTTCGGCATCGGTGGAGACGGGGTCATCCGGGTCGCACCGGGTACCGGAGCCGCCGCTCTGTTAATGGATTATGTGAACTCGGACGGCTCCATCGGCGAGATGTGCGGTAACGGGATCAGGTGCCTGGCGATATTCGCCCGGGAGGAGGGCATGAGCGACGCCGACGAGATCGAGGTGGACACCCGCTCGGGCATCAAGCGGGTGTGGATCCTGGAGGATGGCCGCGTGCGCGTGGACATGGGGGCCCCGATCTTCTTGCCGGCGGGGATCCCCGTTCGGTGGGATGGCCCGGACGCGCTGCACGCCAAGGTCGAGCTGCAGGACCAGGTCGTCGAAGCAGCATGCCTGTCGATGGGCAATCCGCATGCGGCCCTGTTCGTGGACGACCTCGATGCGGTCCCGGTCGGGGTGATCGGTCCGGCTATCGAACACCACGAGATGTTCCCCAACAAGACGAACGTCGAGTTCGTAACGGTCGAATCTCCCGATCGGGTGCGCATGCGCGTTTGGGAGCGCGGCGCAGGTGAGACGCTCGCTTGTGGCACCGGAGCTTGCGCTGCTGCGGTGGCCTCGCGCCTCTTGCGGGACACGGACGGGCGCGTCGTGGTGGCCCTTCCGGGAGGTGAGCTCGAACTCGAGTGGACGGGCGGGGTGGCCAGCGCCGCTCCCGTCCTGATGACCGGCCCGGTCACGAAGAGCTTCGTGGGTGAGTTCGATCCCAAGGAGTACGAGTGAGGACGGCACGTCGCATCGACAAGCTGCCCCCGTATCTCTTCGCCGAGATCGATCGAAAGGTCGCGGAGGCTCGGGCCCGGGGCGCCGACATCATCTCCTTCGGTGTAGGGGATCCAGACTTGCCGACCCCCGGCCACATCATCGACGCCCTGACCGAGGCCGCTCGGGATCCCGGCACCCACAGGTATCCGTCCTACACGGGGATGCCCTCGTTCCGTGAGGCTATCACCGGGTGGTACGCCGACCGCTTCGGGGTGACACTCGACGCGGATGCAGAGGTGCAACCGTTGGTTGGCTCCAAAGAGGGGATCTTTCACCTCCCGGTCGCCTTCGTCGATCCGGGCCAGGTCGCGCTGATCCCCGACCCGGGCTATCCGGTGTACGAAACCGGGACGCTCTTGGCCGGTGGCGATGTGCATCTCATGCCTCTCGTCGCGGACCGGGGCTTCACCCCGGACTTCGAAGCGATCCCTTCGGAGGTCCTCGAGCGCTCCACCGTCATGTGGCTCAACTATCCGTCGAACCCAACCTCGGCCACCGTGGACAAAGAGTTCTTCGAACGCGCCGTCCAGTTCTGCCGGGCACACGATCTGTTGCTGGCGCACGACGCGGCCTACACGGAGATCACGTTCGACGGTTACGTGGCGCCCAGCGTGCTCGAGGTCGAAGGCGCGATGGACTGCGCGGTCGAATTCCACTCCCTGTCCAAGACCTACAACATGACTGGGTGGCGAGTCGGTTGGGTGTGTGGAGCTACCCAGGCGATCGAAGCGATCAAGCGCTTGAAGACCAACATCGACAGCGGCATCTTCGATGCGTTGCAACGCGCCGGCATCGCGGCTCTACAAGGTCCCCAGGAAGTCCTCGCGGAGACCGTCGCGCGCTACCAGCATCGACGCGATCTTCTCTGTGACGGTTTGAAATCGATGGGCATCGTCGTGGAACCACCTCGTGGATCCATATACCTATGGGTGCCGGTACCGGAGGGCCACACATCCGAAAGCTTCACCACCTTCCTTCTCGACGAGGTCGACATCGTGGTGGCGCCCGGCACGGGCTACGGCCCGACCGGCGAGGGCTTCGTTCGCTTCTCGCTCACGCTCGCGGACGAGCGACTGGAGGAAGGGGTCGAGCGTCTGAGGGGTGTCGTCACCTGACGAGGTCCTCTTCGGGGCACGAGACCCGACCCGAACGCGAGCGAGCGGTCCTGGTCGGTGCGGTGTTCGGTTCGGACTCCACGGAGGAGGCCGAGTGGTCCCTCGATGAGCTGCAGGCACTTGCCGATACGGCAGGCGCGGACACGCTCGACCGGGTCCTGCAGCGGAGAGATTCGCCGGACTCCGCCACCTATCTCGGCAAAGGTAAGGCGAGGGAAGTTGTGGACGTCGCCACGACTCTCGACGCCGACCTCGTCATCTTCGACGACGAGCTGACTCCGGCCCAGGGACGCAACCTCGAAGAGATGGCCGGCGTCAATCCGCTCGCCGAGCGCGGGCTGAAGATCGTCGACCGCACCGGCCTGATCCTGGACATCTTCGCCCAGCACGCCCGCTCCGCGGAGGGCAAGCTGCAGGTCGAACTGGCCCAGCTCAACTACCGCCTCCCGCGTCTCAGAGGTTGGGGCGAGGTCCTGTCGCGTATGGGAGGCGGCATCGGCACCAGACGGGGACCTGGTGAGACCGCTCTCGAGGTCGAGCGCAGGTCGATCCTGCGCCGCATTCGACGCGTGAAGAAGGATCTGACAGAGCTCGAGCGCACCCGGCGCCTGAAGCGGAAGCAGCGCAACAAGACCGGGATCCCGATTATCGCTCTCGTCGGTTACACCAACGCCGGTAAGTCGACCTTGCTGCGCGCGCTGACCGACGCCGGCGTGCTCATCGAGGACCGGCTGTTCTCGACGGTGGACCCGATGACCCGACGTCTCGAGTTGGGTCACGGGCGGCACGCGCTCGTGACCGACACGGTCGGATTCGTGAGGAAACTCCCGCACCAGTTAGTGGAATCGTTCAATTCGACGCTGGAGGAGGTGGGGGAGGCGACGATGCTCCTGCACATCGTCGATGCGAGTGGCGACCCCGAGCGCCAGATCAGTGCGGTCGACACCGTGCTGAAAGAGATCGGCGTGACCGGCAAACCCACCTTGCTGGTGTTCAACAAGATCGACCTTCTCTCGGAGGTCCAACTCGACAAGCTCCGTGGGCGATTCCCGGGGGCGGTCTTCTGCGCTGCCGGGCTCGACCGTAAGGTCCAGGGGGTGGTGGCGGGCATCGAGGCGGAGCTCTCGCGCCTCAAGGTCGAGGTCGAATTGAACATCCCCTTCGAGCGTGGCGACGTCGTAGCGCGGGTGCACGACGAGGGCGAGGTCGTCGAGGAGACCTACAGCGAGCACGGGACGCGCGTCACCGCGCGTATCCAGCGGGAATCCCTCGCGGACTTCGGGCCTTATCTAACGCCCATCGAGAGCTAGTGCACTCGTGATGCGGGTCGCCGCGGTCGGTGACACGCATTTCACCCCCGATTCGATGGGGCTTCTGCGCGAGCATTTCGGATCGCTGCACGAGCGTGCCGACGTGTTGCTCCTGGCGGGCGATCTGACGGGTCACGGGACGGTTGAGGAGGCGTCGGTCCTGGCGCGTGAGATCGAGGGCCTCGAGATCCCAATGGTCGCGGTCCTGGGGAACCATGACTGTCACTCCGACCAGCAGGATCGCATCAGCGCCCTCATGGAGGGGGCCGGGGTCCATGTGCTGGAGGGGGAGTCCACGGTCCTGGCGGTCGGAGGGGAGTCCCTCGGCATCGGCGGGGTGAAGGGATTCGTGGGTGGCTTCACGGAAGGAGCTTCGTGGGGCGAGTTCGGGGAGTCACAGATGCGTGAGCTCATCCGGCACACCCGCGAATCGGCCGAGCGGCTGCAAACGACGCTCGAGGATCTGACGGTCGACAGACGGATAGCGCTTCTGCATTACGCCCCGGTCGAGGCAACCGTGAAGGGGGAGCATCCGCAGATGTATCCGTTCCTCGGCAGTTTCCTTCTGGCCGAGGCGATCGACGCGGCCGGTGCGGACCTCGTCGTGCACGGGCACGCGCACTACGGATCCGAGGAGGGAGTAACGCCCGGCGGCATCCAGGTGCGCAACGTGGCCCACACGGTCATCCGGCGCCCTTACCGTGTATTCGAGGTCGGCGCCGGAGCGTCCGTGGGGGCCGGCGGAGCCTAGCCCCCTTACAGCTGGCGGAATATGCCGACGATCTTGCCGAGGACCTCGGTTCCGGGCGGAGCCTCGAAAGGCTCCATCGTTTCGTTCGCCGGCTCGAGAACGATCGCCGAGCCCCGATGCCGGATCGTCTTGACGGTTGCTTCGGGCGTATCCGAGTATTCGCTCGGGATCATCGCAGCCACGATCTCACCCGAGTGCGCCGTCGGCTGCTGGCGGACGATCACGAAGTCCCCGTCGTAGATGCCGGCGTCGATCATCGACTCGCCCGCCACCTCGAGCATGAAGATGTTGCCGTCGCCCACGAGATCGGCGGGCATCGGGTAGATCTCCTCGACGTTCTCCTCGGCCATGATCGGGGTGCCGGCGGCGATCCGGCCCAGAAGCGGCACCGAGCGGGTCGGACGACGATCCGCGGCGAGGCCCGTGTCGGTATCGAAGTGGAGCTCGATGGCCCGGGGCTTGGTGGGATCGATGCTGATGTATCCCTTCCGCTGCAGGGCCTGCAGGTGGGAATGCACGGTGGAGCTGGACGCGAGGCCGAGGGCCTCGCAGATCTCGCGCACCGAAGGGGGATAGCCGCGACCGCCAACGGTCTCGGCTATGTAGCTCAGCGTCTGGCGCTGTCTGTCGGTCAGTCCCTCGACCATCCGATTGCCTCCCTTTCGTGGGCCCTGGGGCATCCTGGGCACCCCGGCGAACGCGTGTTCGCCCTACCTTAGACGACAGTCGGGGCCGAATCAAGAACGTGTGTTCGATGGATGCTCTTGCATACGAACAGGTGTTCGACTAACCTATCGAACGTACGTTTGGGGGTAGAGAGATCGAGGGGCCCCACAGGGCCATTTCTGTCGCAGGCCCCTCCTAACGTGCAGGGGATGGAACGGGTCGAGGATACGGGAGGTTTCGGACATGGCGATGGTGCGAGAAGAGCTCGTGGAGGGCCCGGGAGCGGTCGGCCTTCGGTTCCCTGGCCCCGCGCGCCCCGTCCGGCGGCCTCGACTGCCCTCCGCCGGGCGCCGGGCGATCGTGGCCCGACGCCGTCTCGGAGTGGGTCTGGCGGGCCTGGTGTTGGTCGCCGCCATGGTCCTCGCCACGGGCCCTGGGGGGGCCGCTGTAGCCTCCCGGCCCGGCACGCCCGCCCGGATCACGGTCGCCCAGGGCGAGACGGTCTGGGATCTGGCCGAGCGCTACGCCCCGGATGGGATCGACCGCCGAGCCTATGTGGCCTCCATCCTCGAGCTCAACAGGTTGGACGGCATGCCCCTCGCCGGGCAGCGCCTGAAGCTCCCGAAATAGTCGCGTTTTCTGCGCATCTTCCCTTGACCCCGCCGTTACACAGGCGTAATTTCAAGCACGCAGTTACACCACATGTGGTGGTGAACGTTCCGGGGGGCCCTATATCTGGTGATGAGCCGGTGGCGGGCATGGGAGGATCGAACGATGGACGCTGGCTCCAGGCGTCCGCCCGAGAAGGGGGAGAAGCGTGCCGCAGGTGACCCGAACGACGGCCGGCCCGGCCGTCAACGACGCGGATCTGAAGATCCGGCGCCACTTCACCACCGAAGGCGTCCACCCGTACGACGAGCTCGAGTGGGAGCTTAGGGATGCAGTTATCCAGAACTTCCGAACGGGTGAGATCGCGTTCGAGCAGAAAGGCGTCGAGGTCCCACGCTCGTGGTCGCAGAACGCCACGAATATCGCGTCGCAGAAGTACTTCCGGGGCACCCTCGGCACCCCCCAGCGCGAGCGCTCCGTCCGCCAGATGATCGATCGGGTGGTCGGCCGCTACCGCGAGGAGGGCCTCGAGCGCGGCTACTTCGCCGATGCGGACGAGGCGCAGGTCTTCCAGGACGAGCTCACCCACCTCCTCGTCACCCAGAAAGCAGCCTTCAACTCACCGGTCTGGTTCAACGTCGGCTGGCGCCCGAAGGGCGAAGAGCAAGTCAGCGCGTGCCAGCCATACCACTCGCTTGTCAGCACACCGGCCGGTCTCGTTCCGGTAGGGAAGCTGGTCGAGGAGAACGCGGTCGGCCTGAAGGTGTACGACGCCGAGGGGGTCACTCGGATCGTCGCCGTCAAGGCGAACGGAACCAAGGACGTCCTGCGTGTCCACACGAAGGCGGGACACGCTCTGGACGTCACGGCCGATCACCTCGTGTGGAAGAAGACCGGGGATCGGTCCGGCAGGTTCGTGCAGGCCGGCGAGCTGCAGCCGGGAGATGCCCTCGTGTGGCATCGCCGGGGCTCCTTCGGTGAGGCCGAGCTAGACGTGCGCGAGATGCGTGAGGCCGCCCTCGCCGGATGGCTCCAATCGGATGGGTTCGTCGGTCAATACGCAGGAACGAACAGGTCGCTGACGGTCGAGGCCATGACGGTCAACGATGCGGAGCTCGCCTGGGTGACGAACGCGCTCGATGCGGTGTTCCCCGACGTGCACCGTCACGAGCGGACGGTCGAGACCAAGAGCACTCACCTGGATTGCCGGCGCACCCGCCTTTATGGGAACGTTCTTCGGAGCTTCGTGGAGAAGTGGGACCTACGTACGCGGGGCGTCGACATGAAGGTGCCGGAGCATCTCTTCACCGCACCGCTTCCGGTCGTGGCGGCCTACCTCCGCAGCCTCTTCCAGGCGGAGGGGTCGATCTCGCTGCGCGAGCGCTCGGCCCGTATAGCGATGGACATGATCTCGGAGGACATCATCCGTGGCGCCCAGCGACTCCTGCTTCGCTTCGGCATCTTCGCCCGGGTCGGGTTCAAGCCTGACCCGCGGGAGGACCGTAGGGGCTGCTGGTCGCTGAGCGTCCAGAGCCTCGGCGATCGACGCCTGTTCGCTATGGAGATCGGATTCATCGACCCTGTCAAGAGCGAGAAGCTCGAGCGTAGCTTCGAGATCGAAGGGCACAGGTCCCTCGACGTCAAGACGCTCGAGATCAAGCGCATCGAGTCCCTCGGGCCGATGGAGGTCTTCGACATCCAGACTGAGAGCGGTGAGTATCTCTCCGAGAACCTGAGGGTGCACAACTGCTTCATACTTTCGGTCGACGACGAGATGAACTCGATCCTGAACTGGTACGTCGAGGAAGGCACGATCTTCAAGCACGGTTCGGGAGCCGGCATCAACCTGTCTGCGATCCGCTCCTCGAAGGAGCGTCTGAAGTCCGGGGGAACCGCCTCGGGTCCGGTCTCATTCATGCGCGGCGCGGATGCATCGGCCGGCACGATCAAGTCGGGCGGCGCGACTCGCCGGGCAGCCAAGATGGTGATCCTTAACGTCGATCACCCGGACATCAAGGACTTCATCTGGTGCAAGGCGCTCGAGGAGCGCAAGGCGCGGGCCCTGCGCGAGTCCGGCTTCGACATGGATCTCGACGGCAAGGACTCGCACTCCATCCAGTACCAGAACGCGAACAACTCGGTGCGCGTCACGGACGACTTCATGCAGGCCGTGCTCGAGGATCGCGAATGGGACCTGAAAGCCGTGACGACCGAGGACACGGTCGAAACGGTCAAGGCCAAGGAGCTGCTGCGCGAGATCTCGGATGCTGCGTGGGATTGCGCGGACCCCGGCATGCAGTACGACACGACGATCAACGACTGGCACACCTCGCCGAATTCGGGCCGGATCAACGGATCTAATCCATGCTTCACGGGCGACGCCCGCGTTCACACCGACAAGGGCCTGATCCGCTTCGACGACATGATGCGGGCGGTGATCGATGGCGAAACCTACGAGGTCTACACCAACGACATCACGAACCCCGATAACCCTCAGGACACGATCCGCTTGTCCAAGCCGAGCCAGTTCATGGTCACCGGCACCAACGAGGTCCTGAAGCTGCGCTTCAGCGATGGCCGTGAGATCCGATGCACCCCTAACCACCGGTTCTGGACCGAGAATCGGGGCTGGGTCCGTGCGGACGAGCTGACCTTCGACGACACGATCCGAGCGCTCGACCGGCGCGTGCCGGCGGCCATGGCGACCCGTGCGTTGCCCGTTCCCACCTCGTGGCGATCGTACGCAGCGAAGGGCACCCACTCGGTCGCGCTCAACTTCCCCGAGAAGTGGAGCGAGGAGTTCGCTCACTACCTCGGGTGGCTGGTGGGCGACGGCTGCATCTCGAACAACACGGTGTCGACGATCTACGGCTCGGAAGAGGATCGGAACGAGATCCTTCCCAGGCACCTCGAGCTCCTTACCGAGATCAACGGGGGCGTCGCGTCGAAGCCTTCGGTGCAGGCGAACGGGACCGTTCAGCTGCGACTGAGCAGGGGACCGTTCGCTCGCTTCATCGAAGCCCTCGGGGTCAAGCCCATCAAGGCGGCCCGTAAGGAGATCCCGTGGAGTTTGTTCGAGGCGCCGGAGGAGATCGTGCGCTCGTTCCTCCAGGGTCTCTTCGACGCCGCCGGATGTGCTTCGGATGGCAAGAACGGGACCCGGTACGTGGGCCTCGGGAGCAAGTCGCAAGAGCTTCTCCGAGGCGCGCAGCTGCTGCTGAGCACCCTCGGCATCTACTCACGGGTCTACGACGTCACCGGCACGCGGGATCGCTCCTTCGAGTACACCAGGAAGGACGGTTCGGCGGTTACCTATCGCAGCGAAGGCGGGAGTTTCGACCTGCGCATCCCGGGCAAGAGCATCGAGACCTTCGCGGGCCTGGTTAGCTTCGGTCTCGAGCGCAAGGCCACCACGCTTCGGGCGATGGTCGAAGGACACACGAGGTACGTATCGAAGGCCGCCTGCCTGTTGAGCCGGGAGAGCGACGGTTACGAGCTCACCTACAACCTGACTGAGCCCGTCAACCACTCGTACATGGTCAACGGCCTCGTGGTTTCGAACTGTTCGGAATACATGCACGTCGACAACAGCTCTTGCAATCTCGCATCGCTGAACCTCATGAAGTTCGTTAGCGACGAGGACGTCTTCGACATCGAGGGTTACAAGCACGCGGTCGAGGTGATGTTCCTCGCACAGGAGATCTCGGTCGGCTTCGCCTCGTACCCGACCGAGGCGATCGCCGACAACTCCCGCCGTTTCCGCCAGCTGGGACAGGGCTACGCGAACCTCGGGGCTCTGCTTATGGCTTCAGGACTCGCGTACGACTCGGACAAGGGCAGGGCATGGGCCGCGGCGATCACCGCGTTGATGACCGGACACTGCTACGCGACCTCGGCCAAGATGGCAAAGAGGGTCGGTGTGTATGAGGAGTACGAGGACAACCGCGATCCGCACATCCGTGTGATGAACAAGCATCGGGACGCGGCGTACGAGATCCCGGATGGGCTGGCCCCCGCAGAGCTCGTCGATGCAGCCAGGGCGTCGTGGGACGAAGCCGTGGCTCTCGGCGAGATGAACGGTTATCGGAACGCTCAGGCGACCGTGCTCGCGCCGACGGGGACCATCGGACTACTGATGGATTGCGACACCACAGGCATCGAGCCGGACCTGGCACTGAAGAAGACCAAGAAGCTCGTCGGTGGCGGAACCATGTCGATCGTGAACCAGACGGTCCCGCGCGCTCTCCGCAAGCTGGGCTACGACGAGAACCAGGTGAAGGACATCGTCGCCTACATCGACGACAACTCGCACGTAGTCGGCGCACCGCACCTACGTGAAGAGCACATGACCGTGTTCGACACCGCGATGGGCGATCGATCGATCCACTACATGGGCCACATCAAGATGATGTCTGCGGTGCAGCCCTTCATCAGCGGGGCCATCAGCAAGACTGTGAATCTTCCGGAGAACGTGACGGTCGAGGACGTCGAGAACGCATACATCGAGGGATGGAAGCTCGGCCTGAAGGCGCTCGCCCTCTACCGTGACAACTGCAAGGTCGGGCAGCCGCTCTCGGCGACCAAGAAGGACGTGGTGAAAGTCGAGACCACGGCGACGGACATGCCGGAACCGGTGCGCCGCCGCCTCGCCAAGCGCCGGAGCGCCCGCACCTACAAGTTCCGGGTGGCCGACACCGAGGGCTACATAACGACGGGCGAGTTCCCCGATGGGACCGTGGGCGAGATCTTCCTCAAGGTCGCGAAGCAGGGCTCGACGCTCGCCGGGATCATGGATGCATTCGCCATCTCGATCTCGATGGGCCTGCAGTACGGGGTGCCTCTCTCCGCCTACGTGAAGACGTTCGTGAACACTCGCTTCGAGCCATCCGGCATGACCGACGACCCCGACTTCCGGATCGCGACCTCGGTGCTCGACTACGTGTTCCGACTGCTGGCGCTCGAGTACCTGACACCCGAGGAACGGCACGCGCTCAACATCCGCACCTCCGGCGAGCGGGTGACCGAGATCGAATCGAAGCTTGCCCCGGGGGACGAGGAGAAGACGAACGGGAATGGGAACGGCCACACGAACGGCGGCCCCGCCGAGAGCGTGATGGTTCTCGGACCGGTGGCCGATGCGCACGCCGGATCGCTCCCGTTCTGCGGAACCTGCGGAGTGCAGATGCACCCGGCCGGATCGTGCTTCGCCTGCCCTGCGTGCGGCTCGACGAGCGGGTGCTCCTAGGAGCTGGTTGACATGGCCGCGAAGAACTGCGCCGAGTGTGGAGCGGAGCTAGAACCCCGCTCCACCTCGTGTCCCCTGTGCGGAACTCAGCGACGGGAGTCGGTCAAGTGGACGACCGCGAAGAAGCCGGCCGTGCCCGAGGACGTCGAGGATTACCAGGCCGACCTTCGCAAGCTGCGCGCACAGCTGAAGAAGATCCGCGACGAGGGGGCCGAGGCGGTCTAACCGCTAGGGTCTAAACGTGCGCTGCCCCTACTGCTCAGCCGAAGAAGACAAGGTCGTCGAGTCGCGCCTTGCCGAGGAAGGCCGCACGATACGACGCCGTCGTGAATGCCTCGCCTGCAGTCGTCGCTACACGACCTTCGAGCGGCCGGAAGAGGTCCCCATCATCATCGTGAAGCGCAACGGGGTGGAGGAACCCTTCGACTCTGCCAAGGTCGTCGAGGGAATCAAGAGGGCGTGCAAGAACCGTCCGGTGACCATGGCCGAGATCGAGTCGATCGCGGCCGACGTCGAGGACGAGATGCGTGCCGACGGTCGTCGCCCCGTGCCGACCTCTGAGATCGGGCGCGACGTGCTCGAGCGCCTGCGTGACCTCGACGAGGTCGCCTACCTCCGCTTCGCCTCGGTCTACAAGGACTTCCAGGAGCTGGACGACTTCGAGCGCGAGCTGGGTTCGCTGCTCAAGAAATCGCCTCCCAAGCAAGTGAATGGGGGAGGGCCCTGAAGCTTCCCGTGAAGCGGTTGGACGAGGGCCTGCCGCTACCGAGCTACGCGCGCGAAGGGGATGCAGGCCTCGATCTTCTGGCTGCGGAGGACGTCACCCTGAAGCCGGGCGACCGTACGGCGATTGCCACCGGGATCGCCGTCGCCATCCCACGGGGTTACGCAGGCTTCGTCCACGCCCGCTCCGGTCGGGCTCTCCGCGAGGGCCTGGCGCTCGTGAACGCCCCCGGGCTCATCGACTCGGGATACCGGGGCGAGATCAAGTTACTGGTGACGAACCTCGACCCGGCGTTGCCGATCTACATCAAGCGGGGCGAGAAGGTCGCCCAGCTGGTGATCGAGGCGGTGGAGGCGGTCGAGCTCGAGGCGGTCGATGAGCTGCCTGCGTCGGCCAGGGGCGAGGGAGGCTTCGGGAGCACCGGCCGCTAGCCCCAACCCCGCGGGACCATTACAATGGCCCCTCTGCGGGCGTGGCTCAGTGGTAGAGCATCACCTTGCCAAGGTGAGGGTCGCCAGTTCGAATCTGGTCGCCCGCTCCAGTAAGGGCCCTGGTCATAGGGCCTTTTTCCAACCCTGGACCCGATCCCGTCATCGTCTATCCAGCAGAAATCCAGCAAAAATCCAGCAGTTCCAGCGCGAGGGTGCCGACGGAGGGCGACGAGAACATGGAAAATGTTCCTGCGAGCGATTGAGGAGGCGATGATGCCAGAGAGTCTGGATCCGGTTATTTCAGCTGTTGCGGCCGTCCACGCGGCTCTCAAGAATCTTGACCCTGCCGATCGGCAGCGGGTTCTTGCTTCCGTTGGAGCCTTGCTGGGGGTACCTATTGATCCTCCGAGCGGCGGTACGGGCGGGGTCATCACTGGCAATGTGATGGATGAGTCAGTGGACCAGACATCCCGAAGCGGCCGTCGAGTCTCTCTTGTTGAGCTCATGCAGGAGAAATCACCGAGCACGAATGCGCAGAAAATTGCTCTATTCGCGTACTACCGGGACAAGCATGAGAACAAGCCTCGTTTTGCTCGTGAGGATCTGAAGGCTTACTTCGGTCTAGCCAAAGAGTCCCCGCCTGCGAACTATGACCGCGATTTTGTTAATGCGGTTCGGAGCGGCTGGGTGCACGAAGAAGCAGCGGACTCCTACGTCACGTCCAAGGGTATCGAGGTCGTGGAGTCAGGCTTCGTAGGTGAGCGTAAGAGCACTAAGAAGAGAGGACCAGCTCGGAAGACCGCCAAGGGAAGAGGCGGAAGGAAGAAAAGCGTCGGTAAGAAGACCACGGGGCGTAAGAAAACAACCGCACGCAAGAGGTAGCTGTCTTGGACGAGCAGCTAATTCTTGCTGCGGAACGCCTGAGGGATGACCTAACGCAGCTAAGGTCGAACCTTCGCTCTAGATACAAGAAGAAGAGCAGCCAAGTCGTGGCTCGCGATGCGAAGGAAAAGGCAGCAGGTCTGGCGGAAATCTGGCTAACGGAGTTGGCTCCCCGCGATGAAGTAGCCGCTGCCGTCGACTCGGACTATCTGGCTGACTTGACCGTGCATTTCCAAAGATTGTTGACCTACGCCGAGCATGCGACTGTGAGGTCGCGCTACGACTCGGAGCTGAATGCCATTCTGAAGGACTATTCCCTGGGCGTCGTGGTGCCGATAAAGGCGCTAAGGGGTTCGCCGTCAGGGATTGCACCGGCACCGAGGAAGAAGCAACCATCGAAGCTGACGGCCTTTGTTGGCCATTCTTTTGATACTGATGATGAAGAAGTGGTGTCGTTTGTCATTGGCGTCTTAGAGGCATTGGGTTTTTCCATCCAAACAGGCGCTAGACCGCGCGCTGAACGCATTTCCGACAAGGTGAAGGGGATGATCGACAAACAAGAGATTTTCGTCGGCATCTTTACTCGGCGTGATCGCCTCGCGGGCAAGCAGCAGTGGACGACGACGGAATGGGTGATAGATGAAAAGGCTTATGCATACGGAAAAGACAAGGTTCTGATATTGCTTAAGGAGGACGGGGTTGGAAGCATTGGCGGAATCCAAGGAGACTACGAGTACCTACCCTTCTCGCGAGATGGGCTTCACCGACTGGGACCCCGCCTACTTCAACTGTTTGAAATCGAACGGGTAGCTCTCAGATGAAATGTTGAGTTTCGGCAAGGACTCGCTGCAGGCACATTTGTTCTTACTGAGGTGGTTGACGGTCGGCCTCAAGCGTTCCGAGCTTCTTGAGTATCGCAATCGGTAGTTCAGAGAAGCTCATTCTGAAGGGAACCCAGCGGTCCCTTGCTTCCTGGCCAGAGTTGGCCGAGAACCTCAGTGAGGTCTTGGCGGCGATCGTGGATTTCTCCGCGAAGTCAATGCTGGGGACAAACCAGACGGGTCCAAACTGAGCTGTAGCGCGGTCGATGACTACGAAAAGCACGTACAGGTCAGCACGGGGAGAGAAGGTCTTTCGGGAAACATCGGCCCGAAACCGACGGTTGCGCAAAGTTGAGGCATCAGAACTCCGCGATTTCACCTGAACCGCAAGCGTTGCGACTCCTCCCCGGCGGTGAAAAACGAGGTCCACGCCCTCGTCGTCAACAAACGAGGTAGAGACATTGAGTTCAGCATTAGAAATGAGGATGCAACTGGCAGCGACTAGGTGCTCTACTGCCTTGCCGACGCGCGCAGTGCTCATCGTGCTCATCGTCACTCTATTCCCGTGATGTTCCCTAGACGTCATGGCGCTTTCTTTCCCCGGAGATGGGGTCATCCTTGCCCTTGGATTCTGGAAAGGTCTTATCTGACTCGCTCTTTGCTCGTTCCCTCATTCGCTTTCGAAGGCGCCGCTGATATGCCTTCTCAACCATGTCGGCGAACTTCGGGTCCTTCTTCGTTCCTTCGACAATCAGCTCGTCGAGAAAGTCATCGGTCATAGCGACCCTTTCCTAGCACCTCTGATCATCTGATCAAGCCCATCTCGTAGTCGCTCGTCGAGGCTTGGCAGCAGGTGACCGTAACGGTCGAAGGTCAGGGTAATCGTGGAGTGGCCCAGTCGTTCCTGAATCTCTTTGGGATGAGCACCTTGCGCGATCAATAACGCTGCGCACGTGTGTCGCAGGTCGTGAAAGCGATAGAGAGGACGGTGTCGTTGCTCACACTGTCGGTTCGTGCACAGACAAAGGTCAGGATCGAGACCTGAACGAACTTGGGCCGGCAGATAATGACGGTGATAGAAGTTTCGGCGCAGAGACTTACTCTCAGCTGAGGTGAAGACGAACCCATCCTCGCTCGGGTAGTGACCGAGATGCTCTCCGAGAAGCTCGCAGAGCGAACGTGGGAGCGACAGGGTCCTTGATCGACCGGTCTTGGTCGGCTGGACTTCCAGGTAGCCGTTTATCTCGGACATCGACTCCACGACGTCGACCGAGCCGCGCAACAGGTTCAATCTCTCAACTCTTAGGGCGGCGAGCTCGCCCCAGCGCATGCCTGTGTACGCGGCCGTGTAGATCAGCGCTCGGAAGCGTGGCTCGATCGCTTCGGCAAGCGCTTCCACCTGGTCCGGATCGAGGAACCTCATCTCCTCGTGTGACGTTTGCTTCGGCAGGTCGATCCCGATACACGGTGAACGCGAGATGAGACCGTCGATCACGGCGGTCTTCATGATCTTCGAGAAGGTCCGATAGATGCCGTTGATCGTCCCCGGCGCCAGGCCCTCCTTCTCGAGAGTCGCTATCCAAGACCGAACATGAGCCGGCTTGATTGCTCCCAGCGGGGTCTTGTCGAAGAACGGGTAGATCTGGTTGCGGAGGTGTCCCTCGATCTTCTGGCGTGTGCCAGGGCGAAGATGGGCCACCGAGGCGAAGTAGTCGGCTGCGTAGTCTTCGAATCGGATCTTTCCGCCGCGGGGATCGGTCCAGTCGCCTCGTTGCTTAGCGTTCTCGGCTGCGGCTAGGAATCCCCGCGCCTCACCCTTCGCCTTGAAACTCTTGGATCGGACGCGGCCAGCGGGGTCCCGATAGCTCGCCTCATAGGTTCCCTTGTCGCTTCGCTTTCGGATCCAACCCATGCCCACCTCCGTCCACGCGGTCTGGTCGCTCCGACTTTAGGGCGACTCTGTGACGTTTCGCTAGCCGGATCTCGACTTGACGCTGTTTGTCTGTCTTTGCAGGCGCCGGTTGGACCGCCGAACGACCTTCGACGCAGCCGCCGTCCGGCGGACCCCGGCCTCGAGCCTCGGGAGCTCGTCGTGCGCGACGCGATGGGTAGCTATCCAGTCCTCGATCTCGTCCAGTCGGAAGCGGAGATGCCCGCCGAACCGGTACGAGGGGATCGGGTCCGAGTGGCCCCGACAGGTGCGCCGGTAGATGAACGACTTGGGGACGCTCATCAGCTTGGCTACCTCGTCGATTGTGAGATAGCGGGTGGGCGGGAACAGCACGAGCTGCTCCGGCTCGGAGCTTCGAGAACCGTTTTTCCGGGCCACGGTCAGCTGGGATTCCTGACGAGTCTCTGCATAGACCGATATAGCCACGGAACGGGCCGCAACTCCATTTAGGAAAACTTTGAGAAGTCTTGAAGAAAACTTGGGAGGGGGCTCATATCGCCGAAAATTGAGATTCACGAGGGCCAGATTCGGTCATCCATGCGCGGAGCGCTGGACCGACACACACTTGCACCCTGCCCGAGGGAGCCTTGAAGCAAACCAAGCTAGCTGAGTCCCTTGGCACGAGGGTGCAACTGTGTGCTTCAACAATCACCGGAGGTGGAGGGACCCCAACATCGACCCTGCGGAGAAGCTCTGAGCGGAGTGGCAAGGGTCCGATTTACGACTTCTTGTCGTAGGGCCATGACATGCTCCTGGTATGCAATCTCTGCTCGATCAAAAGGGTCGCGGAGCCTTCTTCACCCCTCTGGAAATGGCGGGCCCAATGGTGCGCTGGGCGATTCGATCGCCGTCCGATGCCGTACTCGACGGAGGCGCCGGTGAGTCAGTGTTCCTTGCGGCTGCGGCTGAGAGGTTGCTGGACCTAGGGGCTGACAGGGAAGCGGCTTGCCGTCAGATCCACGGTGTAGAGCTTGATGAGCTCTCGGCCAAACTCGCCCGAAAGGCGGTTGCAAACGTCCTGGGGCTAGAGCAGGGTTCACCCGGAATCAAGGCAGGTAGCTTCTTCGAGGAGTTGCCCGGGCGGAGCCTTCCACAGGTTCAGGCCTGCATCGGCAACCCTCCCTACATCCGCTACCAGTCATTCTCGGGCGAATCGCGACGGACGGCGCTCCTTCGAGCAGCAGAGGGTGGAGTCAAGTTGACTGGCCTGTCGAGTTCATGGGCACCGTTCCTTGTCCATACTTGTCGCTTCTTGGCACCTGATGGCAGGCTCGCTCAGGTCTTGCCCGCGGAGCTCCTTCAGACTGGTTACGCGGAGCCAATCCGAGAGTTCTTGATTCATCGGTTCCGCTCGGTGCTGATGATCGTCTTTGACGCCAGAGTCTTTCCGGGAGCGCTGGAAGAGGTTGTCCTCTTGCTTGCAGGCGAAGATGGTCAGCCTGGACTGCAGATTCGCGAGGCGCCAGATCTGACCTCCCTCAGCGGCATCATCGAACGGCGCAGCGGTCGAACACGATCGGTCAAGAGACCGTCCGGCAAGTGGACGAAGTACCTCTTGCGACACGCGGAACTGGCCAGCTACGAAACCGGCTCCCACCATTCTGAGATCGGACGCCTAAATGACTACGGCCGCACAGAAATCGGCGTAGTTACGGGGGCCAACAGCTTTTTCGTGCTCGACGAGGAGTCAGTCGCAGGGGCTGGCCTCATCGCTGAGGATCTTCGACTCGCTGTGTCGAAGGCTGAGCATATTCAGGGCTTGCGCTTGACGCGCGGCGACATGAAACGACTCTCTGCGAGAGGTCAAAGGTCCCTGCTGTTCTATCCCATGCAGGAGAAGCCGACTGGTAAGACGGCGGCCTACATCAGATCGGGAGAGTGGATCGGTCTTCACCACCGCTACAAGTGCCGGAATCGAGAGCCATGGTGGAAGGTGCCCGGCGTAAAGGTCCCCGATGCATTCGTCACCTACATGTCGCATGAGGTTCCGAGGCTGGTCGTCAACAAGGCCAAGTCCGTCAGTACAAACACAGTCCACGGCATCTACTTAACGAATCAGAAGGCTTTGCTCCGTCGCGTTTTGCCCGTCCTCTTCTTAAATTCCTTGACCCTGCTTTCTGCTGAGATTGAGGGCCGGTCGTATGGGGGTGGTGTTCTAAAGCTTGAACCTAAGGAATGCGATCGGCTTCTGCTGCCGCGCGTCGAACTCTTGTCGGAGAATGTGATCGAAGAGTTACGACAAATGATCCAAGCAGCTGATGGTCAAGTACGTGCGGGTGACGTCTCGCAGGTCAGGGAAGCGGTCGATGACCTTGTGCTCGTGAGGAGCCTTGGGTTCACCTCCCAGCAGCTCACTTCTATCCGGTCAGCGCGGGAGCGTCTCTTGGCACGACGCAGATCCAGGATGGGCACGAAACCCTAGGATTCTTCTTCGTCCTCTGGTTCGTCGGGGATCAGCTCGGCGGCCTCTTGTGCTGGGCCGGGGGGAGCTGTAGGTGCTGGTGGGGCACTCTTCAGTTTCACAAGATCCTGACAGGCCCGGTAAAGGACCGCTGCAAGGTCAATATCCCTTTCAACGGGAAGCCTCTTGTACTTAGTGGGCTGGTCTGGTGCGACTGGCGTGAACGCATAGACACCGACTCCATCGATGACTTGCCCACCGGCTCTTGCGAGAGCCATCAACGCCCGGAGATCGCGATCGTCAACGATACGGGCCGAGATGAAGAGGTAGGACTTCGGCTTGTTCTCACGGGACCACGAAGTGAGGTTTCCTCCGGGTCCTCCGACGGAGGGTTTACCGGACATCGCCTGTATGCGCCCGTATTCCGCTTTGAGGTCAATGGTCTTGAACGCTGCTTCCTTCAAACGCTTGGGGACGTCAGTCGAGCCCGGTCGACCGAGCGGATTCTTCTGCTTCGGGTTTCGCGGATGCTTGGGGAGCCCCACAGCTTTGGCCTCGAGGAGGAATTCCACGGTCCCAACACTGGGATAGGTGATGTCGAGGTTGTGCTTCGGAAAGATGTAGCCGGGGACTCCGCCCCGACTGTCGAGCAACACTCCCGCGCAGTTTTCAAGTAGCAGAGCCAGAAGGTCGTTGAAAAAGTCACCCTTTCCGTTCTGCCTGTCGCCTTGATCCGCGATTCCGGCAGCGACGTTCGCATCGAAGGCTTCCATCGCCCGAAGGAAACCGTCCTCTACCTGGTCCCAACTTGCTGGCGCCGACTTCACGGCGGCCTCGTACATGGCCTTCAGGGGTTCACAGGCAGGACTCTCGGCTACGCGCTTGCTGGTCTTTCTCACCATTGCTTGATGTTAGACGTGGTGGCTTAGAGATTGGCGCCATCACCCTTCCTCGTCCCAGTTTTTAGAGGCGTCATCTCCTCCAAACCTGTCCCACTCCACTTCCGAGGGAAAACCTTGAGGCGGATCGGGTCCGTCGTAGAGCCATTGATCCGGCGGACCTTCGGCAGCCCCGATCGCGAACCACCACCCAGAGACCGTTCTTCTCACCCCGTACCAGCTCTGACCATCTTGGGCAACGAGCATCTCGATTCCGTGATTCTCGGGTAAGCCATCGTGAGAAAAGTGGGGCTCGACGATCGGAAGCAGGTCCTCCCGATATCTTTCGCCGTGGCTTCTGTAATGGCCCATGTGGCATGTTGCGAGCCACATCAAGGCTTTGCGGGTTTCTTCGAACTCCCTCCTATCGAGCTGCAGACCCGAATCATCTGTCCCAACGAGCCCCGCGTTTTCGACAAGCCGACGCGAAGCGGCAATCTCTGCTGACTCGCGGTCCTTCGCTTCTTGCCGGAGTTGTCCGACCTCGTTCCAAGCTTCTCGAAATCCGTGTGCTCTGGCGATCCGCTGTGCAGCCAGGCCCGAAAGTGTTCGTAGGTATCCCAACCTGATGTTTGCGCGCAGAATGATGGCGAGCCTTTGTCTGAAAAGCGGACCTTGCTTCTCCCAAATCCGCATGCGTAGGAAGGAGCCTTGATACGCGGCGATGACAGCGAATCCATAAACGAACAGCAGCGCAATGGGTGTGAGCCATATGGGAAGCAGAAATTCACGAACGGTTGTTCCCTGATCCAGACCGGACCAGCTGGAAATCAGATTCGCGATCGACCAATACAGAACCGCGACACCGAACATCGTCAAATATCCGTTTGCAATCTTGCGAACGGAAGCATGCTTTGGTTCCCGCTCAGTGACGGCGGCCATCATGGCGAAGGTCACGGCTAGCAATTGGGCAGGAACCTCGAGCCACAGTGGGAAGGACCTAACGGTCGAGAGAAACTCCACGAGAGCAGCGACGCCCAACGTCCTGCGAAGTGCTCTACGGAAGAAGTCGGGCTTCTGGATCGCGTCGCTGAGCCGCATTACAAGAACGAGGCCGGCTAACAGGAACCACAGCACCGTGGTCTTCAGAAGATGCGAAGTCCACAGACCCACTCGTTCTGCAGCTGCAACAGCGGCGCCAATCCAGGCTGCATAGAACAGAATCGGAATTACTAGCCATGGGTCTCGCGAGCGCGCCCAGCACGCCGCGCAGCGAGCGGTCTAGCTTGTCCTCGTGCCGACTCTTGGTCGCGACGATTGCCAGGAAGAAGGCGAGGACTATCAGTGCTGCGAGTTCACGATTCGTTAGCGGGGACTCTTCCACCTCCCTACGGTAGGCGCCCTCTCGTCTCAGCTCTGGTCTCTAGAGACACGAATCGAGCGACAACTGGTACACGTGTAGCCCGGCGGGCCGCTATTCGGTGACGAGGGCCTTGAAAGCGTCCCTCTCGAGGATGCATGGTGATCCTATGGAAGATGCCGGTCTCCGCCCCTCATGCGCTGCCTGCGGAGAACCAATCGAGCTTGCCGATTCCGCCGATCTGGAAAGTTGGATCCATGCTGCGTACGCCAACTATTGGGGCGACCACGCCGCATGGGTGGAGGACGCGCCAGAAATCCAGCAAGAATCCAGCAGTTCAACGAAAAACGGCGTCAAACAGCGGCATCGATCGACAACGCAAAACGGCCTCTGACCTGGGCAAACGCTCGATCTTCGGCGATGGACGTTTCCCTACGGGCGGTTTGCCAAGGTGAGGGTCGCCAGTTCGAATCTGGTCGCCCGCTCGAATAGGCCCTTGTAACAGGGCTATGTATGACAAGCTTTCGGGGCTTGTCAAAATTTTACCTCGGGGATCCACCACTTCG
>Ga0183260_10000255_pt1 | contig 42846 bp, 46 predicted proteins | sample AntDrymUQ4972206_2_FD_129768 | JGI IMG/M metagenome (GOLD analysis project Ga0183260, IMG submission 129768) | Polar desert sand microbial communities from Dry Valleys, Antarctica - metaG UQ497 (22.06) (version 2) (version 2) | ecosystem: Environmental > Terrestrial > Soil > Desert | place... | reverse complement strand
ATTGCGCAGCTGCTCGCGGACCGCGTTGCGGACGCGGCCGGGATCGCCTCGGCCGAGGTCGCCGGGCCGGGCTTCCTCAACATCCGGGTCGAGGCCGGGGCGCAAGGCGCTCTGGCCGGCGAGATCCTCGCCGTCGGCGCCGACCTCGGCCGCGGTGACGCAATGGCTGGGCACCGGGTCAACGTCGAGTTCGTGTCCGCCAACCCCACCGGCCCGCTAACCCTGGCGAGCACCCGCTGGGCCGCGGTAGGCGACGCGCTCGCCCGCATCCTCGCCAGCCAGGGCGCGGAGGTCGCCCGTGAGTACTACTTCAACGACCACGGCACCCAGATCGAGCGGTTCGCCCGGTCGCTGCTCGCACGCGCCCGCGGGCTCCCCACACCAGACGACGGCTACGCGGGGTCGTACATCGACGAGATCGCCGCCGCCGTTGTCGAGCGGGAGCCGTCGGTCCTCGACAAGCCCGACCCGGAGGCCGAGGAGGTCTTCCGCCGCGAGGGCGTTGAGCTGATGTTCACCGAGATCAAGTCCAGCCTGCACGGCTTCGGCGTCGATTTCGACGTGTTCTTCCACGAGAACTCGCTGTACGAGCGGGGTGAGGTTGACGAGGCGGTCGCCCGGCTGCGCCAGGGCGGACTCACTTACGAGGCCGATGGCGCGGTCTGGCTCCGGTCCAGCGAGTACGGCGACGACAAGGACCGGGTCATCGTGCGCTCGGACGGGCGGCCAACGTACATCTGCAGCGACGCCGCGTACTACCTCGACAAGCGCCGCCGCGGGTTCGACCGGGTCATGATCGTCGTCGGTGCGGACCATCACGGCTACGTCGGCCGCTACCGCGCACTGGCCGCCGCGTTCGGGGACGACCCAGACACCAACCTCGAGATCGTCATCGGTCAGCTGGTCAACCTGCTCCAGGACGGGCGCCCGGTGCGGATGAGCAAGCGGGCCGGCGCGGTCATCACCATCGACGACATCGTCGGCGCGATCGGGGTGGACGCTGCGCGCTACGCGCTCACCCGCTACTCGATCGACTCGAACATCGACATCGACCTCGACCTGTGGTCGCGCCGTAGCCACGACAACCCCGTTTACTACGTGCAGTACGCGCACGCGCGACTGTCGTCGATCCTGCGCAACGCGGGCGAGCTGGGGATCGCCGTCCCCGCCGGGCCGGGCGGCTACGACCCGGCAGCCCTCGACCACCCGCGCGACGGCGATCTGCTCCGGGCGCTGGCGGACCTGCCTCGGGTCGTTCTGCAGGCGGCCGCCCGGCGGGAACCGCACCGGGTGGCGCGCTACCTCGAGGACACCGCCGCAACGTTCCACAAGTTCTACGACGAGTGCCGGGTGCTCCCCATGGGGGACGAGGAGGCCACCGACCTGCACCGCGCACGGCTCGCGCTAGTCGCCGCGACCAGGGTCGTGGTCGCGCAGGGACTTGGCCTGCTCGGCGTGTCCGCGCCCGAGCGGATGTGACCGACATGTCGCGCGCGCGCACGCTCGGCGTCGCGCTGCTCGGCTGCGGCGCGGTCGGCAGCGAGGTGATGCGGTTGCTGCTCGACCAGGCCGACGAGCTCGCGGTGCGGATCGGCGCGCCGCTGGAGCTACGGGGGATCGCGGTTCGTCGCCCCGGTCGCCGCGACGTGGGCGTGCCGGCCGAGCTGTTCACCACCGACGCGGACGCACTCGTAGCCCGGTCGGACGTCGACCTGGTCGTCGAGTTGATCGGCGGCATCGAGCCGGCCCGCACGTTGATCGTTTCCGCACTGGCGCACGGCTCGTCGGTCGTCACCGCTAACAAGGCCTTGCTCGCCGAGGACGCGGCGCTGCTCTTCGAGGCGGCCGAGAAGGCCGATCGCGACCTGTGGTTCGAGGCTGCTGTCGCCGGGGCGATCCCGATCCTGCGCCCCCTGCGCGAGTCTCTGGCGGGTGACCGGGTCCAGCGGGTGCTCGGCATCGTCAACGGCACCACCAATTTCGTTCTGGACCGGATGTCGACGACCGGGGCTGGCTTCATCGAGGCGCTGGAGGAGGCCCAGCGCCTCGGCTTCGCCGAGGCGGACCCGACCGCGGACGTCGACGGTTTCGACGCCGCGGCCAAGGCCGCCATCCTCGCCAGCCTCGCGTTCCACACCCGGGTCACGTCGGCCGACGTGCACCGCGAAGGGATCTCGGCGGTGTCTGCGGCCGACGTCACCTCAGCCGAGCAGCTGGGCTGCGTGGTCAAGCTGCTTGCTATCTGCGAGCGCCACGACCGGTCGGAGGGGCCGGCCGTGTCCGCCCGCGTCCACCCGGCGATGATCCCGGCCGACCACCCGCTGGCCAGCGTGCGGGAGGCGTACAACGCGGTCTTCGTGGAGAGCGAGGCAGCGGGACAGCTGATGTTCTACGGTCCCGGCGCCGGTGGCGCGCCCACTGCCAGCGCGGTGCTCGGCGACCTGGTGAGCGCGGCACGCAACCGGCTCGGGGACGTCCGCGGCGTCGGCGAGTCCGTCCATGCCGACCTCGAGGTGCTGGCGATGGGCGACACCGTCACCCGCTACCACGTCTGCCTCGACGTCGAGGACCGTCTCGGCGTGCTCGCCGCGGTTGCCACCGAGTTCAGCCGGCACGGCGTGTCGATCCAGACGGTGCGACAGGAGGGGCAAGGCGGCGACGCCGAACTCGTCATCGTGACGCACCGGGCCCGCGACGCAGCGCTGGCTGCGACCGTCGAGGCGTTGGCGGCCATGGACATGGTGAGCGCTGTGACGTCGGTGATGCGGGTCGAGGCGGAGGCAGCGACATGAAGGCGCCGACATGAGCGAGGCAGCGGGAGGGGCACGCTTCTGGCGCGGGGTGGTGAGGGAGTACGAGGACTGGTTCCCGATGCTTGCTGGAGCCTCGGTGGTCACGTTTGCAGAAGGCGGCACCCCGCTGGTCCGCTCGGACTGGCTCTCCGGGGTCGTGGACGGGGAGGTCTGGCTCAAGGTCGAGGGCGACAACCCCACCGGGTCGTTCAAGGACCGCGGGATGACCGTCGCGATCTCGGCCGCCGTGCAGGAGGGGGCGAAGGCGGTGGTCTGCGCGTCGACCGGCAACACCTCGGCCTCGATGACGGCCTACGCCGCGCGCGCCGGTCTGACCCCGGTCGTCCTGGTCCCGCACGGCCGGGTGGCCGCGGGCAAGCTCGCTCAGGCCGTCGTGCACGGTGCCACGGTCGTGTCGGTGCGCGGCGGCTTCGACGACTGTCTACAGCTGGCGCGCGCGCTCGCCGACGCCTACCCGGTCGCGCTGGTGAACTCGGTCAACCCGATGCGCCTGCAGGGCCAGAAGACCGCGGCGTTCGAGGTCGTGGACGCGCTCGGCGGCACGCCGGACCTGCACGTCCTGCCGGTCGGCAACGCCGGCAACGTGTCGGCGTACTGGCTGGGCTACGGCGAGTACGCCGCGGCCGGCATGATCGAGCAGCGTCCGGTCATGTGGGGGTTCCAGGCGACAGGTGCCGCTCCGCTGGTGCTCGGGGAGCCGGTACCAGAGCCGGAGACGGTCGCGACCGCCATCCGGATCGGCAACCCGGCTTCCTGGGGCCTGGCCGTCGCCGCCCGGGACGAGTCGGCGGGCCGGATCGACGCTGTGAGCGACGACCAGATCCTTGCGGCGCAGCGCGACCTCGCCAGCCGGGACGGCGTGTTTGTCGAGCCGGCGTCGGCCGCGGGGGCCGCCGGGTTGGTCGACCTCGCCGGTCGAGGTGAGGTCGAACGCGGGCTCCGGGTGGTCGTCACCCTGACCGGACACGGGCTCAAGGACACCGACACCGCGTTGCAGGGCCACGACATCGTCGACCGCCTGATCGATCCCGACCCGGACGCCGCGGCCGAGGCCGCCGGCCTGCGCTGAGGGACTGCACCGCTGTGGGCACCGCCGTGCGCACCGACGTGCGCTGGTCGCAGCAGCCGGTGGCTGTCGAGGTGCCAGCCAGCGCGGCCAACCTTGGCCCGGGCTTCGACAGCTTCGGGCTGGCGCTCTCGCTGCGCGACCGGGTCGAGATCGAAGCGACGCCGACCGGGCTCGACGTCGAGGTCGACGGTGCCGGTGCCGAGGATCTGCCCCGCGACGAGAGCCACCTGGTCGTCCGGGCCGTGCATTCCGCGTTCGACGCGCTTGGCGCCCGCCCCGGCGGGCTGCGGCTGCGGTGCCGCAACCGGGTGCCGCATGGCCGCGGCCTGGGGTCCTCGGCTGCCGCAATCGTCGCCGGCCTGGTTGCTGCCCGGGAGCTGGCACGCCGCTCCGGGGTGCGGACTGACGCGCTCGACGACGCAGGTCTGCTGCAGCTGGCTACCGACCTCGAGACTCATCCGGACAACGTCGCCGCCGGCCTGCTCGGCGGCTTCACCGTGGCGTGGCGGGGCCGCGACGGGGTGCGCGCCGTCCGCCTCGACCCGGACGTTTCGGTGCTCGTCATCGTGCCGGCCGACTCGGTACCGACGGCCGTCACCCGCCAGCTGCTCCCGGACCAGGTGCCACACCGGGACGCGGCGGCAAACTCCGCGCGGGCCGGCTTGCTGGTTGCGGCGATGACCGGCCTGCCGGAGCTGCTGCATGCCGCGACCGAAGATCGGTTGCACCAGGACTATCGCGAGCCCGCCCTGCCCGCGTCGCTTCGGCTCGTACGTACCCTTCGCGACGCCGGGCATGCGGCTGTTGTATCCGGGGCAGGGCCTGCCTTGCTGGTTCTGCGCGGAGGAGCCGGCGTCCTGCCCGGCGGCGAGCTGATCGACATGCTCGCGACCGAGGCACCCGAGTGGACCCCGCTGCCCCTTGACGTGGACCTCGTCGGCGCCCGCGTGCTGCCCTGATCCGGACGCCGGAGGGGAATGTCTGCAGACCCCGGTGCGTTTGGTCACTCAGAGCGACAGCCGTAGCCAGACGGTGATACCCTCGTTGCGCGCATCGCCCACTCACCGCGAAACGTCGGAAAGGGACCGGACGCGATCGCGCATCCTTCCTCCGCCGTCGGCGAGCCCTCAGGCTTGACGTCCGCACCGCAGCATCTCGCAGCGGTAACGCACCCAGGCATCGCCGGCAGCGGGGCACGACGTGGGAAAGGACCTCACGTGACAGACACTTCCAGCGCTTCCTCGACGACCGAGAACGGTCGGCGTCGATCCGGCGGCGGGCTCAACGCCATGGTGCTCGCAGAGCTCCAGCAGGTCGCCGGCGGCCTGGGCATCAAGGGCACCGGTCGGATGCGCAAGAGCCAGCTGATCGAGGCGATCAAAACCGCCCAGTCAGGCGGTGCCGCTGCCGTCGCCATCGCAGCACCGCCGTCGGCGCCGCCAGCGGCACCGGTGGCCACCGAGGCAACCAACGGCGCGCCGAGCGCCACCGCTGCCCAGCCGCCGGCGCAGGTTGCGGGTAACGATGACGGCGTGGGTGGGGGTGAGCGGGACGACCGGGGCGACCGCCCGCGGGAGAGCCGCAACGACGGGCGGGACCGCGGCGACGGCGGCAGCCGTCGCAGCCGCCGCCGGCGCAGCCGGGACCGCGGCCGCGACCGCGACCGCGGTCCGCGCCAGGACAGCGAGCCGACAGTCTCCGAGGACGATGTGCTGCTGCCAGTGGCCGGCATCTTAGACGTGCTCGACAACTACGCCTTCGTACGGACCTCCGGCTACCTGCCGGGACCGGACGACGTGTACGTGTCGCTGTCGATGGTTCGCACGTACGGGCTGCGCAAGGGCGACGCGGTCACCGGCCAGGTCAAGCAGGCCAGGGAGCACGACCGCAAGGAGAAGTTCAACCCCCTCGTGCGGATCGAGTCGATCAACGGCAGCCCGGTCGAGGAGGCCCGGCAGCGGGTCGAGTTCTCCAAGCTGACACCGCTCTACCCGGCCGAACGGCTGCGGCTCGAGACCGAGGCCACCCAGCTGACGACGCGGATCGTCGACATCGTCGCTCCCATCGGCAAGGGTCAGCGCGGACTGATCGTGTCCCCGTCGAAGGCGGGCAAGACGCTGGTCATGCAGGCGATCGCGAACGCGATCACCACGAACAACCCGGAGTGCCACCTCATGGTCGTCCTCGTGGACGAGCGGCCCGAGGAGGTTACCGACATGGAGCGGGCGGTCAAGGGCGAAGTGATCTCGTCGACCTTCGACCGACCAGCGAGCGACCACACGACGGTCGCGGAGCTGGCCATCGAGCGGGCCAAGCGGCTGGTCGAGCTCGGGCACGACGTCGTCGTGCTGCTGGACTCGATCACCCGCCTCGGGCGCGCGTACAACCTGGCCGCACCCGCAAGCGGCCGGATCCTGTCCGGTGGTGTCGACTCGTCGGCGCTCTACCCGCCGAAGCGGTTCTTCGGTGCGGCCCGCAACATCGAGGACGGCGGCTCGCTGACCATCCTCGCGACCGCGCTGATCGAGACCGGCTCGAAGATGGACGAGGTGATCTTCGAGGAGTTCAAGGGCACCGGGAACTTGGAGCTCCGGCTGCGCCGTGAGTACGCGGACAAGCGGATCTTCCCGGCTATCGACGTGGACGCCTCCGGCACCCGCCGCGAGGAGCTGCTGATGACCGGTGAGGAGCTCCAGATCGTGTGGAAGCTGCGCCGGGTGCTGTCCGCACTTGACGGCCAGCAGGCACTCGAGCTGTTGCTGGACAAGCTGAAGAAGACCCGGAGCAACGTCGAGTTCCTCCGCCAAGTGCAGAACACCACCCCGATGGCGACCAGCCGTCGAGGGGACGAGGACTGACGATGCCCACCACGACCACGACCGGCGAGTTCAGCGCCACTACGGTCGACGGGAAGCACCTGTCCCTCCGGGACTACGCCGGCGAAGTGCTGCTCATCGTCAACGTCGCCTCCCGGTGCGGCTTCACCCCGCAGTACGAGGGGCTGGAGGCGTTGTGGCGCCGCTACCGCGACCGCGGGCTGGTTGTGCTCGGCTTCCCCTGCGACCAGTTCGGCAACCAGGAGCCGGGCTCCGATCAGGAGATAGCCAGCTTCTGCAGCACCCGGTTCGACGTGACCTTCCCGATGTTTGCCAAGGTCGACGTCAACGGCGACGACGCGCACCCGCTGTATGCGTGGCTGCGGGAGGAGAAGTCGGGCCTGTTCGGCAGGTCGATCAGGTGGAACTTCACGAAGTTCCTCGTCGGCCGCGATGGTCGCGTCGTCAAGCGGTACGGCTCGAAGACCATCCCCGAGCGGCTCACTGACGACATCGAGAAGCAGCTCGCCGCCTGACCGGAACAGGCGACGCCAGCTGCGCGTTGAGGACACTGGAGCGAGAGGACACGCATGAAGCCCGACATCCACCCCGCGTACGGGGACACCGAGGTGACGTGCACCTGCGGGAACACGTTCACCACCCGGAGCACAGCGAAGAACGGCGTCATCCACGCCGACGTGTGCTCGCAGTGCCACCCCTTCTACACCGGCAAGCAGAAGATCCTCGACACCGGTGGTCGGGTGGCGCGGTTCGAGAAGCGCTACGCCGCGAAGGCCGCCAAGAAGTAGCAACCCACCGGCACCGTTCGGGCGAGAGGCCAGTCGAGAGGGTGGCGGGTTGATGTTCGATGGGGTCGAGCGGCTGGTCGCCGAGCACCGGGAGCTCGGGCGGCGCCTCGGCGATCCTGACGTCCACTCCGACCCTGCCGCTGCACGTCGGCTCGGCAGGCGCTACGCGGAGCTGAGTGCGGTGGTCGCTGTCTACCAGGACTGGCAGCGGGCATCGGGCGACCTCGCTGCCGCGCGCGAGCTCGCCGGCGACGACGCCACGTTCGTCGCCGAGGCCGACTCCCTCGACCAGAGTCGTCATGAACTGACCGAGCGGCTCCGCTCGATGCTGGTGCCGCGCGACCCGGCCGACAACAAGGACGCCATCCTCGAGGTCAAGGCAGGTGCCGGCGGCGAGGAGTCCGCACTCTTTGCTGCCGACCTGCTGCGCATGTACGTCCGCTTCGCCGAGCGAGCCGGCTGGCGCGCGCAGGTGCTCGACAGCACAGAGTCGGACCTCGGCGGGGTCCGGTCGGCAACGCTGGCCGTGCAGGCTGGGTCGTACGCCGAGCCGGGCCGTGCCCCGTACGCGCTGCTCAAGCACGAGGCGGGCGTCCACCGGGTTCAGCGCGTCCCGGTCACCGAGTCCCAGGGCCGCATCCACACGTCCGCGGCCGGGGTGCTCGTGCTGCCCGAAGCCGAGCCGGTCGACGTCGAGGTCAACGACTCCGACCTGCGCGTCGACGTGTTCCGGTCGTCCGGGCCGGGCGGTCAGAGCGTCAACACCACCGACTCTGCGGTCCGGGTCACCCACCTGCCGACCGGCATCGTGGTGTCCTGCCAGAACGAGAAGTCTCAGCTGCAGAACCGGGAGCAGGCGCTGCGGATCCTGCGCTCCCGGCTGCTCGCGGCGGCGTTGGACCAGGCCGCGAGCGAGGCCTCCGACGCCCGGCGGTCACAGGTGCGCACCGTCGACCGCTCGGAGCGGATCCGCACGTACAACTTCCCCGAGAACCGGATCACCGACCATCGCACCGGCTTCAAGACCTACGCACTCGACCAAGTGCTCGACGGCGCGCTGGACGAGCTCGTCCAGGCCAGCGTGATGGCCGACGAGGAGGTCAGGCTGGCCGCCCTCGGCACCGACCAAGACCAACGATGACGCGTTCCGGCAGCCATGGCGCCCCGAACGCATCATCGCCGGCCGCGCTGGTGCGGGCCGCGACCGAGCGGCTGGCGCGGGCGGGCGTTTCCGCACCGCGGGCCGACGCCGAGCAGCTGCTCGCGTACGTGCTCGACGTCCCACGCGGGCGGTTGAAACTTGCGGCCGGGCCCGATGACGAGCAACGGCGCCGGTACGATGCACTGCTCACCCGACGCGCGGACCGCGAACCGTTGCAGCACCTGACCGGCCGGGTCGGGTTCCGCACGGTCGAGCTGGTGGTCGGCCCGGGCGTGTTCGTCCCGCGACCGGAGACCGAGCTGCTGGCCGGCTGGGCGGTCGTGGAGGCGAACCGCCTGGTCGCTGCCCGCCGCGCGCGTCCGGTCGTTGTCGAACTGTGCGCCGGCTCGGGTGCGATCGCGGTCGCGGTCGCCGCCGAGGTCGGCGGCGCGCAGGTGTACGCGGTCGAGCTCGACCCGGTGGCGCACGCGTACGCGGAGCGGAACGTCCACGGCACCGGCATCGAGCTGCGACTGGGCGACGCCGCCGACGCGTTCGCCGACCTGGACGGCGAGGTCGACGTCGTGGTCGCCAACCCGCCGTACATCCCGCTCGGGGCCTACGAGGGGGTCGACCTGGAGGCCCGCCGGCACGACCCTCCGGTCGCGCTGTGGTCGGGCGAGGACGGCCTGGATGCGATCCGCATGGTCGAGCGGGTGGCGCACCGGCTGCTGCGTCCTGGTGGTGTGGTGGGGTGCGAGCACGCCGACGTGCAGGGCCGGTCTGCCACCGCTGTGTTCAGTGGCGCCGAGCGCTGGGCGCAGGTGCGCGACCACCCCGACCTGACCGGCCGGCCGCGCTTCGTCACAGCCCGTCGGTGGCTGCCCGGCTGATCGCCGGCTGGCACGATAGGCGCCGTGACGGACGCAGAGCCCCAGCGGCCGGCCAAGCCGCCCGTGACGCCGACCTCCACAGCGGTTTTCGACTGCTCGGACGAGGAGGACCGGGCCGCCGGGATCGACGCCGCGGTGCTCGCACTGCGCAGCGGGCGGCTCGTGGTGCTGCCGACCGACACCGTCTACGGCGTTGCCGCCGACGCCTTCGACCACGCGGCGGTGCGCCGGCTGCTTCGGGCGAAGCGGCGCGGCCGCGACCAGCCACCACCGGTTCTCGTCGGTGCCGCGAGCACGCTGGATGCGCTGGCGACGGGCGTCCCGACGTACGCCCGGGACATGGTGGCCGAGCTGTGGCCCGGGCCGCTGACGCTGGTGTGCTCGCAGCAGCCCTCGCTCACCTGGGACCTCGGCGACAACCGGTCCACCGTGGCGGTGCGGATGCCCGACCACCAGGTCACGATCGACCTGCTGACCCGGGCCGGGCCGCTCGCCGTCAGCAGCGCCAACCGGACCGGTCAGCCGCCGGCGACCCTCGCCGCAGCTGCGCAGGAGATGCTCGGCGACCGGGTCCAGGTCTACCTCGACGGCGGACCGACCCGCGGTGACGAGGTGTCCACGATCATCGACGTGACCGGTCACCGCGGCCGGGTGCTGCGACAGGGCCCGGTGTCGCTCGACCGGCTGCGGGAGTTCGACGGCCGGATCGCTGCTGTGGAGCCGTAGTGCGTGAGTACGCGCTGGTCTTCACCGTCGCGGCCGGGGTCACCTACCTGCTCGCGGTGGTAGCCCGAGTGCTCGCACTCCGGGTCGGCGCCCTGGCCACGGTCCGCGACCGCGACGTCCACGCCATTCCGATCCCGTACCTGGGCGGCGTCGCCATGCTCGGCGGACTGGCCGCGGCGCTGCTGGTCGCGGGGCACCTGCCGTTCCTCAGCTCGTCTGACGCACCCGTCTTTGACGACGCCCAGGCCGTCCTTGCCGGTGGCGCGTTGGTGTGCCTGGTCGGCGTGCTGGACGACATCTACGAGCTCGACGCGCTCACAAAGTTCGCTGGCCAGCTGCTGGCGGCCGGGGTGGTCGCCTATCTCGGGGTCCAACTGCAGTACCTCCCGCTGCCGAACGGCGGGGCGCTGTTGATCGACCCGAGCCAGTCGCCGCTGTTCACGGTCTTCCTGGTGGTGGCGACGGTCAACGCGGTCAACTTCGTGGACGGCTTGGACGGGCTGGCCGCCGGCGTGGTCGGTATCGGCTCGATCGCGTTCTTTGCGTACGCATACCTGCTGGTCGTCGAGAACGACCAGAGCCCAGTGCTGACCGCCGCAGTCCTCACCGCTGCCCTGGCCGGAGCCTGCATCGGGTTCCTCCCGCACAACTTCTACCCGGCACGGATGTTCATGGGCGACTCGGGATCGATGCTCATCGGGCTCGTGCTCGCCGGCGGGGCGCTGACGCTGACCGGGCAGCTGCCGCTGCTCGAGGTCACCGAGGGGCTGGCCGGCGCCGACGCTGGGCTGCAGGCCACCTTGTTGCCGGTGCTGCTGCCGGTGGCGATCCTCATGGTGCCGTTCCTCGACCTCGCGCTCGCGGTGCTCCGGCGCACCCGGGCCGGTCGCTCGCCGTTCAGCCCGGACAAGCTGCACCTGCACCACCGGCTGCTCGAGATCGGCCACTCGCACCGGCGGGCGGTGCTGCTGATGTATGCGACCGCGGGGCTGGTCTCGTTCGGGACGGTTGTGATCAGCCTGTCCGCCGGCTGGCGCACCTTGGTCGGCGTCGGTGCCCTCGCGGTCTTCACCGCGGTCGCGGTCTGGTTGCTGCCGCGCTGGCAGCGCCCTGCCCCCGCTGGTGCCCCCAGCCGCCCCTCCGACCTCCCCGACTGACCCAGGTGGGCGGGGACGGAGACCTTGTGCTATTTTTCACAAGCACCCAGTCCGCCCGTACGGAGATCGGCCCTCTGAGCCCATGAGACAGACCACGACCCCGCGCGACGGCGGCGACCGGGGACCGGGCCTGGTCGATCTGCTCACCCTCGGTGGCTACACCCTCGTGTGCGTGGTCGCGGGGCTGGGGCTCGGCTGGTGGGCAGACTCCGCCACCGGCCTCACCCCGGTGCTGACCCTGCTGGGACTCGCGGTCGGCGTGGGGGTGGCGGTTTTCGGGACCTGGGTGCGGGTACGCCCGCTGCTCGACGACGGCGCGGAGGCCAACGGGGGACAGCGCCGGGGACGGGACCGGAGATGAGCAACGACGCAGGCGCGGATAGCGTGGGCGCGAGAGTGCGCGACGATGAGAGGCACGTACAGATGAGCGACCAGGCCGCAGCGCCTCGGGTGTCGTTGGCCGCGGTGGCCAAGCGGCAGCGGGTGACGGTGTTGCTCGCCGCGGCGCTGGCCGTGGCGGCTGTGGTCGTCGGCGTGGCCTTCGACAGCTGGCTCGGGGGCGTGTTCTTCGCCGTCGGCGTCGGGCTGTCCCTGCTCAACGCGCTGCTCACCGAGCAGTCGATGATGCGGATGACCGTCAGCGGTGACGACCTGTCCCGCAGCCAGTTCGCCATGTCGGCGCTGGCGCGGCTGGCGCTGATCTCTGTCGTTGCCCTGGCGCTGGTCTTCGTATTCTGGCCGGACGGCGGCCTGGTCCTGGCCGGGCTCGCGCTGTTCCAGCTGATGACCATCGTGCTGACCGGCCTGCCGCTGCTGAGGGAGATGCGCGAGTCATGACCCTGGCACCGCTGGCCGCCGAGAGCGGCGGGAGCGAGATCGAGATCGGCCACCACGTAACGGTCGAGTTCCTCGGGCTCACCTTCAACGCCGACACGATCTGGACCACGGTGCTCGCCGGTGCCATCGTCCTCGGCCTCGGGTTCTGGATGCGCGCAAAGATCACCAGCGAGGTACCGAGCAAGATCCAGATCTTCTGGGAGCTCATCACCGAGACCGTGACCGAGCAGGTCGAGCAGAGCCTGGGCAAGGTCAACCCGTTCGTCATCCCGCTCGCCATCGCCTTGTTCACCTTCATCCTGGCGGCGAACTGGCTGCACCTGATCCCGAGCGGAGACGACCCGCACCTGTTGCCGGCGCCCACAGCCGACGTCAACCTGACGTACGCGCTGGGGTTGCTGGTGATCGTGGGCGTACACGTGTTCAGCATCCGGCAGCGCGGCTTCAAGAAGTACGCGAAGCACTACTTCGAGCCGTACGCCGTCCTGTTCCCGATCAACCTGATCGAGGAGATCGTCAAGCCGTTCACCCTGGCGCTCCGGTTGTTCGGCAATATCTTCTCCGGCACGATCATGGTGTCGCTGATCGGCTTGTTCCCCGCCTGGATCCTGTGGGGACCGAACGCGCTGTGGAAATCGTTCGACCTGTTCGTTGGCCTCATTCAGGCGTTCATCTTCGCGTTGCTGACGATCCTGTACTTCGGGATGGCAGCCGACCACGACGACGAGCACCACGAGCCCACTGCAGCCGACGAGCAGGAGCGAGCGCCTGAGCCCGCCGCCGCCGCCGCGCACTAGCCCCCATCCACCGACACAGCAACCCGACCAGCACCGACCAGCACGGACCGAGCAGGACCCGACCGGAGGAGAGACATGGAAGACGCAATCAGGATCGCCGGGGCGATGATCGGCGGTGGGCTAGCGCTCGCCGGCGGTGCGATCGGCGCGGCGATCGGTGACGGTCTGGCCGGCAGCGCCACCATCTCCGGGATCGCGCGGCAGCCCGAAGCCCGGGGCCGGCTCATGACGATCTTCTTCCTGACCGTCGGTCTGGTCGAGGCCATGTACTTCATCAACCTGGCGTTCATGGCGCTGTTCGTGTTCGTCACCGGTGCCTGACGTGGCAAGGACGAACCAGGCGGCGGAGAACTTCCTGGTGCCCAACGCCACGTTCTTCGTCGAGCTCTTCGCCTTCGGGCTGATCCTGTTCGCGCTGGGCCGCTACGTCGTGCCGCCCATCAACCGGGCGATGGCCGAGCGGCAGGACCGGATCAAGCGGCAGTTCGAGGAGAGCGAGCAGGCCAAGGCAGCGGCCGAGGCCGCCGAGCGGGAGTTCCGCGAGCAGATCACCGACGCCAGGCACGAGGCGGCGCGCATCCGTGAGGACGCCCGAGAGCAGGGCGCCGCGATCATCGCGGAGATGCGCGAGCAGGCGCAGAACGAGGCGCAGCGGATCATCGCCGCGGCGACCGCGCAGCTCGAGGCCAATCGGCAGCGGGTGCTGACCGAGCTCCGCGCGGAGGTCGGCGCGCTCGCCACCACGCTCGCCGAGCAGATCGTCGGCGAGTCGCTGGAGGACGACGCGCGGCAGCGGCGCACGGTCGAGCGCTTCATGGCCGAGCTAGAGAAGTCCGGCGACGGCTCCAGCAGTGACGCCGACGTGGACACCGACGCGGACACCGACGCCGAGGTCGAGCAGCCGGTGGGGAAATCGGGCTGATGCGGGGAGCCTCCGCCAACGCTCGGGCCACGCTCGTCGAGCACCTCGACGAGGTGCTCGACGCTGTCTCGGCCAAGGCGGCAGCCACCCTCGGGAACGAGCTGTTCGCCGTGGCTGGCCTGCTGGACTCCGAGCCGGGGTTGCGCCGGACCGTCACCGACCCGGCCACCCCCGGCGAGGCCAGGGCCGAGCTGATCGGGCGGATCCTCGCAGACCGGGTCTCCGACCCGACCGCCGAGGCCGTACGCACTGCGGTGGCCCGGCGGTGGTCGGCCTCGCGGGACCTGGCCGACTCGCTCGAGCATGCGGGCGCGCTGGCACACGTGGCAGCGGCCGACGACGCGGGCCGGCTGGACGAGGTGGAGGACGAGCTGTTCCGCTTCGGCCGCATCGTGGCCGGGAACCGCGAGCTCCGTGAGGTGCTCGCCGCAAGGTCGACGCCGGTCGAGGGTCGCCAGCAGCTCGTCGACGGGCTGCTGAGCGGCAAGGCCACACCGGAGACTCGCAGCCTCGCCGTGCAGGCCGCGGCCGGTCGGCACCGGTCGATGGCAGCCGGGCTGCAGGAGTTCGGCCGCATCGCCGCCCAGCGGCGCGACCGTGCGGTTGCGACCGTCACCGTTGCCCGCCCGCTGACCGCGCGGCAGACCACCAAGCTGGGCGACGCGCTCGCCGCCGAGTACGGGCGGCAGGTACACCTCAACGTCATCGTCGACGCGGCCGTCCTCGGCGGGGTGCGTGTCGAGATCGGGGACGAGGTCATCGACGGCACCATGCACACCCGCCTCGAGATCGTCCGCCGGCGTTTGACCGGCTGACGGCATCCATGCCCGACGACGACTGACCAGGACCAGCACCAGACAAACCGGCACCGAGCCAGAGAGCAGGGACCACGACATGGCGGAGCTCACCATCCGTCCGGAGGAGATCCGGGACGCGCTGCAGCAGTTCGTCTCCGACTACGAGCCGGACGCAGCGAGCCGCGAAGAGGTAGGCGCCGTCGCCGAGGCCGGCGACGGCATCGCCCGGGTGCAGGGTCTGCCGTCGGCGATGACCAACGAGCTGCTCGAGTTCGAAGACGGCACGCTAGGCATCGCGCTGAACCTCGACGTGCGCGAGATCGGCGTCGTCATTCTCGGTGACTTCGCCGGGATCGAGGAGGGTCAGCCGGTGCGTCGCACCGGCGACATCTTGTCGGTCCCGGTCGGTGACGCCTACCTCGGACGCACCGTCGACCCGCTGGGCAACCCCATCGACGGCCTCGGCGACATCGACACCAGCGAGCGGCGTCCGCTCGAGCTGCAGGCACCGAGCGTGGTGCAGCGGCAGTCGGTGAACGAGCCGCTCCAGACTGGCCTCAAGGCGATCGACTCGCTGACGCCGATCGGCCGCGGGCAGCGGCAGCTGATCATCGGCGACCGGCAGACCGGCAAGTCGGCGATCGCGATCGACACGATCATCAACCAGAAGGAGTTCTGGGAGAGCGGCGACCCGGAGAAACAGGTTCGCTGCATCTACGTGGGGATCGGACAGAAGGGCTCGACCATCGCGGCCGTCCGCGGCGCCCTCGAGGAGGCCGGCGCGCTCGAGTACACGACCATCGTTGCGGCGCCCGCCTCCGACTCGGCCGGGTTCAAGTACCTCGCCCCGTACACCGGGTCGGCGATCGGCCAGCACTGGATGTACGACGGCAAGCACGTGCTGATCGTCTTCGACGACCTGTCCAAGCAGGCCGAGGCCTACCGCGCTGTGTCGCTGCTCCTTCGCCGCCCGCCTGGCCGCGAGGCGTACCCGGGCGACGTCTTCTACCTGCACAGCCGGCTGCTGGAGCGGTGCGCCAAGCTCTCCGACGACATGGGGTCCGGCTCGATGACCGGCCTGCCCATCATCGAGACCAAGGCGAACGACGTGTCGGCCTACATCCCGACCAACGTCATCTCGATCACCGACGGCCAGATCTTCCTCCAGTCCGACCTGTTCAACGCCAACCAGCGCCCGGCCATCGACGTCGGGATCTCGGTGTCGCGGGTGGGTGGCGCCGCCCAGGTGAAGGCCATGAAGGACACCACCGGCTCGCTCAAGGTCGACCTCGCGCAGTACCGCGCGATGGAGGCGTTCGCGATGTTCGCATCCGACCTCGACGCGGCCTCTCGCAAGCAGTTGCAGCGCGGGCAGCGGCTCATGGAGCTGCTCAAGCAGCCGCAGTACGCCCCGTTCCCCGTCGAGGAGCAGGTGGTGTCGATCTGGGCCGGCACGACCGGAAAGCTCGACCCCGTCCCCACGGAGGACGTGCGCAGGTTCGAGGGCGAGTTCCTCGACCACGTCCGCCGCGAGCACGGCAAGGTCCTCGACGCGATCCGCGAGAGCGGGAAGTTCGACGAGGGCACCGAGTCCGCGCTAGAAGGCGCCTACGACTCTTTCGTCGACCAGTTCGAGACCTCCGAGGGCGAGTCGATCAAGGCTGGCAAGGAGGAGTTCGAGGCGCTCGAGGACGAGGACGTCGAGCAGGAGAAGATCGTCAAGCAGAAGCGGGGCTGACCGGTGCCGGCAAGCGTGCGCGAGTACCGCGCCAAGATCAGGTCCACCCAGGCGACCAAGAAGATCACCCGGGCGATGGAGCTGATCGCCGCGTCGCGCATCATCAAGGCACAGCAGCAGGCGGAGGCCGCGCTGCCGTACGCGCGGGAGCTGACCCGCGCGGTGTCGGCGATGGCGACGTACTCGGACACCGACCACCCGCTGACGACCGAGCACGATGACCCGAAGCGCGCCGCCATTGTGGTCATCACGAGCGATCGCGGTCTCGCCGGCGCATACTCGTCGTCGGTCATCAAGGAGGCCGAGCGGCTGACCGAGAAGCTGCGCGCTGAGGGCAAGGAGACCGAGCTCTACGTCTCCGGGCGCAAGGGGATCGGCTACTACTCGTTCCGGCAGCGCCAGGTCGCGGGCAGCTGGTCCGGCTCCTCCGACAAGCCGACGTACGACGACGCGGCCGAGATCGGGGACGGCATCCTCAAGGCTTTCCTGGCGGGGCGCGACCTTGACGAGCTGGACACCGGGCTGTCCGAGCCGGAGGACGCGCCCACCGGCGTCCAGGAGGTCCACGTCGTCTTCACCCGGTTCAAGTCGATGCTGGTCCAGCAGCCCGAGGACATCCGGCTGCTGCCGCTCGAGGTTGTCGAGGGTGAGGAGGCGCCGGACCAGGACGAGGTGCTGCCGCTGTACGAGTTCGAGCCCTCAGCCGAGGAGGTGCTCGACGCCCTACTGCCGCGCTATGTCACCAGCCGGGTCTACGCCTGCCTGCTCCAGGCATCCGCGTCGGAGCTGGCCGCTCGTCAGACCGCAATGAAGTCGGCGACGGACAACGCCGACGACATGATCCAGAAGTACACCCGAATCGCGAACCAGGCCCGACAGGCCGGTATCACCCAGGAGATCAGCGAGATCGTCGGCGGCGCAAACGCGCTCGCGGACGCCACTGCAGGGAGAGAGTGAAACCATGACCGCCACTGTGAGCGAGCAAGAGACCGCCGGGGACGACGCGCCCGGCGGCGTCGGCCGCGTAGCCCGGGTGACCGGGCCGGTCGTCGACGTCGAGTTCGCCGTCGACGAGATCCCCGAAATCTACAATGCGCTGACCGTCGACGTCAGCCTCGGCGACGACGAGCACACGCTGACCCTCGAGGTCGAGCAGCACATCGGTGACGGGGTGGTCCGCACCGTCTCGATGCGTCCGACCGACGGCCTGGTGCGGGGCGCGCGGGTCACCGACAGCGGCTCGCCCATCACCGTCCCGGTGGGTGACGAGACGTTGGGCCACGTGTTCAGCACGATCGGCGACTGCCTCAACCTCGAGGAGAACGAGACCCTCGATGTCAAGGAGCGCTGGTCGATCCACCGCAAGGCGCCCGCCTTCGACCAGCTCGAGTCGAAGACCGAGATGTTCCACACCGGGATCAAGGTCATCGACCTGCTCACCCCGTACGTCCTGGGCGGCAAGATCGGCTTGTTCGGCGGGGCCGGTGTGGGAAAGACGGTGCTGATCCAGGAGATGATCGCCCGGGTCGCCCGAGACCACGAGGGCGTCTCTGTGTTCGCTGGGGTCGGCGAGCGCACCCGCGAGGGCAACGACCTGATCACCGAGATGACCGAGTCCGAGGTGATCGGGCAGACCGCGCTGGTCTTCGGGCAGATGGACGAGCCGCCGGGTGCCCGGCTGCGGGTGGCCCTGTCCGGGCTGACGATGGCGGAGTACTTCCGCGACGTGCAGAACCAGGACGTGCTGCTGTTCATCGACAACATCTTCCGCTTTACCCAGGCTGGCTCAGAGGTGTCGACGCTGCTGGGGCGGATGCCCTCCGCGGTGGGGTACCAGCCGACGCTGGCCGACGAGATGGGCGTGCTCCAGGAGCGGATCACCTCGACCCGGGGGCACTCGATCACGTCGCTGCAGGCGATCTACGTGCCGGCCGACGACTACACCGACCCGGCCCCGGCCACCACGTTCGCCCACCTCGACGCCACCACCGAGCTGGCCCGCGAGATCGCCGCGATCGGCATCTACCCAGCGGTGGACCCGCTGACGTCGACGTCTCGAATCCTCGACCCGCGCTACATCTCCGACGAGCACTATCGGACCGCTGTGCGCGTCAAGCAGATCCTTCAGCGCAACAAGGAGCTGCAGGACATCATCGCGATCCTCGGCGTTGACGAGCTGTCCGAGGAGGACAAGATCGTGGTGTCGCGAGCCCGGCGCCTGCAACGGTTCCTCTCACAGAACACCTACGTTGCCAAGCAGTTCACTGGCATCGAGGGCTCGACCGTCCCGCTCGACGAGACCATCGACGCGTTCACCAAGATCTGCGACGGCGAGTACGACCATGTGGCCGAGCAGGCGTTCTTCATGTGCGGGGGCCTAGAGGACGTCGACAACAAGTGGGAACAGATCCAGAAGGACCTCTGATGGCCGACGACGAGAACCTCCGGGTCGAGCTGGTGGCGCCCGACCGACTGGTGTGGTCGGGCGAGGCGTCGTTCGTCCTGGCCCGCACCGCCGACGGTGAGATCGGGATCCTGCGCAACCATGCGCCAGTGCTGTCCGTGCTGGACCCGGGCGCCGTTGTCATACAAGGCGACGGCGGTGACACGAAGGTCGCTGCGGTGGATGGCGGCTTCCTCTCGGTCGCGGACAACCGGGTGTCGATCCTGTCCGAGCACGCCGAGACGGCCGAAGAGATCGACCTCGAGAGCGCGCGGCGCGACGTCGAGCAGGCCGGTGACGGGGCCGGCGACGAGGACGACCAGGACGCCGCCCGTCGCCTCGCCTGGGCGCAGGCCCGCGTCGACGCGGCGCAGAAGGCCGGGCGCCAGTCCGCGTCGGGCTGACCGAGCGCACAGGAGATGCCGCTCTGGCAGATCGCCCTCGACATCCTGGGCGGGCTGCTGCTCCTGGCGGCCCTCGCGCTGGCGGGACTGATCGTCCGCCGCCGTCGGCTCACCAAGAGTGAGCCGACGTTCGACATGAGCGTGCGCACCCACCCGCAGCAGGGCGCCCGCGGTTGGACCCTCGGGGTCGCTCGCTACCGCGGTGACCGGCTGGAGTGGTTCCGGGTGTTCTCGCTGTCGCTGCGACCCAAGCGTGTCTTCGACCGGCAGGCGCTCGAGCTACACGGTCGCCGCAAGCCCGACGGTGCCGAGGCGTACGCGTTGTTCACCGGGCACCTCGTGGTGAACGCGCGGACGGGGCCGAAGGAGGTGCAGGTCGCGCTGAGCCCGGACTCGCTCACCGCCCTGCTCGCTTGGTTGGAGTCCGCCCCGCCCGATCCCTACGGTCGCGCCTGACCCGGCTCGGCGTCCGGTTCACCGCTGCGTTCACCGCCGGGCGTCCAGAGCACGTCGCCCTGGTGCCGGTTCGCGTGCCGGGCCAGGATGAACAGCAGGTCGTTGACGCGGTTGAGGTAGCGGGCCGTCAACCGGTTCATCGACTCGCCGTGCTGCTCGATCGCGGCCCAGGTCGACCGCTCCGCCCGCCTGGTCGCGGTGCAGGCGACGTGCAGCAGCGCCGAGCCGCGCGTGCCACCGGGCAGGACAAAGGAGCGCAACTTCTCCACCGTCTCGTTGTAGTGGTCGCACCAGCTCTCCAGCCGGTCCACGTAGTCGGCCTCGACCCGCAGCGGGGGGAACTCGGGGTTTTCGACGACCGGCGTCGCTAGGTCGGCGCCCACGTCGAACAGGTCGTTCTGCACCCGTTCGAGCACGGCGAGCACGTCGTCGTCCAGCTCACCGAGCACGACGGCGACGCCCACGTGCGCGTTGGCCTCGTTCACGTCCCCGTACGCGGCCACCCGCAGGTCGGTCTTGCGCACCTCGGACATGTCGCCGAGACGAGTGCTGCCGCCGTCGCCCGTACGGGTGTAGATGCGGGTGAGGTGGACCATGCGCCGACCGTACCGGGGTCAGCGGCGCCGGCCGCGTTCGGCCGCGACGATCTGCAGCGCGGTGTCGACGTCGTCCGGCCATACCAGCACCTGCGTGCGCGCGGCCGCCGGTCGCGAGGTGGCGTGAACTCCGGCAGCGACCAGCCGGGCACGGATCCACTCCGCCTCGGTGGCGTCCGTCGACGCCACCCCGATCAGCAAGCCCTGGCGGTCGTCGGCCACCCGCGAGCCGCGACGCCGCGACCGCGACCCGGACGGCATCGACCAGCGCAGCACGAGGGCCAGCACCAGCACCACCGCGGCGGAGAGCAGCGGGATGTAGACGTAGTCCACCCACGACGACCCGACCAGGGGAACCCCGGCGGCCAGCAGGTGCGACTCCACACCACCAGTGTGCGCCAGCACGGGCGGCACTGTCGCACTGGCTACGCTGCACGGGTGGCAGGCAAGGTGTGCGTGGTGGGCGCGGGGCTGATGGGCGCGGGCATCGCGCAGGTAGCCGCCGTCGCGGCCTGGGACGTGATCCTCCGCGACGTAACGGAGGGCGCGCTCGAGCGCGGTCGCGCCAGCATGCAGCAGTCGCTGGCCCGGCTGGTGGCCAAGGAGAAGCTGTCCGAGGCCGACTCCGAGGCGGCGCTCGCTCGGGTCACCACCACCACGGACCTCGCCGCCGCTGCCGACGCCGACATCGTGGTCGAGGCCGTCTTCGAGCGCATCGACGTGAAGCACGAGGTCTTCCGCGAGCTGGACAAGGTGTGCGCCGACCACGCGGTGCTCGCCACCAACACCTCAGCGATCCCGGTCACCTCGATTGCGGCGGCGACCACCCGCCCGGAGCAGGTGGTCGGGACGCACTTCTTCTCCCCGGTGCCGATGATGCGGCTGTGCGAGCTCGTCCGCGGGCTCAAGACCAGTGACCAGACGCTGACAATCGCGCGGGCGTTCGCCGAGGGGGTCGGCAAGACATGCATCGTGGTGGAGCGAGACGTCGCCGGGTTCGTCACCACCAGGCTGATCAGCGCGCTGGCGATGGAGGCAATCGCGCTGCTCGAGTCCGGGGTAGCGACCGCCGAGGACATCGACCTCGCCTGCAAGCTGGGCTTCGGGCACGCGATGGGGCCGCTGGCGACGACCGACCTCACCGGTGTCGACATCCTTCGGCACGCAAGCCTCAACATCCACGCCGAGACCGGGGACGCCAAGTTCTTTCCTCCCGAGCTGCTGTCCCGGATGGTCGACGCTGGCGACCTCGGCCGCAAGACCGGTCGGGGCTTCTTCAGCTACGAAGAACCGGCAACGTCATAGGAATCGAGGCCTCTAGCCCTCGATTCCTATGACGTTGCCGGTAGACGTGCTCGTCTACGCTGCGGCCATGGCTGACCGGGCGCGGGACAAGCCCTGGGTGATGCGGACTTACGCCGGGCACAGCTCGGCGAGCGAGGCCAACGCGCTCTACCGCCGCAACCTGGCACACGGCCAGACCGGGCTGTCGGTTGCCTTCGACCTGCCTACCCAGACCGGCTACGACCCGGACCACGAGCTGGCCAAAGGGGAGGTCGGCAAGGTCGGTGTCCCGGTGCCGCACCTTGGCGAGATGCGCCGGCTCTTCGACGGCATCCCGCTGGACGAGATGAACACATCGATGACGATCAACGCCACGGCGATGTGGTTGCTGGCGCTCTACCAGGTCGTCGCCGAGGAGCAGGACGTCGCGCCGGAGCAGCTGACCGGCACTATCCAGAACGACATCATCAAGGAGTACCTCTCCCGCGGCACGTACGTTTTCGGCCCCGACCAGTCGTTGCGTCTGACGACCGACACCATCGCGTACGCGGTGCATGCCATCCCGCGGTGGAACCCGATCAACATCTGCAGCTACCACCTGCAAGAGGCCGGTGCGTCACCCGTGCAGGAGCTGGCGTACTCGATGTGCACCGCCATCGCCGTGCTCGACGGCGTGCGCGACTCTGGCCAGGTCACGGTCGAGGACTTCGCCATGGTGGTCGGCCGGATCTCGTTCTTCGTCAACGCGGGCGTGCGGTTCGTCGAGGAGATGTGCAAGATGCGCGCGTTCCTCCAGCTGTGGGACGAGCTGTGCCACGACCGCTACGGCGTGAAAGACGAGAAGCTGCGCCGGTTCCGGTACGGGGTGCAGGTCAACTCGCTCGGGCTCACCGAGGCGCAGCCCGAGAACAACGTGCAGCGGATCGTGCTGGAGATGCTCGCCGTGACGCTGTCCAGGGACGCCCGCGCGCGAGCGGTTCAGCTACCAGCGTGGAACGAGGCGCTCGGCCTGCCCCGCCCGTGGGACCAGCAGTGGTCGCTCCGGCTGCAGCAGGTGCTCGCGTTCGAGTCCGACCTGCTCGAGTACGACGACCTGTTCGAGGGCTCCGCGGTCGTCCAGGCCAAGGTGGACGAGCTGGTCGCGGGGGCGCGGCAGGAGATGGACCGGGTGCAGGCGATGGGCGGCGCCGTTGCCGCGGTCGAGTCCGGCTACATGAAGGCCCAGCTGGTGGCCTCGCACGCTGTCCGGCGGGCGCGCATCGAGTCCGGCGCGGACCGGGTGGTCGGGGTGAACTCCTTCACCGGCACCGAGCCGTCGCCGTTGACCGCCGACCTCGACGCGATCGTGCAGGCGGCCGACCCGGAGGCGGAGCAGGCGGCGGTCCGGTCCGTACGGGAGTGGCGCGACCAGCGCCACGGCGCCAGCGCGGAGGCGGCGCTCGACCGGCTCCGCGACGACGCCAAGTCCGGGGCGAACCTGATGTCCGCCACGCTCGACGCCGCTCGGGCCGGCGTGACCACCGGGGAGTGGGCCGGCGCGTTGCGCGAGGTGTTCGGCGAGTACCGTCCGCCGACCGGGGTGGCCGGCTCGGTCGGCGTGGCCGAGGCCGGAGACGAGCTCGCCGCCGTACGGGCGCAGGTCGAGGCCACCGGCAAGCAGCTCGGTGGGCGGCTGCGGCTGCTCATCGGCAAGCCCGGCCTCGACGGTCACTCCAATGGCGCCGAGCAGGTTGCGGTGCGGGCCCGCGACGCCGGCTTCGAGGTCGTCTACCAGGGGATCCGGCTGACCCCAGCCCAGATAGTCGCCGCGGCTGTTGCCGAGGACGTGCACTGCGTGGGGATCTCGATCCTGTCCGGGTCGCACCTGGAGCTGGTGCCCGTGGTGTTACGCGGGCTGCGTGAAGAAGGCGCCGGCGACGTCCCGGTCGTCGTCGGCGGCATCATCCCCGCGGCGGACGCGCGCGCCCTGGAGGAGCAAGGGGTTTCGCGGGTGTTCACGCCGAAGGACTACCGGCTGACCGAGATCATCGGCCATGTTGTCGATGCCATTCGTCGTGCGAACGGGCTGAGGTCGACATACAGTCCGTGACCCTATGAAGTTTGTGCTTGTAGCAGCGACGGCCGCCGCCGTGGTGCTCGGGTCCGCGCCAGCCGTCGTCTCGACCGAGATTGCCGGGTCGGCCGGGAGAGACGCCGATCGACGCAGCGGACCGGTCGTGGTCGCGGTGGCGGGTGACATCAGCGACTGCCGGCCGCCGGACTGCACGGCCGCGCGGACGGCGAGCAGGGTGCTGCAGATCGACCCAGACGTCGCGCTTTCGCTCGGCGACAACCAGTACGAGTCCGGGACCTACCAGGAGTTCATGGCTCAATACGACCGGACGTGGGGGCGGTTCAAGGGGCGGACCCGGCCGGCGGTGGGGAACCACGAGTACGAGACGCCTGGCGCTAGCGGCTACTTCCGCTACTTCGGCCGGAAGGCCGGCAACCCGGACAAGGGTTACTACAGCTTCAACCGGAAGCGGTGGCACCTGGTGGCGCTCAACACCAGCGACGGGTCCTGCGGGCCGGTCGCGTGCGGTCCCGAGTCCGCTCAGGTCCGCTGGCTGCGTCGCGACCTGCGCCAGGACGACCGCGAGTGTGTGCTTGCCTACTGGCACCATCCGCCGTGGTCGACCGGCTCCCACGGCGACAACGGTCGGGTGCGCACGCTGTGGCAGGTGCTGGCCCGGCGGGGCGCCGACGTCGTCCTCAACGGGCACGACCACAGTTACGAGCGGTTCGCTCGCCGGGGCGCCGACGGCAGCGCCTCCCGCAACGGGGTCCGGCAGTTCGTCGTGGGCACCGGCGGTCGCGCGTCGTACGGCTTCGACCGCCCGCCCGGCGCGCTGACCGAGAAGCGGATCGGCAACCGGCACGGCGTGCTCAAGCTGCTGCTCCGCCAGAACGCGTACGGGTGGCGGTTCCGCAGCGCCGCTGGTCCGGTGCTGGACTCCGGCGGTCCCGTGAGCTGCAGCTGAGACTCCGGGTCGCCTATGCCCCCGGCGGGCGGTACTGGATCTCGCGGGCGCGTTGCATGGCGTCCATCGCTTCCTCGACCGACAGAAGGACAGTCGTCTCGTACTTGCTCAGCGCGCCACCCCCCGAGATCGCCATCGCAACGGCTGCCACCGACACGTTGTCCGGCGCCTCGACCACGCTGTAGGCGTCGTAGTCGCCGAATGCGTACCAGAAGCCGTGCAGCTTGCCGCCGATCTTCTCGATGTACGCGCGGGCGGCGTCACGTCGGTCCTCCGGCTTCTGTGCCAGCCTCGCCCACGTCTCGGCGGTGTAGCTGAACCGAGTGAGATAGAGAGGCATGTCGTCACCAGTCCCTTGTCGCCGCTTCGTTCCTGAGGTCACTCACCCTTGCACTTGTCACAGACTCACGTCGAGGGCCCTGAAGTTTCGGACGAGCCTCAGAACAGGCGCAGCGACGGGTCGTCCATCCCCCGCAGCAGGTCGTAGTCGACGCTGACGCAGTCGATCCCTCGGTGCGCCGCAAGTGTCCGCGCCTGCGGCTTGATCTCCTGCGCCGCGAGCACGCCACGGACCGGACTCAGCAGCGGGTCGCGGTCGAGCAGCTCGAGGTAGCGCGCCAGCTGTTCCACCCCGTCGATCTCGCCGCGTCGTTTCACCTCCACCGCAACGGTCCCGCCCTCGGCGTCTCGGCAGAGCAGGTCGACCGGGCCGACCGCGGTGGGGTACTCGCGCCGCACCAGCGTCATTCCCTCGCCGAGGGTGTCCGGGTGTTCGGCGAGCAGCTCCTGCAGGTGCCGCTCCACCCCGTCCTTCACCAGACCCGGGTCGACACCGAGCTCGTGCGTCGTGTCGTGCAGCACCTCGTCGAAGACGATCCGCAGCTGCCCCTCAGCCTTGCCAGTGCTGACCACCCACTCGAGCCGACCGTCGCCGCTCGTCGCCTCGTCGATCCGGCACGGCGGGCTCATCCAGTTCAGCGGCTTGTACGCCCGGTCGTCTGCGTGCACTGAGACCGAGCCGTCCGCCTTGACCAGCACCAGCCGGGTGGCCATCGGCAGGTGTGCGGACAGCCGCCCCGAGTAGTCCACCTGGCAGCGGGCGATGACGAGGCGCACCCGGCGAGGGTAGGTCACCGCGCGCTCCGAGGCCGCACCCCTGGCAGCGTCCGGCCGACCGGCCTGCTGGCACACTGCCCGCCATGGCGCGCACGTTCTCTACCGTCGGCGTGGTCGGGCTCGGCACCATGGGCGCGGGCATCGCCGAGGTGTTCGCCCGCAACGGGATCGACGTCGTCGGCGTCGAGATCGACGAGGACCAGCTGGTCCGGGGCCGTGCCCACCTCGAGCACTCGACCGGGCGGGCAGTGGCCCGCGGCAAGCTCAGCGAGGACGAGCAGGCCGAGCTGATGGGACGGATCAGCTTTGGCACGTCGCTCACGGACGTCAAGGAGTGCGACCTCGTGGTCGAGGCCGTGCTGGAGCACCTCGACCTCAAGCGGGAGATCTTCAGCGAGCTCGACAACCTCGTGTCCGACGACGCGGTGCTCGCCACCAACACCTCGTCGCTCTCGGTCACCGAGATCGCCGCCGCGACATCACAGCCGCACCGCGTCGTCGGGCTGCACTTCTTCAACCCCGCACCGGTCCAGGCATTTGTCGAGGTCATCCGGACCGTCGTCACCGAGCCGGAGGTGGTCGAGGACGTGCTGGCGCTGGCTGCGCGACTCGGCAAGAACCCGGTCGTGGCGGGCGACAAGGCGGGTTTCATCGCCAACGCGCTGCTCTTCGGCTACCTCAACCACGCCGCCGCGCTGTACGAGGCGCACTATGCGACGCGCGAGGACATCGACGATGCGATGCGTCTCGGGTGCGGCTACCCCATGGGCCCGCTGGCCCTGCTCGACCTGATCGGGCTGGACACCGCGTACGAGATCCTGGAGACGATGTACCTCCAGGGGCGGGACCGGCTGCACGCCCCTGCCCCGGTGCTCAAGCAGATGGTCAGCGCCGGTCTGCTCGGCCGAAAGACCGGGCGCGGCCTCTACACCTACGACGGGCCGGACAGCCCGACCGTCGTCGCCGACGCCCAGACACCGCCGAGCGACGATCCCGCCAGCATGCACCGCGAGGTCAGCACCATCGCGGTGGTCGGCTCGGGGACGATGGCGACCGGGATCGTCGAGGTGTGCGCGACCGGAGGTTTCGACGTGCGGTTCGTCGCGCGAGACCAGGACAAGGCGGCCCGCGTCGTCGACTCGGTGACCCGGTCGCTGGACAAGGCGGTGCAGCGCGGCAAGCTCGACCAGGAGGCTCGCGACGCCGCACTGGCGCGGGTCCGCGGCACCACCCGGCTGGACGACATCGCCGACGCAGACCTGGTCATCGAGGCCATCGTCGAGCGGCTGGAAGCTAAGCAGGCGTTGTTCGAGAACCTCGACGAGATCTGCCGGCCCGGTGCGATCCTCGCCAGCACCACGTCGTCCCTCCCGGTCATCGAGTGCGCCACCGTGACCGGCCGGCCGCGCGACGTGGTGGGCATGCACTTCTTCAACCCCGCACCGCTCATGAAGCTGGTCGAGGTGGTGTCGACCGTGGCCACCGACGGTGAGGTCGCGGAGACCGTGCGCGCGGTCTGCGAGCGGCTCGGCAAGCATCCGGTCTCGTGCGTTGACCGAGCCGGCTTCATCGTCAACGCGCTGCTGTTCCCCTACCTCAACGACGCGGTCAAGATGCTGCAGGCGCACTACGCCAGCGCCGACGACATCGACACCGCGATGAAGGAGGGCTGCCGGCTGCCGATGGGGCCGTTCGAGCTGCTCGACGTGGTCGGCAACGATGTCTCGCTGGCGATCCAGCGCACCCTCTACCAGGAGTTCCGGGAGCCCGGCTTCGCCCCCGCCCCGCTGCTCGAGCACCTGGTGACCGCGGGCTACCTCGGCCGCAAGACCGGTCGCGGGTTCCGCGACCACGTGACCTGAGCCAGCCCCCAGCCAGCGACCTGAACCGCTCGAACACACCTGACCCACCCGTCACACCGTCACCCAGTGCGCTGGCCAAGTCACGGTGTGTCATGTTTTCCGAGATTTGAGCGGTCTAGGGTGCACAGCAGCCGGTTTGGTGGCACGCTCCGTACGCGCTGCACTACGCAGCGCCGGAGGGAGAGGCTCCGCAAGATGCAGGATGTGTTCGCGGTCCGGGAGCCGATGCTCGACCTGGCACCGGAAATCCATCGCCAGCGGCTCGTCGTCGAGGGGCTTTGCCGGGCGCCGATCGACGATGTCGCCATCAAGACGTACCTCTCCATCCTGTCCGACACGATCGGCATGACGACGCTGACCGAGCCGGTCACCCACAAGTCCCCGACGCACGGCTGGGCCGGGTGGATCCACTGGGAGACATCGGGTGCGCACTTCTACGCCTGGGCGCAGCCGCGGTCGTTCTTCAGCGTCGACGTCTACGCCTGCAAGCCGTTCAGCGCCACGGCGGTCGTCGAGCTCTCCCAGCGCTTCTTCGACAGCGAGCACGTGGTGTTCCAGGAGTTCTGATGTCGTCGTCCACGTTGCGCCTCGAGTTCGACCCGGCCGGTGACGTGCTCGAGGCTTCCAGGGACTGCGAAGCGGACATCTTCCTGCAGTGGTACGGCAACACCCGACAGCAGCTGGCCGAGGAGTACGGCCCGTACGAGCAGGACTCCGTTTTCGTCTCGCTTGTCGACGCTGCGAACGACGTGCTCGCCTGCGTGCGGTTCCTCACCGGGTCGAGCGTCGGGCTGAAGACCATCGACGACGTCCGGCAACCGCCGTGGAGTGTGGACGCTCCGCGCAGCGCCCGGGTCGCCGGGGTCGACCTCGGCCGGACCTGGGACGTGGCGACGATGGGAGTGCGTCCGGGCGAGCGAGCCGGGCGCGCCCAGCTCGCGATGGCGCTCTACCACGGGCTGGTGGCCTCGGTCGTCGCCAACGAGGTGTCCGCGGTGGTCGCGATCCTCGACGAGCGGGTCCGCCGGCTGCTGGCGTCCGTGGGTCTGGACATGCGCTCCCTGCCGGGAACGAGGCCGGCCCACTACCTGGGTTCGCCGTCGAGCGCGCCGGTCTATGCCAGGACCGCCAGCACGCTCGACCGGCAGCGCCGGGACTTCCCCGACGCGTACCGGCTGGTGACCCTCGGCGTCGGCCTGGACGGCGTGACCATCCCCGATCGGGGTCACTTCCGGCTGCTGCGGGTGCCGGTGGAGCCAATGCCCGAGCCGGTGTCAGCTGGCGTCTCGAGCCTGCGGTAGCGAGACCCGGTCGGACACCGGCTCGGCGTCGAGCGTCGCGCTCCACTGCCGAACCCACGGTCCCACCGAGGCCATCGGCATCGGCGGGGCGATGTGGTAGCCCTGCAGGATGTCGATGTCCATCTGCACCAGCGCGGCTGCCGTCGCGGCGTCCTCGACACCCTCGGCGACCAGGCGCAGGCCGAGCGAGTGCGCCATCCGCGTCGTGGTGTCGACGATGACCCGGCTGCTCGGGTCTGTGAGCAGCGTGGCGATGAACGACCGGTCCATCTTGAGTTCGCGGACCGGCAGGTCGCGCAGGTACGCGAGCGACGAGAACCCGGTCCCGTAGTCGTCGATCGCCGACTGAACGTACATGTCGCGCAACTCGAGCAGCCACTCGCGGGCACGAGCGGGGTCAGCGATGAACGAGTCCTCGGTGACCTCGATCAGCAGTGAGTCGATCGGGAGGTCGGCCTCGGCGATCTTGTCGAACAGGTATGGCAGCACAACACCGCCGAGGATCTCTGGCGGCGCGCAGTTGAGCGCCACCCGGAACTCGAACCCCTCGTCGACCCATTGCCGGGCGGCAGCGACGACCTGCCGGACGACCTCGACCGACAGCGCCGGCATGAGGCCGTTGCGCCGGGCGTCGGGCAGAAAGGCGGCCGGGGTGAGCAGGCCCTCGTCGGGGTGCTGCCACCGGACCAGCGCCTCCACGGCCAGCACCTCCTGGGTGGCCGCGTCCACCTGCGGCTGGTACCACATCGCGAGCTCTCCGTCGTGGACGGCCCGGCGCAGCTCCTCGGCGCGGTGCAGGCGCTGCCGGGTGAAGTCGTCTTGTGACGCCTCGTACAGCAGCGCGCCCACGCGCGCCGACTTGGCCTCGTACATCGCGACGTCGGCGCGGCGGAGCACGTCCGTGGCGGCCTTGTCGTTCGCGGCGCGCATCGCAATGCCGATCGAGGCCGCGAGACTGAGGTGCATGCCTTCGATGGCCAGCGGCTCGCGCAGGACCCGAGCGACCTCGTCGCCGATCTCCAGGGCCTCGATCTCGTCGTCCAGCCGGGCCACCAGCGCGAACTCGTCACCGCCGAGCCGGGCCACGGTCAGGCGGTGGCCGAACCGGCTGCGCAACCTCGCCGCGACGAGGACGAGGACCCGGTCACCCACCCCGTGTCCCATGCTGTCGTTGATGTCCTTGAACCCGTCCAGGTCCAGGAGCATCAGCGTCAGCGGGGTGTCCTGCTGGAGCTGCACGTCGAGGTCCTGCATGACCGCGCGGCGGTTCGGAAGACCGGTGAGCTCGTCGGTGCGCGACAGTCGGAGCGCCTCCGCGGCGCCCTGTGCCTCGTGCAGGGCGACAGCCAGCCGGCCGCCGGCGGAGGTCAGCGTCAGGACCGCTGCCACGGTGACACACCAGCCGACCGGGCCGGCGGGGCTGAGCACCAGAGCCATGAGCGCGACCGCTGCCGCCAGCACCAGCGTGCGCACCCTGGTGTCCCGGCGGGTCACCGACTCCATCTCCGCCGGCCGGCGAAGAGCGGCGGTCACCACGAACCCGAAGCCAGCGCCGTAGAGGACGTCGAGGGTCACGCTCGACACGTACGTCCCGCTGGACAACGTCACCAGGAAGCTGCTGTCCGCGACCGCGAGCAGGAGGAAGCCGGCCACCAGCGCCACGGTGCGACGAGACGGGTCGCGCTGTCCGAGCAGCAGCTGAGCCAGCACGAGGATCGCCAGCACCACGTCGATCATCGGGTAGAGCAGGGCCAGCAGCAGCGGCACGCCGTCGCGGTCGAACGCGACCGACAGCGGGGTGAGGACGAAGAAGGCGGCAAGGCAGGCGGTGGCTCCGCAGATCACCGCGGTCTCGAGACCGAGGCCCAGCGGCGGCAGGCTGGGGCGCGGGACGTCCAGCAGCAAGAAGGCGAACAGCCCGCCGTACGAGGCGAGGAACAGCGCCTCGCCAGGCGCCGGGAACGACACGGCCGTCAGGTCGCCCGCGGAGTTGAGGATCGCCGATCCCCCGCCCCACAACGCGATGCCCACGGCGAGGAGCAGCAACGGGGCGCGGCGGTCCCGCGTCTTGGTGGCGGTCCGCACCAGGCGGACCAGCAGGCTGAGGAAGAAGATCCCGATCGCGAACACGAGGGCGGTCTCGCTCGCGCCGCGTCCTACCAGGGGCGGCAGGACCAGGACGTAGGCGGCCCAGAGGCCGACCAGGAGGACGAACGGGTCGCGCAACGCGCGGACGCGTACCCAGTCGGCGACGCCGCGAGCGACCGCCCGTCCGGGCGTGGTGCGGCGCTGCGGCGGCGCGGGGGTCGCCACGGTCACAGGAGCCTCCGTCATCGGTCGCTGCCCCTCGGCCTGGAGAGCAGCAGACCCAGGATGGGGGACGCCGTCCACAACGACTGTGGTGACCAGGGGTCACGCGCTCCGTACAGAGCGGAGTTCTGGCCGAACGGAGGAGTCCGGTATCAGCCGTCGGGCTACCCTGACCTGCCCGTGACCTCCCGACCGATCCGCGGCAGCTCGGTGCTGCCCGCTCGCCGCGAGCCGCTGCGGTTGGAGACGGCCGACGGCGTGTCCCTGGTCGGCGAGCTGGCGCGACCGGCCGACCGTGACCCGGTGGCGACGCTGGTCTGCCTGCACCCGCTCCCGACGCACGGCGGGATGATGGACAGCCACCTGATCCGCAAGGCGTCCTATCGGCTGCCCGCGTTGGCCGACCTGGCTGTGCTGCGGTTCAACACCCGCGGCACCAGCAGCGTCCAGGGCACGAGTGGTGGCCGCTTCGACCGCGGCGCCGCCGAGCGCTTCGACGTCGCGGCCGCGATCGAGCACGCCGAGTTCGCCGAGCTGCCGTCGGTCTGGCTGTTGGGGTGGTCGTTCGGCACCGACCTGGTGCTCAGGTACGGGCTCGAGCCGGTGGTCGTTGGCGCGGTGCTGCTGTCACCGCCGCTGCGGTCCACGACCGAGGCCGACCTGGACGCCTGGGCGACAGCCGGCAAGCCGTTGACCGCGCTCGTCCCCGAGCACGACGACTACCTCCGCCCAGCGCAGGCCAAGGCCCGGTTTGCACGGGTGCCACATGCGGAGGTGGTCGGAGTCGAGGGTGCCAAGCACCTCTGGGTCGGCCACGCCGAGACCGTCCTGGACGAGGTCGTCGCGCGGGTTAACCCGCAGGTCCCGCGCCCGCTCCCGGCCCGGTGGGACGGCCCGATGGAGACCGCCGACTCCACGATGTACTCGGATCGCACCGTGGCGGCGTTCGCTGACGCCCCCGAGACCCCATAGCCTTCCGGAGCGACGACCACGACCCGTGGGGAGTGACCTATGACCCAGCGCCGCAGCCACCGCACCCGCTTCCTCGCAATTGCGGCGGTCACTGCGGTGCTCGTCTCGGGCGCGGTGGCAGGCGCGCAGACCGCGAACAGCGCGCCGTCGTCCGACCGGGCCAAGTCCGCCGGTGGCACCGAGACCCGGCAGGCTCCGCTACTGCTGCCGAACGCGCGGGCCCTGCCCGCGGCGGAGCTCTACATCCGCCGCGACGGGTCCGGCCATCGGGTGCTGCGCTTCGAGTCCGGCCTGGCCAACACCGGTCGTGGTCCGCTCGAGGTCCGTCCCAATGACCTCGGGAGCTGCGGTCCCGACAAGCAGCACGCCAGCCAGATCCTCTACCGTGACCGCGACCGCAACGGGTGGTTCAAGCGGTCGGTCGACACGAACTTCGCGCGACGTGACGCCGGCTGCATGGTGTTCCATCCGTCGCACGACCACTGGCACTTCGAGGCGGCGGCCCGCTACGCGCTGTGGGACCCGGATCGGCGCCAGGAGCCGATCGTGGTCAGCAGGAGGAAGATGAGCTTTTGCCTGCGCGACACCGAGAAGGTGCCGCCGCGCTGGGCCACTAGGGACTACCCACAGTTCTACGGCGAGTGCCACCGCAGTACGCCGCAGGGCATCTCGATCGGCTGGGTCGACATCTACGGCAACTACCTGCCCGGGCAGTCGCTCCGGCTGCCGAACGCCATGCCCACCGGTGTCTACTGCATGCGTACGACCGTGGACCCGCAGCACGCGCTGCTGGAGTCGTCGGACGGCGACAACAGCAGCGTGCGGGCGATCCGGATCCGTGGCGAGCGGGTGACGGTCAAGCCGTTCCGGCGCTGCCGGTCCGTGCTCTAGCTGGCGCTCGCGTCGGCCCGCGCTCAGCTGGTCGCCTTCGGCCCCTTCGCCTCCTTGGGCTGCATCTTGGGCTGCACCGTGGGCTGGACCGCCGGCATCGGCTGCGTCCTTTCGCCGGTTGAGTCGGCGTCGGTCTCGGGTTCGGCGGTGCCGGCGGCGTCGCTGTCGGACGGTTCCGGGCCGAAGCCGGCAACCAGGTCGCGCAGCGACGCGAGCTGGGCCACGATGCCGTCCCGCCGGCGCTCGACGGTGTCGAGCTCGCCACGCGCAGCCGCAGTGCGCCGGTGGAGGTCGGCGAGCGACTGGCTGTTCATGTGCTCGGCCTGTTTGCGGGCGGCCGCCACCACCTGCTCGGCCTCTCGACGGGACCGGGCGAGCGCCCGCTCGGACTCGGCGGCGCCGTCCTCACGCTGCTTCGCCGCCTGGGCGGAGGCCTCGGCGGCTCGCTGCTCGGCGGACGTGGCCCGCTCCTCGGCCTCGCGGACGAGGCGCCGGGTTTCCTCGACGGCGAGCCCGTGCGCGTCCGCGGCCTCCCGGGTGAGCCGTTCCCGCTCGACGGCGAGCACCCGGCGGGCCTCGGACACCTCGCGGTCGACGGCGGCGCGGGCCTTCTCGGTCTCCCGCTTGGTCGACGTGAGCAGGCTGGTGGTCTCCTGCTCGGCGGCCAGCCGGATCTGGTCGGCCTCGCGCTTGGCGCTGGCGAGCTGGTCGGCCGCCTGGGCGGCCGCTGCTGCCCGCTCGTCTTCCGCAGCAGCCGTGAGCCGGGCCCGCTGGCCCTCGAGGTCCTCGAGGTGGACGACCTTGATGTCGTCGACCTCCTTCGCCGCGGCTGCGCGCAGCTCCTCCGCCTCGCGCTGGGCGAGCGTCACGAGCTCGTCGGCCTGGGCGCGCGCCCGGCTCAGCACCTCGTCGGCCTGGTCCTCGGCCATCGACAGCAGGCTGGCCGCACGCCCGCCGAGCCCGGCGTACGTCGGCTCCCCGGCCTCCGCGACCTGCGTGCGCAGCTCGGTGACCTCGCGCTCCAGCTCGTCCACCCGACGCTGGGTGGCCGCCGCCACCTGCTCGGCGCCGTGCACTGCTGCCTGGTAGTCCCGCAGCCGGGCGTCGACCGCGGCGCGGTCGTAGCCGCCACGGCGCACCACCGGCAGCTCACCGCTGCCGACGGCGGGGAGCTGGGTGGTCTCGGCCGAGCTGCGGCCGGCGTCGAAGATGGAAAGTCCCTGCTTGTCAGACATCGATCCCTCGTTCTCGGCGTTTCCGCGCTCTTCCTCGTCACGTGTCGAGGCGCCTTCACGCCCCGCGGAACCGGTTGATCCCCTCGAGGTGGCGCGCCCGGCGCTCCCGGTCACGCACACCGAGCCCTTCTTCCGGCGCCAAGCACAGTACCCCCACCTTGCCCTGGTGCTCATTGCGGTGGACCTCGTACACGGCCTGCCCGGTCTGGTCCAGCGGGTAGGTCTTGGACAGGGTGGGGTGGACCAGGCCCTTCGACACCAGTCGGTTGGCCTCCCAGGCCTCCCGGTAGTTGGCGAAGTGCGACCCGATGATGGATTTGAGGTTCATCCAGAGGTATCGGTTGTCGTACTCGTGCAGGAACCCCGACGTCGACGCGCAGGTGACGATGGTGCCGCCGCGGCGGGCGACGAAGACGCTGGCGCCGAACGTCTCCCGGCCGGGGTGCTCGAACACGATGTCCGGGTCGTCGCCGCCGGTGAGCTCGCGGATACGCGCGCCGAGGCGGCGCCACTCCTTCTGGTCCTGGGTGGCCTCGTCGGCCCAGAACGCGTAGCCGTCCCCGGTGGCCGCCGAACGGTCGATGATCAGCTCGGCGCCGATGCTCCGGCAGACATCGGCCTTCTCCGGCGACGACACCACGCACACCGGGATGGCGCCGCCGTTGAGAGCCAGCTGGGTCGCGTACGACCCGAGGCCGCCGGAGGCGCCCCAGATCAGCACGACGTCGCCCTGCTTCATCGCGGCACCGTTGCGCGTGACCAGCTGGCGGTAGGCGGTGGAGTTCACCAGTCCTGGCGCCGCGGCCTCCTCCCAGGTCAGGTGGTCGGCCTTGGGCATCAGCTGGTTGGCCCGCACCAGCGCGAGCTCGGCCAGGCCACCGAAGTTGGTTTCGAACCCCCAGATCCGCTGCTCGGGGTCGAGCATCGTGTCGTTGTGCCCTTCCGGCCGCTCCAGCCCGACGTCGAGACAGTGCGCGACCACCTCGTCGCCCGGCTTCCAGGCGTGCACCCCGGCTCCGGTCCGCAGCACGACGCCGGCCAGGTCGGAGCCGACCACGTGGTAGGGCAGGTCGTGCCGCTTCGCGAGCGGGGACGTCCGCCCGTACCGCTCGAGGAAGCCGAAGGTGGACAGCGGCTCGAAGATCGACGTCCAGACGGTGTTGTAGTTGACCGCGCTCGCCAGCACCGCGACCAGCGCCTCGCCGGGTCCGACCTCCGGCACCGGTACCTCGTCGACGTGCAGCGACTCGCGCGGGTCCTTGTCCCTTGTCTCTCGGCCCTCGAACATGCCGGTCTCGCCCTTGCGGACCACCACGCCGCGGTAGCTGTCCGGCACCTCGAGCGCGACGACGTCCTCCCCGGTGGCGTTGCCGCTGAGGATCGCGTCGCGGATCTGCTTCACCGCGCGGACGTTACCGGCCGGTCACGGGTCGACCGTGGCGGGCTCCACCAGCTCGACCAGCACGCCGCCGACGTCCTTGGGGTGCACGAAGTTGACCCTGCTGCCGTACGTGCCGGGCCGCGGGGTGTCGTAGAGCACACGCAGTCCTCGGTCGCGGAGCACCTGCGCCACCTGCTCGACGTCGCGGACCCGGTAGGCGACCTGCTGCACGCCGGGGCCGGATCGGTCGAGGAACCGGGCGATAGCCGAGTCGGGCGTGAGCGGGGCCAGCAGCTGCAGCTGGGTGCCGCCGGCACCGGAGCCAGCCAGCGCGAGCATCGCTTCCCGCACGCCCTGGTCCTCGTTGACCTCCCGGTGCACGCACTGCAGGCCCAACGTGCGCGCGTAGAAGTCGATAGCCTCCTCGAGGTCGGCCACCGCGACCCCCACGTGGTCGATGGCGTCGAGCAACTGGGACGGCAGGGCATCGGGCTGCGTGGCGGTCATGGCCGGCCATCGTTCCAGCACCATCGAGATCGGTCGCTCGGTAGGCTGCCGACATGACCACTTCGACCTCCCCGTCCGTCATCGTCGCCGGTGCGCGCACCCCCATCGGTCGGCTGCTGGGCGGCCTGAAGGAACTGTCCGGGGCCGACCTGGGCGGGGTCGCGATCGCCGGTGCGCTCGACAAGTCAGGCGTCGGCGCCGACCAGGTCGACTACGTGATCATGGGCCAGGTGCTGCAGGCTGGTGCGGGCCAGATCTCGGCCCGTCAGGCGGCGCACAAGGCAGGTATCCCGATGTCAGTGCCGGCGCTCACCCTCAACAAGGTGTGCCTGTCCGGTCTCAACGCGATCGCCGTCGCTGACCAGCTGGTCCGGCTCGGAGAGGCCGACATCGTGGCGGCCGGCGGCATGGAGTCGATGACGAACGCGCCGCACCTGCTGCCCAAGTCCCGCGAGGGCACCAAGTACGGCGACGCCACCCTGGTCGACCACATGGCGTACGACGGGTTGTGGGACGTGTTCACCGGTCAGCCGATGGGCTCGCTCACCGAGAGCTGCAACACCGAGGGGCTCAGGCTCAGCCGCGAGGAGCAGGACGCGTTCAGCGCTCGCTCGCACCAGCGCGCGGCCGAGGCGTGGAAGAACGGCCTGTTCGACGACGAGGTGGTGCCGGTCGAGGTGCCGCAGCGCCGCGGCGACCCGGTCGTCGTCGCTACCGACGAGGGGATCCGCGGCGACACCAGCACCGAGAGCCTCGGCCGGTTGCGGCCGGCGTTCGGCAAGGACGGGACGATCACCGCGGGCTCGGCCTCGCAGATCTCCGACGGCGCGTGCGCGGTCGTCATCATGAGCCGCGACCGGGCCGACCAGCTCGGCCTCAGCTGGCTGGCCGAGATCGGCGCGCACGGCATGGTCGCGGGACCCGACTCGACGCTGCAGATGCAGCCGGCGCGGGCGATAGCGGCCGCGTGCGCGAAGGAGGGCGTAGAGGCGGGCGACCTCGACCTGGTGGAGATCAACGAGGCGTTCGCGGCCGTCGGCATCGCCAGCTCTCTTGAGCTCGGCATCTCCGATGACCGGGTCAACGTCAACGGCGGCGCGATCGCGCTCGGCCACCCGATCGGCATGAGCGGCGCCCGGATCGTGCTCCACCTCGCCCTCGAGCTGGCGCGGCGCGGCGGCGGCACCGGCGCCGCGGCCCTGTGTGGCGGCGGCGGCCAGGGCGACGCCCTCGTCGTCCGCGTGCCCGGGCGCTGAGCCGCGGCCGTACGTACGTGGCTGATCGCGCGCGAACCGACGTGGCCGCGCTGGTCCGGCGCGGGCGCGACGGGGACGCGCGAGCGGTCGCGCGGCTGATCTCGCTGGTCGAGGACGCTTCTCCGGCACTGCGGGAGGTGAGCGAGCGGCTGGTCGAGCACACCGGCAACGCCCGGGTGCTCGGCATCACCGGTGCGCCCGGCGTTGGCAAGTCGACGTCGACCTCGGCGCTCGTGACGGCTATGCGCGCCACCGGCCGCCGCGTGGGTGTGCTCGCGGTCGACCCGTCGTCGCCGTTCTCCGGCGGGGCCCTGCTCGGTGATCGGGTCCGCATGCAGGACCACGCCGTCGACAAGGGGGTCTACATCCGGTCGATGGCCAGCCGCGGTCACCTCGGGGGGCTCTCCTGGGCGACCCCGCAGGCGGTCCGGGTCCTCGACGCCGCCGGGTGCGACCTGGTGCTGGTCGAGACCGTCGGCGTCGGCCAGTCCGAGGTGGACGTGGCCGGGCTGGCCGACACCACCCTCGTCCTGCTCGCGCCCGGGATGGGCGACGGCATCCAGGCGGCCAAGGCCGGGATCCTCGAGATCGGCGACGTCTACGTCGTGAACAAGGCCGACCGGGACGGCGCCACCCAGCTGGCGCGGGACCTGCGGGGAATGCTCGCCCTTGCGCAGCGAGCCGACGGCGCGTGGAGGCCACCGATCGTCAAGACCGTTGCGGTCAAGGGCGATGGCCTCGACGCCCTGGTCGAGGCGATCGACCGCCACCACGACTGGGCGGAGGAGTCCGGCGAGCTCGCCGGTCGCCGACTGCGCCGGGCGCGGGATGAGATCGAGGCGATCGCGCTCACCGCGCTGCGCGCGCGTTTCGTCGACCTGCACGGCCACGCCGACCTCGACCGGCTCGCCGCCGAGGTGATCGCGGGGGACACCGACCCGTACGCCGCCGCCGACCGGGTCGTCGCCACCCTCTAAGGGGGCACCTGTTTTCGGGATCCATCGGCATCTACGGCGTGGTGGACAGCCCAGACATCGCGCTGATCGTCCCCGCTGACGTCGACCGGTTGCATCTCGTCGAGCAGTACCGGTACCCGGTCGCCGGCCGGCGCTGGGAGCTTCCCGCCGGAAGCGCCGACCAGCCGCTCGACGTCGAAGCGGCCGTGGCGCTGGGCCGCTGCGGCGTACATGTTGCTGCTCCTGCACGGGAAGACGTCGCACGTTTGAACGGTCAGCGAGCAGGACCCTTCGCCTAGCCTGGCGGCATGCGGGTGCTGGTCGTCAACGGTGCCAACGTGGTCGGCAGCCGGCCGACCGGCTGGTGGCGTGACCGCGCGGGCGCGGCCGAGCGGCTCCACCAGGCGATCGCCGCGGCTGACCTGGGCGACGACGTGGTCGTGTTGGTCCTCGAGGGAGACGCCAAGCGTGGCCAGCCGGAAGGTGAGGACGGCGCGATCCTCACGGTGCACGCTCCGGGCTCCGGCGACGACACGATCGTGGATGTGGTCCGCACGCGCAGCGCGGCTGGGGAGGACCTGGTGGTCGTCACCGCCGACCGGGTGCTGCGTGAGCGAGTCGCAGCGGCCGGCGGCTCTTCCGGCGGCCCCTCATGGCTGCTTACTCGGACGTCCTGACCGTTCCTCGCGTCTGGGTCGGTATCGCTGCAGCACCACTCCGGAGCCGTATGCAGTCACGTCGAGAAGTTCGAGGCTCAGGGTCGTCCCTTCGAACGGCCGCGTTCCTGCGCCACCGATCGCTGGGTGGATCCACAGGTTCACCTCATCGACCAGCCCACCCTCGAGCAGACCGCACGCGAGCTCGCCGCAACCGGATAGGAAGAGATCACCGGCGACCTCGTCCTTCAGCCGCCGAACTCCGTCGCCCGCGTCACCGTCAGTGACCTGCGCGTTCCAGTCAAGCTCGCCGGTGAGTGTGCGTGGGGCGATGCACTTCGGCATCGGGTTGAGTACCTCGGCCCACGGACCGGTTGTTGACGGCCAGTAGCCGGCGAAGCCGTCGTAGCACTTGCGTCCGGTCACGAAGCCCGCCGGACGGCAGCAAGCTGGCCGACGGCCGCTGTGTCGTGGTCGCCCTCGGCGAGAGCAATGATCAGAAACCTGTGGATTGGCCCTCGGCCGGGTGGCGTGAGGATTCTGGGCCGCGGTCCGCGAGGTGTTCCCCGCCACCCGCGAGCAGCGGTGCTGGTTCCACAAGATCGCCAACGTCCTCAACGCCCTCCCGAAGTCCGCGCAGCCGGGCGCGGAGGCCGCGCCCGCCGAGATCTGGAACGCCGAGGATCGCGCGCACGGCGAGCAGGCGGCTGCCGCGTTTGCCGCCGACTATGGCGCGAAGTGGCCCAAGGCGACCGGCAAGGTCACCGAGGACCTCGACGTGCTGCTGGCCTCCTACGACTACCCTGCCGAGCACTGGATCCACCACAGGACGACCAACCCGATCGAGTCGACCTTTGCCACCGTCCTGCTGCGGCAGCGGGTCACCAAGGGACCCAGCTCCCGCGCCGCCGGCGTCGCGATGGCGTTCAAGCTGATCGAGTCCGCACAAGCCCGTTGGCGGGCCGTGAACGCGCCGCCCCACCTCCTCGCACTCGTCCGAGCCGGGTTCGAGAAGGGCGTCCTGGTTAAACGACCCGACGAAGCAGGAGGCGATCAGCAAGTCGCCTGACATGCCGATCCAGAGTCTTGACTCTTCCTCCGGCCGATGCGGGGTGGACGCCGGTCGGTGTGCCAGTCTCTCGGAAACCGAGCATCCTGGAGGTGCCAGATGGCCGTGTCGTACCAGTTGGTGATCGACTGCAGCTCACCCGAACCGCTCGCGCGCTTCTGGGCAGAGGCGCTGCACTACGTCATCGCATCTCCGCCGAACGGCTTCGGCTCCTGGGACGACTTCTTCAGGTCGATCGGTGTGCCCGAGGACGAGCTTGGTGGTGGCGCCGACCGCATCGAGGACCCCAACGGTGAGGGTCCGAGCATCTGGTTTCAGATCGTCCCCGAGAAGAAGTCGATCAAGAACCGCATCCACATCGACGTCAACGCCAGCGGGGGTCGCGGTTCGTCGCTCGACACCAGACGCGAGCGGGTCGAGGCTGAGGCGGCGCGGCTCGTATCTCTCGGTGCGACGCGTCTGCACACGAGCGTCGAGGAGGGCCTCGACCACTACGCGGTCGCGCTGACCGATCCCGAAGGCAACGAGTTCGACATCAACTAGCCGACTGGTGATCAGCAGGTCGCACGACACGCCGATCCACAGGTCTTGACTATTCCTCCCTCGGCGACGAACCATGCCCCTACGTCACACAGCCCGTCGACTGTCATGCTTGTGTTGCTGACAAGTCTGCCCATGACGCTGTCCTCTCGTGTCCAGGTTTACGACCCGGCAGGTTCGATCGCGCCGGTTCCACGCGACCAGCACGGCTGACCCGAAGGGTGCCAGCCGATCACGGTCAGCCCCGGGGCGACCGGCTCGGTCCTCAGTCACCGGGGCGACAGGTCTACGCGGGCTGGGTCGGCGGGACGGCCAGGGTGTAGTGGACCCACGTCGACCGCTCGGCCGCGGTCGTGTCGTACAGCCGCCGGGCGGCGGCGTTGTCGGGGGCGGTGTGCCAGACCAGCTGCCCGTGGTGGCGACGGCCGGCCTCCTCGGCGCACGCCGCGATCAGCGCGCGCCCCACACCGCGCCCGCGGGCCGCCGGCACGACGAACAGGTCGTGCAGGATGGCGCTCCGCATCGCCTCGGTGGTGTCCCACGACCAGAACACGGTGGCGAACCCCAACGGGCTTCCGTCGTCATCGCGTGTTACCAGCTGCACGCCCTCCTGGTCGGGCGCATCGAGCAGCGCGCAGGACAGCGCAGCCAGCGCCTCGTCCGACGGGCTGGTGCGGTAGAACGAGCAGTAGTCCCGCATCATCGCGACCAGGTCGGCCAGGTCCTCCGCGGCCACCGGCGCCGTCGTCGCCATCAGGTCGCGGCGTACTTCCCCTCGGCGCCCTTGACCACGTGGCCGGAGTCGGCGGCCACCACCAGTGCCCGGTCGAACCTGGTGCCGTCCCAGTACGCACCACCGACAGCGGCCAGCAGGTCGTCCCGGTCGAGCGGGCCCCGGTCGGCCAGCGCCCGGGTCAGCTGCGCCACCTCGCGCTGCACTCGCTTGTTGGTGCCCTGGTCGGTTGAGGGCTTGGGTGGGGGCATGGGCATGGCGGATCACTCCTCGCAGACGACAAGTGGCGCATCGGTTGTTTACGTTGGGGCCGGTTCGTGTTCGCCCCGGCCCTCGCTCGGTGTGTCCTCCGCGGTCAACGGCTTGGCGATGTTCTCCAGCGTCTCCTGCTCGGCGTGCACGCCGAAGAAGATCGCGATGATTCCAGCAGCCACCATCAGCCCGCCGCCGACGTAGTAGCCCGGAGCGATCCCGGCGATGTCCCCGGACGCCGTGGCGTTCTCGATCAGCGACCCGAAGTACAGCGGACCGGTGATACCGCCCACCGCGGTGCCGATGGCATAGAAGAACGCGATGCACAGCGCCCTGGTCTCGATCGGGAATACCTCACTGGCGGTGAGGTAGGCGGCGCTCGCACCGGCCGAGGCGAAGAAGAAGACCACCATGCCAAACATGGTGAGCGTGACCGCCGACAGGTCCCCGAGAAAGAAACCGGCGATTATGAGCAGGACGCCGGACAGGATATACGTGCCGGAGATCAGCTTCACCCTGCCCACCGTGTCGAACAACGTTCCAAGAAGCAGGGCTCCGAGAAAGTTGCTCGCCGCAAAGGCAAGGATGTAGTAACCGGTCTGGCCGACGCCGAGGAAGGTCGAGAGACTGTCGCCAAACGTGAAGAAGAACGCGTTGTAGAGGAACGCCTGACCGATGAACAACCCGAGGCACAACACCGTGCGCCTCGGGTACAGCGTGAACACCGTTCTGGCGATCATCGGGAGGGGGATCGTCTTGCGTTGACGGATCGTGATGGTTTCTGACACCCCGGGCAGGTCCTTGCCGATCTCGCTCTCGACCCTGGCCTCGATGTCGCGGACGATCTGTTCCCCCTCCTCCTCCCGTCCGTGGATGAACAGCCAGCGGGGGCTCTCCGGCACGGTTCGACGTACGATCAGGATGCCGATACCGAGGATGGCGCCGAGCCCGAACGCGATTCGCCAGCCGTACTCCTGATCGATCACCGTCGGGTCCAGCAGTGGGATGGTGGCCAGTGCTCCCGCACCCGCGCCGACCCAGAAGGACCCGTTGATGGCAATGTCGATCCGGCCGCGGTACTTCGCCGGGAT
>Ga0183260_10000254_pt1 | contig 42889 bp, 38 predicted proteins | sample AntDrymUQ4972206_2_FD_129768 | JGI IMG/M metagenome (GOLD analysis project Ga0183260, IMG submission 129768) | Polar desert sand microbial communities from Dry Valleys, Antarctica - metaG UQ497 (22.06) (version 2) (version 2) | ecosystem: Environmental > Terrestrial > Soil > Desert | place... | reverse complement strand
GCAACGTTTCGATGGCATCCGTCGGAGCGATTCAAAGGGGGCTGCTGCAGATCGAAGAGCAAGGAGGAGCGCGATTCTTCGGCGAACCCATGCTCGATATTGCAGATCTGATGCAGACCGTTGACGGCAGAGGTGTGGTGAATATCCTGGCCGCTGATAAGTTGATGAACAACCCGCGGCTGTACGGAAGCTTTCTGCTGTGGCTGTTATCCGAGTTATTCGAGAACCTGCCCGAAATCGGCGATCCGGAAAAACCCAAACTGGTGTTTTTTTTCGACGAAGCGCATCTTTTGTTCAGCGACGCGCCCGCTGCGCTGCTCGAGAAAGTGGAGCAGGTTGTTCGTCTGATCCGTTCGAAGGGTGTAGGTGTTTATTTTGTGACGCAGAACCCACTCGACATTCCAGACAACGTTCTCGGTCAGCTGGGCAATCGCGTTCAGCACGCGCTGCGTGCATTCACGCCGCGCGATCAGAAGGCCGTCAAAGCGGTGGCAGAAACGATGCGCGCCAATCCGAAGATCGATGCGACCAAGGCGATCCTTGAACTTGCCGTCGGTGAAGCACTGGTCAGTTTTCTGGATGCGAAGGGCACACCGAGCATCACTGAACGCGCTTGGGTGCTGGCGCCGGGGTCGCAGCTGGGGCCGATTACGCCGGAGCAACGCAAAGAGGTCATTCGTGATTCAAACGTTGGCAACGTTTACGAGAAGACCCTTGATCGTGAATCTGCGCACGAGATGCTCAAGGTGCGGGCCCAGAACGCTACGGCAGCCCCCCATAGCCCAGCAAGCAAAGGTGCTGCTCCCGCGCCCGCCGGTGGCGGCATCATGGGCGGCATTGGCGATGTTCTGTTTGGATCAACAGGCCCCCGCGGCGGCCGCCGCGAAGGCATGGTCGAAGCGATGACCAAGAGCGCTGCGCGGTCGGTAGGTTCATCAATTGCGCGCGAACTTACGCGCGGCGTGCTCGGCTCGCTGCTCGGCGGGTCGCGGCGGCGCTAACAAACAGCGCAGCGCCTGTGCCAGAGTTCGCCGCGGTCCTGACTTCGATTGAGGCATGTCCGGTCGCGCAGGTCATCAGGCGCTCGGTATGGGCGTATCCGGCGCTCGAAACGGTTCACATTGCCGCCTTCGCGACTGTTTTCGGCGCACTGATGCTGCTGGAGCTTCGCGTCTTCGGCGCCGCGCCGGCCTTGCCATTGCAGCCACTTATGCGGCTGGCCGTACCGGTAGCGCTGATTGCCTTCGCAGTGGCAGCGCTGGCGGGCAGCCTGATGTTGATTTCGAACGCCACCGAGCTGGCGGCGAATGTCGCATTCCAGATCAAGCTGTGCTTGATTGTTGCGGCCGGCGTAAACGCCTGGTGGTTCCATCGACGCCCGAGCGTGGCCAGGCACGATTCTGTCGCAAAGGCGCAATCCTTGCTGTCGCTGTTGCTATGGCTGGGGGTTATTACCTGCGGCCGCTTGATTGCATACGTGTAGATGCCCTACGTCTTGAGGAGCTGTTATGAAATTTCGTTACCTTCTTCAGCTTGTTGCTGCAGCACTACTGGTTGCACCGGCAACGGCGCATCACGGCTGGTCGAGTTTTGATCAGGATCGCCCGCTGTATCTAAGTGGCACCTTGACCCAGGTGAAATGGCAGAACCCCCATGCGGAGATAATGCTTCGGGTTGATGTGACCCAGATGCCCGAGCGGCTCGCATCGCGTGCACTGCCCGCGCAGCAGCAGTCGGTCGATGCGGCCGGCATTCTGAAGAAAGTGCAGGTTCCGTCCAACGCCCAGGGAACGTGGGAAGTCGAGCTTGCGCCTTTGTCGCGCATGCAGGCGTGGGGCTTGTCGCAGCCGCTCAAGGTCGGCGAGCGCGTCGAAGTGATCGGCTATCGGTTGGCCGATGAAAACAAGCGAGTGGTGCGCGTCGAGTATTTATTTGTTGGCGACAAGGCTTATGCCTTCCGCTCGGCGCCGGTGAACTAGCGTTTAGCTGACACGCAATTGGCACTCGACTCGCGCGAGTGCTTTGTTGCTTTCCCGTTTTAGCTCGTCTATTTGGCTTCTTGTAGTCAGGGTTTTGCATGTATACCGTTTACAAGCTTCCGCGTTGAACAGCACATAGGCATTGTTAGCGCAGCGTAAACGGAGGTCTGGATGAGCGTGCCCGCAGTGATTCCGTCGCCGATTGCCATCGCCGGTTTCAAGGACGTCTATCAGGTTTTACGTGTCGAAGAAGCGCTCACCGGAATGCAGGAGCTCGGTGCGAGCGCGAACGAGGCACTGCGTGCCACTTACGTCAAGATGATTCGTTGTGGGGGTCAGCGCTTTGTCACCAAGCCGGCGGCGCTGCCCGATATCGACACACTGATCAACGAGCTGCCCAATTTCGAAGCACCCTTGCAGGACATTCGCAAGCAGCTTGCGCTGTGTCTTTCATCCGATGATCCCCTCGAGCTCGAGCCAATGTTGCTGCTCGGCGAGCCCGGCATCGGTAAAACTCATTTTGCGCGACGACTCGCGAAGCTGCTCGGCACCGGCTACAACTTCATCGGCATGAGTTCGCTGACCGCGGGATGGATCCTGTCCGGCGCGTCGGCGCAGTGGAAGAACGCAAAGCCCGGCAAGGTGTTCGACGCGCTGGTCAATGGTGATTACGCCAATCCGGTAATCGTTGTCGATGAAATCGACAAGGCCGGGGGTGATACCCAATACGATCCACTCGGCAGTCTCTACACCTTGCTCGAGCATGACACGGCGAGCGAGTTCGTCGACGAATTCGCTGAAGTGCCGATCGATGCCTCCGAAGTTGTCTGGATTGCAACGGCCAACCACGCCAACACAATTCCGTCGCCGATTCTGAATCGGATGAACGTGTACTCGATTGACCCCCCCGACAACGAAGGCTCGCGCCGTATCGCGCGCTGTATTTATGAAGAGCTTCGCAGTGAGCACGGTTGGGGCCGCGTCTTTCCAGAGCAGTTGGGGCTCGAGAGCCTCGACCGTTTATGCAAATTGAAACCGCGCGAAATGCGGCGCGTGATGCTTGCTGCCTTTGGGAACGCGAAGCTTGCTGGCCGAAATGAAGTGCTGCCGGACGACATTACCGAAGAGCGCGCATCGAAGAAGCCACGCATCGGCTTCTAAGTTTGTGGTCCGTTGCGGCTAGCGCGTTAAGCGCAGCGGACATGCCAACGCCCCGCAGCGCCTGGGATGCGATCAGGAACTTTTGAGTGTCTTGCTCCGCTCTGAGGCAACCCGTTTGTAAACAGGTCCCCAAAGTGGGTGGCCCACTTCCGCATCGCTCAGTTTGAACGTCGGGTCTGCGGTAAACGCCGCCTGAAACGCGGATTCGCACTCTGTCGGGCGATCGTATGCGCACGCGATGAACGCCAGATGCTTGTTCGATGCAGCAACGTCGTTACGGTCACGTAGGCCATCGCTCAGGGCACGCTTGAACATGACTTCGGCTCGCTCGTACTGACCATCTTCATAGAAGCGCATGCCGTTGATAAATGCGCGTTCAGCAGGTTGCTCGTACAGGCGGGCAATGCTGACCGTCGGAGCGGGCGGTGCAGGGGGCATCCGCGGTGGTTCGAAGAGCGCGCAACCGTGCAGCAGTGCGCCCGCCGCGATAATGCCGAGCCGCGTAGGCGCGGTGATGCAGAGGGCTTTCATTGAAACAGGTGGCTGATCCGAAGCGGACGGCCCGGCGCAATGTCCACCTGCGTGACGTGCGGTGGACGCTGTCCGTTGCGCAGCTCGATCGTATGTCGACCTGCGGGAAGAACCAACTGGGCGAGCGGCGGCGTCGTTCCCTCGCGCGCACCGTTGACAAAGACCTCGCCCCAAGGGGCAACGGCGAAGATGACAACGCCGCGCTCAGGCTCTGCACTGGGTGCCTTCGCTAAACGTCCTGGGCCGGCCCGAGGAAGGGGAGACGGCGCCACAGCTTCTGCACCCCTGAAACTTGACGCGCTTGCATACGTCGCTGCAACCGACGGGTCACCGCGCGCATAGACTTCTTCTGCAACCACGGGTGCAGTCACGGTGTCTGCGCTGATGACAGCGGTCGGGGCGGCCTGCCCGCGCAACGAGGTACCGAACGCAGCGACCAATGCGATAACGCTTGCAGCTGCACCGATCGCAATCTTGTTTCCGGTAAGCAAGACAGTTGGGCGCTTTTGAGTGACTGGCCTGTGACTCCGCAGCGTCGACGCACGAGTTTGCACGGGCGGCACGATTTCGATTCGCGCGGGCATTCCCGTAATGGTGAGCGCGCTCGTCGGCTGCGGACCCCGCTGACCCCACAGAAAAGTAGTCAGCGCGTTACGAAATTGTGCGGCAGTCCCGAAAGGTCGCGCCCGATTCAGTCCAAGAGCGTTCTCTGCGATCTCGGCCAATGCCAACGGTGCAGCTGGACGCAGTTCAAGGATCGGGCTTTCGGCACTCTTGCGCTCACGCAATGCCACCAGATCGGGTCGCTGACCGGTTAGCAACAGAAACAGCAACGAACCGAGGGCGCGAATGTCTTTTTTGCGCGCCTCTGGTCCCAGTTCGTTCTGGAAATAAGACATCAGTGCCTCGGTGCCTGCGAGTTCGAAGTCGCCCGACGTCCCGCTGTCGATCCATCCGCCAAACCCCATCACCTTCGGCACCCGATCGGGGCCCTGCAGGAAAATACGCGACGGCCCCAGATTCCCATGCGGCACACCGTGCGAATGCGCATGTTCCATTGCATCGGCCACGCGTGCTGCGATATCGGCTGCCTGCAACGCGCCTGGACGAAACCCTTCGGCCATCGCTTCGTCAAGCAGTTTGCCGTCAACTCGTTCCAGCGCCAAATAACCGATGTTGTGCACACGACCGGCATCGAACACGGTGACGATGTGCGGATGGTGTAGCCGACCCGCCGCTTGTGCTTGTCGCATGAATGCCTGCTCGATGCGCTCATGGCCGGCACCTTGGTCGTCCGGCCGGGGCTGCAATTGCACCGCCTTCAACACGAGTTCGCGGTTTAACACCGGGTCAAGTGCCAAGTACGCGACCGTGTGCCTATCGCGCCGCAGCTCGCGCAGGATCGAATATCGGCCGATCAGCTTTAGATTCTGAGTAAGCGCTTGAGCCATTGGGTTAACCGATGCAAGCCGCAGGCTAGCGGATGCAGGCGCGGCCCACAATCGGCCGCAGAGGTCGAAAGACGGGAGTAAGGGGAGGAAAAGGGGGCTAAAAACGGTGTTGCAGACCCAGCGTTTCGCCAGCTCGGACCTCGATGCGCGCGACCAGCGGCGCGGCAACTCCATTGCGGATTTCGATCGTGTGCACGCCCGGCGCCAACGACAGCTGCGTCAGCGGCGGGGACACACCGCGTGGTGCCCCGTCGACGCTGACCTCACCCCACGGTGACACCGCCAGCGTGACGATGCCGTCCCGGGGAGGCGCGACGGGCACAGGTACGGGCTCGACCTTGCGGCGAGGCGCAGCCTTGGCATCGGCCGCCGCCGCGTCGCCGTTTGCCGCTGCTGCGGCAGCGGTGGCTGCAGATGTGGGCGCGTCCACCACAGGAGGCACGACAACGGGTTGCGGTGTGAGCACCAGTTCCGGCAGCGCTGCTGTCGGGGCCGGTGGCGGTTCCCGGTCACGTCGCAATGCAGCCACCAGGATGGCCAGGGCAATCACGCTCGCCGCGATCGCCGCGACTGCGCGTCCGCCAGGCGCGCCCTGGCGCTGGGGTGCTGCGTTGGCCCTCGGCTCCGCCGGACGCGCAATGAGTGCAGCATCAGCGGAAGCACGCGAGCCATCGACAAAATCGGCAAGCGCATTTCGGAGCTCTGCTGCTTTCTGGTAGCGCGCCCCGGGCTCCTTTGCCATTGCCCTGGCAACAATGTCGACAAGTGCTGCTGGCGTCTCGGGCCGAATGCGGTCAACCGCCTTTGGGGTGGCGGCGAGCACCTGATCGAGCGTCTCGTCAACCGTCCGGCCCTCGAAGGCGCGTCGGCCGGATAACAGCTCGTACAAGATCGTGCCAAGCGAAAAAATGTCACTGCGTGCATCGAGCGGTGAGCCGTCTGCCTGTTCGGGCGACATGTAATTCGGTGTTCCGACCAGCTGTCGCGTTCCGCGCGGCTTCGTCTCGGGCATCGGGGCCAGCGCGGTCCCGAAGTCAAGCAGCTTCGGTTTCAAGTCGCGTGACAGAAAAATATTGCTTGGCTTGATGTCGCGATGAACCAGCCCGCGCTTGTTCGCATAGTGGATCGCGTCGGCCACGCGCATCATCATCGCGGCCGACTGCCGCGGGCTCATTCGATTACCGCTCGCCAGATACTCGTGCAGATCCTGCCCGTGCAGTCGCTCCATCGCGATATACGCAAACGATTCGGTCTTGCCGGCGTCGTAGATGGTGACGATGCTCGGGTGGCTCATGCCCCCGGCAGACTTCGCTTCGTGCAGAAAGCTGGCTTCGATCTGCAGACGGAACTGATCTTCGCGCGCCAGCGGAATAATCTTGATTGCTACTTCGCGTGCCAGCACCGGGTCGTGCGCCGCATAGACCACGCCGTAGGAGCCGCGTCCAATTTCGTTACGAATGGTGAAGCGGCCGATCGTTTTCGGCGGCGACGGTACCGCTGCATCGAGCGGGTCCAACGGAACGGTGGCGGTAAAGGGTTCAGACATCGTTGCTTGACATCGGCGGGCGATTATCGCATTGCATCTGCCTCGTAATCTGCAAATTAGCTCGGAAAGCCGTGCGCTATCGCGAGAAGATAATGCGCTCGTAACTAAGGAGACGAGCCTGCGCGATCAGTGCAACGGCAGCAATCGCGAGTGCGATCGCGCCCGGCACGAACAGATCGGAGCTGGTGACGACCTCGCTCCGCAATGCTCGCATCATCACGGACTGCTGCGCCATCGCCGGCACGAAAAGCTGCCAGCTGGCGTCGCGAATCGATATGAACAGCGGCACGATGGGTGTGAAATTGACTAGCATTGCGAGATACGTCGCATAAGTCTGCGCTTCCTTGTGGCTGCGTCCGTAAGTTGCGGCGAGCATGTTGAGCGCGGCAATCATCGCGGAAAACGGCAGCAGCATCACCAGAAAAAGCGCGAACTCGTCGAGTCCGAACTGCATTAACGCCGAAAGATTCTCGCTTCGCACAAATAGCATTGCGATCATGAATCCAACCAGCGTCAGCACTACGACACTCGCAGAACACAAAGCGACGACCGCCCATTTTCCCAGCACGACATGGCTCGTGGAGACCGGATTCATCAGCAACGGCTCGAGCGAACCGCGCTCACGCTCGCCCGCAGTAACGTCGATTGCCACGCTGATCGCGCCCGCGACCGATCCCAGCAGTGCCAACCATGGAACGAGGAACAGCAGCTGAGCGCCACGTGCCTGGCTGCTTGCCAGGTTGACTTCGTCGATCTCTACCGCAACCAGGACTTGGGGGCTGACCCCGCGTGCCAGCATCCGTTGAATCCCGAGCTCTCGCGCGAACCCGCGTAACGTCGTCAACGTGGCGCGCGTGATCGGCTGCGACTTTGTCGCGGTCTCATCGAACACGACCTGCAGCCGGATCGTTTTGCCTGCGGCCAGTTTCACTTCGAAATCGGTGGGGATCACGATCACGGCGTTCTGCAGTCGGCCCGATTTGACCTGGGCTTCGTAATCCGCGGGCGCGTCCTTCACGTTTGCACCGGCGCGTTGCAGGAAATTTACCAGCGTGGGTGCCGCGCTCGCATTTGCAACGTAGACCTCGCGCTTGGCCGCACTTTCCTCGACGCTCGAGATAAAGACCGACAGCAACAACAGGGTCAGCGGCCCGGCGAGTATCGAAGTGGCCAGTACGATCATCCAGGTGCGACGATCACGCAGCGCGTCCTTCAGCTCCTTGCGAAACACAACCGCGACGGTGCTCATACGTGCGCCTCGTGCATCGGCTCGTAGGCAAGCTTGACGAACGCATCCTCGAGCGACTCAGTGCCGGCTTCGGCGCGGATCGAGTCGGCCGTGCCGTGAGCGACGGTGCGACCGCGCGCAACGATCACGATTGCGTCGGCTAGTTGCTCGACTTCCTGCATGATGTGCGACGAGATGACGATGCACTTGCCGGCATTGCGCAAGTGAAGCAGCAACCGGCGCAGCGCTCGTGTTGAGACGACGTCAAGTCCGTTGGTGGGCTCGTCCAGTATCAGGTGGTGCGGGTCGTGGATCAGCGCGCGCGCCAGGGCCACCTTCAAACGTTCGCCGGTCGAAAAGCCCTCAACCCTCCGCTCGAGCAGTGCGCCCATGTCGAGCAGATCGGACATCATCGCGAGCCGGTGACGGCCCGCGTGTTCAGGGACCTGACGGAGCCGTGCGTAATACTCGATGTTTTCACGCGCGGTCAGTCGGGAATACAAACCACGCGCGTCCGACAAGACGCCGAGTTGGGCGCGCACGGCGCGTGTGTCGCTTTGCACCTCGATGTCGCCAACGCGGACCTCTCCGCGGTCGGCCCGGACCAGCGTGCCGATGATCCGCAGCGTTGTCGTTTTCCCGGCGCCGTTCGGACCCAGCATTGCGGTGATCCGGCCGTCACCGGCGACAAACGAAACATCATCGACCGCCACGACCCGGGCACGTTTGCCATCAACCTTGGCCTGAAAAGACTTTGCGAGGTTGCGGACTTCTATCACCGCGGCTGCGCCTTTGAGAGTCCGGAACGGTCGATGGCAGCGAAGAAGGTGGGTGCAGGAATGCGTGCGAGACATTCGGCATCGACGCCCTCGAATGATGCCTGGCGCACAAATCGCGAGACGAGCATCGGTGCGCATCCCTGTGCACTGATGCCATGACCTAGATTGGGCGCGACGATGTGTTTGGCGTTACCCAACTTCTGCGAGACCGCTTCTCCGTGGCGCGGCGGCGTGGCAGGGTCCAGCCCACCGGAGAAAATCAATACCGGCGTGGGCGCGTTCGGCACGGAGTAGAACTCGGGTGGCACGGCGCGCGAAGGAACGACGCGACACGCCTGCTGGTACAGCTCGGAAAACGTTGACCCGAAGCGCGTCGCGCCAGCAGTTGCAATTCCACTTGCATCAATGCGCGGCGCATCCTCCGCGCAAATGACGGCAAAGTGCATTCCGACTGCAAAATTTTCGCTGATGCCACCGCTGATCGCTGCGCTCAATGCAATCAGCGGCGTCAGATCGGACTTATCCGACGCGGCTTCGGCCAGCGCGTACGGCAACACCGATGCCAACTGTGGCACGTAAAGCGGCACGCGCAACATTGACGCCAGCATCCGGCGGTCAAGTCGAAACGACTCGATGGCGCCGGTCAGCGGATGTGGCATTCGGATATCGATTCCGCTTTCGGCGCGCTTGAGCAGGCGGGCAATGCGCTGATCGAAATCGGGGTAACGACTTGAGCAGCGTGCATCTCGTGTGCACGCTTCGCTCAGCGATTTGAGGGCTGCGTCCGCATCGAGCGCAAACGAAATGGGAAGCACCATGTCCGGCGGCGCGACGCCATCAAGAACGGCGCTACGCACACGGGTCGGGTATTGACGCATGTACTCGAGGGCCACGCGCGTGCCGTACGACGCGCCCCACACGTTGATCCGTTCAGCACCCAGCTGAGCCCGTATCGCCTCGAAGTCGCGCACGGCGATCCAGGTCGCATACTGACGCAGATCCGCCTCAAGCGACTTCAGACACGGCCCCAGCCGGGCAATTTGCTGTTCAGGTTCGAGCGCCGATGCAAGCGATCCCTCATCCGTGTCGCACTCGAGCGCGTTGGAACGACCGGTTCCACGCTGGTCGATCAGGACGAGATCGCGCCGCGCATTGAGCTCGGCCAGTACCGGCATCACTTGTCGTCCTACCCGGGTGGCGGCCTGTCCGGGACCGCCGGCAAAAACAAAGATGGGGTCCGGTTGCTTATTGCGGGCGATCGCCGGAATGACTGCATAACGAACGTCAATGATCCGCCCCTGTGGCGCATCGGGATCCTCCGGCATGCGTACCACGCCACATCGGACTTCGCGCTCGATTCCTGTGACGCGGCACGGCGTCAGCGTCGCTATCTCGGTGGTCGGTGCGCGGCACGACGCCAGCGCCAGTGAGATCGCGAGGATGGAGAGCGACAATCGAAGTAATTTCATCTGTGGGTCAGCGCGGTCTCGGTGAAGAATAACAATCTGCAACTCAGCTCGCGGTCAGCCCGATCCGCCGGCAACAATCGCACTAGCGTATCTTTTCTCGTACCGAAGGAGGAAACATGAAGTCGAAGTCAATATTGATCCGTGCGCATGGTGGGCCGGAGGTGATCGAGATGGTCGAGACCGACGTGCCGAACCCGGGCCCCGGCGAAGTGCGCATACAGCAGCGCGCGATCGGACTCAACTTTATCGATATTTATTTTCGTAGCGGGTTGTACGCGAACACGCTGCCGCATGGACTCGGTGCCGAAGGTGCAGGTGTGGTCGAAGCGGTGGGTGAAAATGTACGCGGGCTGAAGGAGGGCGACCGCGTGGCGTATCCACAGGGCCCGATCGGTGCGTATGCGGAAGCGCGAACACTTCCGGCCGCAACGGTAGTCAAACTGCCGGACGCAATTTCATTCGAACAGGCCGCGGCAGTGATGCTCAAGGGGCTCACGGTCCAGTACCTGTTCCGCCAGACGTACCGGCTACAAGGCAACGAGACAATTTTGTTCCACGCTGCCGCAGGCGGCGTCGGACTGATCGCCTGCCAGTGGGCGCGTGCGCTCGGTGTTCGACTGATTGGCACCGTCAGTTCGGCCGAGAAAGCCGCGCGCGCCAAGAAGAGTGGCGCGTGGCAGACCATCGACTATTCAAAAGAAAACTTTGCAGAGCGTGTCGCTGCGCTGACCAAGGGCGCCAAGGTACCGGTCGTCTACGACGGGGTCGGCAAAACCACGTGGGAGGGATCGCTCGACTGTCTGCAGCCGCGCGGGCTGATGGTGAGCTTCGGCAATGCGTCGGGTGCCGTGACGGGCGTCAACCTTGGAATACTGGCGGCGAAAGGATCGCTGTTCGTCACCCGTCCGACGCTTGCCACGCACGTTGTGCCGCGCGCAAGGCTTGAAGAATCGGCCGCCGAACTGTTCGATCTAATGGAGCGTGGAAAAATCACGGTCGAGATCGAGCAGCGCTACCCGCTGGCTGACGCTGCCCGTGCGCACGAGGATCTTGCGGCACGCAAGACGGTCGGCTCGACGGTTTTGATTCCAAGCTGATTCGCGCGCGGAGCGCGGTGCGCTCAATCGCGTGTGTACCAGTATGCCCATGCGATCAGTCCAGCCTGCAGCGGCAACCGGAGCCATAAGGCCACGGGCGAAAATTGCGGGTACAACTCCGCGTGCAGCGCCATATGCACGTTTGCAGGGAACACTGCAATCAGCAGGGCAAGCAGGCCCCAGGCGGCGTTGTTCGAATATCGACGCCACATCAGCAGCCCACCGAGCGCAAGCTCGGCGATGCCGCTGAGGTAGACGAGTGGCAAGTGCAGCGGCAGATACGGCGGCATGATGCTGACGTAAAAGTCGGGCGTGATGAAGTGATTCGCACCTGCAGCGATAAATAGCGCGCCGAACAGGTGCCGGGTGGCCGTCTTAACCCGCGTCATTGCCAGCTACTGGCAGGGGCGAACGTTCACGCCTCGTCGGTCACGCCTGGTGATAGCCGGTTACGCGCTCGACCTCGTTACGCGATCCCAGAAATACCGCGACGCGTTCGTGCAGCGTTGTTGGCTGAATCTCGAGAATGCGTCGCTCTCCGTTGGTTGCGGCTCCGCCTGCCTGCTCGATCAGATACGCCATCGGATTGCCTTCATACATCAGGCGCAGCCGTCCGGCCCGCGTCGGGTCGCGCGCATCGCGCGGATACATGAAGATGCCACCGCGCGTCATGATGCGATGGACGTCAGCCACCATCGAGGCAACCCAGCGCATGTTGAAGTCCACGCCGCGCGGTCCGGTACGCCCCGCGAGCAACTCGTCGACGTAACGGCGGACCGGTGCGTCCCAGTGACGAACATTGGACATGTTGATCGCAAATTCGCGCGTGTCCGCCGGAATCCGCACATTCGACTGTGTCATCAAGAACGAGCCGGTGTCGCGGTCGAGCGTGAATACCTGCACGCCGTGTCCGACCGACAGGACCAGCAGCGTCTGAGGTCCGTAGACGGTGTAGCCGGCGCACATCTGCCGCGTGCCCTGCTGCATGAACGCTGTTTCGCCGGCGTCTTCGTCGCTCGAAGGGCTGCGCAGCACCGAAAAAATCGTGCCGATCGAAACGTTGACGTCGATATTGCTGGAGCCGTCGAGCGGGTCGAAGAGCAACAGATACTTGCCGCGCGGGTAAGCCAGCGGAATGCCCATCGGCCCGTCCATTTCCTCCGATGCCATGCCGGCGAGGTAACCGCCCCAGCAATTGGCCTCGAACAGAATCTCGTTGGAGAGCACATCGAGCTTCTTCTGTGCTTCACCCTGCACGTTGATCGTGCCGGTGCTGCCCAGTACGTTGCCAAGCGCGCCTTTGTTCACGGCGTGGCTGATCGACTTGCATGCGCGTGCGACTGTTTCCAGCAGCAATCGCAGGTCGGACTCAATGCCGTGCTCGCGTTCGCAGCGAATCAGATAATGTGAAAGCGAAAGCTTCATTGATTCGAAAGCGATTTCGTGACGATTTCGCAGACGTCACGGGAAAGCCCCGGCTGCGCAGCAACGTGCTCAAGCGCGTCATGCATGGCGGCCTGGCGATCGGGGGTGAACTTGCGCCAGCGATCGAGCGCTCGGGCGACGCGTGCGGCGATCGTCGGGTTGATCTTGTCGAGCGCGAGCACCTGTTCAATCCAAAAAGCGTAGCCATCGGCGCCGCGGCGATGAAATTCTGCTTCGTTGCCGACGCACAGCGGCCGAATCAACGCGTACACATTGTTCGGATTGGCTAGCGAGAAGCATCGATGCCGCATCAGCAGCCGGACGCGCGCTACAACCGGCGGCTCGCCAGGATGTGCAATCGCCGTGGCCTGCAGCTGAAACCACTTGTTCATCAGTAGAGGCTGATTGGCCCACACGCGAGACAGCTGCACGAGTGCCTCGGCCTTCAGCGGCGACGCGCTGTTCACGATCACCGCGGCGGCGCCATGCGCGTCGGTGATATTGGTCGAGGCGACCAATTGCTCCCGTGCCATATCGAATGCGCCAGCGACTTCGCCTTCGGCGAGATACGCCAGCGCCAGGTTACGCAGCGCGCGTCGGCCCGCCGGCAGCGCATCGGGGGAGTAATCGGCCGGACCGAGGTTCGCCTGCATCGCGGCGTAGATCGCTTGCAATTCAGCGGCGAGGCGTCGGCCCAGCTCGCCCATTACAAACCTGCGCGCATTGCGAATCGCTTCGGGATCGACCACGGCGCGTTGCTCGCCGACAAAGCTTTCGGCGGGCAGCGACAGCGCCTGCGCCATAAAAGCGGGTGACAGCGAAGCGTCGAGCAGCGTTGCGCGGAACGTTGCCACAAAGAGGTCGTCAAGGATCAAGGGCCGAGCTGTCTCAGCGGCGTCGGTCAATGTCATCAGGCGAGCAATCGCAAGGCGTTGACCGGCTTCCCATCGATTAAATGCGTCTGAATCGTGCGCCGACAAGAATGCAAGCTGCTCGTCGGTATAGGCGTAATCGATGATGACCGGGGCTGAAAAATTACGCAGCAGCGAGGGCAGCGGTGCTTCGTTCACGTTGAGAAAGCGGAACGTCTGCTTCGCCTGCGTGAGCTCGAGTACCCGGGTCGTGCTGGCGTTCTCAGGTTGTCCTTCCAGTTCAAGCGCGTGATCTGTTCCATGGGTCCCGACCAGCCCGACCGCAATCGGAATATGAAACGGCTCCTTGTTGCTTTGGCCTGGCGACGGAGGTGTCGATTGGCTAACGGTGAGTTCGAATACAGCACTATGCGGGTCGTGACGTGTGCTGACCGTCAATCGCGGCGTCCCGGCCTGCGCATACCAGCGTTTGAACTGGGTCAGGTCACGCGAGTTAGCGTCCGCAAGTGCAGCGACGAAATCGTCGCAGGTCACTGCCTGTCCGTCGTGGCGCTTGAAATACAAATCCATTCCGCGGCGGAATCCGTCGACACCGACCAGGGTCTGCAACATCCGCACGACCTCGGCCCCTTTCTCATACACGGTGGCGGTGTAAAAGTTGCTGATCTCCTGATAGTTGTCAGGCCGCACCGGATGCGCCATCGGACCGTCGTCCTCGGGGAATTGCGTGGCGCGCAGCGCTCGAACGTCTTCGATGCGCTTGACCGCGCGACTGCCAGAGTCGCCCAGCATGTCCGCGGAAAATTCCTGGTCGCGAAAAACTGTCAAGCCTTCCTTGAGGCTCAGCTGAAACCAGTCGCGGCACGTCACGCGATTGCCGGTCCAGTTGTGGAAGTATTCGTGGCCCACTATCGATTCAATGTTGGCGTAGTCATCGTCGGTGGCGACCTCAGGACTTGCAAGCACATATTTAGAATTGAAAATGTTCAGGCCCTTGTTCTCCATCGCACCCATATTGAAATCGTTCGATGCGACGATCATGAATCGATCGAGATCGAGTTCAAGCCCATAGCGGCGCTGGTCCCATGCAATCGCTAGCTTCAGACTTGTCATGGCGTGCTGGGTCTTATCCAGGTTGCCGTGCTCTGCGTAAATCTGTAGCAATGCTTCGCGCCCGCTCGGTTGCGTGTGGCGCTCCTCGTGCAACGAAAAACGTCCAGCAACCAGAGCGAAGAGGTAACTCGGCTTGGCAAAAGGGTCCTCCCACACCGCAAAGTGCCGGCCTTCGGCAAGGTCCCCCTGCCCAATCAGGTTGCCGTTGGCGAGCAGCACGGGGTAGGCCCCCTTGTCGGCCCGGAGTGTGACGCGGAATGTCGTCATCACATCCGGACGATCCGGAAAGAACGTGATGCGGCGGAAACCTTCTGCTTCGCACTGGCTAAAGAAGTTGCCATTCGATACGAACAGCCCCATCAGTTCGGTGTTGCGCGCGGGCTTAAGCCGCACAACCGTTTTCAGCGTGAACCGGTCCGATGGCGCGCGCAGGGTCAAGCCTGCATCGTTCAATTGATACGAGCCGGCAGAGATCGCGCGGCCGTCAAGTCCGATCAAAGCGAGATCGAGATCTTCGCCGTCAAGATGAAACGGAACGGAACCGCCCACCACTGGGTTGCGCCGCACCGCCAGCGTTGCCGTGACATACGTGAGCGCGGGATCGAGATCGAACTCGAGCGCAACCGAATCAAGCAAAAAATCGGGAGGCCGGTAGTCGGCGCGGCGAATAGTGACGACTTGATCGTTGCGCATCATCGGCCAGCGATTGTAGCGATGCTAGGCACTGCGCACGGGCTGTTCAGATTCGACGATGATCGGCGCGCGCGCCAGGTGGATACCCGCGAGGATCAACGCCCCACCAACAAGATGGTACGGGCCGATCGGATCGTCCAGCAGTGCCCACGACAGGCATGCGGCAAACACCGGTGTCAGGTTCACAAAATACATCGGCAACACTGCGCCCGCGCGTAGCACCGCGCGATCCCAGCAGTAAAAGGCGGCGATCGACGGCAGCAGCACGACGTAAACAAGTGCGAAAGCATTCGTCGTCGTCATCGCTGGAACTTGTTGTGTCAGCAGCCACTCGAGCCCATAGAACGGCAGGATCATCACCGTGCCGATCGCAAATTGGACTGTAAGAAAAGCGCCGAGCGGCAACGGTGGTCGGCGCGTTTGAAGCAGCCAGGTATAGATGCTCCACGCAAGCGTGGCGGTGAGCATGATCACATCGCCTATTGCGAAGTGAAACGTCAACAGATTGCCGGGTTCACCGCGTGCGATGACCCACAGGACGCCAGCAAGGGAAACAGCAGCGCCGAGCCAGCGGCGCCGGGCGACCGCTGATGAAAAAAACGCGGCGCCCACTGCGAGCGTGATCATCGGGCCCGACGCGCCGATCAACGTCGTGTTTACCGCGCTCGATGTCTGCAACGCCAGATATTGCAACGAGTTGTAGCAGCCCACTCCCAGCAGGCTGGTCAGCAGCAGCAACGGAAAATGCGAGCGAATCACGGCACGATGCCGCCACACTGATGTCGCGGTAAATGGAGCCAGCAGAGTGAATGCAAGCGCCCATCGCCAGAAGGACAGCGCCAGTGGCGGAAATTCTCCGACCAGTGCGCGAGCAAGCACCGCATTGCCCGCCCAGAAGAGCGGTGGTGCGATCAGCAGCGCGGTGGTCGAAGCCGTCAGGCGTCTGGTCGGCATGCGCCCGGACGACTCACAGCTCGATCTCGTCCCGAATCGCAGCAATCCCGGCCCTGGCGCACGCATCGTCGAGCTCGCCCGTCGGCGCGCCCGATATGCCTATTGCGCCTAAAGTCGTGCCGCCGGCCTGAATGAGCACCCCGCCACCGACGGCGATCACGTTCGGGATCGCACGCACCCCTGCACTTGGCATTGAGTATTGCGTCTGCTTCGCGAACTCCAGCGTGTCGACACGAAAGCTGACTGCGGTGTAACCCTTGTTGATCGCGGTGCCGATCGTATGCGGACCCGCAAAGCGATCACGCAACATTGTCTGCGCAACGCCTGATCGGTCGACCACCGCCGCGGCGACCTGGAAGCCACGCTTGCGACAATCGTCCAGCGCGGCAAGCGTTGCCTTCAGTGCTGTTTCCGGGCTCAACAATCGCACCTGATACGTCGAGGCCTGAGCGCAAACGCCCCCACTCGCGGTCATCAATCCGACCCACAATAAATGTCTCATCGTTCTATCCTCTACCCACAAACGGCATCTTGGTGGCCATTACGGTCATGAAAAGCACGTTGGCTTCAAGCGGAAGGCTTGCCATGTGCAGCACCGCATTAGCGACGTGCTGAACGTCCATTACCGGCTCGACCGCAATGGCCCCGTGCGCCTGTGGCACGCCTTTGGTCATTTTGGCTGCGAGGTCGGTCAGTGCATTGCCGATATCGATTTGCCCGACGGCGATGTCGTACTTGCGCCCATCGAGCGCGCAGGACTTGGTGAGCCCGGTGATCGCGTGCTTTGTTGATGTGTACGGGGCCGAGTTCGGTCTTGGTGCATGCGCCGAGATGGAACCGTTGTTGATGATGCGCCCGCCGCGCGGGTCTTGCGCCTTCATCATCCGAAACGCACCCTGCGTGCATAAAAAGGCACCCGTCAGGTTGGCGTCGACCACGCCCTTCCACTGCGCGTACGTGAGCTCCTCGAGCGGCACGGGTGGCGCGCCGCTGCCAGCGTTGTTGAAGAGCACGTCAAGACGGCCAAAGCGCTGCTTTAATTGTTCGAACACCGCATCGACTGCAGCGGGGTCCCCGACGTCGGTCTTCACTGCCAGTGCAGTGCCGCCTTCGGTGCCCGCCAGCTGCGCCGTCGCCTGAAGCGCGTCGAAACGGCGGCCTGCCAACACGGTGTCGTACCCGTTCTTCAACAACGTCACTGCGACTGCTCGGCCGATACCGCTGCCCGCACCGGTAACCAGCGCGACCTTTCTTGTTTGAGTCATGAAACTCCTTGTTGAATTCTGATTCGACTGCTCCATAGCTCGACCGCCGACTTTAAAAATTCGTCGACCGACAACGCATGCACTGAACCGAGCCCCAGATGACGTGCAGCCCGCTGCAATTCGTAAACAGGCTGCTCGCCGTTCAGCGCTACCGCACCCGACTGCTTCGAAAGTTTTTGCCCCGCTGTGTTGAGCACCACCGGTACATGCAGGTAACGCGGCGTCGGCAATCCTAAACAGCGCTGCAGGAACATCTGGCGCGGCGTATTGTCGAGCAGATCGGCGCCTCGCACGACATCGGTGATTTCCTGTTCGGCGTCATCCACGACCACCGCCAGCTGATAGGCCCACAAGCCATCGGCGCGCCGCAGAATGAAGTCGCCGACGTCGCGGCGCAGCTGCTGGACGCAGGTTCCTGCCGATCGATCTTCGACTTGAATACTTTCATCCGGCACCCGCACCCGGAACGCGCGAATTGGTCGGCCCGCCGGTGTGCCTGCGCTACACGTGCCGGAATAAACGCCCGCCGGCAACGTCGCGTTCGCTTCGTTCACCTGGTCGACCTCCTTGCGCGAACATGCACAGCCATAGATCAGGCCGGCGCCCTGCAGGCTGTTGAACGCCGACTGGTACAAAGAATTTCGCGCGCTTTGAAACACGATCGAGATGTCCGATTCGAGTCCAAACCGGGCAAGTGTGGCCACAAGGTCCGATGTCGCACCCGGCACGTTACGCGCCGCGTCTAAGTCTTCGATACGGATCACCCAGGTGCCGTTGGCGGCCCGCGCATCGAGCCAGCTCGCCAGCGCGGTCGCCAGCGATCCTGCGTGCAACGGCCCAGTGGGGGACGGCGCAAAGCGGCCTCGATATCGGCTCACCGCGCGGCCACCGGCTGCAGCAACGGAGTCAGGTGACCTGGATTCGACCCGATCTGCCCCGCTTTTATACGTTCAGGCCAAGCTGTCATGGGCCGATTATCCGTGTAGCCGTCCCGCATAGCGCGCGCTTTGCGGGCGCCTCTGCACAACCTTGTCTCAAACGAGTTACACCGTTGCCAAACGCAACCGTCAGCACCGAGCTCTTCAAGTTATCGCTGAACCTGGGTCGCACGACCTGGTCGGGCAATCTTGCCTTTGGGCTGTTGATCGTGCTGATTTTATGGCGCGAGGATCGGCTGCCGGTGGCCCTGATCTGGTGGTCGGTCCTGGCAGCGGTCGTAGTCACGCGCGCGTGGTACTGCCATCGACTGGAAGGTTGGATGTCGGCGCATGCGAACCAGTTGTCGCCGTGGTCGCAAGCCTACGGTGCACTGGCAGCTGTTGAGGGAACGACGTGGGCACTGCTGCTCGTTCTATTGCCGGCAACGCAGCAACCCGCGGCAATGTTGCAGTTCATCGTAACCGTGGTTGTCCTGATCGGCACGTTGTTGGCGTTCGCGCCGGCGGGTCTTCCCTGGATTGCTTGCGCCGTGCCACTCGGATTCGCGCAGCTGCTGTTCCTGTTGTCGCGCAATATTCCGCTGCATGACATCACGGTCCTTTCGTGGGCTGCGACCCTGGTCGCGGCCGCTGCGGGCTTCGTGATCCTGCGGAAGGCTTTATCGAACAACGTAGCGGGCCGTACCCGCGCCAATACGTCGGCAAAGGCGCAGGGTCAGGCCAACGCCGAACTCATGCGCAGCCGTGAGCAGCTGCGGATGGCGCTCGACGCCATCGATGCCGGCGTCGCAGACACCAATGTGCTGACGGGTGAACGCTCGTTTTCCGCACGCTACATGGAAATATTGGGATACGCGGATCGTGCGACGTTCATGCAGGAACATCGCTTTACCGAATCGATCCACCCCGACGACCGGGACCGGGTGCGCAATGCGCGGCGCCGTCATATCGATCATGGCGCAGCGCTGCGCGAGGAATGCAGGATGCAGCGCGCGGATGGCGGTTATGTCTGGGTGGTGCTTCGGGGTGAATCGGTGCGCGGCAGCAACGGTCGCACCACGCGGCTGGTGTTCTCAATCGTCGACGACACGGAGCGGCGCGAAGCGCAGCACAAACTTGCCGACAGCGAGCGTCGTTATCGAGCACTGGTGGAAGCGTCACCCGCGTTGATCTGGGTGTGCGATCCGAATGGGCGGCTCACGTTCGTTTCGGATCGCGCGTGTCGCGACGTTTACGGCTACGACCCGCGCGAGATGATTGGCCGCTTCGTGTGGGACTTCAACGCACCCGAGTTCACGCGCCGCGAATTTCTGCGGCGTTTTTCGCCGGTGATGCACGGACGGTCGGTGTTTGACATGGAGGCCGTTCACCGGACCAAGCGCGCCGAGCCCCTGTACGTAAATATCAGCGCGCTGCCGATGCTGAACGACCAGGGTGTGATCGAATCGGTAACGGGTATCTGCAGTGATATCACCGGGCTCAAGCAGCGCGAACGCGAGTTAAACGTCGCATTGAGGAACCAGCAGGCGGTATTCGATGCTGCCGGGGAGGGCATTGCATTCGTGCGGCGCGGCAGAATCGAGGGACCCAATGGCGCGCTCGCACGCATGCTGGGCGTTTCACGCGAGGCGCTGATCGGCCAGTCGGTGGCGAGCATCCTCGCCAACAGTGGCGACTGGGAAACAATTGAACAGGGCACGAGCGCAGCGGGCGTGCGCGGCGACGCTGCGATTCATGAAGTGATGCTGCGGGCGCAGGACGGTCGCACGATCTGGTGTCAGCTGACTTCGCGCCAGGCGGGCGAGGCCAACTCGCGCATCCTGGTGCTAACCGACATTTCCGCGCTGAAAAAACGCGAAGAGCTTGCTTGGCATCAAGCCAATCACGATGAGCTCACCGGGTTGCCCAACCGGCGTTTGCTGGTCGAACACGCGCGCCGCCTCTTGTCGGTCTCGCTGCGCCAACGACGTCTTGCAGCCGTTCTGGTGTTGGATCTCGATGGCTTTAAGGAAATCAATGATCTGTTCGGCCATGCGTACGGCGACGGCTTGCTGCGGCGAGTGGCGCAGCGTTTATCAAGCGTCTTGCGCGACTACGACGTTGTCGCGCGCACCGGCGGCGACGAGTTTGTTGTATTGCTGCCCGAGATCGAGGAACCGTCGATCGCGGCGGTCGTGGCTGAAAAGCTGATTGCCGCTGCCAGCGAGAATGTTGACGTACCCGGTCGTACCGTGCGCATGCACGCGAGCGTCGGAATTGCGCTTTTTCCCGCTGACGGTCACGACTTCAATTCGCTGCTTTCGGCAGCCGACAACGCGATGTATGCCGCCAAGGGCGCCGGCAAGAACGGATACCAGTTTGCGGGAGAACTGGGCGCTTTACCTGCCACACGCACGGTGACGAAGGACACGCGCCGTCTGCAATAAAGCCGGCGCGGTCCTCTGCGGCTCATCCTTTCGGTCTAATCTGCAGCCTTGCTGCCGGCGTTCTGGCGCCGACGACCGGCGATTGCCCGGCCTCCAGCCTGGGCCTAGCATGCTGGACGTTCTGGCGGAAACCCTCCGCGCTTCGCACCCTGGGCCCATGCATTCGAGCGACCAATCCATCGTTGCACGCGACGGCGACCGCGCTTCACCGCACGGACTATTCGACCTGAGGGTCGCGTTTGCCGCCGAGCGGCGGCTGCTCCCTGCGCTGCTGCTAATTGCGGTGCTGGGAGCATTCGCGGCGATGCGCGCGGGGTCCGACGGGCTGGCGCTTGCGTGGCTCGCTCTCTATGGCGTCAACTCGGCAATTCGGTTCCTGATTGCGACTGAGTACGCAACCGCATCCAAGGCTGTAGTTGCCGATAGTCGGGGTGGAAAAATCTATCGGGCGACGGCGATCGCCGAAATCGTGCTCTGGGCGCTGATGTTCGCTCTGGTGCCGCAGCCCGCCGTATTTGTTTCTGGACCCGCGGTTTACGCCGCGGGTGGTGCGGTGTTGCTCGCTGCGCTGAGCTATGGCGGTTGGCCGCGCGTATGGACCTGTTATGTGCTCGCTTGGATCGGCGTATTTGCGATCGGTGCACTGCGGGCATCGGGGGATATTCCCGCGTTCGCATTGGGTTTCCCATTATGGCTTCTCGCTGCGTGGTGGATCGGACGACAGCAACCGATGGCCCGCCACACACCGGCGCTCGAAACACAGCACACCATGGCCAGCAGCCTGACCCGGTTTGGGTGGCAGGCGGCGATTCACGCGATGCCAACACCGGTGATCGTGGTGCGCAGCGGCCGAGTCATCGAGGTCAACCGATCCGCCTGCGAATTTATGGGTCGTGGCGAGCGCGCGATTGTCGGCTGCCTGGCGTCAGAGGTCCTGGTCGCAGACCCCGCCGAAGCGCTCGACCCGATCAAGCATCCGTCGAAGTCCAGTGTTGCCGTAGAAATACGACCCGCCGGTCGAACCATTGACGGAGCGTTGTGGAATGGCCGCGTGCGTTTCATGGAACCCGGCCGCGAGTCGTCGGTAATCGTGGTCGCGCTGACCCGCGAAGCGCACGAACCCATCGGGCCGGCGCGCCTGATGGAGGACGCACGTCGCTTTGCCGAGTGGATGGGCGGCATGAAAGGGCTGCCGTGGTATCGCGATGAGCGCGGACAACTCGTGCTGCCGCGCGAATTTCCTCCGCCGTCGGACCGATTGATGGCGAGCGACCCGACCGGATTCCCGCTGGGTTATCTGTTGTCCGAACCCGATCGCGCGCGCATCAACATCATTTATCAGAAGTTTCTGAAGGCTGGTGCCGTGTTCGATGAGGCAATGAGCCTGCGCGATATGGGTGGTGTTGCCCGTGCGGTACGCGTGGTCTGCGTCGCACGGCCGCCGATAGGTGCTGCGGTGGGGCCAGTGGTGGGAACAATCGCTGCAGCTGCTGCGGCGCCGGAGCGAGCGGTGGAAACCAAGGTCGATTTGCTGGCCCGGCTTCCGGTGCTGGTCTGGCTTGTAGATTCACAAGGCCGGGTGGTGCATGCGCAGGGGAGTGATCCGCGTCGCTGGGGCCTCAGAAATGAAACGCGGTTGCGCCCTCAATGGGACGAAGCGTTCGAGTTCAAGTCGCAGTCTCGCGCCGGTGTGATGAGCGCGCTGCAAAAGGCGCTGGCTGGTACGCCGGTGTTCGACGTTATCAATGCGCGCACCAGTTCGTCGGGCGGACGCCTGCACTTGCGTAGTCACTTTGTGCCCTATACGAGCAGTGATCCGACCCGCAAACTGCAGGCAGTGCTCGTACTGGACACGATCGGTTCACATACCGAGCTGATCGAGCTCGATCGTCTAAAGCGCAGCAAGGCGCAATACAAATCGCTGGTTGAAGCGTCGGCCAATCTGATCTGGGCCTGCAATGATCAGTTTGTCGTGACTTTCGTCAGTCGCCGTGCAACGCGCGAAATTTATGGCTATGAAACGCGCGAGCTTGTTGGCCGGTCGGTCGACGTGCTGCTGCCCGCCGACATCGAACAGCCCGCCGTCCGCATGGCGTTCGAAGCATTGCGCGAAGGCAAGCCAATCCGCGATCTCGAAGCGGTGCATGTCACGCAAGGTGGCCGCCGACTCATCATGTCGATCAGTGCTGCGCCTTTGCGACGCCCGGATGGCACGTTTGCCGGCGCAATCGGTATGAACGCCGACCTCACGGCGCTGAAGTCACGCGAGCGGCGGCTTTCAGAAGCGTTGCGCGTCGAACGCACGGTGCTGGATTCGGCCGGGCAGGCGATTGCGGTGGTCAAGCTCGGCGTCGTTCAACGCTGCAATGATGCGTTCTTGCGTCTGGTCGGGCTGCCACCCGACGAACTTGCACATACCCAAGTCACCGACTGTCTCTTGGACCCCGATGACTGGCGCGATGTGACCGAAGCAGCCGAGGAAGCGACTGCACGCGATCAGGCCGTCGTACGCGAGCTGCGCGTTCGACGCGGCGCCAAGCTGGGCCGCTCGATCGGATCAGGCGAAGGCGCAGCCTGGTGCCAGGTCACGGCACGCTCGATCGCACCTGGAGAAATGGTGCTTGTGATCGCTGACATCGATACTCTGAAGCAGCGCGAAGCGAACGCGTTGCACGAGGCGCAGCACGATGAACTTACCGGTCTACCCAACCGTCGTTTGCTGGCCGAACGCGCCGCCTCGGCACTGGCAACGTCAGAGTTGCGTCAGGTGAGCTGCGCGGTGCTTGCGATCGATCTCGATGGCTTCAAAGATATCAACGACCGGTACGGACACGAGGTCGGCGACCTGATGCTGCGAGAGATTGCGGTGCGTCTGACGCGCGTGATGCGACCGCAGGACACGGTTGCACGGCGGGGTGGCGACGAATTTGCAGTGCTCGCTCCGGACGTGGGTGCGCGGCTCGAGGTGGAAAAAATTTCGCTGCGGCTGCTCCAGGTCATCTCACAGCCGGTGCTGTCGCCCGGTGATGGAGCGAGCGACGGACCTGACGAGGGAGTCAGCACGCTGCCGCCGCTGACGGTCTCGGCCAGCATCGGCGTCGCGCTCGCTCCTGAGCAGGGGCGTGACCTCGAGCGCCTGCTTCAGCTCGCCGATCTGGCAATGTACGAGGCAAAGTTGAAGGGAAAGAACCGGTTTGCGTTTGCGAACAACGCCGGATTGCCGAACAACGTCACCGCCCTCGTTCCACGCACAACTCGCAGCGGTTGATGCGCGCGAACGCAGACCCATATACGGTCTGCTATTTTTCACCAGGGGTGACTGATGCTCGCGATTCGCCACAGCGACGAACGCGGCTATGCCGACCACGGCTGGCTGCAAACTTTTCACAGCTTTTCCTTCGCCGACTATCAGGATCCGAACCACATGGGCTTCGGGCCGCTTCGGGTCATTAACGAAGACCGGATTGCGCCCGGCATGGGCTTCGGCACGCACGGCCACCGCGACATGGAAATTGGCACCTACGTGCTCGAGGGTGAACTTGTGCACAAAGACAGCATCGGACGAGGAGCTGCGGCGGTGATCCGACCGGGCGACGTGCAGCGGATGAGCGCAGGCACCGGTGTGCGGCATTCAGAGTTCAATCAGTCGGACCAGACCACGCACCTGTTGCAGATCTGGATCGAGCCCAACGTGCTTAACATTGCCCCCGAGTTATGAGGAAAAGCGCTTCGACGCCGTTGCCAAGCGTGGCCGATTGCGACTGGTCGCTTCGCCCGACGGTGCCGAGGACTCGGTCACCATTCATCAGGATGCGCGCATTTACGTCGGGACATTTGAAAGCGGTCAACACGCTTCGCTTGACGTTAAATCCAACCGCCGTGCGTACGTGCACATCGTTCGCGGCGAGATCGAGGTGAATGACACGCGACTACTCGCGGGCGACGCCGCCAAACTTGAAGGTGCGGATACTATTCGGCTCGCCAATGGCCGCGACGCTGAGGTCATGGTGTTCGACCTGCCATGAATGACTAAACAGGAGCAATCAGATGGGCTCTACCTCTGCTGCGTTGAGTTTGATCGGCCGTCTGATGCTGGCTGCGATCTTCATCTGGTCCGGCATCGGCAAGATCACCGGCTTTGAAGGTCTGATCGGCGCTATTGCCTCCAAAGGCCTGCCGGTTCCGCAGGTGTTTGCGGCATTGACGATCATTGTCGAGATCGGGGGCGCACTGATGTTGGTGTTTGGCTGGAAGGCACGCTGGGGTGCATTCGCGCTTGCCGCGTTCACGGCGCTTGTCACGGTGCTGTTCCATAATTTCTGGGCCGTGCCACCCGCGGAAAAAATGATGCAGGAGATTCAGTTCATGAAGAACGTCGCGATCATTGGCGGACTGTTGCTCGTGATGGCTTTCGGCCCAGGGCGCATCAGTGTCGACAAGCGCTAGCGCCCGCTCCAACAACACGAGTTGATTTAGCCGATCACCCGCTTCAAGAACGCGGCGATGTCGCGTATCTCCTGTTCGTTGACCGAGTGCGGCATCGGATATTGATGCCATTCGACCGAATGTCCGGCTGCCTGTAGAGCGTCTCGCGCCGCAACCCCGCGCGCCAGCGGAACGATGGGGTCGGACGTTCCGTGTGCCATGAACAGCGGCACTGTCGCACTGCTTGGATCGCGCTCGTCGGCGAACGTAGCCGTCAGCGGCAGATAACACGACAGCGCAATGATTGCCGCCAGCGGTTCCGGCTGCCGCAACCCTGTCTGCAACGCGATCGCGCCGCCTTGAGAAAAGCCTGCCAGCACGATCCTCGATCGCGCGATACCCCGCTCGGCCTCGCGTGCGATCAGCGCTTCGACCTGCCGCTGTGACGCGCGGATTCCTTTGTCATCTTCACGCCGCATCAGATCAACGTTGACGATGTCGTACCACGCGCGCATCACGGCGCCGCCATTGATCGTGACCGGCATGGTGGCGGCGTGTGGAAACACGTAACGCGCGGGCGGTGCTCCTAGCGCCTCCAGTTCGCGGACGACCGGCACGAAATCGTGCCCATCGGCGCCCAGGCCGTGCAGCCAGATTACCGACGCCGTTGGCTGCGTGCGGGTTTGCAACTCGACGCATTCGAGCAGAGCGTTCAAGATTTTTCCTTCAATGCAGATTTGGGGCGAAAGGCTTTCACGATCTCGTCCCGGGTTTCAATGTAAGGGCCGCCGATCAGATCGACGCAATAGGGCACTGCAGAAAAGATGCCGTGCACCGTGACTTCTCCTGATGAAGCCTTCAAACCCTCGAGTGTTTCGGAAATGGCTCGAGGCTGGCCTGGCAGATTGAGAATGAGGCAGGCATGACCTTCGACTTCGCGCAGTACGCCGACCTGCCGCGACAGGATGGCGGTCGGAACGAACTCGAGCGATATGCGCCGCATCTGTTCTCCGAAGCCCGGCATCACGCGCGTGGCAACCGCAAGCGTCGCCTCGGGTGTTACATCGCGGCGTGCCGGCCCGGTGCCGCCCGTCGTTACCACCAGGTCGCATCCAACCTCGTCGACGAGCTCGATCAAGGTTTGCTGGATCGTGCTCTGATCATCTTCAATGAGTCGGTGATGGGTCTGGAACGGTGAACTCAACGCACGCGCGAACCACCCTTGCAGTGCCGGCAATGCCTGGTCGGGGTAGACGCCGCGCGACGCGCGATCGGAAATCGAGACCAGACCCACAATCAGCTCGTTGGCCGATGCGCGTCTAGCCTTCATCTGCCGGCAGTGCAACGCTGCGCTGTGCACCTTCCATGTGATGGTGCAACCTTCGATAGAGCTCTCGTGCATGCTTGGGTGGCTGCTCGGCACCGCGCTCCCGGCGGCCCGCCCGAATTGCCGCCCGCAGCCACTGCACGTCGGCTTCCGGATACTCAGCTATGAATTCGGTCAGTGCCTGATCGTCGTCAAGCAGCCGATTGCGCCAGGTCTCTGTGCGATGCATCAGCGACACCGCAGCGCGCGACTCTCCAGTAACGCGCTCAAGTGCGCTGCGCACGGCGTCGCCGTCTACTTTTCGCATCAGCTTGCCCAGGTACTGCATGTGCCGTCGATAAGCCTCTCGGCCGCTCACGCGATGCGCAAACTCGACAGCCTCGCGCAAGTCTTCCGGAATATCGATGCGCGCAAACTGGTCGCGGTTCAGCTCGACGAGCTGCTTGCCAAGCGCCTGCAAGGCATGCATCTGCCGCTTCAACTCGCTCTTACTCGGCAGCTCGGCGGGGCTTTGCAGCTCGTTTTTGCTCGCCGGCGCAGCTTCGGTGGATCGATCGTGCCTTCCCGACATGGCAGCTATGATACCCAGCGACGTGACTCCATTTGCCCTCACCGACGACCGCCTGCGCGAGCTGGCGCTGGCTGCCCTGAAGCATGCCCGCTCGCTTGGCGCGAGCGATGCATCGTGTGAGGTAAGCGAGTCAACAGGCCTGTCTGTTTCGGTGCGCAAGAAGAAGGTCGAGACCATCGAGCGCACTCGTGACAAAGGGCTGGGCATCACCGTTTATATCGGCAACCGTCGTGGCAACGCATCAACTTCCGACTTTTCCGAACCGGCACTGCGGCAGGTCGCCGAAGCCGCTTACAACATTGCGCGCTTTACCGCCGAAGATTCGGCCGCAGGCTTGCCCGATCCCGACACTGTGCAGCGTTCGCCACGAGACCTCGATCTGTTTCACCCGTGGGATATCGATACGAACCAGGCTATCAAGCTCGCGCGGCGCTGCGAAGGCGCGGCGTTTGCGGTGAGCCCGCAGATCGTCAACTCCGAAGGGGCCAACGTTTATACGTCCTCCGGGCACTTCGTTCTGGCCAATAGCCAGAAGTTTGTCGGCGGCTACGCGTATTCACGCCATTCGCTGGCGGTCTCACCGATTGCGCGCGATGCAACAGGAATGCAGCGTGATGACTGGTACTCGTCATCGCGAATCGCCGAAGAGCTTGCTTCGCCCGAATCCGTCGGCGAGTACGCGGCGCGGCGCGCGCTGGCCCGGCTGTCGGCGCGGCGCATGCAAACCAAGCAGTGCCCGGTCCTGTTCGATGCGCCGCTTGCGTGTGGATTGCTCGGCAACTTCGTGCAGGCCGCCAGTGGCGGCGCGCTGTACCGGAACGCATCATTTCTTGTTGATTCGCTCGGCAAATTGGTCTTCTCCGATCACATCACGCTGCACGAGGACCCGTATCTGCCGCAGGGCGCCGGATCGAGCCCGTTTGACGAAGAAGGTGTGCGCGGGATCAAACGCGATGTCGTCGCGGCCGGCGTTTTGTCGGGTTACTTCCTTTCAAGCTATTCGGCGCGCAAGCTCGGCATGCAGTCGACCGGAAACTCGGGCGGTTCGTACAATTTCGAAATCCGGTCGAGCACCACGCGACGCACCGATGATCTTCCGGGGATGCTCGCGCGTCTGGGCACCGGCTTGCTGGTCACCGATTTGATCGGCCAGGGCGTGAATTACGTAACTGGTGATTACTCACGCGGTGCCAGCGGCTTCTGGGTTGAAGGCGGCGAGATTCAATACGCGGTGGAGGAAATAACGGTGGCAGGGAACCTGCGTGACATGTTTCGCAACATCGTGGCCGTGGGCAATGACCAGGTGGTTCGCGGCAGCAAGATCAGTGGCTCGCTGTTGATTGATGGCATGACGGTGGGCGGCGCATAAACGGAACGCTGCTGGTATTTCCCAAGGCTCGGACAAGCAAGCCCGACTACACTCGTCGGTAGCAGGACCAGCTTTATCATCAAAAACCTACGACAGGAGACACGCATGCAACGTCGTTCATTTCTAACGAAGGCGACCGCGGGCGCAGCAGTCGCGACGATCGCCGCGCCGGCAGTCGTCAAGGCACAGGCGGCACAGGTCAGATGGCGGATGGCGTCGAGCTTTCCGAAGGCGCTCGACACGATCTATGGCGCTGCCGAAGTTTTTTCCAAGCAGGTGTCGGCCGCGACTGGAGGCCGTTTTCAGATCAGCGTGCACGCGGCCGGCGAGTTGATGCCCGCGTTCGGTATCGTCGACGGCGTGCAGCAGGCCACGGTCGAGTGCGGCCACACGGCACCGTATTACTACTTCGGAAAGGATCCGACGTTTGCAATGGACTGCGCGATCCCGTTCGGAATGAACTCGCGCCAGATGACCGCCTGGATGTACGAGGGCAACGGCATGAAGCTGTTCCGCGACTTTTACCGCGCCTTTAACATCGTCAACTTCCCGATGGGCAACACCGGTGCGCAAATGGGCGGCTGGTATCGCAAGGAGATCAAGTCGGTCGCCGACATGAAGGGGCTCAAAATGCGCATCGGCGGCTTCGGCGGGCTGGTGCTCGAGCGCCTCGGCAGCGTGCCGCAGAATATTCCGGGCGGCGAGGTCTACGCCGCGCTGGAAAAGGGCACGATCGATGCCGCCGAATGGGTCGGGCCGTATGACGACCTGAAGCTCGGGTTCAACAAAGTCGCTCCGAACTATTACTACCCAGGCTGGTGGGAAGGCGGTCCGCAACTGGATCTGTACGTCAACACCAAGGCGTGGGACGCGTTGACGCCGGAGTACAAGGCGGTGGTCGAAGCGTGCGCGTCGCACGCGCACGTCGTGATGCAGGCCTCGTACGACGCGAAGAATCCGGCGGCATTGAAGCAGCTGGTCTCGCAGGGCACCAAGTTGCACCGCTTCCCGCGCGACGTGATGGACGCGTCGTTCAAGGCAGCGATGGAGGTGTATTCGGAGCTGAATGCGAAGAACGCCGGCTGGAAGAAGATCTACGACGATTACAACACCTTCCGGCGCGATCAGAACCTCTGGTTCCGGTTTGCAGAAGCCGGATTTGACGACTTCATGCAGGCGCAGAAGCTGTAGAGGTCTTTCTATCCAGAAGGCCCGCGGACGATTGATGCCGCGGGCCTTTTACTTCTTCGCCTCGTTTTTCAACGCGCGCAGCACGGCGTCCATGTCATCGTTCGAGCCGGGCGCGGCGCCGCTCTTGTCGGCTCCCTCGCTGCTGTAGCTGCGCGTCGGCGCATCGAGGTTGACCTTGTCCAGATCGATTTTCTGCTGCGGGCCGAGGCCCGAGCTCACCAACTGCGGATACGCGATCACAGCCGCCAGCATGATCAGCTGAATGACTATGAAAGCCACTGCTCCCTTGTAGATCTGCCCGGTACTGACGCCGCTGATACGGGCCCGCGTGATACGGTCGACGTAATCGCTGCGCGGCGCAACGCTGCGCAGGTAAAACAACGCGAAGCCGAACGGCGGCGTCAGGAAAGAGGTCTGCAGGTTGATAGCGATGATGACGCCGAACCAGATCAGATCGATTCCCATTTTGTCGGCCACCGGCGCCAGCAGCGGGATCACGATGAATGCGATCTCGAAGAAATCGATAAAGCAGCCGAGCACGAAGACCAGGATATTGACGACAATCAAAAAGCCGAGCACGCCGCCCGGCACGTTGGCAAACAGCCTTTCGATGAAGAAGTGTCCCTCGGCCGCGTTGAAAGTGAAGCTGAACACCGTCGAGCCGATCAGAATGAACATCACGAAACACGACAGCTTGGTGGTGTTGTCGAGCGCCTGCCTCAACAGCGGCCAGGTAAGCCGCCGCCTGGATAACGCCATGATCAAGGCACCGGTGGCGCCCATCGCGCCGCCTTCAGTAGGTGTGGCGATGCCCAGAAAAATCGTTCCGAGCACCAGAAAGATCAGCACCAGCGGCGGGATCAGGACGAATGTGACCTGCTCGGACAAGCGCGACAACAGTCCGAGTTTGAGCAATCGATTTCCAAGCGCCAGAAACAGCGCGACGAACGAAGCAACCGTCATCGACAGCACCAGTATCTCGTCGGTCGGTGCCGGTAATTCGCGCTCGATCAGTGGATTGATCACGGCCTGATGTGCCTGGCTCCAGGCCAACCCGGTGGCCGCTGCGATAGCGATCAGGGCGAACAGCGAACGATGCCCGCTCGCGCCACCGGGCTCGCGATAGATGCGCGCTTCGACCGGTAGCGCCGGCACCCACGCGGGCCGCACGAACGCCACGATGATGACGAATATTGCATATAGCGCGACCAGCATCAGTCCCGGGATAATGGCGCCGGCGTACATGTCGCCGACCGAACGTCCGAGCTGGTCGGCCAGCACGATCAGCACCAGCGATGGCGGAATCGCCTGCGCCAGCGTGCCCGACGCGGTAATGACGCCGGTCGCAATCGTGCGGTTGTAGCCAAAGCGCAGCATGATCGGCAGCGAGATCAATCCCATCGAGATCACCGCGGCGGCGACCACGCCGGTAGTTGCCGCCAACAGCGCTCCGACGAAGATCACCGCCAGCGCAAGTCCACCGCGCAGCGGCCCGAACACCTGCCCGACCGTCTCCAGCAGGTCCTCGGCCATTCCGCTCTTTTCGAGGATGATTCCCATCAACGTAAAAAACGGGATCGCGAGCAACGTGTCGTTCTGCATGATGCCGAACACGCGCAACGGCAGCGCCTGAAAGAGATTGAGCGGGAACAGCCCCGCTTCCATGCCCAGAAAGCCGAACAGCAATCCGGTGGCGGCCAAGGCGAACGCGACTGGAAAGCCGGTCAGCAAGAAAAACAGCAGACCCAGGAACAACAGCGGTACGAAATTGCTCGCGATGAAACTCATCCGCGACGCTCATCCCGAGCGGGCTGGGCGATAAGCGCAGCGGCCACCGGATCGTGCTCTTCCGGAATCGAGTCCTGGCCGGTGCCGCGCAGAAACGCGACGCGCTTGATCAGCTCCGAGAGCGACTGCGCGAGCAACAATGCCATTCCTGCCGGCAGCAGAAAATAAACCGGCCATCGCACCAGGCCGCCGGCGTTCTGCGACATTTCTCCACTGACCCATGCGTTGACGATCAGCGGCCACGACAGGGTGATCAGGATCAGGCACAACGGCATCAGAAACACGACGATGCCGAGGATGTCGACCCAGTTGCGCGCTCGGGGCGATAGCCGCGTCGAAATGAAATCGATGCGCACGTGCGCATTGCGCAGGAAGGTGTAGCCGGCGCCCAAAAGGAACACCGCGGCGAACAGGTACCACTGCAGCTCCAGGTACGCGTTGGAGCCGACGTTGAACGCCTTGCGCATCACTGCGTTGCCGGCGCTGATTAGCACGGCAGCCAGAACGAACCAGATGATGATCGCGCCCACCCAACGATTGACCGTGTCGATCAATCGCGAAAGCGCCAGCAATGGTTTCATCGACGATGTTGTGTTGTTAGAGCGCCTTTGTACGCACCGAGGCTTGGTCCCGCCGCAACCGGGCGAAGTCTATCCGCAAGGCGCTGCCGCCAGACGGCAACCTGCGCATGAACACGCTGCGGTGCAGTACCGCCCGGATGGTTGCGCGCTGCCACCGACTGGTCGATCGAAAGCGAATCGAACACATCCTCGCCGATGGCAGACGAATGGGTCTGCAGTTCAGCGAGCGAGACTTTTGAAAGCGGAACGCCGGCGCTAGCGGCGAACTTGACCGCGCGCGCCACTGCCTCATGCGCGTCGCGAAATGCAACGCCTTTTCGGACCAGGTAGTCAGCCAGATCGGTCGCGGTCGAATAACCCTCCTCCGCTGCGCTCCGCATCGCTTCGGCATCGACCTCGATGCCGGGCAGCATCTCCGAAAAAGCGCGCAGCGTGTCGGCCACGGTGTCGACCGTATCGAACAGCGCCTCCTTGTCCTCCTGATTGTCTTTGTTGTAAGCGAGCGGCTGGCCCTTCATCACCGTCAACAGGGCGATGAGATGACCGGTGACGCGGCCGGTCTTGCCGCGCGCAAGCTCGGGAACGTCGGGGTTTCGCTTCTGCGGCATGATCGACGAGCCGGTGGTGTAGCGATCGGGCAGCCGGATGAATGCATAGCGTGGGCTCATCCAGATCACCAGCTCTTCGGCCAGCCTCGATAGGTGCGTCATCACCAGTGCAGCAGCGGCACAGAACTCGATTGCAAAGTCGCGGTCGCTTACCGCGTCGAGCGAATTTTCCGCGATCGATTCGAATCCCAGTTTCTGCGCGACCAGCGCGCGGTTGATGGGGTAAGTCGTACCTGCAAGAGCGGCCGCGCCCAGCGGTAGGCAATTGACGCGCTTGCGGGTATCAAGCAGACGCTGACGGTCGCGCTCGAACATCTCGGCATACGCAAGCAGATGATGTCCGAAGGTCACGGGCTGGGCGACCTGCATATGGGTGAAACCGGGCATTACGGTGGCGGCATGACGCTCGGCCAACTCGACCAGAGCGTGCTGCAGCCCGTCGATGCAGCACACGATCCGATCGATTTCGCCGCGCAGCCATAGGCGGGTGTCGGTGGCCACCTGGTCGTTGCGCGAGCGCCCGGTGTGCAGCCGCTTGCCGGCATCGCCCACCAGATCGGTCAGCCGCTTCTCGATATTCAAATGCACGTCTTCGAGCTCGAGCTTCCATTCGAACCGGCCCTGTTCTATCTCTTCGCGCACGCTCTGCAGGCCGCGCTGAATATCAGCTACGTCGTCTGCGGAAATGATGCCGCACTCCTGAAGCATGGCCGCGTGCGCCAGCGAGCATTCGATATCGGCAAAGGCAAGTCGCCGATCAAAAGCAACCGAAGCCGTATACCGGAGCACAAAGTCGGCTACCGGTTCATCGAAACGACCTGACCAGGCGGTGCTTTTCGAGGCTAATGGATCGTCGGGTCGGGCGGGATGCTCTGACATAATCGTGCGGCGCGTCCTCTTGGGCGCGTTTTATATGGAAGTCGTACGGCAACAGGGGCAGTATAGGTTCGTGAAGCCGTCACCATCCCAACTTCCCGCATCCAAAGGACCGCTCGCCCGCGCCGAGACAGCGGTACCCACCCCGCGCAGCGTGATCCCGGATGGTTGCAACATGGGCGTCCTGCTGCGCGTCATCGGCACCGTCGTTGCGCTAGCGCTGGTGGCTGCGGTGGGAGAGTCGACCTCGCCGTCCGATGCGTTGACGACTCTGCTGCGTCTGATGTCGTTCATTGCACCCACGACGCTGCTGACGGCGATGCTGTGGTGTCTCGCGCGCCGCACGCTGTCGACCGCCGACGTCGCACTACAACGCGGCGTCTCATGCCTGATTCCTGCGATCGTTGCTGTGGCCGTGGCCTTGCTATTCCAATTACCGGGTAGCGAGTGGGCCGCGCTCTCGCATGGTGCAGTGGGGTTCGCTTTAGGCGCTGGATTCCAGCACTACTCCGAGTTGCGTGAACGCGCGTTCTCGCCCGCGGTGATCGAAGCAAAGTATCAGGCGCTGCAATCACGCATCAGGCCTCACTTCCTGTTCAACAGCCTGAATGCCGTGCTGTCGGTGATCCGCACCGAGCCGCAGAAGGCCGAGCGCATGCTCGAATCCATTGCCGAACTGTTCCGTGCGGTGATGGCCGACACACGCAAGTTAGTCCCACTGGCTGATGAAATTGAGCTGTGTCGCAACTATGTAGAAATTGAGCAGACCCGACTCGGGAATAGGTTGGCAGTTGACTGGCAAATCGGGGCATACCACCCCCGGGCAAAAATGCCACAGTTGCTCCTGCAGCCGGTGATAGAAAACGCCATTCGCTACGGCGCTGAAAAATTAGTGGGCCGTGCCGACATTGTGGTGAAGGTCCGCCAGAACGGGTTCGTGCTTGAAATATTTGTCAGCAATCCAATTGCTCCGGAGCGCCCCGAGCGTGAAGGCAATCAGATCGGATTGGCAAATATCAGAGGTCGGTTGGCGTTGATATACGACCTGGAAGCGAAGGTTGAAATCCAAACCCGGCGTGACCGGTTTGAACTGACGATGACGATACCGGTTGAACGGCGGGCGTAGGTGCAGCAGATCAAGTGCGCGTAATGGAGCAGAGTAAATCGATGTTGAACGTGATGATCGTGGACGATGAGCCCCCGGCCCGCGCCAGACTCGGCCAGGTGCTGCGGGACTGTTCCGAACAGGTCTCGGTGCAGTTGGTCGGCGAGGCCGACGGCGGCATCCAGGGTCTGGAGGAAGCCGATCGTCTGCATCCCGATGTGGTTTTGCTCGACGTGCATATGCCGGACATGAACGGCATTGAAGTGGCGCGCCATCTGGCGCAGCGCGAGAACCCGCCAGCCGTGATCTTCGTGACCGCGTACGACGAACACGCACTTGATGCTTTCGAAGTGCAGGCGCTCGACTATCTGATGAAGCCGGTGCGCGCGGATCGGTTGATGGCGGCGTTGGCCCGCGCGGAACGGTTTCGTACCCACGAGCCGCGCATCGAGGAGCTTGCCAAGAACATCGGCGCGGTGCGCTCGCAACTCACTGTGTCCGAGCGCGGCCGCATGATCCTGGTCCCGATTGAGGAAGTTGTTTACCTCCGTGCTGAATTGAAGTACGTGACGATCAAGACGCGCACACGCGAGTATCTGACCGAGGAATCGTTGACAGCGCTTGAATCTGAATTCGGCGACCGGTTCGTGCGGATTCATCGCAATGCGCTGGTGGCGCGCGGCGGAATTCTCGGTTTTCAGCGCGTACGCGGCGCGGTCGACGACGAGGGTGAATCGTCCGAAGGCCATTGGGAAGTGTTGCTGAAGGAAGCGCCCGAGCGGCTGCCGATCAGCCGTCGACAGTGGCCCACCGTGAAGGCTGCGGCTAGGGCTTGATTAGTCGATCGCGCTGCTAGACTGGCAGCATCCCGTTTTATCCCCATCCCGCGGAATATGTTTCGATGAACGCGCCGGCCCGCGTCGTGATCGCGACGCGCGAAAGCCCGCTGGCGCTATGGCAGGCGGAGCATGTACGTGGCTTGCTCACCGGCCGGCACGCAGGCCTTCAAGTCGAGCTGCTCGGCATGACAACGCTCGGCGATCGAATACTTGATCGACCTTTGTCCACCGAAGGCGGCAAAGGATTGTTCGTCAAGGAGCTCGAATTGGCTTTACTCGAGCGCAACGCTCATCTCGCAGTGCATTCACTGAAAGATGTGCCGATGCACCTTGAGCCCGAATTTTCTTTGACCGCGGTGCTCGCGCGCGAAGATCCACGTGACTGCATGGTGTCAAATCATTTTCCGACGCTCGACGATTTGCCGGACGGCTCACGCGTCGGCACTTCGAGTTTGCGGCGTGAGTTGATGCTGCGCGCTCGCTTTCCGCGATTGAAGATTGCTTCGGTGCGCGGCAATGTCGGCACCCGACTTGCAAAGCTCGACAACGGTGAGTTCGATGCACTGGTACTCGCCGCGGCCGGGCTCAAACGCCTTGGTTTCGCTGGCCGCATTCGCCAGATCATCGCGACCACGGTGTCACTTCCTGCGCCGGGACAGGGCGCGCTTGGCATTGAAGTTAGAAGCGACGACAACGAAACCAGTGGATTACTCGCGCCGTTTAACGACGCTGAGACGTATGCAGCCACTGCTGCTGAGCGCGGCGTGTCGCGCGGACTTGGCGGTAGCTGCCAGATGCCACTCGCGGCTTACGCGGAAGTTGAGCACGGCGCGCTGCGCTTGCGCGCCTTGGTGGGCAATGCGAAAACCGGCGAATACGTCGAAACCGAGGTGCGCGGGCCGCTGTCTGAACCCGCGGCGTTGGCCGCTGAGGCGGTCGAGCGGTTGTTGGCACTGGGCGCGTTGCGCTTGCTCGGCGCGCCGTAAGCGGGCTGTGCATCGATGATTGTTATCGTTACGCGCCCGGCCCAGGCCGGGCGCCGCCTCTTCAACCATGTCGTCGAGCACGGGCACGACGCGATCTGGTGGCCTGCCTTCGAGATCGGTCCTGCGCCGGATCCCGACGCTGTGCGCGATGCACTGCGGCGCCTCAGTGACTATGGGCTTGTGATCTTTGTAAGCGCCAGCGCAGTGAGTGCGACCCGCACGTACCTGCAAGGTGCATGGCCGGCGCACACGATGATCGGAGCCGTTGGCCCCTCGACTCACGCCGCCGTCACGGGCGCACCCGCTCTCTCTGCGAGCTCAATTGTGGTTGCGCCTTCTAATACCGGTGATTCGGGGTCCGAATCGTTCTGGAATGCGTGGCGCGCAACCGCGCGCAGCGTACAAAAGGTGCTGCTATTGCGCGCTGCAGAGGGTCGTGATTGGCTGACCGAGCAGTTTGTGGAAAGCGGGGCACAGGTCGACGCAGTGGCGGTGTACTCGCGCGTGCCGCAGCAGTTGTCTGCCGCGGATCTGGCGCGGCTTGAAGACTGGGTCGCGCGCCATGCTTCTGCTGTCCCCGTCTTCAGCAGCACGGAGGCGGTGGCGGCCCTCGATGCGCAAGTGGGTGGCGCAGGTAGGACTTGGTTGCGCTTGGGGACCGCAATTGCGTGCCACCCTCGCATTGCGCAGCAATTGCGGTCGAACGGTTATGCGCGTGTGTTGGACGCCACATTCGACGACGACTCGATCATCGCCAAGCTAGAATCGATTCGCGTGAGCTAGGAGCCGTACAAGGGGTGCGGGCTCCTGACGCGCTCTCTGCGCTTCAACAATTTTGATCCGTAGGCCGTGGCTCTAGAACCGCTGCAAACTTCGTCGGCGCCAGCGGATGACGCTGTGGGCCAAGCTCGGCCCGCAGACAACCCTGCGTTGTCTGCGGGCCATTCCTTAGCAAAGCCGCTCGAAGTCAACCCGCGCGCATTGCTATGGATCGCGCTCATCGCTCTGGCGATCGCAATCTTTGCGGCGGGCTACTCTTACCGGCAGTTGGCCACGGTCAAACGCGAAACGGCGCGCCGGCTGGCTGAGCTCCAGCAGATTGTCGCCGTCGCTACCGAGACGGCAAATCGCGCCGACGCCGAAGCACGTGCCGCGCGCCAGCAATCGGCACTTGTCGAAGCGCGGCTCGCCGAGGAGCAGGGGCAGCGCGAGGCACTCGAGCAGCTGTACTCGGACCTGTCGCGCGGGCGCGACGAAGCCGTGCTGGTCGAAGTCGAGCGGTTGATCACGCTGTCGGCGCAGGAGTTGCAGCTCAGCGGGAATGTAGCGACCGCGCTGGCGGCCCTGCAGACCGCCGACGCACGGCTCTCGCGCTCCGACAACGCGCGCTTTCTTCCGCTGCGGCGTGTGCTGGCGCGCGACGTCGAGAGACTCAGGGCGGCGCCCGCGGTCGACTTCACCGGCATTGCGTTGAAGCTCGATCAACTTGCATCATCGGTCGACGCTTGGCCGTTGTTGGCGCAGGTCACTTCCAACGCAGCGGCATTACCCACACCCGGTCCAAACCTGGATGCGGCGGCGCCAAACTCAGGTTGGTGGGCGCGGCGATGGCATGCGCTGCAGAGCGAACTTGGCGAGTATCGGGATCTGATACGCATTCGTATCGTCAGCTCACCAGAGTCGGTGCTGCTCGATTCGCAGCAACAGCAGCTGGTGCGGCAACAGCTGCGTTTGCGCTTTCTAAATGCGCGCCACGCATTGCTTGCGCGTAACGACCGGCTGTATCGCGCTGACCTCGCAGAAGCGCAGGCGCTGATGGGCCGGTACGTCGATACACAATCGCCACAGGCCGCAAACGCGGTGACGTTGACGAAGCAGCTTGCATCGACAGCGTTGTCGGTCGAGCTGCCGACCATTGGAGACAGCATGGCGGCCGTCCGCTCGCTCCGAAGCGCGCCGCGTTAGCCGGGACAACGATGCGCTGGTTAAGCTCGGCATTATTGCTGGCGCTGCTTGCCGCAGTGTCTGCATTGTTTTTGAGGGCCAACCTCGGAAACATCGCTTTGTTCGTGCCCCCCTACCGCATCGATCTATCGCTGAACCTGGCGCTCTTCACGCTCGCGCTGCTGCTGGCCGCGGTTTACTGGGCCGCGCGGGTGATGCAGAAGATGGCCGATTTTCCCGAGCAGGTGCGTTTATACCGCGCGCGCCGCGAGGAGATCGGCGGCAATCGAGCGCTGGTTGAATCAGTCAAGAATTTTCTCGAAGGCCGTTTTGCGCGTGCGGAAAAGTCTGCGCGCGCTGCGCAGTCGTCCACTTCCACCGCGGGCGTTGCGGCGTTGATCGGCGCGCGATCAGCTCACCGCATGCAGGAATACTCGCGTCGTGACGAGTGGCTAGAGACCGCCGAGCGTGACGCCGATGTAGACACTGCACGCCTCGTGGCCAGCGCGGAGATGCTGACCGAACAGCGCCAGAACGATGCAGCACTGACAGCTATCGGTCGTTTAAAGGGGGAGGGTCGGCGCCACATTCACGCAATGCGAATTGCGTTGAGCGCAAACCTGCAGTCCGGCCGCTGGGACGATGCGTTGAAAGCGGTGCGATTGCTGGAAAAGAGGAACGCTTTGCATGCGGTTGCGTCGCGCAAGCTCAAACACGCTATCTACCGTGAGTTGATTGTTGCACAAAGCCACGATGCGCAGGCGCTCGAAGCCATGTGGCGTCTGATTCCCGAAACCGATCGCCAGCTGCCCGAGATTGCGCTCGACGCCGCGAGGCTTTTTAACGCGACCGACGCCGCGCTGGGGCAGCTCGCGATAGACGCAATCGATGCGGCGCTGCCGATAGCGCCCCGCGATTGGGATGAAACAGCGCTTCGTTTGATCGATGAGTACTCGCGCGCGCAAGTGACGCCGGCCCGCGCCCAATTGGAGCGGGTAGAAGATTGGCTCAAGCTGGCCCCGGCGATGGGCTCAACGCGCGCAACGTTGTCAAGAGCGGCGGGTCAGATCTGTTTTCGCGAGCAACTATGGGGCAAATCAAAATCGTATCTGCTCGAAAGCCTGGCGGCAGATGCCCATCCGCTGACCCTGCTTGCTTTGGCTCGATTGGCCGAAGCGATTGGCGATGCCGGCGAAGCCGCGGAGTACTTCAGGAAAGCAGCACTTGGACTTGCAACCTTATCGACCGGGTCGCTCGGCGTGGCAGGGTCGCCTCTGGCCCGGTCAGCGCGATACCCGAACAACGTCGAGCCGGCTCGCTTGACACGCGCATAACGCGCTCCATACTGGGCGCTAGTGATCTACAAAAACCAGGAGACAAAATGAGACGTGCAGCATTTTTGCTGATTTGTGCATTGGCTGCAGGCGGGTTGGCATCGGCCTCGGCGCAGACAACCATCAAACTCGGTTACGCGACCACACCCACGTCGCACTACGGAGTCGGCTCGAACGCGTTCTGCGAAGAAGTGGAAAAACGCACAAGCGGCCGCTACAAGTGTCAGCAGTTTCCGGGTTCCGCGCTAGGCGGTGAGCGCGAGATGATTGAGGCGGTGCAACTGGGTACGCTCGATATCGTCAACACCTCGACCGGGCCGGTGGGCAATTTTGTCCCGGAAGTCAACATTGTTGATATTCCATTTTTGTTCCGTGATTACGACCATGCGCGGCGGGTAATGGACGGGCCGATCGGCGACGACCTGCGCGCCAAGTTTCCGGCAAAGGGCCTGATCGCGCTGGCGTGGACCGAAAATGGATTTCGCCATATGACCAACAGCAAGCGGCCGATAGTCACGCCCGACGATGCCAAGGGGCTAAAGATTCGCAGCATGCAGAACAAAGTTCACATGCAGGCGTTTCAGTCGATCGGTATTCAGCCGACGCCAATGGCGTTTCCCGAGCTGTTCGGCGCGCTACAGACCGGTGTGGTCGACGGCCAGGAAAACCCGATCCCCGTGATTCTGTCGGCCAAGTTTTCGCAGGTGCAAAAGCATTTGTCGCTGACCGGCCATGTGTATTCACCGGCGCTGCTAATCGTTTCTCCGGCGCTGTGGAACAAGCTGTCGGACGCCGACAAGAAAGCATTCACCGAAGCAGGCAAGGCCGCGTCCGCCGCGCAGCGCAAGAAGGTGAACGACGACGAGCGCGACGGCATCGCGCAACTGCGCGCGGGTGGCATGGAAGTCGTCACCGCCGTCGACAATCAGGCGTTTCGCAACGCGATGACACCGGTGTGGGCCGACTTCGCGAAGCAGTTCGGCGCCGCGAATATCCGGCAGATTCAGGAATTCAAGTGAGACGAAGCCGAACCCAAATCTTCGTTGAAGCTACCTTCGCGTAGCGAAGTTTACGGACGGGATTGCAGACTTCTTTTGCCTGGTCGGGTCTACAAGGGCAGGGCGGCGGAGCAGAGCATCATCAGCACGCCGGAGATCGTGAGCGACACCGCAACGTGCTCCGCGGATTCGCTGTCTCTTATTCCCAGCAATCTGCGGTTGCCGTCGGCCCACCAGCTGCAGCTGATCAGAAACGCAATCGCGAAAACCAGAATTCCTGGCAATAACACCAGCGTCAGACCCGCGACGTACATCGGAATCGAACCGATGATCGCAACGGCAACGCCGCGCCGCCAGCACAACGGCCGAGAGTAAATCTTCAGCAGAGCAACGCCTACCAGTCCCAGCACGATCGGCCAGATCACGACGCCGGCCCAGAGCGCGAAAAACGGCTGCCAGTCACGACCGCGCTGCACCGAGTAACCGAGACCATAGTTCCAATCGGTATTGAAATAGCGAATACCGATTTCGCAGGCGAGCGCGATGCCGAATGCACCGGCGCACGCCAGCGCCAATAAACCTATCGCCAGCCGGCGGTCACCGAGTCGTGATTCAACCGCATCCCACCAGGAGTCCGGCTCAGTGACAGCGTGCATACGGTCGAAGTATCCATAAAAAAAGGCCCGCGGCGAACGCGGGCCCTCTTGCCACACTGTCCGATCAGGCGGCAGCGGTACTGACGGTATCGCCGCGCAGGTTCGGGTAGCGCACGTGCTCGACGAAGTCCTGTGTTTCGCGGCTCGGCTCCTTGGTCAAGGCGCTGACGATTATCAGCGTGATCAAGCCAATGGGCACGCCGAATACGCCGGCCGAAATTGGCTGGATACCGAACCAAAGATCGATCTTCGTGGTGCCGAACCATTCGATGAACTGCGGATACGTGTGTGACATGTAGTACAGGCAGTCACCGAGACCCGCAACCATGCCCGCGATGCAGCCCCATTTATTGGCACGCTTCCAGAACACACCCATGACCAGCGATGGGAAAAATGCCGAAGCCGCCATCGAAAACGCCGCGCCCACCAGGAACAGGATATTGCCCGGCTTCAGCGACGTGACCCAAGCGGCGAACAGTGCCACCACAAGCAGCAGTATCTTGGAGATCAAGACCCGTTTCTGCGTGGATGTGTTGGGGTTGATCATCTTGTAATACAGGTCATGCGACAGCGCATTGGCGATCGTCAATAGCAGTCCATCCGCCGTTGAAAGCGCCGCAGCGAGACCGCCGGCCGCCACCAGACCGGAAATGACGTACGGCAAGCCGGCGATCTCCGGAGTAGCGAGCACGATGATGTCGCCTCCCAGAGTGATCTCGGCTAGCTGCACGATCCCGTCCCGATTGACATCGGTGATAGACATCAACGTCGGGTCAATCGTTGCCCAGGCGGCCACCCACCCCGGCAAGCTCGCAAAAGCGGACCCCACCACGTTGTGATAGACCTCATACTTGACGAGAACCGCCAGTGCCGGCGCCGTGAAGTACAAAAGGAAGATGAAGAACAGCGACCAGAACACCGATTGGCGTGCCTGTTGCACCGATGGCGTTGTGTAGTAGCGCATCAGGATGTGCGGCAAGGCGGCCGTACCGAACATCATGCAGAACGTCAGCGCCAGGAAATTCCAGCGCTTGGTGTCGCGTTCGGCCTCACCCGCGGCGCCGGTCTTGTTGGTCGGAAACGGAGTCGCGTGCTGGAGGGGAGGAGCCGCCTTGGCGTTATTGGACGCCACCTGCTTGTTCCACGCAGTTCGCGCGTCGTCGCTTGACTCCGGATAATCCGTCAGCGCCTTTTCCGCTGCACGAATGTCCGGTGCGCTAGCATTAGACGCCTTCAGGTCTTCGACCCGCTTGGCAGCTGCGGCGCGGCCCGCTTCCCATGACGCCGGCAGTGCATCGACCCGCGCCTTGGCGTCAGACGCGTTCTTCTTGTAGATATCGCGCACCGCAATTTCGGCCGGCGCG
>Ga0183260_10000253_pt1 | contig 42957 bp, 36 predicted proteins | sample AntDrymUQ4972206_2_FD_129768 | JGI IMG/M metagenome (GOLD analysis project Ga0183260, IMG submission 129768) | Polar desert sand microbial communities from Dry Valleys, Antarctica - metaG UQ497 (22.06) (version 2) (version 2) | ecosystem: Environmental > Terrestrial > Soil > Desert | place... | reverse complement strand
TTAATGAATACGCATACTCAAAAAAAAATGATTACAAGAACCTAAAGGTCTACTCTATGCTCAGATGCTAAAATATTTAACCATCAAAAAGCGCTAGCATAAAAGTATCCTCTTGTGAATTATAAAAACAGTTAACCTTATTATTGTAAATTTAGAATTATTCACAGATGCGATGCGATTTTTAATCAATTTTCATACTACTATATGAGTAAATGGTTAACATATTCACTTGAAAGGTGAACATAAGATAAAAATTGTATATATCACTTAACATTCTACGAAAGTTTTTTTAATTTAAAATATGTAATGTAAACTAGATCATCATAATTGGCACTAGACTATAATAAAATGATTGAAATAATATTGGAAGAAAAACAGGACCTAAATTTTGAGAAATTAAAGGAAATGATTGAAGAAAAAAAGACCAATGTGGGTGCAGGGTATTTGACTGACCAGGGAGCATTATTCCTAGTGGCCGCAGATCTCGGTATTTCTTTGGAAAAAACTCCAAAATCAGAATATAGTCTTAAAGATGTATTCGTTGGCGCCAGGGATGTGACTACTATCGGTAGAATTATGAGCATTAATCCAATCAAGATATTTTTAAAAAGGGATTCAAATCAGGAATCAAGGAATAGAATTATCAATATTTATGATAAGGATTCAAATGTCAAAGTAAAACTCTGGGATGATTTTGTAGATCTACCTGAACATCTTGATCTAAAACTTGGAGATTTGATTAAAGTTTCAAAGGGGCAGGTCAAAGCTGGGATGGATAATAAACCCATTATCAACTTGAGCAGTAACGGGTCAATTGAAATTGTTTTAGAAGGTGGAAAATATCAAATTCCTTTACTCTCTGAGATTACACAAACGATTGATGATCTTGATGTCCCAAAGGAAAATATGGTTATTTCTGGAAGAATTACTTCGGATCCGAGGATATCCGCATTCACCAATAGTAGAGGAGAACGTGCAAAATCCCTCCACATTGAGTTATCAAATGATAACGACACGAGGAAAATTCGATCGATCATTTGGAATATTAATGAAGAAAAGGTACCAAAGTCTTTGACGATAGGTTCAAAAATCAAATTGATCAGCGTGAAGACCAAAATAGGCAACCCTAATTTTAGTAACGGTGATTTAGAAATACACGGTGATGAGGGTACGGGATTTGAATTTATAGACCAAATAGAACCTTTGGAGAACTACACATTGAGGATTATCTCTGCAAGGATCGATCCATCAGAGAAGAAAATGCATTGTATGGCAATAGACAAAGATAGAAAGTCATATTTATTATTAATAGATATTAAACTATTTGATATTCAAATTGAAACGGATGACGTAATTGAATGTTATCCTAATAGAGTTCTTGGAAATACAATTGAAATAACGGATCAAGATTCTTATGTCCAGATTTTGAAGGAGGACAAAGATATACCAGGGACTGGACAGTTTGAAAGCAAAATAATGGATATAGATAGCATGAACACGCCATATGTAGTCGAGGTTATTGTTCTTCAGAATCCAAATAAGATGGATGTTAACACTAAGAGTGGCGAAATAGTGTCAGTTGCAGACACGATAGTGGGCGACGACACAGGAGAAATCAGGTTGGTTGGTTGGAGAGAGAGTAGTAGTTTAGTAAGTGAACTCAAGATAGGTGAAAGGGTAAGAATTTTAGCAGTAAACGCAGCAAGTGGCAAAGAAGGAAATATGGAGTTATCCCTTAAACCTTATTCAAATATTATGAAAATAAGTTAAGATAGGCAAGAGGGATCATAATTACATAATGATTATAAAAAAAAGACAAATTTCATCAATTATCCCAAAATCCTCTAGTCATTACATATTGTTTTTCAGCTTCATAGATTGTTTTCAACAAGTTCTCATCATCAGTATAGTTACGCAAGATCCTAGCACAAGTATCAGCTCCAATTCCATGACCCGATAACACAAAAACGGCCATTTTCCCAAAATTATTTATTAAAGAAGCTATTTTCCAGGCCCTATCAAATTTATGTTCTTCATCTTTTGAGAGCAAAGCTCCAGTAATTTTCCGACCAATAATATTACCCAGATCGCCATCCTTCCAAAAAGTAGCCGCGACTAATTTGGATTTACAGAATGGACAACCCAATTTGCTAGGTATATCCTTAGTTTCAAATATCCTTTCCCATTTGCCACATCGCATGCAAATTAACTTATGCTTTGTTTTGGTCAAGCGTTCCTTTACCAATTCTAATATCCCATTTTCTATGCCAAGTGGGGCCGAAATTGATTTCTTAGAGCGTGATAAGATAGGTTGAGCCAGTCCGGAAAATTCACGAGTGTCTACCCAGTGTAAATTGATGGCTCCAGATTTTATATCCTTAATTATTTGGGATGTCTTTTTTACATCATACTTATCGTGGATTAATTCCCTAATGGATTCCTTACTAAGAGAGGTCTTATAATATCTATCGTAAAGCATGCGAGCCACCCTTTTATCGTAAATAGACTCTTTTTTTATAATTCCAAATCGCTTTGCTACACCCCACACTTTCCAATTGATATTATACGTTCCACTAAAAGAGGCTATTAGTACTGATTCCACATCAAATTCATCATCAAACAATGAAAAAATATGATTCTGTCTTAATCTGATATTCACAGAACTTAATAATATCCTATATGGATCTGATCTAGTTTCAATTATATAACCAGTCTTTGATGAAAGGAATGTAGACAGTAATGAACCTAAGGTGTTATTGATTTTTGAACCAAGGGTACTGTGGATTACTATAATACTTTCGGTAGGTATAGTCTCAAAGACCAGATTCGAGGAATCTGGAATGATATCCAGCGATTTCATATTCTTTGACATATTATCTATTATCTTCGGATCTGTATCAGAGAAACTAACATCAATTTTTTTGGAATTCTCTGACCTAATTTTTTTTCTTAATTTGCCTACCATCATCGCAGTTTCATAATCGACTGGTATCATCTCCCCTACCCAATATGGAACATTAATTGGAGCACCGCTTAGAGGTTCAACGTGAACTTGAAATTTCCCCTCATCTATTACTAATATTCTCCATTGTGAGCCTTTTAAGACAAAGACATTCCCTTTTTCTCCGTAATCTCCCACAAATTGTTGATCCAAAGTACCTATTCTCTTTTTTGATATCGAATCAATTACTTCGAACTTTACAATGTGTGGTATAGTTGAAACATTTTCATAATAGTATCTATAAGACTTTCCAGTCCTTGTAATATGTTTTTTTTCCACGTCTAATCGGATTAGAAAACTATTTACGAGTATATTTATACAATCGATGAAATCAAAATATGATAGCGATCTGAATAAGTGAGCAGAAGAAAAGGCATCATATAATTTTTCTAAATTCAACTTTTCTCTAGTTTGCAACGTCATTCCGACTATATTATGTGCCAACACGTCGAGTGGACATTCATGTGGAATTTGATCTTCAATGGATCCTCTTCTAACTCTTTGGATTATACTCAGTGACTCTAAAAAATCATCATAGTTATTTGTAATTATCAACCCCTTAGCTGATGATCTCCGAGTATGCCTACTACGGCCAATCCTTTGTATCAATTTTGATACCTGTCTTGGGGATCCATAATGTATTACAAGATCAATTGATCCGATATCTAATCCCAATTCAAGGGAAGAGGTACATACCACAATTCCAACGAAACCACTCCTCAAAAAATTTTCAGTTTCTTCTCGAGCATCTCTGGATAGAGAACCATGATGGACCTGAACTTGTAAATTACTCTGATTTTTCAACACGGTACTCATAAATTCAGATTCATCCCTGGTATTGGTAAATAACAAAACAGAAGAGTCTGAATGAGTTTTAGATACATAGTCTAAAATATAGGTAGAAACTTCTTTAATTGATCCATCTACATGTTTAAGATCAAGATCGTATTTCCTAAGTGTTTTATCTACCAAGATTGCACATTTTCTTTTTTTTCCTACCAAAAAACGAGCTGTTTCAGCAAGATTTCCAACAGTAGCTGAAATACCTATTCTACAAAAGCCAGTAGAAAAAAAAGTCAGACGTTCGAGGCACAATGACAGATAAGATCCTCGTTTGGACGATATGATCTCGTGGATTTCATCAATGATAACCCATCTTACCGTTTTCAGTAAATGACCCATCTTTTCATTAACTAGCATAATTGCCAAGGATTCCGGAGTTGTTATCAGTATGTCCGGTGGATTTTGATAAATTTTTTTACGCTTGGTGTATGAAGTGTCGCCATGTCTTATTTCGACTTTTAGATTTTCGGAAGTTGCATACTTTATGATTCTTCTAAAAACGTCGTTGTTGAGTGAGCGTTGTGGAGTAACATACAGACATCTTATACCTTCGCCACCCGCTGATTCCCCACCTTCAGCATCAGCCAACATAGTAATTACAGGAATTATAGCAGATTCAGTTTTTCCCGAACCTGTAGGAGCTACCAATAAAGAATCCCGCCTTCGTACCAAGACCTTATATGACTGGTTCTGGATGGAAGTTAATTTTGCAAAAGATTCTTTTGAAAATTTATTTAATATATGTTGTTCTAACTGAGCGTAACTACTTTTCAACTCTATCAGGCTGTTGATTTTGCTTAAATTTAGAACCCTTTTTATTAATTTTTTCTATTACTCTAGATTTTTCAACAATATTGCCTTGACCCCTAAAGAAAAACTCATAAGCAAATATACAAATCAAAGCGGCAACAAATATTATGATTGATGACGAAAAAACCACATTGTCAAAATAATCTGCCATAGTTTGGACTAATAGATATTGGTAATCATCTTATAAATATGTTAAACATCAATAGAAAAATAAAGAAATAGGTTTTTATATTCAAAAGTTCCTTGTTAATTGTTTTACTATTTGATTTTAATCAAAAACTGTGATTCAATTGTACTCGAGGTCCTTTGAATCGAGCCAGAACTTGCAAGAAAGTCAATCTGTAATGGCAACAATTTTACAGAATCTTCCTAAAGAATGTTCTCTGACCAAAATTGAATATGAGGGTCCTAGAATCGCCCTCCACACAAACAAACCTCAATTTTTACTCGAGAATAACAAAATACTGTCTAATATAGTAGGCCAAATAAAAAAACGAATAGTATTAAGGATCGATGAAACCATCAGAATTGACGAGAGCGAAGTTCAAAAAGTAGCTGAAAAGCATGTTCCTCAGGAATCAGGCATAACTGAAATATTGTTTGATCCTGCGTTGGGAGAAGCCACTATATTTGTAAAAAAAATATCTGAAATAATAAAAGATGAAAAGATCATAAATAATATCATCTTAGAATCAGGTTGGAAAATATCATTTAAAAAGACCCCAAAAAACATGGTCACAATCAAGAATATTAACAAGATTATTAGAAATGCTTCAGACTATCGCATTCAGTTTTATAAGAGAATAGGTGAGAAAATATTTCGTGAAAAATTAGATCCAAATATTGAGGCCAATTTGAACTCATTGGGAGGATTTGCAGAAATAGGTAGATCGTCAATGATATTGAGCACCAATGAAAGTAACGTTTTACTGGATTGTGGTATGAACATATATACCAAAGATCCTCTGTCTAGGTTTCCACGATTTGATTCAACTGGAATCAAGCTTTCTGAAATCGATGCTGTTTTGTTAACACATGCGCATTTTGACCATATAGGATTTTTGCCTATGTTATTCAAGTACGGTTACGATGGTCCTGTATATTGTACAGAGCCCACTTCGTACCTAATGTATATTCTTTATAGGGAATACATCAAACATTCCGGATCTGAAGCACATTATACGGACAAGGAATTCGAAAAGATTTTTTCGCATCTAATTCATCTAAATTATAATATCGTTACGGATGTTTCTCCTGATATTAAAGTTACATTTTACAATGCGGGACATGTTATTGGTTCTTCGTCATTTCATCTCCATATAGGAAATGGAGATCATAATTTTGTTTATACTGGGGATATAAAATTTGGAAAAAGTTCATATTTGGAAAATGCAGTATGGAACTTCCCCAGAGTAGAGACACTACTAATTGAAGGAACAAATGGTGGGAGAGAAGACTCATATTTGTCTCGAGAAGATGCACAAGAAAGATTAATAGAAGTTATCAATAAGGTGATCAGGAATCAAAAATTAGTTTTGATGCCCGCTCAGTTAATTGGAACCTCTCAAGAATTACTCATTACACTGGATATGCTTATTAAACAAAAAAAAATAATGAAATGCAAATTATATATTGAAAAGTTGATAACCGAAATCAATTCCACACACGAATTCAACTTGGAATTCTTAAATCGAGAGTTACAACAATCCATCATTTCGAATGATTATAATCCCTTCCGCTCTAAAAATATAGCATCAATTTTAGACATAACTACACAAAAGTTGGACCCGGGCATCATCATTTATCCTTCTTCAATGTTAAATTGCAGCTACTCCAAGGATTACTTAAAAAGGATATCAGGTGATCCTGGAAATTTGATAATTTTCACGTCGAAACCAACGGGTATGACATTAGGGAAAGAAATTATGGATGGGCAAAGAAAGTTATCTTTAAACGACGAAGACTTTGAGATAAGGTGCGCTATTGAAACAATGTATTCATTTAATTCGCATTCTGATTTTAATCAACTAAATGCATACATTTCTAGACTTAGACCGAAGCTTAGAAAAATATTGGTAAATCACGGCGAGAGATCCAAAGTGCAAAACTTTTCTGGTTATTCTAGCAAGGTTCATAACATTTCAACACAGTACTTGCAAAATCAAGAATCCATAAAATTATTGTAATGTAGCAAACTGTTAAAGATGGTCATCAAGGTGTATCTTGATTGCTTTGCCATATTTTTACTTCAGGAGGTGTAATTATAATACGTTCTTCACCCAATCTTGCAATATCGCCCCCTAATATGGTAACGGATTTATAAAGATCTTCCACGACTAATTTAAGCTCTCCAACGTCTCTCTGTGCCAATGGTGTTATTCTGATAATAATTATCATATTTTTTTCGATATCTCTTTTAATTTCAACAATATCTTTTGAATTACGAAGTGTAAATGTCTTTAAATAAATAGGCCTTTCCCCAATTTTCTTTGCTTGCATTTTATCAGATATATAATTAGTGTGTAAACTACTTGATTAATATGAAGATTGAAAGATATTAGCCGCAATATATAGTAGTATATTCAAATTCTGTAATCTTCTACTTCATTTTTTGTGCATGGTTGAGATGATATTGTCCTAAGTAATTTTTGTCTTCTATTAACCACTGAAACTTCGTACTTATCTTCCGCTTCCGTATCAGAGTAACGCAAGGTAATCCTTATGGATAATTCCAATAGGTTCTTATGTTTTCGTAAATCTGGATGGACATTTAGTCTCAATATAGATGTTGGACCTGGAACTGTCACCGGCTGTACTAAATAATCAGTATCATTGCACAAGGATTTTATCATTTCATTCTCAGCATGATTCCGCCCTACAATTAGTTTTGACAAGGAGTTTAGTCTAAAGTGCCTACCTATTTTCAAGAGTTCTACATCATTGATACTTGGCTCCGGAACAGAAAATTTGAATAGATCCCTAACTCTTTTTGAAAATTGAGGATCTGTTAAAAGACATCCACCAGCAGAATTAGGCGGGTCTGCGATTCCATATTTATCGGCTAAATCTAGTTGGCCTTTCCTAGAACGTCCTCGTATGGATCCAAGCATTGAACGATTTATTAATCCATTGTTTTCCGGATTTGTTAAGGGCAACAACCGTGCCGATAATGGTCTAAGCACCTTCCCTTCCATTTGAGTGCCTTTTTCAATGATAGATAGAGCGTTTGAATTTTGACTCATCGGTCTCTGATGTAGGACTTCACCGGTAATGATAAAATCGGCTCCAATTTCTTCCATGTGTTTCTTAGCTTCATCGTACATCATCATTCTACAGTCAATACAAGGATTCATCCCAGAACCATATCCATGTTTAGGATTCTTTAACATGGTGAGGTATTCCTTTCCTAAGTAAACGGTTTTCAACTTGATGTCAAGTTCAGAGGCAACTTCTAGAACCTTATGTCCACACCCCTTCCCACAATCAAAATCGCAGAAAGGCGTCTTAATCGCAACTGCCTCCACCTCAATACCTTGTTCCTTCATCATCCTAACTGCCAAGTGGCTGTCTAGACCTCCCGATAATAATGCTACTGCCTTAGTTTTTTCCTTATCAGTTGTATCTTTGGTACAATGGTTAAGCAGTTCTTTTTTTTCTTCCGATATGGATTTCGTTGAAGTTGATTTGAACATTATATCTCGAATTGAATATATTTGCTTAATGTCATCTTTATACTTAGCTATCTTTGAAGCTAAACGTGAGGTCTTTTTGATTTTCAGAAACGTAGTTCAAGAACACTAGGATTTTTTTTTTGAGTTGCTTTAGTGTACCTGATATAGAGATAATCATCAATTCCAATTCAATAAGGCTCAGAGATATCAATATATTAGTCAAAGATTCCAATCGGCATTTTAATATGACAATATCATTTGGATTATTGTTAATCTTGATAATTCGGATGTTGGCATTACTATAATCAATTGATCCAAATAATCCCAAATATCTATTAGAAAGTTCTTCTAGAATACCAGGTTTATTTGAAGATAGGCGATCGGATAAATAAATTCCAATATAACGATATTTTTTTTTAGAGAGGGTCATAAATCATACCTCTTTTTTTACGAGACAACCACTGGTTTAAGTCAGACCAATATTCGGTAGAAGAAACTTCCAATTTATCAAGGATAGAATTGATTATTCGCAAAGAAATTAGCTCATAGATATTTTTTGCACCACTGGATAGTATTAATTGATGCCTATATCTTTTACAGAGACCATAAAAATATTTCATATATGAAAACCATCTACCTATCTGTGAGATATCTAAGTATCTTAATTTTGAGACCAAAAATTCAAATCCAATATTCTTGCCTGATAATTTCTTCAAAAGATTCTTAGAATTAAAAAAATCATTTATTGTCAAGATATCTGTATTGCCATACGTATTATCAAGATTTCCAAGAAAATCTTGGTAGTACAGAAAAAATAAATCATTTTGCGTAGTAATGATACCTTGTTTAGTATTTTGTATCCTCAACACTAGGGTGTCCTTTTCTTTAGCTAACAATCTATTGTCATAAATTCCCATTACATCTATGGAAAAGAATTTTTTTATGAACGATATAGTCTCGTGCGGAAAAGAAAAACCAACTGAGAGATCTATAATGTTTCTATTTTGGGTCAACAGAAATCAGTTTATTTTTCAAATTTTCCTTTCTTTTTGAATATCATTCTAACGGCATCTGTATCAGAAAGGAGAAGAGTTCTTAAACAAAGTTTTTGTTTATCTAGACGAATATATACCGAGCCTTTTTCATCAAGGTTGTTTTTCAAATATTTATCAAAGTCCTCAGATCCATAGTTAATTTTTAACTGGTTGCAAAGATCTACATATATGCGATCTATATCGGATGACGTTGTTATGTTTAGTCGTATTATTGGATTCTTCCAATGCCCCTCAGTTTTCACACACTCAATTGTCACTACATTGGCCGAGAGTTTAAAACATTCCAAAATGTGATTCAATATTTTGTTTTCATCCTCCGTTGCATGAACTAATATTGAGATATCCACGGATGAAAACAATTCAAAAATGAAGATATACTAAGTATCTTCTTCTTTTTCTAATTCTTCTTTGGGTACGGTTACAACATCCTCCTCTGTAGAAACTTCAGAGTTAGCTTCTGTAACAGGAACTTCAGAGTTAGCTTCTGTAACAGGAACTTCAGAGTTAGCTTCTGTAACAGGAACTTCAGAGTTAGCTTCTGTAACAGGAACTTCTGAATCTATTTTTTCCTCATTGACATGGAGAGGAGATGAAATAAGCTTAGTTTTTCTTACACCCACATGACGGATACTGGCTACCTTCTTTGCAACATCCAGCATATCAGAACTCATTTTTCCCATAGTCACCTCTTTCACAAACTCATCAAGAGACAGTACAGGAATTTTTTCAGTCAATAATTTGGCCATAGATAGTCTGATTTCATGTTTTTTTGATGAATTTATTTTCCTCTGACTAAAAGCTGTGGCAGACACCCTAAAAACATAACCATCCGATGTTGTGAATTCGTCAACAAAATTTATCATAGAGCTGCCTCGTCGGATGAGACTCCGCAGAAACTCTTTTGCATATTCATGTCCCTTAAATATTGTAGAAGCCATTCCAGAATTAATCCTATCAATCTGAACAAAAATCTTAGTTTGATGTTGGGTTGGATCTTGCTTGAGCACATCATATAATGTATTTTCAATTACCCTTCCTTTTGCCTTATTAACATCGGAAATTGGGATATAATTTAGAGGGACTTTGTCAAATGCGGGCGGAGCATTTACTATAATCCATTGTTTATCTCTCCATTTATCACGAACCCTGCCCCCTCGTCTGGAACCTTTTACCATATGCAGGCAATCCTTGAATCCAAAATATAAGTTATACTAACTCTAAATAGTTGGACAGTCATCTAATTCAGTTTAAGGCATATTTCAAATTAGTAGAAAAACGTATTTCAAAACTCAAAAATTGTATTCCGGATTCCGATTATCTGGTTGAAATGATCCCTTCGGGTACCTAAATGGCTCAGCAACTACAGCTGATTTTGTACTGCGAAATTACCCATGCGTTCACAAACAAATTAATAAACATGATAGAAAATATATATGACGAATTTCCATGTCTCAAATCCCAAGTATAGGGTACGAAATTATGCATAAAACAATAGTTATTGCAATCCTTTCAATTACTATAATGTCGATTTTTGGTATTTCAATGATTTACACATATGCGTACGAAACGGAGTCTACAAAGGAACACGAAATGACCAATCAAATTTTGGAATTTGAAAAGTGGAATTGCGGCATTGAGAGTCCACCAAACTCCAATTATTTCGTAACAGAATTTAAGGTACCAGAAGGATGTAGTATTCCCATAGCTATTACATATGATAAAACAGACAACAAAGTATGGTTTATTTCCACCCGGAATGGGACTTTATTTGGATTTGATCCGTCTAAGCAGGTATTTGAATCATACAAAATACCTTTCTGGTATTCAAGAGATCTTCCTGCGGGCAACTCTTGGAGCTGGGACATAAAACTAGATAATACAAATAGTAGCCTCTGGTTCACGGATGAAAAATTAAATTCATTGTGGAAGTTTGATAAAATAGAAAAAAAATTCTATAATTACCCCATTCCTTTTCATTCAGAGTTTTTTTCTACTTCTTATCCAATATCAATGGGATTTGAAAATAACAATAGCATGTATTTTGTCGGAATAAGGTCCCTCTCATTGTGGCATGGTCAAATAGACAAAATGATAAATGGAACCTCGGAAGGACTGAGAGAAATACCAATTCCGCTAAAGGATGTATTTCAAACTATTCCAACCTATGAAGTAGGTTTGGGGTCGTTGGCAGTCGATAATGAAAACAAAAGCATTTGGATTACAGCTCTAGCGTTTGGAAAAAAAGGTGTCCTAATCAAGTATAGTATAACAGATAATAAATTTGATATCTTTGAATTACCTAAAAACATAAAATCTCCAACTGGTATAGCAGTGGATCCCCAGGGTAACGTCTGGATAACAGACCATGCCACTAGCTCTTTTTACAAAATCTCTCCACCAGAGAACTCCAATAACATAACTAGTCTAAACATAGAACAGGTTGTAACATCACCGCTTTCATCAAGAATCATAGGAATTGATTATGACGATATTTCAAACAAATCGGTAAATCTACATAATAATACCTTACCCTATTGGATCAAGACCACCAAAGATAATTCGATTTGGACTAATGAACACGTTGGAAACAAAATTGCCAGATTTGTCCCAGACAATGATACCTTAATTGAATATTGGATACCAACTCAAAATATACATTATTCTGCATGCAATCCAATCAATAATAGCAATCAATGCGGTTATTCTAACATATTGCAGTTTGATGTATCAACAGAGTCCTCCAATGACTCGGCGGACATTGGATCGAAGGTTTGGTTTACAGAACAATCAGAAAATAAGATAGGTTTTATTGATTTAGATAAAATTATCCCTATATCTCTGTCCGTTAATCCCAAAGTAATCAGCCTACGTAACGGTAATTACAGTACTGAAAGGATAGAACTGTCTGTTAGTAATATTGATCCAAGTTTAGACCTCCAAAAACAGATCCAAGGTTTCACCGATAATAGCACTATATCCTTCAAGCCAATAATATCAGGGACATTTGCACCAAATGGAGAATTACGGGGTCTACAGGTAACTTTTGATCCTGAAATTTTTGAAATTAAATCTCACCACATAATAGAAAATAAAACAACCAACTTAGGGAGAATAGGTGTCACTCTAGTTGAAACCCAATACATACCCCCAGGAAACTACTCCTTGATGATAGGACTTGAAGGCCAGGATTTTTCGATCTTAAAGAAAGTAAAACTAATTATATCAGATTGACAACCTTACCCCCATTTCCCTATGGAAAATTTAAGTGTCAGCTGCACATCTAAAACCTGAAAAAAGTATCCTTTCATGAGGCTTGAAGTAGTTTCTGTAGCTATTACGTATTTGTTCGTTTGGAGTGGCAAAGCTTCCGCCACGAAGTACCTTTTGATTAACCGCCCATTTATCGGTATACTCCTCAAACCTGGATTGAAAACCAGGATACAACACGTATTCAGAAGAAGTCCATTCCCACACATCACCCATCATTTGATAGCACCCATAGTGACTCTTGCCCTTTGGGTAGCAACCTGCTTCAGTAGGATGCCATATATAAGAATCAAGAAGATTGGCGTGTTCATTTGTCATGGGAGTATTACCCCAAGGATAAATTGTTTTAGAATTAGAATTGCTATCCCACGAAGCAGCTTTTTCCCATTCGGCCTCAGTAGGCAACCTCTTTTTGGCCCATTTACAAAAAGCATCTGCCTCATAATAACTCAAATTCACGACTGGTTCATCCATTCTAATTTCCCGAGTACCTCGAAAATCCTTTTTGTTCCATTTATTATTGTCTTTGTCCAATACCCAGTAAAGCGGTGAATTCCAATTTTCAGACAATACCATTTCCCAACCATCCGCCAACCAATATCGGTAATTTTGATATCCACCTGCTTCAATAAACTCAATAAATTCCCGGTTTGTAACTAATCTATTATCAATCTTGTAATTATTCAAATATACCTTGTTTTCTGGTAACTCATTATCGTAACAAAATTCTTCACCATTATAGCCTAGCAAGAATAAACCCCCATCAATACGTATCATTTCTTTTGGAACGTGTTCCATGACAAAAGGGCTAATAGATTTCCTTGGAACATAGTTATCTGAGTCGTCAAGAAATCGATTATAATAGTACTGAAAATCATAAATCATCAGCTCCTGATGTTGTCTTTCATGATTAAATGCGGTATAAATGTCTAAAGTCAATTCATCTGAATAGTCTTTTGTGTCATTAGTCGTCAATTTTATAAAGTCTACAAATAGTTTCTCTATTTCCTTCCTATACTTGATGGTTTGCATAACGGTAGGTCGAGGATACCTCCCTCTATCACTTTTCTTGAGAATAGAACCATATTTTTGATAATAAGAATTCAAATAAGAGAGGTTATAATCGTCATCATAGCTGTTATAGCTTTTAGAATATTTCTCTAATATTTTATGAAAAAACCAGGTCACGTGTGCTATGTGCCAATTAGGCGGGCTTCCAAAATCGCTCGACTGCATCACTGCATCCTCAATATCCAAAGGAGAAAATAATTCCAATGTCTTATTTCTCACATCCATGAACTCCTTGATCAACCCTTCAATTTGCAATGAGGTTTGCATACAGTATTTTATTAAATAAAAAAGTATTTTAACATAATTTATCTATTTCTGCGATTTCAGAATATCAAAGTTGAAATATGCAATAATATTATAGTAGTGTACTGATATAGATTGGAAAACAGTGAATCACAACCATCAGGAATAGAACAAATTTCACAAGGTGACAACGGTCAAAGAAGATTTCCCAATAGGAGAAATGAAAATGGAGGCGGTAATGACAGTGGAGGCGGTAGCTACAACAGATTTTTTAAGCCATCCCCAGTAAATGCAGGAGAAGAACATGAAGTAGATATAGAATCCATGAGTAAAAGAGGAGATGCAGGTGTAGGAAGGATTCAAGGATTAGTTATTTTCGTTCCGAATACGAAAGTAGGAGACAAAGTTAAAGTTAAGATTACTCGAGTAGGAAGAGGTTATGCTACAGCAGATTTGGTAGAAGCTAAACCTGAAGAATAACCTTAAAAAACTTTTCTAGTTTTTTTCACAATTTTCTCAATTATTTATAAATAAATGAGTTACCGTTTGACTCATGTAATGCAGTTACCTAGAAAGGTAATAATAGGAAATAATATTTTAAAGGATTCAGGAGAGTTCATCAAAGATAGTGATCAGAATGTTAATAAAATCGCAATCATAACTGGTAAAAATGTCAAAAATAAAATAGCAGGAATTATAGAAAACAGCTTAACTGAAAGCAATCTCCAATTTGAATGGATAATTGCAAAAGAAGCATCATTTCAACAAGTCGACTCGATTACAAATCTGCTAAAGGATAGGAACATTTCCATCATCATGGGTTTGGGAGGAGGTAGATGTATAGACCTAGGAAAAATGATAGCCAACAGGTTGAAAATATCGTTCGTCAGTATTCCCACATCAGCCTCACATGATGGAATCTCTAGTCCTTTTGTTTCGCTTAAAGGAAATGATAGACCTTATTCTATAAAGGCGGATACCCCTATAGAGATCATTGGAGATTTAGACATCATTTCAAATGCCCCTTATAGGCTAATTGCCAGTGGATGTGGAGATTTAATTGCAAAGACAACCGCCGTAAAAGACTGGGAGTTAGCAAGGGATTATAATAACGAGTACTATGGCGAATATGCAGCAAAGTTGGCCTACTTAGGGTCAAGAATGATTATAGATATATCAAAGAAAATTATAAAAAATCAAATTACTATTCAAGTAACAAGGACTATTGTTGAAGGATTAATAAGTTCAGGTGTAGCAGCCGGTATAGCTGGAAGTAGCAGACCGTGCTCAGGGTCAGAGCATCTCTTTAGCCATGCACTAGAATACATAACTGAAAATAAATGTGGATTACATGGTGAAAGGGTAGGGATTGGAACCATAATTATGTCTAAATTGCATAATTTAGATTGGTTGGAAATTAGAGAAGCCCTGAAAAGAATTGGTGCCCCCACAACTTCTAAGGAAATAAATGTAGATAAAGATCAACTAGTAGAAGCTTTATTGCTCGCAAAGAAAATCCGACCTGAAAGGTACACCATCTTAAATAGGCTTGATCTTAGTCCGTCAAAATATCAAGACATTCTGGATGAGTTAGGGATCCTAGATTGAAAAAACAGATCTGTATTGCGGAACAACCACAAAAATAAAGTTAGGATTTTTCCTTTTTAGATTTAGGACGGACCTCTGTTGATTTGCCCTCGATCTTTGAATCCTCTTTTTTATCCTTTTCATCCTTATCATTACTAGTATCTTTGTCTGGACCAGAATCTGTATTTTTTGCTTCTGAGGGTTTTTCAGCGTCTGAAACAGAATTGGTGTACTTCTCCAAAAACACTAGAGATTTCAAGGACGGAATAAATTTGAAAATATCTGTAGATATTCCTCTTTTGATAATTTGAATTCCCTCTATCAAGAATGTATTTTCAGGAAGAGATATTTCTAAATCAGATTCTTTAGTTTCATATTTAACTTCCGTCAAATCTATTGGCAAACGTCGACTAATCAAGTTTGAAATTTTTTCATTGTCATCATCCAGTTTTTTTACAATATTTGCAGAATAGACGAGAGTCCTTCCGGCATACTTGTGGTTAAAATCAACTTGAACTCGTCCAGATCCGATAAAACGTATAATTCCAATTCGATCATCTAATTCTATTACATCTCCGATACTTACTTCGTTTGCTTTTTCACCTAGTTTGCGTAATGGGATCATTCGGACTTTAGAAGGATCTCGTTCACCAAATGCCTTTTCAGGTGGAATTTCAATATTTAACGGTGTATCGATACTGGACTCTAGTAATGCCTCATCCAAGCCTTTTAGTACCCAGCCTTCTCCCACACCCAATAAACGCGGTTCATATTTTTTATTTGGATCATAGTCGGGGTTATTTTTAACATCATCCGCTCTAGTTGTCTCAAAAATCTCATTAGTATCTTTAATCTTAGCAGTATAATCAAGTAGAATAAGAGAACCTTTTTCCAATGTCATAAAATTCGCTATTAATTTTCCCTATATTAAGTTTGACAATAAAACAAAAAGGATAGTTTTATAATTTTGCAATAGCTTTGTTGATGGCACCTGACGGAACATCGAAGTCCATCATTCTCAATGCAGACTCTATGGCAGATAATGTCCTGACTACATGATATTTATTAACTTCCCCCATTGATCCGATTCTAAAAACTTTTCCTTTGAGATTTCCAAACCCACCTGCGATTAGAATCTTAAACTCATTAGACAATAGATCTCTGAATTTCTTGTCGTCTATCCCAGGTAGATAGTTAACAGCGAGAACGACGTTACTGCGTGCATCAAGTTTTGCGTAGGGAGTCAATCCCATCGCTCCCAAACCTTCATAGAAGGCATCTGCACACCTTTTATGTCGCTCAATCCTATTTGCTAACCCCTCCTCAAAGATCAGATTAAGGGCTTCGTCATAAGCATAACACAACGGTAATGCAGGAGTAAAAGGTGTTTCATAATGTTCCTGATAATATTTGAAATATCTTTTGAGGTTAAAATAGAGAATCGGTGCAGAATTCTCCTGTATGTACTTCTTAGCCTTTGAACTTACTGAAATCGGCGAAACTCCAGGAGGTGCAGCTATAGCCTTTTGAGACGCTGTAACGCATAAATCGATATTCCACTTATCCACTGGCAATTCATCCCCACCTAATATAGATACCGAATCTGCAATGAAGAAACAATCTTTTCTGGAGCACAAGTCACCTAACTTGTCCATATACCTAATTGTCGTTCCTGTCGAAGTTTCATTGTAAACTGCATATAATGCTTTGATATCCTTATGTTCGTCAAAAACTTGTTCGAATTTTTCGAATGGAGGGTTCTCACCAAATGGCGATTCAATTCTTATAGATTTCCCTCCCCAACTATCAATTAAATCTGCTAATCTTGTACTAAATTCACCGTTTACAGGAATCACCACCTTGTCATCTTTTTTTATAAGGTTTACTACTGATGCCTCTACTGCACCAGTACCAGATGAAGATAATAAAACTATATCACTTTGTGTCTGAAATAGCTTTTGAGTTTTTTCTATTATTGATCTATACAATATTCTAAAATCTTCACTTCTATGATTAATTATAGGAGCTAACATAGCATTCATGACTCTGTTGGGAACATTGGTCGGTCCTGGCAACATTACTAGATATTCCATGGCAACTTTCAAAATTACAGGAAGCCTACCCGTTATTTATAAGTAATTCATTTGCTCTGGTCTTACATGAGGAGAGGTATTTGAATAATCACACTACTAGGCGACAAAAATTAATCAAACTCATAAATACTCAAAAAGAAAAACAAGAGAATACCAATAATACGGCCATGATTCTAGACAAGCCCGAAGACATCTTCTATTTCACGGGTTTCTGGGGCGAAGGTATTTTGGTTATATTAGAAACTTTAAGTTCAAAATTAATAGTACCAAAACTAGAGTACACGAGAGCTTTAAGAAGGTCCAAGGATTGCGATGTGATTTCATCAGACAGAGGCAAGACCTTAACTGATTCCTTGTCGAATCATTTAAATGAAAATAATGTTGTCTTCTATAACAATAACAATTACCATATCATCAAAGAACTTGGTAAAAAAATAAGCAAAAGGAACCTTGTAGTTGACTATAACCCAGTAGAAAAACTTAGGGTAATAAAAGACGCTCAAGAAATTGACAAGATAAATAAAGCTTCTAAAATAATTGATAAACTTTTTGAAGTTGCTATCAATGAAATTAAAGTAAATAGATCCGAGGAAGAAATTCAAGCTGTTCTTGTATATGAAGCCATGAAAATGGGTGCCAAATTTCCTTTTTATCAATTTACCTCTAACCCACTAATAATTGCAAGTGGATCGCAAGCTTCGTTTCCACATGCAGAGACATCCAAAAGAACGATTAAAAACGATGAATTCATAGTGTTAGACATTACTTTAAGTTATGACTATTACGTTTCTGATGCGACTAGAACGTTTGGAATAGGAAGAATATCCAATAAGATGAAGAGCGTTTATGATATTGTTAAAGCTGCGCAGGAAAATGGAATTAGACGATTATCAGAAACGGATAATTTCGCAGTGGTTGATGCGGCCTGCAGAGATACAATTCAAAAGGAAGGATTTGGAGAATATTTCATTCACTCTACTGGTCACGGCATTGGCTTAGAGGTCCACGAATTGCCTTGGATAAGACCCAAAATAATAAGTCGTATCCAAGAAAATATGACGATAACCATAGAACCTGGCATATACTTAGAAAATAAATTCGGTGTAAGAATAGAGGATAGTTTATGCATAGTTAAAAGGAAGAATGCAAAAATTGGGCAATATTTTGATGCGCTTAATTTTCATTCTTTTGACAAAGAGTTGATCATCCTATGACTTGCTTTGAGGAGATTAATAAAAACAAATAAAGAAGTCTAAATACCATCAGAAAAAAGATGTAATTGGGGATGAAGTAATTAGCTGCTCCAGTCTGAGTATTACAATGATGACCCTGCGACGAACTGACCCAATCAATCGAAATGAAACTAGATGCAAAAGTTCATTCCCGAGACGTTTTGCAATAAAAATGATCCGAAGTTGGGAAAAACTATCTTAATATAATTTGTAAACATTTCTTAACCAGCAAATGAAAGCAGTCCCTTAGATATAGACATCGAGATTTGCCCTTCCTTTTTCGTCATGGATGAGAATATATCGTTGAAATGGCTCACCAGATCGTTAAGGAGTAGTATTTGTAGTATAGGTTTAACTCAGTATTTTGTAATTCAATGTTGTTGACTGGTAAATTGCTTAGGCTCACAGGACTTCAAATAATGGATTTCGATTTTGGATCCAATCTCTTCTGAGGATAATTTATTTCATGAGTGACTCGGAGTCACTCTTTTATTTAAAATCTTCTCAACAGCTTAGGTTTCAGTAATTCTGGGTGCTCTCTTAAGTATCCAATTTTCTGTAAGATGGTTTGCTTGTCTTCGGGGAGAGTACCACCAATTGAGTATACATTAGAAGCATGATTGGCCCTAAAAATCACGTTATCGCTTATGCTTATACCATTAATTAAACTGTTTAATTCATCCAATACATCTAGATCGTCAAGTGGGATAAATGGTTCTTTGAACTTGGTATAAAACTCCTTTTCGATGTCAGGTTCCATATAAAGGGTTAATGCGCCTATATAATTCGGCTCTATCTCGTTTAGTATTTTGGATGTATCTTCTGCATGCACCTTGGAATAATTCTTTCCTCCCAGCCCTAGTATTATCATGCAGGATAAAATGAATCCAGTGTCCTTTGCTTTTTTACAACTATCTACTATCATCTTAGACGTAGCACCTTTTGTCACTTTTTTAAGGACCGTATTATTCCCACTCTCTATGCCTAGATAAACCATATCTAAACCTGCTTTTTTTAAAGATTCCAATTCATCATGTGATTTTTCCAATAAATTCTTAGGCATTGAGTAGCTTGAGATCCTTTCTAAGTTATTGAATTTTTTTCGTATCATCGAGAGAACATGAATCAATTTGGTTGTTTCCAAGTTTAGAGCATCACCATCCGCCAAGAAAATCCGCTTAGTCTCTGGATAATAATTAGCCATCATATCTATTTCTCTACTAATTTCGTCAATAGATCGTTCGGAATACTCCTTTGTTCTGTACATATTACAAAATGAGCATTTGTTGAATGAGCATCCTAATGTAACTTGAAAAATTAAAGACTGTGATTCAGACGGTGGACGATATAAAGGATAATCATAAACTAATTCCATTAGGTAAGATGCGATGAACCACAATAAATAACTTAAGTTCGATCAAGATATTAAGACCAATTTCTCTTATTTTTTATATTTTAGAAAGTTGATATCACGGATTCTCATTATCGAAAACAAATTCTAATTCAATATCTAAAGAATTTATCTGAAAAAGGCCTATTAATAATAGAATATAGCCTTGATGTGTATCATAGATAAATTGGTCATTTTGGTTGTTATCACAAAGCATCCTCACTTTCAGCTTGAAATAATACTAACTACAATGTTATGAATATTTTACAAATCAAAAAAGAAAGTACAAAAAAAGTTAAGGATAGATTGCTAATTTCCCTTGAACAAATTCATTAGCATATCCAATGGATTCTTGGATTCTGTGGCATTTGTGCTATTTCCGCTAGTAGTAGCATTGTCTACATCTTGTCCAACTTCACTTGCTGTATCATTTGCTGCTTGGCTTGCACCTTCTGTTGCATTACCAGCTGCTTCACCAGTTTCATTTGCTGCTTGGCTTGCACCTTCTGTTGCATTACCAGCTGCTTCACCAGTTTCATTTGCTGCTTGGCTTGCACCTTCTGTTGCATTACCAGATGCTTCACCAGTTTCATTTGCTGCTCCGCTTAAACTTTCTGTTGCATTACCAGCTGCTTCACCAGTTTCATCTAATACTCCGCCTATACTATTACCAATTTGTTCACCTAAAGATTGAGCATTTACGGATTGTGCAAAATAATTTACACCACTTCCGGCTAATAAAGAGATAATTCCTGCAAAAACGAACATCCCTGCTGCATATTTAATAAAATTCATTAGAAAGTAATAGCTTGTGCTTGTTTTTAAGATTTACATATAATATTTTTATAGAAAAAATTACAATTCGTATATTATATCTCAATTATACCGCATTTTTTACTAGACTTTTGATATTAACTTGCAATTATTGAAAATAATATATAGATTAATTCATTTTGAAAATAATATATAGATTAATTCATTTTGAAGAAATTAATGAGATTTAATCTCTCCAGGGGCAAAGAATTGAATCGCTATGCTAAGTATATAGAGCCCAACAAGAAATATTCCCACACGAATGCCGATGTATCTTTTAAACATTGGAATCAATGCCACCACTGTGATTGAAGTAGCAAGCATCATCTGAAACCATAACATCTCGCTATTAGGAATGGTAGTAAAGAACCCACCATGATACATTGCAGCTATAATTGCCACACCCAATAAGAGAGAATTATTTAGTATTTTTGAGCCAAGGACATTGGCAATAGCGATTGCGGCACCAGCAGCCCCCTTCCTGGCTAATATCATCATAGAAATTTTTTCGGGCATTTCTCCAGCAATAGGACTAATTATAACTGCTAAAACAATAGTGGATACTCCAATATCTTCAGAAAAGGTCTGAAGAGTATGAATAAATGGACCAGCACCGATCAAAATACCAATAGTTCCTGCTGCGAAAGCCAAAATGGCTTTTGTCATATCATTCTTATTCGTTAGAACATGAATTGGAGTAGAGACTGATTTACCTGCGATGGTCTGTACAACAGCGGGTTCCTTTATCTTTTGTTCTCTCTTCATTTCTATATACGCTATTAATACATACGCTACAAACATCCCAACAAAAATGAATCCATCTACATAATTATATCCGTCAAGCAATAGCATTGCACTGATTAAAGCAGAAACCAATAGGAACACTTTATCAATCTTAAAGGTGCTGACATCGATTCTCTTTAGCGGTGCTTTTGATAACCTCGTAGTGGCAATTAGCAACATTAACGCTAGACCAAGAGTCATCATCAAAATATTACTTCCAAGACCGGCACCTATCGCCACTTCATAGAGGCCCACAGAAGCTGCATAAATGACAATTGCTATTTCTGGAAGTGTCGTTGCAACACTTAGCAAGGTCCTACCTACAAATTTGGCTCCAAGTCTCATCGACAAATGCTCTGCACCGTATGATAGCACCCAGCTTGCCAAGATAAGCTCTCCCAGCCAGGCCAACATTAGTAGAAAATTCTCAATATTCAAAAACATTAAAATTTATCTCTAACAGCATATAAATTTAATATTTTATCCAAGATTATTTGATGATTAGAAAACCAAATTAGTGCAGTAAAATCAAATTAAACAACGCATTTAAAAACGATATGGATTTTGTAAGTAGCAATATCAATAAATACATTGAAATAAACAACCTAATTTCAGCCAGAAAGAATTCAATTAAGATTGAATTTAAAAAGATGGAACTGAAAGAAATTCAATCCGATAGTTTATTGGAAGTGGCAGAAGATAAAATAATACAGGCATTCAAGATTATTCACAACGAAGTATTTGTGGAAGATGACGGCCTTTTCATAGAGACCCTAAATGGTTTTCCCGGTGTTTATTCTTCATATATAAATAAAACAATTGGAAATGCAGGTATTCTCGACCTGCTTGGGAACAAAGTAAACAGAATTGCAAGTTTCAAGTCAATAATTGCATTCTATGACGGTCATAAAATCGAATCATTTACTGGTGAAATAAAAGGTAAAATTTCTTTCGACCTTACAACCGGAGGATGGGGATTTGATCCGATCTTCGTCCCGGAAAATTCGGAATTATCATTCGGTCAAATGGATTTGAAAATGAAGAATAAGATATCACATAGAAAGGTTGCTTTAGATAAATTTCTGGAATGGTATTTAAACCCAAGACTAAAATAATCTTAAATCCTTTACTAAGGGTAAGTTTCTATCCATCTTGAAATAAATCGAGCTTTGTTCTGTAAAACAACAATTCGAGATACTACACTTTCATCCATTAGAGAGTAGTCTTCCAGATGGGTTTTCAATCCGGCGGAAAATGACCTTACTTCGTCCATCTCCAACATATTTGATTCTTCCAATCTGTTTGTAGACATTCCTATATGCATGTATGATTTCAATTCAATAAAATGTGGATTTCCTATCTCAACTAATTTAGCAAAATCTTTAAAAAATGTAGGATTATCGTTGAAATTTCGAATTAAGGTAAAGCGTAAGACTGTGCGAGTGTTAACTTGGGACATAAAATCAAGACTTTGAAGCCATCTCTCCCATGCATTTCTATGCTTTGGTCCATTTATTTTATAAAACATATTTTTGTTTGATGCGTTAGTGGACAGGTAAATTTGAGTAGGCAATGCATTTTCGCTAGATAGTCTATACAACATTTCAGGTTCTTGACCGTTAGTTACCAAAAATATTGACTTTGTGGCCTTCATCTTGGACAAGTATTTTATCAGCTCAGGTAATTTAGGATACATGGTCGGTTCCCCTGAAAGAGAAACTGCATAATGTTCTGGAAAAAGGGATTCATCCAATTTGGAGACATTAACATCCGTCTTCCCATAATATCCGACGATTAATTTTCGTCGTTCTTCTAAAAGGTTTTGGACAATTATTTCAGGATCATCAACTAAATGTGCGGGCATCTCTAATGTATCATAAAATTCGGTCGGTCTCCAACAATAAATACATCTATTCTCACAATTTAGAGCCGTAGGAGTCATTTCCATACATCTATGAGTAGATATTCCATAAAATTTGTGCTTATAACACGATCCCCCATCGGAAAAAGATTTTTTTGTCCAATGGCATAATTCTACGGCTGAATGATTAAATACCCCATATTTTGCTTTTTTTAATTTTTGCTTAGCAGCGGGTGTAATTTGAATTAAATCATTATCGGTATTGCTGTGAGAATATATTTCGCCAGAACAGCTCATGCTTATAATGGATGAATATAGAAATATAAGCTTTGTACAGTCTCAGAACTTGATAAAAAATTTTAAACAGGTATTAGGAAGTTAAAACAATTATATATAAATAATTAATATAAAATTTTGATTCAATTAGTGGCCTTCGTAGTATAGCCTGGTTAGTATAGGCGGCTGTGGACTTCACTTAGTTCCTTAAAGAATGCGGAAACCGCTTGAGGAGGGTTCAAATCCCTCCGAAGGCCCCTCAGTTTTAATTTCAATTTCTGTTAAAAAAATATCAATTTTACGATTATACCATTCCCTTTGGCAATTCACTACTAGATAATGAATCTAAATCCATCCATTATTGTCGGCCTCAAAATGGCTTGACCCATTTTCAGTCCATTGTAACAGGCCTTTATGAAAGCACCAAATTAAAGGATCTTTTTACAGCAATTTGAAAACAATATTACCTTGTAAAACAGAAATATTGTTTGTTGTCTCTACAGCATAGTATTTACTCGGTCTATTTGATTTTTAGCTGAAATAATGTCGCAAACATTCTATCGCAAGAATTGCATATGAAAATTAAAAAAAGACTATTCTTGAGTAGAGTATGTATTTCTTATTCTCCTGTAAAAATTAATATCTCAAAGTCTCTTCATATACATATGAACTCAAACAGTTCAAATACGGTTGATAATAAAAAACTTGAAGAATTTGTAATTAAAGCAATCGGCGATTTAGGTAGCAGTTTAGGGTCTATGATGGTAATACTAGGTGACAGACTTGGACTTTATAAGGCACTGAGTCAATTTGGACCCATGACATCAGAGGAGTTAGCTCATAATACGAATACAGCAGAACGCTATATCAGAGAATGGCTTGGAAGTCAGGCAGCAGCAGGATATCTAACTTACAACCCTGGAGATAAAAAATTTAATTTGTCAGCAGAGAACGCAATGGTTTTGGCAGACGAAAACAGTCCGGCATATCTTCTTGGCGGTTACCAAATTTTGAGATCCATATTTAAAGATGAAGATAAATTTGTAAAAATTTTTCAAACCGGAGAAGGATTGAGGTGGGGAGACCACCACCACGATCTTTACGAAGGGACCGCAAAATTTTTCAGGCCGAATTATACAAGTAACCTAGTTCAATCTCGGATCCCATCTCTTGAAGGAATTGAACAAATCCTAAAAAAAGGGGGGAAAGTTGCAGACATAGGTTGCGGATATGGCATTTCAACGACTATTATGGCACGAGAATATCCCAATTCTTATTTTTTTGGTTTTGACAACCGCCTACTCTCAATTAAGGCTGCAACTGCAAATGCCAAAAAAGAAAATGTAGATAAAAATGCAAAATTTTCTCAAGTTTCTGCTAATGAATCCATTGGTAATGACTATGACTTGGTTACTTTTTTTGACTGTCTCCATGACATGGGAGACCCACTAGGTGCGTTGAGATTTGCTAAACAATCCTTAAAAAGTAACTGCTCATGTATGATTGTAGAACCAATGGCCAATGATAAAATAGAAGATAACCTGAACATGGTAGGAAGGATTTATTATTCAGCCTCTTCCAAAGTTTGTGTCCTAAATTCCCTGGGAGATAAAGGAATTGCACTTGGCGCACAGGCAGGTGAGCAAAGGATCAGGAATTTGGCTCTAGAGGCAGGGTTTACAAAATTTAGACGTACTACTCAAGCCCCTTTTAATATCGTTTATGAAGCAAAATAGGTATGGAATCAAACCGCGTCGAATTTGATTCAGTGGTTGGTTATCTTCAAATTTGTTGCTATCATATAGTAAAAATATTGCCTATGTATCAAGAAAATCTGAGTAACATCACATAGCAACAAATCTCCGGTGAAGTCAACCGTGCGAACAACACCACAGCGGCGTAATTATTCAATCATAGACTTAAAATTTTCATATACAATCTTTGAAATGTTTTTTAATTCCGACACGTTTTTATCGATATCATCAACAAATCTGTCTCCACTTATTTTTTCATTTTTCAGCTCTTTGTGATACTCACGAATCCAGTTTTGAATCATATTCTTAGTTACCTCCAAATGAAACTGCAATCCAATAGCATTTTTGAATCTAAATGCTTGTATATACAGGTCTGATTCGGATAAGATTTCGGCGTCATTAGGTAAAGTAAACGTATCACCATGCCAATGGAACACCCGGATTTTATTCCCAAGTATTTTATCAAAGATGCTCGATTGGCCTTTACTAGTTATATGTACTTCGCCCCATCCGATTTCTTTTTTTGGCCCTTGGTAGACTTTTCCTCCGCAGCTTGACGCAATCAGTTGTGAGCCAAGGCAAATGCCAAACATTGGTACCCCAAGATTGAAAGAAGATTGAATTAATTTTTTCTCTTCAAGCAGATACTCAAAATTATCATTAACAGACATCGGACCGCCAAGAATAAAAACAGCATCGTAATCTGTTAAGTTTTGGGATTTGATTATCTTTGAAGTGGCAAGGATTTCTTTGACCTTAAATCCGTCTGATAACAGATAACTTTTAATGTTGCCCAATGTCTCAATCGAAATATTCTCAATACAAAGAATTTGGTTAGTACGACCCAAATCTAATAGATCGTATTCTATACCTGTTTAAAAACATTATATAACCAATAGTTCAACTCCTCATAACTAGACGAGATGGATTTTAAAGAGATTCTTTTGCTAACATACAGCTCCATTAAGGAGAGAAAAACAAGGAATGCTTTAACGATCCTAATGATCATAATGGGTTGCGGATTATTAGTTTCTCTTAATAGCCTTTCTCAAGGTTTGATATTCTTTGTAGAACAAAATTTTAAGAAAATTCTTCCTAACCAAATAGTTATATCGAATACAGATAAAATACAGGAATCAAGCATAGAGGGAATACGGAACAAACTACAAGTGCTTTTCGACCAGAATATGACTTTGGTGGAGGAAAATATCCCCTTTGATAATAAAACCATCCAATACTTAAAGGACATACCCGGCGTTCAACTGATAAATCCAGCTTATCAAGGTGTAGTAATGTTAAATTATCAAAATTATTCCCAAGTAACGAATGTATTGGCTGCAGATATTAATAACTTGACTGATATCATCCCTGATTTAGACGTAGGGTTGGATGGTTTAAATTTAACATCTCAGAACTACGTCATCATCCCTCAGAAAATAGGCGAAAAAATTTTCCTGAATTCTTCAAAGATAACCATCAACAACTCACTGAATAATGAATACAACGATCAATTTAAAGATAGTAAGACGGTAACAATAAATAACTTAAAGGAACTTACAAGTGTCAAATCAAATCCCTCTATTAATAACACTTTTGCAGTCCTAAGAATCATTAATTCTACTGGAAATCCGATCATAGACAATTCTATTTTCATAGACGTAAAGAAAGGAAAAGAAATTCTGGAAAAATCAGATGATTATGATTTGTTATTTTTAACATATGACGATATAAACGAAGTAGAAAGTATAGTAAAAGATGTCCAAAAGTACTTTAACAATCAAGTAACTATACTCAATTCCTTCGAAATTGTCAAAAGTTTAACTAAATTCATAATTGGAATTAGTACATTTATTTCGAGTATTGCAATATTTTCTCTGATAGTAGGGTCCATTGGAATAATTATTACAATCTATACATCAGTAGTTGAAAGAACTAGGGAAATTGGAATAATCAAGGCATTAGGTGGAACAAATCGTGTCATACTTGGAATGTTTTTAACGGAATCTGTATTTTTGGGGATAATTGGAGCAATCGGAGGAATTGTATTTGGATTTTTAGGTTCACACGTCCTTCTAAGTGGCTTCCTTTATTTTCTTAATTTACCTTTAAATATTTATCCGGTTTTTAATATCGTAGAAATATCAAAAATTGGCATTGTCGTTATTATCCTGAGCATTTTTTCTGGTCTGTATCCGGCCTACAAAGGCTCTAAAATTTCTCCAGTTAATGCATTGTCTAAATATTCTTAAGATAGAAAAATGCAAAATATTATCTATCCGTTAGAACATATAGAATTAGATAAATTTGTTGAAGAGATTTTTATTTGATACGGGTAAAGCCTATTATATATTTATGAGGTAGTCAATCTTGGGCAATTTTCAAATATCAAACAATTTAGTTCCCAGCGGAGATCAGCCAACGGCAATTAAAGGATTAATAGATGGAATAGAAAAAAATAAGAAAAGGCAGATACTCCTTGGAGTTACTGGCAGTGGTAAAACTTTTACAGTTGCCAATGTAATATCTAAATACAATAAAAACACTTTGGTTATATCACATAACAAAACATTATCGGCCCAACTGTATGCAGAATTTAAAGAATTTTTTCCAAATAATAATGTAGGTTATTTTGTGAGCTTTTACGACTATTACCAACCCGAAAGTTATTTGCCTCAAACTGATACTTATATCGAAAAGGATACCGAAATTAATGAAAAAATCGAACAAATGCGGCTTGAATCTACGTCAATGTTATTGTCAGGTGAACCAACAATAATCATCGCTACTGTTTCGTGTATTTATTCATTAGGATCGCCACATGAATGGAGAGAGCAGTCTCTCATGCTTAAGAAGGAGACGGAGATGGATAGAAGAACCATCATCCGGAATTTAATAAAAATAAGATATGAAAGAAATGATGTAAATTTGACAAGTGGGTCCTTTAGTACCAAAGGAGATATCGTAGATATAATTCCAGGGTATTCTGATGATATCATAAGGATTAATCTTTTCGCACAAACTATTGAAAAAATTACAGTGATTGATAGAGTAACCAAAGAGATAAAAAAAGAACTAGATTCAATAATCATTTTTCCGGCCAAACATTACATCGTGGATGAAAATAGTCAGAGAAAGGCACTAGTATCAATAAAGAAGGAATTAGGAGAATGGCTGCCCAATTTGCCCTCCGAACTTGAAAGACAAAGATTACTATCTCGGACAAATTATGATCTCGAAATGTTATCGGAATTAGGATATTGCAGTGGAATAGAGAATTATTCGAGACATTTTGATGGCAGAAAGCAAGGTCAACCAGCGTATTGTCTTTTAGATTTTTTTGATAAAGACTTTCTGTTAGTCATAGATGAATCGCATGTAACCCTACCTCAGGTTATGGGAATGTACAAAGGAGATCATTCAAGGAAGAAAACATTAATAGATTATGGATTCCGATTACCTAGCGCATTCGATAACCGTCCACTAAAGTTTGAAGAGTTTGAAAAATATTTCAACAATGTAATATTTGTATCCGCTACACCCGGAAAATACGAGATAAGTAATAATGATAATCTTGTTGAGCAGTTAGTGCGACCTACAGGATTAGTTGATCCTGAAATAGAAATAAAAAGGACTAATGGTCAGATTCCAGATCTAATCCGCCAGATTCAAGATAGAGTTTCCAAGAAGCAGAGAACACTAGTAACGACATTGACAAAGAAGATGGCTGAAGACATGGCAGACTATCTGTCTAGAAATGGGGTAAGGGTGAGATACATCCATTCAGAAATAAATGGTCTGGAACGAACTGAATTACTGAGACAGCTCAGAGCAGGAGAGTTTGATGTATTGGTGGGCATAAACCTGTTGAGAGAAGGATTAGACTTGCCTGAAGTCTCGCTTGTGGCTATTTTAGACGCAGACAAGGAAGGGTTCCTAAGAAATTACACAAGTCTTATTCAAACCTTTGGAAGAGCTGCTAGAAATATTGATGGGAAGGTAATTTTATATTCAGATTCGGTGACAAAATCCATAAAAGAAGCAGTGATAGAAACCAACAGAAGGCGCAAAAGACAGATTGAATATAACCTAGAAAATAAAATCGAACCTAAAAGTATCTCAAAACCGATACCTCAAAAGAATTTGAATATCTCAAATTTGGAAGTTAATTTAAAAACAATGACTAGAAATGATTTAATAGAGTTATCAACCAAAATAGAGACTCGGATGAACAAATTTGCAGAGGAATTGGAGTTTGAAAAAGCAATTGAACATAGACAGCATCTTAAAAAGGTAAATGAAATTTTGTTAAGACTGAAAACTAATTAAAGTAAAATGGAAAATAAAATTATAATCAAAGGTGCAAGACAACACAATCTAAAAAATCTTAACTTAGAAATTCCAAAGGATAAATTAATAGTAATCACAGGATTATCCGGTTCGGGGAAATCTACGTTGGCATTTGATACCATTTTTGCTGAGGGACAGAGAAGATACGTGGAATCACTTTCGGCATATGCAAGACAGTTCTTGCAAATCATGGATAAACCCGATGTAGATGTGATTGATGGACTATCACCAGCAATAGCAATTCAACAGAAAACAACCAACAAGAATCCACGCTCGACAGTTGGAACAATTACTGAGATATATGACTACCTTAGATTATTGTTTTCAAAAATCGGTATCCCATACTGTCCTAAGTGCGGAAGAGAAATATCCTACCAATCCCTGGAGTCAATTGTTACCTCGATTCTTGCTATCAATAATCATAACACAAATGAAGGGATGTTATTAATTTTAGCTCCCGTTATTAGAGAAAAAAAAGGGACATATGAAAAGACTATTGAATCTCTAAAGGAACAAGGCTATTCTCGGATCAGAGTCGACAAAGAAATAATAAATATTGCAGACAGTAATCGACTCGATATTATTTCAGCTAAAGAGAAACAATTAAGACATTCAATCGAGATCGTTATTGATAGAATATCAATTAATAAAATATTCGATGAAAAAGACAGAGTTTTTGAGGCAGTACAAAATGCAATTGATAAAGGTGCTGGCATCGTCATGGTTTTAATTGATGGTAAAGAATATTTATTTTCTCAAAAAAATTCATGTCCTATCTGCAACATAAGTATTGGAGAAATGGAACCTAGATTTTTCTCGTTCAATTCTCCTTTTGGTGCATGTCCCAGCTGTCACGGATTAGGTGTTGAAACAGAGTTTGATGTCGACTTAATCATACCCGACAAGAACAAAACTATTTTGGATGGTGCAGTTAAACCGTGGTCAGCAGGTCATTTTGCAAGTTTCAGAACATCCATGTTAAAGGACGTGGGTAAAAGATTCGGCTTTAACCTAAACACTCCGATCGACAAAATGAGCAAGGAGCAAATTGATGTTATATTAAACGGAACAGATTCAAAGATAAAGTATAATTATACGTCAAGATCGAGTGATAGTTCATGGGAATACTCTGGTAGGTTTGAAGGCGTAATTTCTAATCTACAAAGGATATTCAACGAGACTGACTCAGAATCAAAACGCGAAGAAATTAGACAATTTATGATTGAAAAGCCATGTGAACTATGCAACGGTCAAAGATTAAAAAAAGAGGTTCTTTCTGTAAGGATTAATGGAAAATCCATTATGGATATTTGTAACCTGCCTGTAGAGAAAATCATAGAATTCTTTAGTAACATTACTCTAAATAGTAGTGATTTAATAATTTCAAAACAAATATTAAAGGAGATTAATAGTAGGCTAAAGTTTCTATCAAACGTGGGTTTGAATTATCTGAACTTGAATAGGAATGCAGGCACACTTTCAGGTGGCGAATCGCAAAGAATCAGATTAGCTACCCAAATTGGAACTAATCTTACCGGTGTGCTATATGTTTTAGATGAACCAACTATAGGTCTACATCAGCGGGACAATAATCTGCTGATAAACACGCTCTTCAAATTGAGAGAAATCGGAAATACTGTTATTGTCGTAGAACACGACGAAGAAGTAATTAAAAGTGCTGACTGGATTATTGATATTGGTCCAAGAGCAGGGATACATGGAGGACAAGTAGTTGCACAAGGAGAACTACATAAGATACTAGAAAGTAAGGATTCCCTTACCGCAGATTTTTTAATAGGAAGAAATACTGTAAATGAAAATCTTGAACGCAAACTTATTGGAGACAAATTTATTAAAGTTTTTGGTGCAAATGAAAACAACCTAAAAGATATTAATCCCATCTTTCCATTAGGTGTAATTACGGTAGTCACAGGTGTTTCTGGATCCGGGAAATCCACACTCGTAAACGATATATTATTCAACTACTTAACCAACCATTTTTATAAATCTAAATCAAAAGTCGGTAAGCATCATAAGATTGTCGGAATAGAGAACATTGACAAAGTTATAGGAATAGATCAATCTCCAATCGGTAGAACGCCACGGTCAAATGCCGTCACGTATGTCAATGCCTTTACCTTCATAAGAGATCTATTTTCAAAAACACAACTATCAAAGGAACGAGGATATAAGATGGGAAGGTTTTCATTCAATTTGCCTGGCGGCAGATGCGATATGTGCGACGGAGCAGGCGTCAGAAAAATAGAAATGCAATTCTTGCCTGATGTATATATTACTTGTGATCAATGTAATGGAGACAGATACAATAGTGAAACTTTGGCAGTCAAATATAAAGGAAAAAGCATTTCGGATGTTCTAAATATGACTGTGGAGGAAGCACTAGAGTCCTTTAAAAACAATACTCCAATTCGAAACAAGTTAAAGTTGTTGGATGAAGTAGGGTTGGGTTATCTACATCTAGGACAGTCAGCTACCACACTGTCAGGAGGAGAAGCACAAAGGATAAAATTGGCAACTGAGCTTTCAAAGAGGGATTCAGGTAACACAATGTATATTTTAGACGAGCCAACTACAGGACTGCACTTTGCCGATGTAAAGAAATTATTAAAGATATTATTTAGGTTAAGAGAACTAGGAAATACGATCATTGTAATTGAACATAATCTCGACATTATCGCTTCTGCTGATTGGATTATAGATTTAGGTCCTGAGGGTGGAAATAAAGGAGGACAAATTATAGCTACTGGCACTCCAGAAGAGATTTCTGAGAATAACTCAAGTTATACCGGTCAGTTTCTAAAGAAAAAAATGAGAACGTTAAAAGAAAAAGAATTGATTATAAAGAAAAACAAGTAAATGGATATATGGTTTGGTAGCAGTGGTAATGTTGTTCGATCTAAAATATATGATTAATAATATTCAAAGGTAAAAACGAGTTAAATTGAAAGCAATAGAGACCAGCTACATCAAATATCCTTACCCTCATAAGCCCGGTGTATACATTATGAAGGATGATCAGGAAAAGATTATTTACATTGGCAAAGCAAAGGATCTCAACAGAAGAATCAAAAGTTATTTTTCCAAAAAAATTCAGAATATGCTAGATGGAAATTGGAAAACTAGAGTGCTTGTAACCAAAATCAAGAGCATAGACTATATCATCACAGATAACGAGATAGAAGCATATCTACTCGAATCAAATTTGATCAAAAAGCACAGGCCAATTTTTAATATCGAACTTAAAGATCAGCAAAGATACACATACCTAAAAATTACAGATGAAAAATTTCCAAGGTTACTAGTAACTAGGAGAAACCGAACGGGTGAGTTTACAGGAACAAAAGGAGAGGTAATAGGTCCCTTTGTGAAAGGCAGTTCAAGATACTTATCCGTGGGTTTGTTGAGGAAGATGTTTAAGATCAGAATCTGTACCAAACTTCCAAAAAAAGAATGTTTAGAATATCATATTGGAAACTGCGATGCCCCATGTATTAATAAGATTAATGAAGAGAAATACAAAGAAAATATAACATCCTTAAAAAAAATATTAGACGATAATGAAACCCTAGGCGATTTTTATAAAAGACTTGAGACGGAAATGAAGATTGCTTCTAACAACCAAGATTATGAAAGAGCTATTTTCATCAGAGATACTCTAACTAGATTGCAAAATCTCTTACAACATCAAAAGATGGAAAATAATTCTATCGAAGGTTACAAAGCAGAGGAATACATAGGATTTCTTGAGGATGAAAATCAAAAAATTATGCATGTAATGACACTAATGAGCAAGAACGGGGTCATTAATGATATGAAAAAATATCAGTTTGATTTGTTAGGAGATAATTCCATTGAAAATTTCATTTGTCAGTACTATCATTCTAGTACAACAGTACCAAATGTTATCTATCTAAATAAAAGTATTGAAGAAGAAACAAATTTACAAAAGGCCTTGTACAAGATGACCGGAACAGACGTTAAAATAATTCCAATGGATTCCAAATACTTCTCAAAGGAACATCAAAATAGGTCCAATGATAATAACAAGTATAGTATTATGCAATTAATACTGAACAATCTAAAAACATATGTTGAAAAGAATCACGAACCAGCTCTTGATGAACTAAAGGTATTATTAAGTTTGAAAAGATTGCCATACATTATTGATTGTTTTGATATTTCAAATTTTGGAAATGATTTCGCTGTTGGAGCTTGTACCCGTTTCATGAATGGCATACCCGATAAGAACGGTTATAGAAAATTCAAAATAAAAAAGGTATCATACCAAAACGACTTTTTGATGATGGAGGAGATTATAAGGCGAAAATATTCGCCTCATAACATCTGCGGGGATGTTCCAGATGACAAACGAGTTGATAGATTCCCGGATTTGATTGTAATAGATGGTGGAAGAGGTCACTTAAACGTGGCAATCACAACACTGAAAAAAATACGCATGGAAGAGATCGACTGCATTTCCTTAGCAAAGGAGAACGAAGAAGTTTACACGTCATTCTCTAATGCGCCGATCATAATCCCAAAAAACAAAAAATCATTAAGAATTTTACAACACATAAGAGATGAATCACATAGATTTGGTTTAGCATACAATCGATATTTAAGGAAAAAAATGTTAAGCCAGTAGATAATGGAACTTTTACCAGAATTAATAGTCGTTGTGAGAGTGTCGCCCACCTAGCGGCCAAATACGTTCAATACAAGATTGAAAACCAGAAAAACATTATCGAAATAATATTTTTAAGTGGTTTATGATAACGTCCTATGATGAAAACCCCGGGAATTGTTATAGCAGGAATTACTAGCGGGGTTGGAAAGACAACAATATCAATTGCTATAATGCAAGGGCTTTTGAAAAGGGGATATAAAGTTCAACCATTTAAAATAGGGCCCGATTTTATTGATCCTTCTTATCATAACATGGTATCAGAACGCCGATCAAGAAATCTCGATGTATGGTTGATGGGAATAAACGGATTACGGGAATCATATTTGGAGAATTCGGTTGATTCTGATTTTACGGTTCTAGAGGGTGTAATGGGGTTGTATGACGGGATGACTGGAAAGAACAATTTTGCAAGTACCGCACATGTATCAAAGATACTAGACATCCCCATTCTTTTAGTTGTGGATGCAAAAAAAGCAGCCAGATCATTGGCTGCCATCACCTTGGGTTTTATAAAATTTGATTGCAAGAGCAGGATTTCAGGAGTGATATTAAACAACATTGCCAGTGAACGGCATTTGAGGTATATTACTGAAGCGTTTGAATCAAAAATTAAGATACCGATTGTAGGAAAAATATTTAATGATAAGACCCTAATTTATCATGAAAGACATCTAGGCTTGATACCAGGCTTGGAACTAAACGCCCAATTACGGAATCGTATCATAAATAATTCCAGTATTATTGCTGAACATCTAGATTTTGAAAAGATTATCCAGATAGGTAAAAAGATAAATTATCTGAATAGATCAAAAATGGAAAAGTTTTCATTGGACCTAGTTAATAGAAAATCCAGATATCAATCATCTGAAAAATTACTTGGTTCAAAAGTAAAGATATCAGTCGCCTTAGACAAGTCTTTTAATTTTTACTACCAGGATAACCTAGACATGTTACATAAGAAGGCGAAAATAGAGTTTTTCAGTCCTCTAGATGATAGGTGCGTTTCAGAAGATACAGCGGGTATCATATTAGGTGGTGGATTTCCAGAAATAATTGCTGACAAATTAGAAAACAATTCTAATATACGCAAGTCAATCCTGGATTTGGCAGAGAAGGACATACCGATTTATGCTGAATGTGGAGGATTAATGTATTTAACAAAGACAATTTCAGGTTATAAGAACAGCAAAAAAAAGCACAAAATGGTAGGATTATTTGATGCAGATACCATTATGACAAACAAAGTTACCCTGGGTTATACAGAGGCTTTGTTAAATAATAATCAAACTTATCTTGGAAAAATACGGAAAGTGAGAGGTCATGAATTTCATTACTCATATGTAGTTATTAACAACGCTGATTTAGAATTGATTTATAATCTAAAAAAGGGGAAAGGCATAAAGGATGGAAAGGACGGTTTTCATACTCATAACTGCATTGCCTCATATATGCATACACATTTTATGAATTCAACTTTCTCAGATAGATTTTTAAAATGCTGTGTTCAGTATTCAAGAAAATGAAATGAATAGATAGTATGATTTTCACAAGGAGAACAATTTTCTATTGAAAGTTTTAAAACCAAACCAAACACAATCATTCCGCTAAGTTTGCGTTTTAGATCTTCTTGTCGAATACAACAACATGAGCGAATTAATAATAGATGACGCTGCGGAACTACCGCCTTTCCTTCCTATGTTTGTAATATAAGGAACATCCATTTTTGATAAATCAATTTTAGATTCAACAGCTGACACGAATCCAACAGGAATTCCAATTACGAGTAATGGCGAAGTTTTTTTTTCTTTAATCATTGAGATTAATTCATAAAGAGCGGTTGGAGCGTTTCCAATGATGACAATACCACTGTTTATCTTGTCAGCGGCCTTCTGCATTGCAAGCTCAGATCTTGTTTTGTTTGATTTCTTGGATATTTCTTTTAATTGAGGATCATTTATGAGACAAACGCCAGTTAAATTTAGATCCAATAATGATTTCTTATTAATACCATGCAATACCATCTCCACGTCCGTGACTACAAAAGATTTCTTGGAAAAAGCTAAGAAAGCAGATTCTATTGCTTTTTCATGGAAAATGATTCTATCTTTCTTTGCAAAATCAAAGTCAGCTGTAGCGTGGATAACTCGTCTTACCACTGCCCATTCATTGTCAATATAACCATGACTCCCGATTTCGGATTCTATTATATCAAAGCTTTGCTTCTCAATTCCAAAAGCCCGCGTAGACATGTCTCGAGATTGAGGATTACCAATACTATAATCATTATTTGTAATGTTAGAAAATTCCACTTTTAACTTCGGCCTCCTTTGCTAGTGTGATTACCAGATCAATTACCACAGGATCCACTCCTATATGTCCAGAAATGAACAAACTGTTAAAACTATATTTTTCTTGCGCTTTAGCTAAATCAACCAAAATGTCCTTCTGAATATGAACCCCTTTATGTAAAAAGTATGGAATTACCACTATTGTATTGGGGTTAGAAGTTAAACATTCTTTTATGCCTTCTTCTATATTTGGTGGTTCTAATTCCAAGAAACAAAATTTAACATTCTTGTATATTTTTTGCAGGCTATTAACGGTATATAGAAAAGCTTCTCTTGCACGTTTATCGCTACTACCATGGCCAATTAACAATAAACAGAGGTTTTTTTTATCACTATCCAGCCCTTTTTCGACAATCAGGGAATTTACCCGATTGAGTACAATTTCAGATATTATGGGCTGATATGACAAGGGTTTTGTGATCACCATTTTTTTATTTTCTTTAGGAATAATGGATGCAGTTTGGGTTACTGCATCTTTAAGTTTCATTCCAGGATACAGGAAATAGGGAACAATAGTTATTGAATCTGCGCCTCTATCAATACATTTTCTAATTCCTTCATCTATGTAAGGTGGAATAACTTCGAGGAAGCAGTAATCTACGTAAGAATAGTCGGTTTTATATTTAATCAAGTCACATGTATCATGCAACTCCTCCTGAACTTCCTTCATTTTGCTTCCTCGATCTATTATTAACAATGCTTTTTTCATTGATCATTCACCCGGCTTATTGCGACAGTCAAATCTGGTGGGAACTTTTGTTTAGGTACTATTAAAATACCCTTCGAACCTGCCAATGAAGAGGCCTCAGATACGCTTGACGTTCCCTCATATTTTCCAACTAAATCAGATGGATTTGGAACCTCCATCTCATCTAGTTCAGTTTTTGAAAAGAGGAGTAGGGGAAGATTATTTTCAAGGCAAAATTCATCTAAACCAACTACGTGTTTGCCTTTATCCAGTGAGGTAATGGCCTTTATACTTTTTATACTCAATTTATTTTCTTCAAGAACTTTTATTATGCCCTGCTGAATTGTTTCCTTGGAGGTATTCCAATGCAATCCGATTCCCACATAAAGTGATTTTGGTCTATATATTACTGATTTATCAGTCAAGGATTTATTTGACACTAGTTTATCCGTAATAATTATCGAGCCCTTATATTCATCAGATAACAAGCCAGTAATCAAGGGTACCGTTCCGACATTCTTTGGGAGTTGATCCATATTCCACCAGTTCTTTTCTCCAGCATCCTGATATACCCCGATTCTTTCTTCGTTAACCATCATCGCGCTGACCTTTGTTACATTTTCAAAATTATCAATAATCCAGTCATACTTTTTTCCCAATAGATCTATCGCAATGGTTTTGTTTACATCAGCTGCAGTAGTAATTACTGGGACCGAATTCAAGATGCCAGATACTTTAAGTGTTAATTCGTTAGCACCGCCCAAATGCCCTGACAGAGTACTTATGACAAATTTTGCAGCATCATCTATTACAATGACAGCCGGATCATTCTTTTTGTCTTTCAAATGAGGTGCTATCAATCTAATAACTGCCCCCAATGAAAATATACAAATTAGCGAAGTATATCCCTGAAAAAGTGGTCTTATCCTGTTCATTACGGAATCAGAGAAATAAATTATTGACGGGTCCGAGTCCCTAAATTTTTCGGGTACGTAAATCTCCGATTCGCTCAAGGCATTATTAATCCTCTTGGCGATTTCAATTCCTTTTTTAGTTATAGCTACAATAGCAATATCCTTTTTATTTATAATCTCATTCAATTCTTCAAATAAATCTCCTATATTTTACCATATTATTACAATAACTATTTTATTATAAGTTTGCATCTTTTAAATTGATAATTTCTTGTATTATGAAAAATAATTTGATGATATGACTCGATAAATCTTCGGTGGAGTCATGAGCATATAGAGGTTAACTGAGATACGTAGCGTTTGTGAAAATGTAATGACTCACCAATTTATCACCAAACTACTTCCATGCTGATTTCAGAAATTAGAAAGGACAAAACCATTTCACGAAACTAATGGTATCAATTTTTTGGGAACCTACCAATGGTGTATCCTTTAAAGTCGAACATAATAACTTCTATTGATAACTCGTTTTTTGAATAGTTACTTAACTGGCTAGCCGCATTTCTACTTATGAGATCATAAAACCCCTTCACATGGTAAGAGTCAACTATTTCTGAAACATGCCGTGCGGTATTAGCTTCTCGGATTAGTTTCAAAACATCTTCAAAAGCACCGGCTCTCTCTGCTAGTTTGGCCATAAATTCCATATTGACATGAGAACCTCTTACATGCGTTTGCTTGACACCCATTGCTATTTTAGTTAGTTTTCCAATGAATCCAGCTATAAACACTTTTTTGACTCCCTTGTCATGGCATTGCTTTACGCTATATCCTGCAAAGTCACCCATCTGAACATAACAATGATCAGGATATGTATCACCGAACAAGCTTTTACAAAAATCTTCACTTCTCCCGCCCGTTGTAAGAATAAAAGTATCTGCCTTTAGTGCTATTCCAACATCCAAGCTCTGTCTTATTGCGGCAGCAAATGAAGCCGTCGAATAGGGAAGTACTATGCCGGTAGTACCCAGAATTGAAATTCCACCAAGTATACCTAATCTAGGGTTATCAGTTTTTTTTGCTATTTCTTCCCCATTTGGAACAGAGATTGTTATTTTCAAACCTTGTTTTTCAATTAACTCTGGATAAAGATCTAAAACTTCATGCATAGATTCGCAAATCATTTTCATAGGTGTAGGATTTATCGCAGCATGTCCTAGTAACAATCCAAGTCCAGGTTTGGTAACCTTACCCACGCCAGTCCCACCAATGATTTGCACATTACCTTTATTATTTGTCAATTCTACAGTAGAACAAATTTCAGCACCATGAGTTACATCAGGATCATCTCCACCGTCTTTAATTACTGCAGAGGTAATCGAATTTTCATGAATTTTTGTCCATGCAATTTTGAGTGTAACTATCTTACCCTTTGGTAGGGTAACCTGCACATTTTCGACACTTTTTCCCGTTAAGAGCGCGATAAGTGCGGATTTGGAAGCAGCAGTAGCTGAGGTCCCTGTAGTATAACCAGTTTTAAGTTGGCCTTTTAGTTTTTTCTCTTTAACTTCTTGAGGCAGATCCTGTTCGCTTTCAGCGATAGATAAATCATTAGTGACTTTCTCATCTGTCTCGCTCAAAAACCTTCATCGACTAAAATAACCATGCAAATATATCAAAAAAAACATTTACTTTATTTTAATTGACACGAATGCTTTTCAAAGCGTCTGCTTTATCTGTTTTTTCCCAACTAAAGTCAACATCTCTTCGCCCAAAATGTCCATATGCAGATGTTTTTTTATAAATTGGTCGTTTCAGATCAAGAGTTCTAATAATACCTGCTGGACTTGTATCAAATATGTCTTTAACCTTAGCCTCTATTTTTTCTTCGTCTACTTTTGATGTCTTAAAAGTATCAACCATAATTGACACGGGTTTTGCTACACCTATTGCATAAGCAAGTTGAACTTCACATTTCGTGGCCAAGCCTGCTGCCACGATATTTTTTGATATGTATCTGGCCATGTAACATGCGGACCTATCCACTTTGGTAGGATCTTTGCCTGAGAAAGCTCCACCCCCATGCCTCCCCATCCCTCCGTAGGTATCAGCAATGATTTTTCTTCCTGTTAATCCTGTATCGCCAGGTGGTCCGCCAATAACAAATCTGCCAGTAGGATTGACAAATACCTTCGTTTCGGATGTAATCCAATTCGAACAAACGGGATTTATTACAAATTTAGTAATTTCCTCATTAATCTGTTCTTGCGAGATTTCAGGAGAATGTTGGGTTGATAATACAATAGTATCAATCGACTTTGGTTGGTTATCTTCATACAGAATTGAAACTTGTGATTTGCCATCTGGTCTAACCCAATCCAATTCCTTTTTCTTCCTTACTTCGGATAAACGTAGAGACAAATTATGAGCAAGGGTAATAGGTAAAGGCATAAACTCGGGGGTTTCGTTTATAGCAAACCCAAACATAAGTCCTTGGTCACCTGCCCCCTGCTCTCTTAATTCATTTGATGTAACTCCGATGGAAATATCTGGACTTTGTTCATGAAGTGAAACCAATACCGAACATGTATTTCCATCAAATCCATATTCTGGTTTATTATAACCAATGTCATTTATTTCATTTCTTACTATATCCTGGACATCCATTTTATGGGTAGAAGTTACCTCTCCAGCTACTATGACTACCCCCGTAGTTGTCAGGGTTTCTACCGCTACCCTAGCATCAGGATCATTACTTAGAAATGAGTCTAGAATGGAATCAGAAATCCTGTCGCATATCTTATCAGGATGCCCTTCTGTTACACTTTCGGATGTAAATATATATTTTCTTGGTTGCATTATTATCATTAAGCAAGAATTCAGAAATTGTATTAACTGTTAGAATTCTCTCTCTAATTTAATGAAAAGTACGTTATTACCTCTTATAACCACTTTACCATAATTTGCTAACAGATCAGATCCATCAAATTCTTCTGCATCAACTAGAATCAGATTCATATAAGAATCTATATTAGCCATTTTGCCTCTATATTCGATTTCGCTTTTTAACCTTACAGCAACTTTTCTGTTCAAAGAACGCTGTAAAACATTTAATGGTCTCTTAGTAGGTTGTTGTGAAGGTGATGCTGCCATATTGTTAATCAATTGTGAAAAGACCCTAGGCTACAATAAAAAGCTTCCTCTAAGGATATTATGCCTAACAAATCAATATTTTTATCTATCGATCATAATCTAAACGCATAGATACAGAACTAAAAAAATTAGATGGTCTTCTGCTCAGATTGACCCAAAATGGTACACTGATCGAATTGGTTGGTAAAAAGGGCGCTGGAAGAACCCACCTTGTTTACTTAATTTGCTCTTTAAATAGCATAAGAATTAAAAAAACACTATATCTAGATGGATCTGGAAATTTTAGGCCTGAAGTAATTTATGAATTTCTTCAAAAAATAGCAAATGTTAGCGATGAGGAACTTAGAATTTTTTTAAAAAACATAACTTATCAAAGAATCTATGAAGTAGATAAACTAATCAATATTTTAAATAAAATTAGGGTATTAGATATAGATTGCGTAATTCTTGATGATGTGATACCCTTGTTTCTTTATAATCAGAATAAGAATATCAGACAAGAAGTTAGAAGATTTATTAGAGAATTAGCTTTAATTGCCATAACTAAAAAGATAGGTATAGTTTTTACAAGCACTCTGGTTGAGAAATTCGAGGAAAATAGTTTTGAGAGAATTAATTATGAACTTTTTTATCATGATATCATCAGGTATGTTCACATCAAAGCAAGTATCCAAAGAAGAACCCGAAATATGATTGAATGCACGTTTATTCATCCCAAAAATTTGATCGATTCAAAACTATCGATCAACCTGGATGCATTTTAGCAACATGGGATTTAAAGCATAGTAGAAATTATTCTAGTAAAAAGTAATAGATTTAAAGAATGATAGAATCATAAGAAATCATTATTTATCCTTTTACGGTAGTTGAAAGAAGAAACCAAAAGAATGTATAATTATAATTATAAAAACAACTGCAACAAAGTAGTTATTATAGGACTAGGCCAGCTTGGTCTTCCAGTTGCAAAGTATGTTAAAGAGCATGGTTTTGATACTTTTGGATATGATATAAATCAAAAAACCATGCAATCAGCTGAATCCAATTATGGA
>Ga0183260_10000252_pt1 | contig 42971 bp, 39 predicted proteins | sample AntDrymUQ4972206_2_FD_129768 | JGI IMG/M metagenome (GOLD analysis project Ga0183260, IMG submission 129768) | Polar desert sand microbial communities from Dry Valleys, Antarctica - metaG UQ497 (22.06) (version 2) (version 2) | ecosystem: Environmental > Terrestrial > Soil > Desert | place... | reverse complement strand
ATGTTTCCGTACGGCCCGGAGGCGTTCGCCGACGCTTTTCGCGTAGTCAGTGTCAGCGTCCTCTGGTTCGGTCACTATTGCGCCCTCTTCCGTTCGCATCCGTAGACCACTCAGCGTCGCGATCATCGCCACTCTAGGCGTTTTTTGAGGGGATCCCCTCCACCATCCCGGCGCGGAGGGCGGTCAGCAGAACACCGGCGGCAACCGCCGCGGTCTCGGCGCGAAGCGTATTCGCGCCGAGATCGAGCGTTCCGACCGCACGCTCGAGCTCGGCGGGGGACCACCCGCCCTCGGGACCAACGGCTATTGCCGGGCGCTCCAACGACGCCACGCTGCCGCCGGGGTGCGCGAGCACGATGTCGGCGAACCGGCGTGCCATCTCTGTACTGCTGGCAGCGTCGTCGACGCACGGCAGCCAGGTGCGCCGCGATTGCATCGCCGCGCTCCGGGCGATCACCCGCAGACGCTGCACACCGCGTGCGGCGCGTCGGTCGTCCCAGAGCACGACACTGCGGTCCGCCAGCACGGGCACGATTCGATCGACGCCGAGTTCGGTGAGCTTCTGGACGGTCCACTCGGGGCGGTCACCTTTGGTGACGGCAAACGCGACGGTGATAGCCGGCTCCAGCCGCCTCGTCGTATGGATCGGACCGTCGACATCGAGCAAACCGCGCACGACGCGGCAGGTGCGCCACCGGCCCTTGCCGTCGGCAATCGTGACGAGCTCGCCGTCGCGGAGGCGCAGCACCCGGTGGAGGTGGTGCGCGTCGTCGTCGTCGAGCTCGGGCGCATCCAGCGACGTGACGAATGCGTGCGCGGCGGCCGGCGGTGGCCGGGGATCGTTCGTCACCAGTCCATCCTGGCGCAGCCTGTCGTGGTAGCCCTGTGCGGTGCCTTCGCCGCTCGCGTCCCACGTGTACGACGACGACCGACCCGAACATGCGCCCCGGCTCGTGCTGGTGCACGGAGTCATGGACCGCGCGTCCAGCTTCGGGCGCGTTGTCGGCAACCTGCACGACGTGGTCGTGGTCGCGTACGACCGCCGCGGGTACGCGCATTCGAGCGGGGTCGCGGCTACGGGTGGCCTCGACGAGCAAGTCGACGACCTGCTCGGGATCCTCGGCGACACGCCGGCGTCGGTCGTCGGCCACAGCATGGGCGGGGTGGTCGCGTTGATCGCCGCGGAGCGCCGCCCGGACGTGGTGGAAGCGCTCGGTGTGTACGAGCCGCCGATGCCGTGGCTCGATTGGTGGCCCCAGACCACCGCGGGTTCACAGGCCGCGGCCGAAGCCTCTGATCCCGGGGCCGCGGCCGAGCGGTTTCTGCGCGTGCTCGTCGGCGACGAATCGTGGGAGATGTTGCCGATGCGGACTCAGCAACAGCGTCGCGACGAAGGCGCCGCTTTGGTGGCGGACCTCCAGTCGATCCGTGTCGCCACCCCGCCGTTCGACACGCGGGCCGTTTCGGTGCCGGTCACGGTCGCAGGCGGTTCGGCGACCCGCGACCACCACATCAAGGGAGCAGCGTTCCTTGCGGACGCGCTGGCGGTGCCGCTTCACACCGTCGAAGGCGCGGGCCACAACGCCCACCAGAGCCATCCACGCGAGTTCGCGGCGTTCTGCCGGGTGGTGCTCGCCTCGGCCCGGGAGAGCGAACTCTGACCGGATGACACGATCGCGCCCCGCGAGTGCGCGATTGTGGTGACAATGCTCAACCGGCGGCTGCTCTTCGTCGCGCTCGCGGGCGCAGTCCTCGCGGCGGGTTTCGTCGGCGCGATGGCCGCGAGCGCAGGCGCCAAGAACGAGGTCGCGCGGCGCGTCACATTGGCGGGCCGCGACATCGGGGGCATGTCCCGCGGCGAGCTCCGGTCCGAGGTCATCAGGATCGACAAAGAGCTTCGGCTGTCGAGGGTGCACGTCACCGCCCCGAAGGGCGGTTTCAGCTCCACGGGGGCCGCGCTGGGCGTGACGATCGACGTCAACCGTACGGTCACCGAGGCGCTCGCCGTCGGGCGCAACGGCAACGCGATCGGACGCCTCGGAGGCTGGGTCCGTTCGCTCGTGTCCACGCGCTCGGCTCCCGTGCAGGTCGTGGTCGACCGCGACAAGGTCCACGCGACGGTGCGCACCCTCGACCCGAAGCCGGGAGTCGAGGCGAAGGAGCCGAGCATCGCCCGCAAGGGCGGCGTCTTCATCGTGGTCCCAGGTCAGACCGGCACGGGCCTCGATCCCGTCGACGTCGCCAGGGAACTGCCCGATGCGGTGCGCCGCGGCTTGCCCGTGAAATTGGAAGTCGACCGTGGCCGTGTGTCGCCGCGCTTCAAAGCCGCGGACGCCGAGGCCGTCGCCCGACAGGCGAACAAGCTCAGCGCGCTCGCGCTACGCATCAGCGCCGCGGGCGAGACCGCGACGGTCCCTCCTGGCGCCCTCGCAGGATGGCTCGAAGCTCGTGCGGTCGGCGGGAGCCTGCGGCTCGCGGTGAACGGAGAACGCGCGTCCGGCGACCTGCCCGCGCTCATCCCCGCGGCGACGAAACCAGCAACGGAAACGAAGTGGTCGGTGGTCGGCGACCGGCCGGTCTACACCGCCGGCAGCGCGGGAACCTCGTGTTGTGAGCCCGCGAAGGTCGAGCAGCTGCTTACGGACGCGATCCGGCGGCCGCCCGCGCAGCCGATCGAGCTGCCGCTCAAGGTCACGGAGCCGAGGTTCACCGGCGAGCAAGCCGAGGCGCTCGCGATCAAGGAGCCGGTCGGGCGTGCGTCTACCAGTCACCCCGCGGGCCAGCCGCGCGTGAAGAACATCCACCGGATCGCCGACCTCGTCCGCGGCCAGGTGATCCCCCCCAACAGCCGTCTGTCGATCAACAACCTCGTGGGCCGCCGCACCGCCGCAAAGGGATTCGTCAACGCGCCGGTGATCGAGGACGGCAAGTTCGCCGAGGACATCGGAGGCGGTGTGTCCCAGTTCGCGACGACGCTGTTCAACGCTGCCTTCAGCGCTGGCCTGAACATCCCGACGTACCAGAGCCACAGCATCTACATCAAGCGCTATCCGTACGGGCGCGAAGCCACGCTCAATTTCCCGCAGCCCGACCTCGTTATCGAGAACAAGACCCCGTACGGCGTTCTGGTGTGGCCGACCTACAGCGCGACCACGATCGCGGTCACGCTCTACTCGACCAAGTACGCGCCGGGCGTGCAGGTCGCGCAGAGCCAGAGCAAGAGCGGCGTGTGCACGGTGGTCAAGACGACGCGTGAGCGCACGTTCACCGATGGTCGCAAGGCGACAGACAACTTCACCGCGCGGTACCGGCCCCAGGAGGGCGTGAACTGCGACGGATCGGGCACGCCGGTGACCTCGACGACACGTCGGACCGCCACCACTAAACCCGCTCCGGCCACCACTGCCGCGCCCGGAACCACGGCACCGCCGGCGACGACGACAACGGCGCCATAGATGCTCGTCGCCATCACCGGAGCGAGCGGCCTGATCGGGCGGTGCCTCCAGGAACGGCTTCGCGCCCAGGGCGACGACGTCGTGCGCTTCGTGCGCCGAGCGCCGATCCTGCCCGACGAGGTCCAGTGGGACCCCACCGGGGCGCGAGCGATGCCGGTGGAGACTTTGGAGAGCGTCGACGCGGTCGTGCACCTCGCCGGTGAGGGCGTGGCCGCGAAGCGATGGACCGAGAAGCAGAAGCATCGGATCCTCGACTCGCGCCGCACGGGAACCCGAGTCCTCGCCGAGGCAATTGCGGCGGCCACGCCGCGGCCGTCGGTCCTCGTGTCGGGCTCCGCCGTCGGCTATTACGGCACCACGGGCGACCGCGTCACGGACGAGGGCGCGGCATCGGGCGACGACTTCCTGTCCGACGTGTGCCGCCAGTGGGAGGCCGCCACCGGGGCCGCCGAGCGCGCGGGCGTGCGCGTCGTCCGCCTCCGATCGGGCATCGTGCAGTCGAAGAACGGCGGCGCCCTCAAACGCCAGCTCCTTCCCTTCCGGCTGGGGCTCGGCGGGCGGATCGGCGACGGCCACCAATGGGTGAGTTGGATCTCGCTCGACGACGAGGTCGGCGCCATCATCCACTGCCTCCGCGCACCCGAGCTGCGCGGCCCGGTCAACGCGACCTCACCGAATCCCGTGACGAACATCGAGTACACGAAGGCGCTCGGACGCGCACTGCACCGCCCGACGGTGGTGCCGATCCCGGTCCAGGGTTTGGCCCTGCTGATGGGCGCCGAGCTCGTGTCCTCCTTGCTCACGAGTCAGCGGGTCGTGCCCGAGGCGCTTCTCCGCAGCGGGTACCGGTTCGAGCATCCGACCATCGACGAGGGGCTCCAAACCGCGCTCGCGCGGTGACGACCGTAGGCTTGCCTCATGGGTGAGCTCCGTTTCGAGAACCGGATGAGCGACACCGACGCCAAGGCTTGAGGGCGCGCACCGCTGACGTCGTCGTAGTCGGGGCGGGTCCAGCGGGCTCGGCGGCGGCAATCGAGCTCGCACGTACCGGGCGCGACGTCGTCGTCATCGACAAGGCCGCCTTCCCGCGCGACAAGTGCTGCGGAGACGGGCTGACCACGGGCGCTCTACGCGGCCTCGAGCGCCTGGGTCTCGAGCCCTCCGCGGTACCGAGCTGGCACCGCGTCGACGACGTCGTCGTGCGGAGCGTGTCCGGCCGCGTCGTGCGGTTCCCACTCCCGCGCGGTCGCGGGACCTACGGAGCCGTCGCGAAGCGATCCGAGCTCGACACCGCACTCGTCGACCTCGCGCGTGCGGCCGGCGCGCGCGTCGAGGAACGCGTCGCGTTCCGGGGGCTGCGGGCGACCACCGGAGGGATCGTGATCGACACCGACAACAGTGGTCCGATCGCGGCGCGCTACGTCGTGGCGGCCGACGGGATGTGGTCACCGGTGCGCAAGGCCGTTCTGCCCCACGACGAACCGGGCTACCTCGGGGAGTGGCATGCGTTCCGCCAGTACCGCGTCGGCGCGACACCTGCGGCACGCGACCTGTGGGTGTTCTTCGAGGAGGACCTGCGGCCCGGCTACGCGTGGTCGTTCCCGTTACCTGGCGACGAGGTCAACGTCGGCTTCGGGATCCTGCGCCGGCGGGGCGAGCCCACCCGCGACCTCGGACGCCGTTTCCGCGAGGTGCTGGCGCGGACGCACATCGCTGCGATTCTCGGCGACGCGGTCGAGACCGGGCCTCCGAAAGCGTGGCCGATCCCGGCGCGCATCCAGCGCGCTGCGCTCACGGCCGCCGGCGGCCGCGTCCTGTTCGTGGGTGACGCGGCCCGGGCGACGGATCCGATGACCGGGGAGGGCATCGGTCAGGCACTCGATACCGCCGGGGCGGCGGCGGCGGCGGTGCTCGCCGCCGGTCCCTTCGAACCTCGACGCGCCGCCTCCGGCTACGAGGCCGACGTGGCGCGCGGAATCGCGGTCGACAACCGCCTGGCGGAGTGGCTGAGCCTCCACGGCCTCACGCACCGCAAGGGCATCCGCAGCGCGATTCGTGCCGCGGGCGCGACCGCCTGGACACGATCGATGTTCGCCCGCTGGCTCTTCGAGGACGAGCCGCGCGCCGTCCTCGCCACCCCCCGCCGCTGGCGCCGCAACCTGTTCGACCGTCCCGGCGCGTACGAAAGCGAGTAGGGGGCTTTTGAGGGCCACCGGGTGGCCCTCTAAAGCCCCCTACTGCTTTTCGGGGTCGTGCGGCAGGCCGAGTACGCGTTCGGCGACGATGTTGCGCTGGACCTCCGACGTGCCCCCGCCGATCGTGAGCGCCGGTGCGAACAGGAAGCCGTGGTGCCACATATCGCCTTGCGCAAGCATCCCGTGCGCACCGGCCAGGTCCTTGGCCAGGCCCATGATGTGCTGGCCGTGCTCGTCGGCGAGCGCCTTGCGCACCGATGCCTCGGCCCCGGGCTGCTTGCCGGCGACGACTGCGGACACGGTGCGGAGCCGGATCAGCCGGAGAATCTCGGATTCGATGTGGAGCTGCGCGAGCCGCTGGCGAAGCGCCGGATCGGCAACACCGCGTTCCTTGGCGAGGGCGACGACGTCGGCGGCGGTCGGCCCGCGACCCCACAACGCGCCCTCACCCGAGAGCGAGACCCGCTCGTTGCCGAGCGTTACCTTCGCCAGTCCCCAGCCCCGGTTGACCTCGCCGACGAGAGCGTCCGCCGGAAGGCGTACGTCGGTCAGGAACACCTCGTTGAAGGTGTGCATCCCGGTCATCTCGATGATCGGCCGCACCTCGACGCCCGGCGCGTCCATAGGGCAGATGAAGTACGAGATGCCCTGATGCTTCGGCGCCTCGGGGTCGGTCCGGGCGATCAGGATCCCGAACTTCGACACATGGCCGAGCGACGTCCAGATCTTCTGGCCGTTCACCACCCACTCGTCGCCGTCGCGCACCGCTCGGGTCCGCAGGCTGGCCAGGTCGGACCCGGCCTCGGGCTCGCTGAACAGCTGGCACCACATCTCCTCGCTCGAGAGCAGCGGCATGAGATAGCGGTCCTGCTGCGCACGGGTTCCTGCATGAATCAGCGTCGGGCCCGCCCAACCGATGCCAATGGGATTCACCGGCCGCGCCACTCCGGCGCGGCGAAACTCGTCGTCGATGATCAGCTGGTGCACCGGGTCGGCCTCGATCCCCCACGGCTTCGGCCAATGGGGCGCGACGTAGCCCGCTTCAGCGAGCACGCGGGCGGCCGGGTACGGATGCTCCTGTAACCACGTGCGGATCGCCTCACGGCGCGGGTCGTCGTCGCCGGGAAGGTCGAAGTCCATCAGCGGTTCTTCTCTCTCCATGCGGCGAGCACTGCCGCCTCCTTCTCCGCCGTGAGCGGTCCGCGCAGTGGCTGGTCGCGGCGGGCCCGGTCCCACTCGAGCGTGTCCTCGACGAGCGTCTGGAGCGGACGGAACGTCATCCCTGCGGCCACCGCCTTGTCGACGTTCACGGCGAACAGGCCGTCAGTGCCCGATCCCTTGGGGACCCAGAGCGGCAGCTCGATCCACGGGCCGACCTGCTCGACGAGGAAATCCTCGTCCACCGGCACAGCCTCGGCGGCGCCGGCGCCCGCGGCGACGCGGCACGCGTCGAGCACCTCGCCCAACGTCCACGGCTTCTGCGGACCGCACGCGTTGAACAGCCCCGACTCGCCGGCCGCCGCGGCGCGGATCATCCACTCGGCGAGATCGCGCACGTCGGCGAGCTGTACGGGCAGTTCCGGAGCGGCGGGCACCAACGCTTCGCCCCCAGCGTCGAATCGCCTCGGCCAGTACGTGAACCGGTCCGATGGGTCCCACGGGCCGGCGATGAGCCCGGGCCGCACGTTGAGGCATCGCTCGCCGAACACCGCGGCGGCGGCCGCCTCGCACGCCGCCTTGAGAGCGCCGTAGGTCTCGCCGGTGACCTCGGTGGTCTCGGGATCGTCGAGCTGGCCGACCGGCGCGGTCTCGTCGAGCCCCGGCTTCGACGCGTCGGCATAGGCGGAGACCGACGAGACGAACGTGTAGTGGCCCGCCCGATCGGCCAGCGCCTCCGCCGTCGCCTTGACGTGCGCGGGCACGTAGCCGCACGTGTCGATCACCGCATCCCACGAACCGCTCGCGAGCGGAGACATGTCGTCGCTCCGGCGGTCGAAAATGATGCGGGGCAGGTCCGGGAACAGGTCCGCGTTGCTCTGGCCGCGGTTGGCCAGCGTGACGTCGTGCCCCGCGGCGAGGGCGGCGTCGACAAGGTGACGGCCGAGGAACACAGTGCCGCCGATGATGAGGACGTTCATGTGCGGGAACTTAGAGGCTGCGGAAACTTACGGCCCGGCGGCACACATAGGCTCCGCGCCCATGCCGGGATGGAACTTCGCCGACGTGTGGGAGGTCGTGGCCGAACAGCTGCCCGACGCCGCCGCGCAGATCCAAGGTGACCGCAGCTTCACGTGGGCCGAGTTCGATCGGCGGGCCGACGGCGTCGGCGCATGGCTGCTCAGCGTCGGCATCGAGCGCCAGGACCGCGTGGCCCAGTATCTCTTCAACTGCCCCGAGTACCTCGAGTCACTGTTCGGCATCTGCAAGGCGGGGCTTGTCCCGGTCAACACGAACTACCGCTACGGCGACGAGGAGTTGCTCTACCTGTGGGACAACGCCGACGCGGTGGCGATCGTTTTCCACGGAACGTTCTCCGATCGCATCGCCGCGCTGCGTGACAAGCTTCCGCGGGTCAAGGGCTGGCTGTGGGTCGACGACGGTACCGGGCCCTGCCCCGAATGGGCAGACAAGTACGAAGCGGCCGCGACCTCCGCATCGCCGCGCACCGTCGCGCCGTGGGGACGCGATGGCGACGACCTCTACATGCTCTACACCGGCGGCACGACCGGTATGCCGAAGGGCGTCATGTGGCGCCAGGACGACATCTTTTGCACGCTCAACGCCTCGTCACTGGGCGCGCGCTATCCCGAGGCAGGCACGCTCGACGACGTGCGCGCCGTGCTTCAAGCGCCCGGCTTGCGGGCGTTGCCCGCGTGCCCACTCATGCACGGCACCGGCGCGTTCACGAGCTTCAGCACCTTGAACGCCGGCGGGTCGGTCGTCACACTCGAAGGACGAAGCTTCTCAGTCGAGGAGCTGCTCGACACGATCGCCCGGGAGAGCGTGAACGTGGTCGCCATCGTCGGCGATGCGTTCGCCAAGCCGATGCTGCGCGCGCTCGACGACCAGCCGGGGCAGTGGAACATCTCGAGCCTGCTGGCAATCGTGTCTTCGGGGGTGATGTGGAGCGAGGAGACCAAGCAAGGCCTGCTCAAGCACCACGCCGGCATGCTGCTGGTCGACGCCTTCTCGTCGTCCGAGGCGCTCGGCATGGGTAGCTCGGTCTCCTCCGCCGCGGGGGCTGCGACCACGGCGAAGTTCTCCCTCGGCGACAACGCCAAGGTCCTCGCCGAGGACGGCCGCGAGATCGCGCCGGGGTCAGGCGAGGTTGGTCTCGTCGCCGTGAAGGGACGCACGCCGGTCGGCTACCACAAGGACCCCGAGAAGTCCGCGGCCACCTTTAGGGTCATCGACGGGGTGCGGTATTCGATACCGGGCGACTATGCAACGGTCGACGCCGATGGCACCCTGCGCCTCCTCGGCCGAGGATCGGTGTGCATCAACACCGGCGGCGAGAAAGTCTTCCCCGAGGAAGTGGAGGAGGTCCTGAAGACGCACGCGTCGGTCCGTGACGCGGTGGCCGTTGGCGTTCCCGACGAGCGCTTCGGGCAGGCGCTCGTCGCCATGGTCGAGCCGCAGTCCGGCGCGGAGATCGACGAGGCCGACGTCATCGCTCACGTGAAGTCGCGGCTCGCGTCCTTCAAGGCCCCGCGACGCGTGTTGACGGTCGACACGATCGGCCGCGCCGCCAACGGCAAGGTCGACTACAAGCGCCTCACCGCGGAGGCCGAGTCCCGAGTCTGAACCCCAACTAGCCCCTTCGGGCGTATAAACCGCCTCTACGCCGGCGCCGAGGTGTGCACGTAGACGACGCGCCTGCCCGCGGAGGCAAGGTCAAGCGCGGCTGCGCACGCCTTGGCCGAGTATGTCGGCTCCAGGGCGATGCCCCACATGGAGGCGACGGCTGCGGCCGCTCGCCCCTCCGCGGTCGGGTAGCCGTACCCCCGCCCGATCCAGCGGCCATCGACACTCCATCGCGCCGGACGCGGTACCCAACCTCCGAGGGCGACGAGCGCGGAGGTCATCACCTCGAGTGACCCGAGGACGGCGCGGTTGGCGACGACCGCGTCCGCCGCGCGTGCACCCACCACCGTCGCCTCGCGCCAGCCTCCAAGCGCGAGGCCGATCGCCAGGCCGACCGTCGTTCCTCCCGAGCCGAGTGGGGCGACGACGACATCGGGTTCGGGTTCACCCGCGGTCGCGAAGGCGTGCACGACTTCGAGGCCGGCGGAGACGTAACCGAGCGCGCCGAGCGGGGTGGAGGCCCCCGGGAGCACGAGGTACGGCCGCTCCCGCGCGAGCGCAAGCATCCGCCGGGCGAGGACCACCGGCATGTACGCGCGGTGCGTCGCCGCGGTGGCGACAACCTTGAGGCGGCGCAACTCGGCCTGGACGCGCCGAACGTCTTCGGTGACGGGCTGCGGGAAGAGCACGGCTTCGGTGCGCAGGCCGAGCCGCTGCGCAAACGTGGCGACCGCCACGACATGGTGCGACCCGATCCCGCCGGCCGTTACCACGGGTCCGCCCCGGCGTTCGGCGACCGGTAGCAGGAACTCGAGTTTGCGCACCTTGTTTCCGCCGCATAGCGACGACGTCAAGTCGTCGCGCAGGACCCAGAGACGGTCCTCGACCTGGTGCACGGGCGTCGGCAGTCCGTCGGCCAGTGGCGCGAACGGGACGAGGTCGGCGAGCGCCGGGAGGCGCTCGAAGAGCGCCCGCGTGGCAGTCACGGTGGTCACGGGCGCACCGTCACGCGGGCCGGACGCGAATGTGCGCGAGGTCCCGGACGACCGGGCGTGCTGCCAACCGCAGCAACGGCCCGACATCGCTCTCGACCACGACCCACGCGTCTGGGGCCAACCCGTTCTCGAGGGCGAGCTTGCCGTTGCCCACGCGGACGGTGGCGCTCGTAAGCCCGGCGCGAACCCCGATCACCGCCGTGAACGGCGAGCGGGCGACCACCAAACGGAGCGCGGCGTTGGCGTCAAGCGGCGCGAGCGCCTCGCTGAGAACATGGACGAGCAGGTTGGACTCGGCGTCATCGCCACTCACGCGCACGCCCGTCCGCGGCGGCGCGACCCGCGCCACCGCCCCGAGAACGGCGGCGACGCCGAGGAGCGAGAGCGCGACCGGGGTCACCCCGGCGATAGTCGCGAGCTCGACGGTGGCGCGCGCTGGCTCGGCGGGGCGCTTCCCCGTCGCACGCGCCAGAAGACCGTCGACGGTGTTCCCCACGAGGCCGAGCACGTTGGCGAGGGCGACCGTCGCCCGAACGGAACGCGCCAGTGGCTCCCCCAGCTCTTCGGCGAGGCTGCCCGGATCGTCGGGTCTACCGAGCCCCGTGCTCGACGCCGCGTACCCGCGCGCTGGTTCCGGAGCAGCCTCGCCGTCGATATCGCCCAGGAACCCGGCCCACGATGTGTGCGCCCACGCGCAGAACCGGCAGCCGCTCACATCGGTGACGGCGAGGATCAGCTCCTCCCGGGAGCGCGCGTCAAGGGCGCCTCCTGCCGCGTAGGCCCCGATCAGCCCCCGAGCATTGCGCGCCAGCTCGATCGCCCACGGCACCAGCGCCGCGGGCGTCGCCGTGCGCCGCGGGAACGGGTCGACAGGCATCGGCCGACTCTACGGGCGCAGCACGCTTCTCTGAGCCGGAGATCCGCGTTACTTTGACGCTGGCGACGCGCTTGTGAAAGTATTCACATGGGTTTGGCGCCAAACCCTTGGCACCGTTCACAGGAGGTGGACGTGACCGAGACACCGCAACTACCGATGCAGTGGGACGGATTGTTCCTCACCCCCGTCCCCCCTTGGGGCACCTCGGTGGTGGTGCGCCGAGCATCCCCCGACGGACGCGACCAGGTTCTGATCGTCCAGCGGGACCGCCGCTCGGGCGGCCAATGGACACCGCCGTGTGTCACCCGGCTGCCCGACGAGGACGTCGCCGCCTGCGCCCGCCGGGCCGTCGACGAGATCGTCGGTTTGTCCTTGCCCGTCGCCCGCGGCCGCGACCTCCAACCCGGTTGGTCGGTGTTCGTCGCCCGGGCGCATGACCGCGCGCAAGTCCGCCTCGGCGCGGGGTTCGACGCCTTCGACTGGGTCGAACCCGACGAAGCCCGCCGCCGGTGCGCGTCGGGCACCGCCGCGGCGTTCGCTCTCGTCGCCTGACCGGGGGGCGCGTATCGTCGCTCGGTGACCCTCGACCTGAGCCCCGACGATCTGCTCGCCACCACCCGCACGGTGCGCAAGCGACTCGATTTCGAGCGACCGGTCCCGCGAGAGCTCATCGAGGAATGCGTGCAGCTCGCAGCGCAGGCGCCGACGGGATCGAACCGGCAGGGGTGGCACTTCGTCTTCGTGTCCGATCCGGGCAAGAAGCAGGCTCTGGCCGACCTCTACGGGAAGAACTTCGACCCGTACGCGTCGGCGGCCGGACCTCAGTGGCCGGCAGACGACCCGCGCGCGCACGCTGCAGGCAGGGTCCGGGAGTCCTCGATCTACCTTCGCCACCACATGCACGAGGCGCCGTGGCTCCTCGTTCCGTGCATAGAAGGGCGCATCCCGGCTGACAACGCGCCCGTCTTCTTCCAGGCGAGCGTCTGGGGCTCGCTGCTGCCGGCGGTGTGGAGCTTCATGCTCGCGGCGCGCGCCCGCGGCCTCGGCACCGCGTGGACGACGCTTCACCTGCCCGACGAGGCCGCCGCGGCAGAGGTGCTCGGCATCCCCTTCGACCGCGTGATGCAGGGCGGCCTCATCCCGGTGGCGTTCACGAAGGGCACGGACTTCAAGCCCGCGCCCCGGCTGCCCACCGAGCGCATCATCCATTGGGAACAGTGGTGAGCGCACTCGTGCGCCGCGGTGCGGCGCTCGGGATCGTCGTCGCCACCGCGGTCGTGCTCCGCCGGCGCTCTGCCGGCGCGGCCCGCACCACGTCGCCACTGCGGGCAACGACGACGCTCGGCCGCAATCGTGAGGTCGCCAAGCTCGGCGCGCGGATGGGGGCCGGATACGCCGTGCACAACGCCCGGAAGACCTTCGCGAGCGCGGAGAGGCGCGCCGAGCTCGACGACGCGTTCGAGCTGCGCACCGCGGAGGATGTCGCCGCCGCCCTCGGCTCGATGAAGGGCGCGCTCATGAAGATCGGCCAGATGGCGAGCTTCCTCGACGACGGCCTGCCCGAGCCCATGCGCGAAGCCCTGTCGACTTTGCAAGCCGACGCCCCGCCCATGTCGGGCGAGCTGGCCGCGCAAGTGGTCGAGGACGAGTTGGGCAAGCCGCCCACGGAGCTGTTCGCCGAGTGGGATGCCAAGCCGCTCGCCGCCGCGTCGATCGGTCAGGTACATCGCGCCGTGACCCACGACGGCGTCGAAGTCGCCGTGAAGGTGCAGTACCCGGGGGTCGACAAGGCGATCATGGCCGACCTCGCCAACTCCGATCTGCTCTTCAGCATCCTCGGGATGGTCTTCCCGGGCCTCGACCCGAAGCCCATCGTCACCGAGATCCGCGAGCGCGTCGTCGAGGAGCTCGACTACCGCGCCGAGGCCAAGCAACAGGCGCAGTTCGCGGAGTGGTTTAACTGTCATCCCTTCATCCACATCCCCGCGGTGCTCGGCGCGTACAGCTCGGGACGCGTGCTCACGACCGAACTCGCCCGCGGCGCGCGCTTCGCGGAGGTGGCGGAGACGTGGTCGCAGGAGGAGCGCGACCTGGCCGGCGAGACCATCTACCGGTTCGTGTTCCGCAGCCTCTACCGGTTCCGCGCCTTCAACGGCGACCCCCACCCCGGCAACTACCTGTTCCGTCCCGGTGGCCGCGTGACGTTCCTCGACTTCGGCCTCGTCAAGCACTTCACCGCCCCCGACATCGACCTGTTCGAGGCGATGATCCGGGCGATCGTCCTGCACGACGACGCCGCGGAGTACCGGGCCATCATCGAGGACGCCGGGTTGCTCAACCGCAACGCACCGCTGAGCGACGCCCAGGTGGTCGAGTACTTCGCCCACTTCTACGAGCTCGTGCGGACGAAGGGCCGCCAGCAGGTCACGCACGAGTACGCGGCCGAAACCGTGCGGCACATGTTCGACGCCACCGGCAAGGGCTCCGAGGTCCCGAAGTACGCCAACGTGCCGCCGTCGTTCGTGATCCTCCAGCGCATCAACCTCGGGCTGTACGCCATCCTCGCCCGGCTCGGCGCCACCCACGACTGGCTGGCGTTGTCGCGGGAGGTGTGGCCGCAGACCGACGATCCGCCGTGCAGTGATCTCGGTCGCGAAGAGGCGGCGTGGCTCGCGAGCCGCCATGCCTAAGACCGAGGCGGTCGAGCTGGATGTAGCCGGACGAACGGTGTCGATCACGAGTCCGGACAAAGTCTTCTTCCCCGAGCGCGGCGACACCAAGCTCGACCTCGCCCGTTACTACATGGCCGTCGAAGCTCCGCTGATGGCGACCATGGGCGACCGGCCCCTGTTGCTCCAGCGCTACCCGAACGGCGCAACGGGGCCGAACTTCTTCCAGAAGCGCGTCCCCGAGCACCACCCCGAATGGCTCACCACCGTCGAGGTGAGCACGCCGAACGGGACCACCTCCGACGCGCTGGTGGCGACCGACCTCGCGCACGTGCTGTGGGCGGTGAACCAGGGATGTCTCGGGTTCCACGTCTGGCCGAACCGCGCTAGCACCCTCGAGATCGCCGACGAACTGCGCATCGACCTCGACCCCTCCCCTGGCGTCGACCTGCCGATGGTCCGCGAGGCCGCACACGAGGTGCGCGCGTATCTCGACGAGCACGGCATCACCGGCTACGCCAAGACCACCGGCTCGCGCGGGATCCACGTCTACGTGCGGTGCGAGCCGCGGTGGACGAGCTACGACGTCCGCGCCGCGGCGGTGGCTCTCGGACGCGAGATGGAGCGTCGCCGGCGCGACCTCATGACGTGGCAGTGGTGGAAGGAGGAGCGAGGCGCACGCGTCTTCATCGACTACAACCAGAACGCGCCGCACAAGACCGTCTTCGGCGCGTGGTGCGTGCGGGCGACGCCCGACGCTCGGGTTTCCACGCCGATCGCGTGGGACGAGGTCGACACGTTCTCCCACGAGGACTTCACCATCGCCACCGTCCCCGCCCGTATCGCAGAACGGGGCGACCCGTGGGAAGCGATGTACGCCGAGCCTCAGGACATCACGCCCCTGATCGCCCGATCGCAGGCCGACCTCGCCGGGGGCCTCATGGACGCGCCCTGGCCGCCCGTCTATCCGAAACAGCCCAACGAACCTCCCCGAGTCGCCCCCAGCCGCGCCAAAGCGGCCGACTAGCCCCGGCGATCACGCAGCCAGATCGGCGTACCCCGGGTTGAGCTGGATGAACTCCCTCACGAACGAGCAACTCGGCCGAACCTTCGCACCGCGACGCCGAACATCATCGAGCGCACCCCGAACAAGCTGCTCCCCCAGCCCCCGGCCGCGCATGCGCGGATCGATCTCGGTATGCGGGAAGACCAAGACATCCCCGTCGACCCGATAATCCGCGATACCCGCCACCTCCTCGTCGACCAGAACCTCATACCGACTCAACTCCGAATTGTCCCGCACCACGACATCCATGCCCCCCGTCCTACCCGCCCCGCAAAGAGGCCACACGAGCGCAAGCGAAGCGAGCGCGACCGCGACCGCAGCGAGAGCGAGCCGGTGCGGGTGGCGCCGAGGAGGGCTCCCGAGGAGCGCAACGGAGCCCGCAGCGACCGGACCCGAGCGAGCGAAGCGAGCAAAGGGGGAAAAGGCGCTGCGGGCGCAGAGAGCACCTCGGGAAGCCTCGGCGACAGGACCCGCACCGGCGGACCCCGAAGGCAGCCCCGGCGCGCGCCCCCCTAAACCAAACCCCGCGCCAATACCTCGGCGACGGGAACCAACTCAGGCGTCGCGATCTGGTCGTAGGTGCACGACTCGGGTGTCCGGTCGAAGCGGAAACGCTTGAACGACGTCGCATGGCGCACCCGGTCGCCCTGGAAGTGCCCATACGCCACTTCCACCACGAGCGCGATCCGCAGCGGGATCCACGACATGTCCTTGCCGGAGTTCCAGCGGTTCCCGACCGGCTTCGCCTCGGTACCGCCGGACGCGACGAGGTCGGACCATTCCTTCCACGGGTGGTCCTCTCCCGTGGCTAGCAGGTAAGGCTCGAGCTCGGCCACCATCTCGCGCCGGCGCACCGCGGAGAACGCACCGGCCACGCCGACGTGGTGGAGGTTGCCCTCCTTGTCGTACAGGCCGAGCAACAGCGATCCCACGACTCCCTCGCCGGACTTGTGCCACCGGAAGCCGCCGACCACGCAGTCCATCGTGCGCTCGTGTTTGATCTTGGCCATGACCCGCTCGTTCTCCCGGTACGGCCCGTCCGCCCGCTTCGCGACGACGCCGTCGAGGCCGGCACCCTCCCAACGGTGGAACCAGTCGTCGGCCTCGCCGCGGTCAAGGGTGAGTGGGGTGACGTACACACCGCGCGAACCGCCGCCGAGCGCGCCGACGAGCGCAGCACGCCGCTCGTCGAACGGCCGGTCGCGTAAGTCGTCTCCGCCGACTGCAAGCGCGTCGAACGCTACGAAGACCGCGGGCAGCTCCTTGGAGAGTCGCCCGACGCGCGACTCCGCGGGGTGAATGCGCTGGCTGAGAAGGTCGAACTCGAGCTTCCCGCTCGGGTCCATGACGACCAGCTCGCCGTCGAACACACCCTTGGCCGGGAACGCTTCCTTCACTGCCTCGACGACCTCGGGGAAGTAGCGCGTGAGCGGCTTTGTGTTGCGGCTACCGATTTCGACCTCGTCGCCGTCGCGGAAGATGATCGAACGGAACCCGTCCCACTTCGGCTCGTAGCGCCACTCGTCGCCCTCGGGGATGGCGGCCATCGACTTCGCGAGCATCGGCGCCACCGGTGGCATCACGGGGAGATCCACGGGACGACTGTAGGGAAGCGCTGTACCGTTGTGACCCAATCTCGCCGGAAGACATCCTTTCTTGATCACATCGCGCGTGCTGCTCCTCGGGTTGGCGTCCTTTGTCGGAACCCTGATGGTGACCCCCCTCGTTCAGCGCGTCGCGCTTTCGGTCGGGCTCACGGCCGCGCCGCGCGAGGACCGGCTCCACACGAGCCCGACGCCGTACATGGGCGGCGTCGCCATCCTCCTCACGGCGTGCCTGGCGACACCCTTCGTCGGCAGGTGGGAAGCGGAAGCGGCGGTGATCATGGCGGGCGCACTGCTGCTCGGGTTGGTCGGCCTGCTCGACGACATGCGCCACCTGCGGCCGGCACCGAGGCTGCTTGCCGAAGTCGGCGCTGCGGGGCTCGCGGCGGCCGCGGGCGCGAAGGTCAACCTGTTCGGCGACCCCCTCGACTTCGTCGTGACGATCGTGTGGCTCGTGGTGGTCACGAACGCGTTCAACCTCGTCGACAACATGGACGGGGCCGCCGCCGGTATCGCCACCGTCACGGCGACTGCGCTGATGATCGCCGCCAGCCTCGCCGGCCAGGTCCTCGTGGGCGGGCTCGCCGCCGTCCTGGCCGGCTCGTGCCTCGCATTCCTGGTCTTCAACTGGCACCCCGCCCGGATCTTCCTGGGCGATGCTGGTGCCCTTCCGGTGGGGTATCTGCTGGCGGTGATCGCGCTGAAGTTGCGCTTCCAGGTCCCCCACCCGGCGAGCATCGTCGCGGTCGTGCTGCTCACCGCACCAGCACTGTTCGACACCGCCCTGGTGGTCATATCGCGTGTGCAACGCAGGGTGCCGATCTACGTCGGCGGCGTCGATCACACATCGCACCGGCTGCTTCGCCTCGGCCTGAGCACCCGCGCCGTCGCCGGCTGGATCGCGCTGGTAACCGCTCTGTGCGTTTCGCTCGGGCTCGCTGTTGGGAGGGGAGTCCTCGAACCCGCACCTGTGATGGTGCCAGTCGCGATATTGGGGATCGGAATGCTCCTCGGTCTGCTGCGACTGCCCGCCACCGCGTCGATCATGATCGAGCCGCGTGACTCCACGGCCAAGCCGCACTGAACGCCGCCTGGCGCGGCTGACCGCCAGGGACCGGAACCCCTTCTCTAAACGCCGGCGACGGAGACGACGCCGAGCGCGCCAGCAGCGCGGGACGCGCCAGCTTCGCCTTGGTCTGCTAGCCGCCGCCGCGCTCGTGTTCCTCGCTGGCGTCCTCGGAGCACTCCAGTTGCGCTCGGCGCGCGCCGACCTGCTGATCGCGCGGGCGGATCTCCAAAGCGTTGCCCGTGGCCTCGGGCGAGCTCAGAACGCCGAGGGACGCAGTGCTCTCACCGCCGCGACCGCGGATGCAGTGAGACGCACGGCGCGCGCCCGTGACCGCCTGCGCGGCTCGCTCCTGCTACAGGTCGCGGGGATCGTGCCCGGCCTGTCGGCGCAGCGCCGCGGGCTTGTGCGGTCGGCCGACATCGCCGCCGAGGCGGCGTCGATCGCGGCGGGCCTCGCTAACGAGGCCGACCGCAACGCGGACGCCATCGCGCTGCGCGGTGGTGCGGTCGACATCGACGCGCTCGTGCGGTTTGCTGACGACGCGAGGGACGCCGCGAAACGCATCCGTGCGCTACCGCGCGCGCACGCGCCGGGACAGTGGGGATTCATCGCGGACGCCACACGCGACCTCGATCGGGAAATCGTCGATGCAGGACACCGCCTCACCACAGGCGCAGGAACGCTGCGGGCGACTGCCGGGCTGCTCGGAGCCGACGGGCCGCGCCGGTTCTTCATCGCCCTCCAGAACAATGCTGAGATGCGCGACCAGGGCATGGTCCTCCAGTACGCCGTCGCCGAAACGGCCGACGGCCGGCTGAACCTCGTCCGACGCGGGCGCGTCACCGAAATCGAGCTCGCCCGCCCGATCTCAGACATCACGTTGTCGCCCGGGACGCAGTCGGTGTTCGCCGCACTGGCCCCGCTCCAGCTCTGGCAGTCGGTGAACGCGTTCGCCGACTCCGAGCTGAGCGGTCGGGCCATGATCTCGATGTACCGGCAGGCGACGGGCGAGACGGTCGACGGCGTCATCGCACTCGATGTGCCCGCCATTGCCGAGATCCTCGGGGTCACCGGTCCGGTCTCCATCCCCGGTATCGCCGAGCCCATCAGTCGCGAGAACGCCGCCCGCATCCTGCTCAACGACCTCTACGCGGCCGACCGCACGCTCGACCAGAGCGACCGCCGCGAGCGCCTCGCCGACGTGGCCGCCGCGCTCACCGACCGCATCCAGGCCGGCCCGGTAGACGCCGCCGGGCTGGCTGACGCGCTCGGGCGAGCGGCCGCCGGTGGCCACCTGCGGGTCACGAGCACGCGGCCCGACGAGCAGAAGGCCTTCGTCGCTGCCGGACTGGCCGGCGGGCCCGCGGCGCACCATCCAGAGCGCACGATCCACGTCTCGGTCCAGAACGGCACCGCGACGAAGCTCGACTATTTCGTGCGCCCGAAGATCAGGTTCGACGTCTCGGTGACGCCCGACGACGCGGCCGTTGTCCGCGCCACCGTCGCCATCCCGAACACCGCCCCGGTGCCGACCCCGCCGAGCTTCCAGTTCGGTCCCGACAAGATCGTGCAGTTCACACCGGGGCTCTACAAGGCGAGGGCGTATTTCTGGGGCCCGCGCGGCAGCGACCAGCTGAACAGCGCCGAGGACTCCGGGCTGAACCTGAGCTGGGCGGCGGTCGACGTCCCCGCCGGCACGACGAAGGACCTGTCGTTCACAACGGTGATACCGAACGCCGTGCGAAACGGCGTGCTCCGGCTGCGGTTCGTGCCGCAACCGAGGCACGAACCCGCAGAAATCTCGATTTCGGTTGCGGGGATAGGACGTCGGGTCGCAAACGCTCCGGCTGTCGCAAAGCACTGGGACCGCACGCTGGATCTGCAGTGGAAACTGTCGAACTCGGACTAGCGCTGACATGAATGCTGCACTCGGTACTGGTGGGGCGTTAGTCTTTAATAACCACGACTCGGAGGACTTTTCCCAATGCGTAAGCTTTTACTGGCCGTTGGCTTCATCGCCGCTGGCCTGACTGCTACCGGAGCGATCGCGCAGACGACGCCGCCGCCTTATCCGGGCGGGCCCACGACGACTGCCCCTTCGCCCACGTCTGCTTTCCAGGACCTCGGAACCAAGCCCGTCCCGAGCACGTTCGACATCTCGTTCTGCCAGTTCATCGGCCAGACCGAGTCGACCGTCGACGAGAGCCAGGGCGATTCGCAGCAGGCCGGTATCAACAACTGCGTCACCAAGAGCATCGAGTTGAGCTTCGCCACCGGCACGGCGCTCGCCGCCGGCGGTCCGCTGGCGGCGACGAACTTCGCGCAGACCGCCCCCCAGGTCCGCATCCGCGTGAACGGGCGCCTGTACCCGACGAAGCCGCTCGGGTTCACGCACACCATCACCGTGCGCGGCACGGGGACCAACGGTGCCGCGCGCACCGTCACCGCGATCTTCCGCACGGTGCGTGCCGGAAGCACGACGACCCGCAGCGGCCTCGCCCGCACCGGCACGTTCGCCGTTCAGTACGCACCCCTCGGCGTCGGCCTGGTCGGCCTCGGCTACCTCCTGGTCCTCGCCACCCGCCGGAGGCGCACCGTCTAACTCCTTCTCACCGAGTCGAGAATGTGGCCGCTGCGAGAGCAGCGGCCACATTCGCGCCCGGGCCCAGGTCGCTCGACAAAGGCCGGCACCCGCTCGTGGATCCGGCTTCGCCGGTCCACGGACCCACGCCGCCGCAGGCGGCACAGCACCTAGCCAGCCGAGCAAGCTCTGCTTGCGAGGCTGAGATTTCCGCAGGCGGCACAGCATTGGGCCAGCCGAGCAAGCTCCGCTTGCGAGCGCTGAGCGGCTAGAGGTATTCGACGGTCGACCGGGGCGGCACAACGTGGCGGCAGTCGAGCACGTAGCGAGCTGCGTCGGACACGACGCCGAAGTCGAACTGGTCATGGTCGGTCAGGACGACGACGACATCGGCGGCCTCGAGCTCCTCGAGCGTGCACTCCACGCGGGTAACGACATCACCGAGCACCGACGAGTCGGCGTAGGGGTCTGCGGCCCGCACCTCGGCGCCGAGCTCGACGAGGTTGTCGGCCACGACGAGCGACGGCGACTCACGCGCGTCGCCGGTGTTGCGCTTGTAAGCCAGGCCCAGCAGCAGCACCCGGGCGCCACGCACCGACCGCGACTGCTCGTTGAGTGCGAGCGTGATCCGGCGCACGACGTAGTTCGGCATGTGGGCGTTGACGTCGTTGGCGAGCTCCACGAACCGGAAGCTCTCGCCGAGCGACCGCCGCACCTGCCACGACAGGTAGCTCGGGTCCACCGGAAGGCAGTGTCCACCTACGCCCGGACCGGGCGTGAAACGCATGAACCCGAACGGCTTGGTGGATGCGGCGTCGATGGCTTCCCAGACGTCGATCCCGAGCTCGCCGGCGAACATCGCCAGCTCGTTGACCAGCGCGACATTGACGTGGCGGAACGTGTTCTCGAGCAGCTTGCAGAGCTCCGCCTCGCGCGGGCTCGACACCTGCACCGTGCGGTCTACCAGTGCGTCGTAGAAGGCCGCCACTTCGGCCCGCGATCGTGCGTCTATGCCCGAGACGACCTTCGGCGTCGTGACGAAGGTCCATTGCGTGTTGCCGGGATCGATCCGCTCAGGGCTGTAGCCGACCAGGAAATCGGTGCCGGCGGCGAGCCCGCTGCCTTCCTCGAGGATCGGCACGAGCAGCTCTTCGGTGGTGCCGGGATACGTCGTCGATTCGAGCACGACGGTCGCTCCGGGCGAGAGCGCACCGGCGAGGACCCGCGCGGCGTCCTCGATATGCGTGAGGTCGGGAAGGCCTTCGCGCAACGGCGTGGGCACCGTGATGACGGCCACGTCGAAACCCGAGAGCGATCCGACGTCGTCGCTGGCGGTGTACCGGCCGGTGGCGAGGGCGGCGGAGAGGTGCTCGTCCGCGACGTCCTCGATGTAGGAGTCGCCCGACAGCAGACGCTTCACGCGGGCCGGGTCGACCTCGTAACCCGTGACGTCGAAGCCCACTTCGACCGCTCGCATCGCCAACGGCAGTCCGACATAGCCCTGGCCTACAACGACGACCTTCGCGCCCACTTGCATCGACCCATCGTGCCACGGGCCGCTGGCGTCGCCGGTGACCGCGATACTTGCAGGGTGGATCTCGCCGTGATCGCCGCACTCGTCGCCGGCCTAGTACTGGGCGCGGCGGGTGCGGTGGCCCTGACGCAGGCGCGGCGCCCGGTGACGCGCCCCACCGCGCCGTCACTCGATCCGCTCACGGGCGTCGCCGACCGAAGGGCGGGCGAGGACCGAATCGCCGATCTCGCCGCCAGGGACGCGGTCGTGATGATCGACATCGACAAGTTCAAGGCCGTCAACGACGGCAGTGGTCATGCCGCTGGCGACGCCGTGCTCCGCGAGTTCGCGGCCGCGGTCACCCGCTCGGTTCGCTCCGACGATCTGGTGGCTCGTTGGGGCGGCGACGAGTTCCTGGTCGTACTCGCCGGTGCCGGCGACGCCGCACTCGCGATCACCGAGCGCCTCCACGCTGCATGGGCGGGCTTCTGTGACGGCCAGACGATCACGTGCTCGGCCGGTGTCTCGGTGCACACGACCGGCGATCCGCTGCGCACCGTGGCCGCCGCCGACGCCGCCATGTTCGCGGCGAAGCGCGCCGGCCGCGCCCGCGTCGCCGCCGCCTGAGCGACGCGAGCGGCTCAGTCCTCGAGGCGGAGCGCGCTGATGAAGGCGTCCTGTGGCACCTCGACACGGCCGATGTTCTTCATGCGCTTCTTACCTTCCTTCTGCTTCTCGAGGAGCTTGCGCTTGCGCGTGATGTCACCGCCGTAGCACTTGGCCAGCACGTCCTTGCGCTTCGCCTTCACCGTCTCCCGGGCGACGATGCGCCCTCCGACAGCGGCCTGGATGGGCACGTCGAACATCTGTCGCGGGATGAGCTGGCGAAGTTTCTCGGCCATCTTCTTGCCGTGCTCGTACGCCTTGCTCTTGTGCAGGACCGCCGAGAACGCGTCGACGGGAACGCCGTTGAGCAGCACGTCGAGCTTGACGAGGTCGGCCTGTTCGTACCCGACGGGCTCGTAGTCGAGGCTGGCATAGCCCTTGGTACGGCTCTTCAGCGCGTCGAAGAAGTCCATCACCACCTCGGCCAGCGGGACCTTGTAAACGAGCTCGACGCGCTCGGGTGAGAGGTACTCCATCCGGATCATGTCACCGCGCCGTTGCTGGCAGAGATCCATCAGCGTGCCGGTGTACTCCGCCGGACTGAGGATCGTGAGCTTGAGCATCGGCTCCTCCACGTACTCGATCTCGCCGCCCGGTGGCATGGCTGCGGGGTTGTCGACCTCGATGATCTCCCCGCCGCGCACGTGGGCGCGGTATTCGACTGATGGCGCGGTGGCGATGAGCGTCAGGTCGAATTCGCGCTCGAGACGCTCGCGCACGATGTCCATGTGGAGCAGGCCGAGAAACCCGCACCGGAAGCCGAACCCGAGCGCCCCCGACGTCTCCGGCTCGTAGGTGAACGACGCGTCGTTCAGCTGCAGCTTCTCGAGCGACTCCCGCAGCTCGGCGTACTCGTCGCCGTCGATCGGGAACAGCCCGCAGAACACCATCGCCTTGGGCTCGCGGTAGCCGGCCAGCGGCACCGGCGCCGGCCGGTTGGCGTCGGTGATCGTCTCGCCCGATCGTGCTTCGGCGATGTTCTTGATCCCGGCGATGACGTAGCCGACCTCACCGGTCTGGATGGCGGCGACCGGCGTAGGGTCCGGCGTGCGGAAGCCGATCTCCTCGACGTCGTGGACGGCGCCGGCCTGCATGAACCGCAGCTTCGCCCCGTTGCGCAGTGTCCCGTGCAAAACCCGCACTGCGGAGACAACGCCGCGGTACTGGTCGTAGTAGCTGTCGAAGACCAATCCCTGCAACGGAGCATCGGCGTCGCCGGTGGGAGACGGGATGCGTTCGATCACCGCATCGAGCAGCTCGCGCACGCCCTCACCGGTCTTCGCCGAGATGTGGAGGATCTCAGACGCGGGAATCCCGAGAACCTGCTCGATCTCGCCCGCGTACTTGTCGGGTTCGGCGGCGGGCAGATCGATCTTGTTCAGCGCGGCGACGATCGTGAGGTCGTGCTCGATAGCGAGGAAGCAGTTCGCCAGCGTCTGCGCCTCGATCCCCTGTGACGCGTCGACGAGGAGGATCACGCCGTCGCACGCTGCGAGGCTGCGGCTGACCTCGTAGCCAAAGTCGACATGGCCGGGCGTGTCGATGAGGTAGATGTCGGTTCCGCGGTACTGGAGCCGGACGTTCTGCGCCTTGATCGTGATCCCGCGCTCGCGCTCGATGTCCATCGAGTCGAGGTACTGCTCGCGCATGGCACGAGGGTCGACCGCGCCGCAGATCTCGAGCAGGCGGTCGGCGAGCGTGGACTTGCCGTGGTCGACATGGGCGACGATGGCAACGGCGCGGATGTTCGCCTGGCGGCCGGTCACAGGACGGAGCCGATCAGTAGCCGGTGGCGACGTCGACGACCCCGACGAGCGGTTCGCCCACAGCGAAGCGGGCGACGTTGTCGCCGATGCGCGCCGCCAGAAGCGGCACCGCCATCTCGAACGTGTTGGCGGTGTGCGGTGTGATCAGACAGTTCGGCAGTCCCCAGAGCGGATGGCCGTCCGGCAGGGGCTCCGGATCAGTCACGTCGAGGGCGGCGCCGGCGATCCACCCCTCGCGCAGCGCCGTGACGAGATCCTCGGTGACGACGTGAGGCCCGCGCCCGACGTTGACGAGCCACGCGTGCTCCTGCATCCGCCGGAGCTGCTCGGCACCGACGATGCCGCGGGTCTCCTCAGTGAGGGCGAGCGCGACGAACACGACGTCGGCCGCTGCGAGCGCGTCGTCAAGGTGGTCGCGACCCACAACGCGCGTGGCGCCGTCGACGCCGAGGGTCGGGTCTCGACGGACGATCGTGACCTGCGTGCGCATCGGTTGCAGCAAATGGGTGAGCGTCTGCGCGATACCGCCGCCTCCGAGAATCGTCACGGCGCCGTCGAACAGGCTCCGCCCGCTCTCGCTTCCCCACGACGACGCCCGCACCCGTTCCGGGAGGTGACGTAGTCCCGCGAGCGCGAGGGCGAGCGCGTGCTCGGCAACCGGTTCGGCGTACACGCCTTTGCCACACGTCCACAGACGCGTGCTGTCCAGCACCCCGCTCGCGGCGTAAAGCTCGATCCCCGCCCACGGCAACTGCACCCACCGCAGACGGGGCGCGGCGGACAACGCATCCTTCAACCCCGCGGGGTCGTCGGGGCGCAGCCAGACCAGCGCCTCGGCCTCGGCCAGCTCGACGATGTCTCCCCCGGCGTCCACCACGGCACGACGCACCCAGTCCCACCCCGGCGCGGGCGCAACAGCGATCGGGACCACGGGTGGATCCTACGGGACCGGTCCTGCTAGCTTTTCCCGGTCCGTTTCAGCGCTTCTTGCGCCTGCAGTGAGGATTTTCCGTCGTGGCCAACATCAAGAGCCAGATCAAGCGCAACCGCCAGAACGAGAAGGCGCGCCTGCGCAACAAGGCAGTCCGCTCCGAGCTGAAGACGCGCACCAAGGCCGCTCTTACCACCGCCGGCACCGAGGCAGGCCCCGACGCGCTTCGCGAGGCGATGCGTCGCCTCGACAAGGCGGCTTCGAAGGGTGTCATCCACCGGAACGCCGCCGCCCGCCGCAAGTCCCGCCTCACCAAGCGCGTCGCCCGCACCACCGCTTCCTAACGACAGCGCGACGCCAGCCTGCGGTAGAGATCGGCGTACTGGGCCGCGGCCATTGCGGGACGGAAGCGCTCGCGGTTCTGGTAGCCCCGTGTCACGAGATCGTCCCGGTACGCCTCGTCCTCGAGCACCCGGATGATTCCGGTGCGAATCGACGCCACGTCGTCGGGATCGACAAGGCAGGCAGAGCCGCCGGCCACCCAGTCCATCGGGGCGCGATCACTGGTGACGACCGCACGGCCCACGGCGTTGGCCTCCACGATCGGCATCCCGAACCCTTCGTAGGTCGACGGGAACGCAACCACATCGCACTCGGCGTAGGCACGGCGCATACCCGCGGCGTCGAGGCCGACCTCGTGCGTCCATGCGATGGCCATGCGGTCGAACCGGGCGCGCTGATCCGCGGATACGTTGCCGACGATGTGGAGCTCGACGTCGAGCCCGTGCAGCGACTCGGCCACCCGGTCGATGTTCTTGTTCGGGGTCGTACCCACGCACAACACAACGGGTTGGGGGCGAGGGCCGGTCGGCGGAGCGCGCACGTAAGCGTCGTCGATCGTCACCGGGATGACCTCCACGCGCGCTCTCGGTACGCGTGCCAGGGCGGCGAGCTCGACCGCAGTGGCTTCTGAGATAGCCACGATCGCGGCTGCTCGCGCCACGGGCAGTCGCGCCCACAACGCTCGGAACACCGCACTGCTGACGCCACGGCCCCGGGCGGGCGCACTGTCGAGGACGGTCAGCACCGTGCGCCGGCGCGGCAGCATGTACGTAAGGAAGTGCACGTCGCCAGTGACGTGAAACACATCGGCGCGGCGAAGGCGAGCCCCAACGAGGTCCGCGACGCGTCGCCACACGCCGGTCGAACTGAACCACGAGACCCGAACACGAACATCGAAATCTTCGGGGAGCGCGCCGCGGATCGACGCGAAGTACCCCTCGATGCTGTGGTGGAACCCCGGCGTCGGGCGCCGCTGGAGGTGAACTACGCGCAGCGGCCGCCGCGTCAGGCCATGACCTCGACGGGCGTGAGCCGGCCCACGGCGTCACCGATCACATCGGCGTCGCCCACCATCACCGCGCTGAGTGCGGCGGGCGAGAGGAACGTCGACGCCACGTTCTGCAAATCGTCGACGGTGACGCGTTCGGTGGCCGCCGGCAGCTCGCGCAGATAGTTCAGGTCGAGACCCTGCGCGGTCAGGCTCGCGAGGTAGCTCGCCAGGCCCGCCTGCGTCTGGATCGACAGTGCCAACTGCCCGGCCAGGTAGCGGCGGGCGGCGCCGAGCTCGTCTTCGGTGACCGGCGTGGTGGCGATGCGGCCGATCTCGTAGAGCGTCTCGACGAGCGCAGGTGCGGTGACCGCCGTTTGTACGTCTGCGCCGATGCTGATGTAGCTGGCCATCTGGTTGTGCGACAGCCCGGCGAAGGCGCCGTACGTGTAGCCCTTGTCCTCGCGCAGGTTGTGGTTGAGCCGTGACGTGAAACCTCCGCCGAGGACAAGCGCGGCGAGCTGCAGTGCGGGGAACAGCGGGTCCTTCCGGCCGACGGCGCGCCCTCCGAGCCGAATATTTGTCTGCACGGCTTCGGGCTGGTGAACGACCAGCAGCGGGTTGGCGGCGAGCGGCTCGGGCGTGGGGACGGTCGTGGCCCGGCGCGTTCCGGTCCACACGCCGAACGCGGCGTGCGCCGCCTTCATCGCCCGCGCCGGAGCGATGTCGCCGACCAGCACGAGCACCGCCCCCTTGGGCGTGATCGTCGAACTGTGGAACTTGCGGATCTGCGCGGCGGTGATGGCGCCTACCGACGCGGGGTCGGGGATGTCCTGACCGTAGGGGTGGCCGGGGAAGAGGCGTCCGAGCAGCGCGTACCGCGCCCGCACTGGTGGCTGACTGTGCGCGATCGCCAAGCCCTGCGCGGTCTGCGCCTTTTGGATGTCGACCTCGCCGCGAGGATGGCTGGCGTTCTGGAGAAGATCGGCGACGAGGCGGAGGTAGTCGGCGAGACCCGATGCGACGGCGTTGCCGAACACGACGAAGTCCTCGTTGTCGGCGTGGGTTTCGAGCGACCCCCCGAGACGCTGCAGTTCGCTCGCGATCGCGAGCTGGTCGCGATCAGCGGTACCGGTCTTGATGGTCTCGGACGCGATCCCCTCGATCGTGCCGTCGCCCCAGTTCTTCGGTTTGCCGATCGCGAGGCGCAGCCGCGCCTGCACCATCGGCACGCCCGGCTTGCGCACGACGAGGACGCGCAGTCCGTTCGCGAGGGTGTCGTCGAGGACCTTGGGCAGCTTCGGCGCGCCAGTAGGCGCGACTTCGGGGACGGTCTGCGGGCTTTTCACGATCCGCCTCCTGGCTGCCAGTCGAGAACCGCTCTAGACGCCGGCGTGAGCCAGCGCGCCGCCGACGCCCGAACGTCCGCGGCGGTGACACGCGCGAGGGCCTCGGGAAGCTCGTTCAGAAGTTCGGCCCGCCCGCGCTGCTGCTCGAGCGGAGCGAGTGTCAGCGCCCGTGCGACGACGCTGTCGATCTTGCGGAGATACGCCGCAGCCACCGCGGTGCGCACCCGCTGGAGCTCGTTGTCGTGGAAGTCGCCGACCAGCCGGTCGACCTCTTCGTCGACGGCGCCGAGGATGTCGTCGACACTGGCACCGCCGGGCGGATAGATCGCCAGCAGGTTGAACAGGAGCGGGTCGCGCATCTCGAGCCAGCCGTCGAACGGCCCGAGCACGCCGCCGATGAAGCTGACGAGTCCGGTCTTCACGAGACGCTGGTGCAGCCGCGAGGCGTCACCATCCGTGAGCGCCTGGACGAGCAGGTAGTACGCGGCGTAGGCGTCGAGGTCGGCGTGCGGATCGGGCGTGCGGTAGCCGACCACGATCGCCGGGGTGGGCGACATCGGGTCGTGATGCTGGCCGCGCCGCTCCTCACCCGCCAACGGCTCCGAGAAGTCGGCGCGCGACGGCACCGACCGCTTCTTCACGCCGTTGAAGTGCTGCTCGACCAGCTTGATCGTGGCGTCGGGGTCGAAGTCGCCCACGAGCGTAAGCACCGCGTTACCGGGCGCGTAGTACTTGTCGAAGAACTCCTTGGCGTCGTCGGGGGTGGCGGCGTCGAGGTCGACAAAGCTGCCGTAGCCGTTGTGGCTGTTGTTGAAGGTCGAGAAGGCGATAGGCGGCAGGTAAATCCAGTGCATGCCCCCATAGGGCCGGTTCATGACGTTCAGCCGGATCTCTTCCTTGACGACGTCGATCTGATTGGCGACGGTCTCCTCGGTGATGACCGGGCTGCGCATCCGGTCAGCCTCGAGGAACAGCGCCAGCTCGAGCGCCCCCGTGGGCACGACCTCGAAATAGTTGGTGAAGTCCGGCGTCGTGCTGCCGTTGAACTCCCCGCCGTTGCTCTGGATCAGCTTGGCGTGCTCGAGCTTCGGGAGATGCTCGGATCCCTCGAACATGATGTGCTCGAAGAGGTGCGCGAAGCCCGTGCGCCCCTCGGGTTCCGAGCGGAAGCCCACGTCGTAGTGCACGGCGACCGCGACCGCCGGGGCGGAGCGGTCGGGCGCCATCACGACGCGGAGTCCGTTCTTGAGCTTGTGGCGCTCGATGCTGAAGGTCGGAGACAAGACGGTGGAGGGCACGCCGACGGACAGTAATCGTGATTCAGTGCTCGTGAGTCAGGCGCGCCGGGCCCTCGACAGCCGGGTCAAGCGGGCGACCAGCACCTCGAGGATCAATTCGGGCGCCCATGAGGAGCGACCCCGCAGGTCGACGTCAGCGTCAGCGACGAGGACCAGCGCGTCCAGCAGGCGTTCGGTACCGAGACGTCGCGCCTGCGTGAGCGCCTTGCGCGCTGGATACGCGGCAATTCCCAGCAGTGCCGCGGCCTCGGACTCCGACGTCACGCTGGCGCCGTCGAGCCTCGCCATGCGGGCGACGTGGTTGTGCAGCGAAGAAATCAGAACGAGCGGATGGCGGGCGGCCCCGTTGAGCGCGCGGTGCAGCTGCCCGAGCGCTGCGGCCACGTCGCCCTTGTCAATCGCGTCGGTGAGATCCCATGGAGCGGCACCGCCGGTGTCGCCGAGGAACGGTTCGACGTCGCCGGGGGTGATCCGCGCGCCAGGGCCGTAGGCAGCGGCCAGGATCTCCAAGAGCGGGGCCAGACGCCCGAGGTCGTCGCCCAGGTGCGCTTCGACCAGCCGTGCGGCGGCGGCATCGACCTTTACGGGCGCGTCCTTCAGTCGCTCGGTCACCCACGAGCTGCGGCCCTTGCCGCGCGGGACACCCGCGTCAACGACTGCTCCAGCCTTTTGCACCGCCTTGGTGAGCGCGGGCACGGTCGACCCGCCGCCGGCAGCGAGCACGACGGTCGAGGTCTCGAGCGGTGACGCGAGGTAGTCGACCAGTGGGGCGACGTCGCCCGCGCCGAACCGGCCGACATCGCGCAACACCACGACGCGGCGGTCGGAGAGGAACGGTGACGTGCTCGCCGACTCCGCGACCCCGGCGGGGCCGCGCTCGTCGCCAGTCAGGTCCTCGAGGCTCAGCGCAGGATCGGCATCGCCCAACGCGTCCTCGATCGCCAGCGCGGTCGATTGCGCGACCAGCGTGGGGTCGTCGCCCTTCACGAGAACCACCCGGGGTGAGGCCGAATCGCTCACGCCGCGGCCTCGCTGAGCGCGGCGAGCACGTCGCACACCGCGCGGGTGGCTCGGACGTCGTGCGCCCGCACGATGCGACACCCGCGCGTCACCCCGACTGCGGCCGCAGCAACGCTGGCATCGTCGCGTTCGCCGACGTCGAGATCGAGCAACTTGCCGAGGAACGTCTTGTTCGACGCCGACAGCAGCAGCGGGTAACCGAGGCCGGCCAGAACGGCGGAGCGGCGCAGCAGTTCGAGCGACTGTTGCCACGTCTTGCCGAGATCGAGACCCGCGTCCACCACGATCCGATCACGCGCAATACCGGCGGACTCGGCCTGCGCGGCCCGGTCGACGAGAAAGGCGGCGACGTCGTCAACCAGGTCGGCGTAAACCGGCTCGGGGTCGGCCTGGCGCGGGCGCAGGCGGATGTGAGTCGCAACCACAGTCGCGCCCGCAGCCGCGGCGGCCGGTAGGTATTGGGGGTCGGCGAAGCCGCTGATGTCGTTGCCGACGACGACGCCTTCGGCGAAGGCGGCGCGCGCAACGGAGGCGCGCCACGTGTCGACCGACAGCGGCAAGTCGAACCGCTGACGCAGTGCCTGGATGGCAGGGATGACGCGGTCGAGTTCCTCGGTTTCCGACACGTCCGGGCCGGGACCCGCCTTGACGCCGCCGACGTCGAGCAGGTCGGCCCCTTCGGTTGCGTGGCGCTCTGCCAGACGGAAGAAGGCGTCGAGGTCCCAGTACTGCCCCTTGTCGAAGAACGAGTCGGGCGTGCGGTTGAGGATGCCCATCACGAGCGCGCGATGGGTGAGGTCGAACGTCTCGTCGCCCAGGCGCAGCAGCACGACCCGACGGTAGACGCAGTCAGCGACGGTCAGGCAAAGACTGGGAGCGCGCTACAACTCGCGGCATGACCGACGGTGAGTTCTACTGGTGCCTTGACCACAAACGCGCGGAGGGGAGCAGCGGCGGGTGCCCGCGCGATCGCCAGCTCGGTCCCTACCCGTCGGCCGAGGCCGCCGCTCACTGGAAGGAGCAGTTCGAGGCGCGCAACGACTCGTGGGACGAGGCCGACCGCAAATGGGAATGCGAGGACTGACGCTGCCTCACGCCCACAGTTAGCGGCGGGCCTCCGCCGGTCACCTCGACGACGAGGTCGCCGGCGACGACCACCGCGCCCGCGCACACCGTGCGCGCCGGCGCCAACTGGTGGTGCTCGGGCGCGAGGACGAGCGACGGACGGAGCGCGTGCACGAGCGGCCACGCCTGATCAGCGGCGGTTCGTCCTGCGCTCGCAGTGACGAGCACATCGACGTGGTGCACGTTCCGATCGCGGAGCGCGGCGATCGTGGGCCCCGGCGGTGCACCCCGGACGACGAGCACGCGGTCGGGACCGTCGACCCACAGCCGTGCGCCTCTCGCTACCGCGACACCGGACGCGGGTGACGCCGGGCGGGCACAGACGAACACGATGGCCAGCAGCGCGGCCGCGCCGACCGCGCGGGAACGCGTTCCTGCTGCCCGCGCGACGACGAGGAGCGCGGCCGCGAATGCCGCGCCAGCGAGAGCGCCGAGCGGCGCTAGCGGCACTCGCGCCGCGACCTCAGCGACGCCGGCCACCCACGCCAGCGCGACGCGCGTCGGCAGGTGCAGCAGGGGGGCTGCCCCAGGTAACGCGCCCGCGACGGGCCCGACGACGAGGCCCCACATCATGATCGGGCCGGCTGCGGGAACCGCCAGCACGTTCGCGGGCAGTCCGACAACCGGCACGCCGCCGAACGTCGGCACCAGCACCAACGACGCACCCGCCTGTGCGGCGACTGACGCTGCGAGAAGCAACGGCAGGCGCGGCCTGAGCCACGGCGTCACAACCGCGAGTCCCGCGCAGGCGGCGACCGAGAGCCGGAACCCCAGGCTGTGCACGAGCAAGGGATCGACCAGGACACACGCGGTCACCGCCAGCGCAAGGAGCCGCACGGCGCGTACCGGGCGGCCGGCGAACGCGCCGGCGGCCGCGACTGCTGCCATGGCCTCGGCGCGCATCACCGACGGCTCCCAACGCGTCAGCACGCCGAAGGCGCCGAGCACAGCGAGCGTCGTCACGAGCCGCCACCGCAGCCGTCCGCGGCGCAGGAGCGGCACGGCGAGCAGGAGCACGAAGGCGACGTTCTGGCCGGAGACGGCGAGCAAGTGCGTGAGACCGGCGGCCTTGAACGCCTCGCTCACCTCCGGCGCCTGTCCGCGGTCGTCTCCCATGACCATGCCGCCGAACAGCGGTCGCGTGTGTTCAGGGAGCGACTCGGCCCCACGGGTCACCAGCCGGCGGTACGCGTTTGCTACGCGTCCGAGGGCGCCGGCTCGGCGTGTTCCGCTCACCGCGTCGACGCTGACGCGACCACTGAGGTGGCGCGGCGCGTAGCGGCGGGCCGTCTCGGGGGACAGCGGCCGCAGCACGCCGCCGATTTCGACTCGCTCCCCCGCCAGGCGTGACGACAGTGCGCTGGCGGCCTCGCCGCGCGCCCACAGCTGGACGTGCCTGCGCCCTAGGCGGGCCTCGGCACCGATCGAACCCGAGGCGAACGGTGCCGGGTCCGTGATCAACGTGACCCACTCGCCGGCGAGCACCAGCGGGCGGGGCGTGTCGAGGCCGGCCCAGGACGCGGCAGCGAGCGCCGACGCGGTGACGACCGCACCCCCGCAGAGAATCACCGGTCGGCGGCTGGCGATCCCCATGAGGACCACGCCTGCGGCCGCGATGCGCCACGGCACCGGGAACGGGTGGGCCCACAGCGCGCCGAGCACGGCGACGACCGCCAGCGCGACGATGTGGCGGTCGAGAAGTACGCGCCGCGTCACACGCGTGCGTGCGGGCGGATCTGCTCGAGCTTGGCCGGACCGATGCCGCGCACGTTGAGCAGGTCGTCGACCGAACGGAACCGCCCGCGCTGCGTGCGGTAGTCGAGGATCGCCTGTGCGGTCGCAGGCCCGACCCCCGGGAGCGACTCGAGTTGGGCGAGCGTCGCCTGGTTGAGGTTCACGATCGCCGGTGCCGCGGAGGCGCCGGCACCACCGCGTGCCGGCGCTGCGGGGGCGATCGTCTCCCCTCGCTTCGGAACGTAGATGCGCTCGCCGTCGGCGACCGGAGCAGCGAGGTTGACCTGATCGAGGTCGGCTTCCGACGTTGCGCCACCGGCGGCGGCGACGACATCTGCGACTCGCGAGTTCGCCGTGACCTGCACGACGCCGGGGCGGGCCACCGCGCCGGCGGCGTGGACATACAACACGGGCGCGGTGGTGGTCGGTCCGTCGGCTGTGGACTCTGCTGCTCCGTCGGGCGTCCCGGCTCCGTCGCCTACGTCGGCGCGCGGCATCGTGAGCTCGGGCGGTGGGCCCGACGTTCCGCCCGGAAACCGGAGCGACCCAGCGAGCGCGAGCCCGACGGCGACGCCGACTACTGCGACGACGACAATGGCGAGAGTGACGGCGACGCCACGCGGCGCGTCCCGCAAGCGCTGCACGCCCTGCGCCCATCGGTCATGCCACGTCGGCGGTGGCAACGGTCGAGGCAGCTCGGCCACGGGCACCCCTGAACAACGCTGGAGATCGCCAGGGGGAAGTGACGAGCGGGGCGCAGGCTACGCCCGCGCGTTGTCGCCGACAAGGGGTCGCTACGGGTGCATTTAAGGACGTTGCGTGGGCGTTTTGTCCGGGTTCCTACGTCCCGGAATGCACCCGTAGACGGTCTCGGCGGAAAGTGGGTCAGCTCTGGCGGCGGGCCCGTCGCTCGCGCGCCCGCTCGTAGGCGTCCTCAAACCCCGCAACCCGGCTTTCCCATGACAGCGTGCGCCGCGCATACGAGAGCGCGTTGGCACCCCGCTCCGTCCGCTCCTCCGGGCGGTTCACGCACTCGGCGAGCGCGCCAGCCAGCGCCTGCTCGTCGTCGGGCGCGACGAGCCACCCTGTCGGCTGCGCCGGCTCGACGTTGACGATGAACGGGAAACCGCCGCTCTGCGTCGCGAGGACGGGTAAGCCGACGGACATCGCCTCGAGCGGCGTCTGAGGGAACGAGTCGTTCACCGACGGCATCACCAGCACGTCGCTCGCGGCGAGGGCGTTGGGCAGGTCATCGTGCCCGCGCCACCCGGCGAAGAAGATGCCGCTGATGCCGACCTCGCGCGCCACCGTCACCGGGTGCTCGGTCTCGCACTCGCCGGGGTGGCCGCCCCAGATGACCAGCGACGCTGGGCGCTCGAACTGCAGGCGCGCCCGCGCGAACGCGCGCACCAGCAACGGCACGCGCTTCGCATGCGTGAAGCGCCCTACGTAGATCAGCACGGTCGCGTCGCCGTGCTCTCCCAGGAGTGCGTCGAGGTCCCCCTCGCCATACGCGACGGAGCCGGGCAAGGCGCTCTCGTCCCAACCCTGCGGGTCCTCGACTAGCCACCGCCGGAACAGTGCGCGTCGCGTCGCCGCGCCCATGGGACGCGGCGCGAAGCGGTCGACGTCGACGCCGTTCGGAACGTCGGTGACGTGATCGGGGTCGACGTGCAGGATGTCGACGGCCGTGCTGCGGTCGGGCGGAGAGACGACCACGAGATGATCAGCGCGTGCCGCCTGGGCCAGCAACCGGTCGCGCCAGAACACGCCGTGGCACCACTGCTCCCACCTCGTCGTCGCCAGAAGATCGCGTGCGGGCTCGTCGAGGCCGGCTCCCGCCGAGGCCGCGGCGGCGACGCCGGGCATGTCGCCGAGTGAAACGCCGAGCGATCGCGCCAACGCGATCCTGCGATCCATCTCCTCGATGAACTTGATCTCGGTCCCGTGCAGGTGGGCGACGACCGGGGTGTCGGGCCAGTGCTGCTGGACGGTGTCGTACTGCGGCGTGAGGTGATGAAGGTGGAAGACGTCCGCCGAGTCGCCACCTGCGGCCCGCAATGGCGCCTCCCACGCGGAGGCGAGGTGGGACGTGAGGTCAGGCAGAACCGACGCGAGCAGAACATCGGGTGCGCCCTCCCGGTCTTCGTAGGAGGGGTGCAGTGGAACGGGCGCAGCGACCGCGCTGTCGCCGGCCTCGAAAGACCGCATCGCGTCCGAGAAGTCGAGGGACTGGAGCGCAGTGCCGGCGAAGAACGTCGTCGCATGTGTCTCGTCGCCGGGACCGCCGAGCGACCCCGCTACGAGCGACACGTCCCAGCCTGCGCCGGTCAGAGCGATCGAGAGGTAGCGCGCCACCTGCGCAGATCCGCCCCGCGGGAAGAACAGCAACCCCATCACGACGCGCCCTCTGGTCATCGGGCGACGTTACGGGCCGGAGCGTCGGATCAGAACAACGCGGTGGTGAGTCGGCGACGCCATGCCGCCGTCCGGGGGTCATCGGGCCCGAGCACCTCGAGGAGGTCGACGAACGCCTGTCGGGCTTCGTCGTCCTCCTTGACCGTTGGCAGCAGCGACTCGAGCTTGCCGTCGATCTCGTCGCCCGCGGGCGGCGGGCCGGTGCGGGCCAGCGCCGCCACCTGCCGCACTTCCGCGGTCTCCGGAACGCGCGCCAGGAGCGCGAGCGCCTCGTCGTTCTCACCGCGCTCGACGAGCATTTCGGCGAGCGCCACCACCGCACCGGGGTGACCGGGCTCGATCTCGAGCGCGCGCCGCAGTGACGCTTCGTCGCCCGCCTGCGCGAGGAGGTCGGCCTCGCTCGGCGGCGGGGAAAGCCGGTCGACGAACGCCTGCACGAACGGCTCGCCTTGCGCGCCGATGAAGCTGTCGACGACGCGCCTGTCCTTGAGAGCGAACACCGCGGGAATCGACTGCACCTTGAACGTGGCACTGACCCGGGGGTTCTGGTCGATGTCGACCTTCGCGAGCTCGACGCGCCCTTCGGTGGCGCCGATCACCTTCTCGAGGATCGGTCCGAGCGTCCGGCACGGTCCGCACCACGGCGCCCATAGGTCGACCACCACCGAAACGGCGAGTGAACGCTCGATGACGTCGGTGTCGAAGGTGTCGTCGGTCACGTCGCGCATCCCTCCAACCTATGTTGTCCCGATGGCCGAACTGGTTGGCATTGACGTCGCGGGCGTCACCGCTTGGTTCGCACAGCACATACCCGCAGCGGTCGCTCCCCTCGAATTCGAGCTCGTCGCCGGGGGACGTTCCAACCTCACGTTCGCAGTCACCGATACAGCTGGGACGCGTTGGGCGCTGCGCCGTCCACCCACGAGCCACGTTCTGCCCACTGCCCATGACATGAGCCGTGAGCACCGGATCATCGCCGCCCTCGGTCCGACCCCCGTACCCGTTCCCGAAGCCATTGGGCTCTGCACAGATCCCGCGGTGAACGACGCCCCGTTCTACGTGATGACCTTCGTCGATGGCACCGTCATCCGCGACACGCCGACTGCGGAGAAGGTTCTCGACATCGGCCAGCGCGGGCGGTGCGGCGAATCGATCGTCGACACGCTGGCGGCGATTCACGCGGTCGACGTCGACGCCGTCGGCCTCGGCGACCTCGCCCGCAAGGAGGGCTATATCGAGCGACAGTTGAAGCGGTGGTACGGACAGTTCCGACAGTCGACCGTGGAGACGGGCCGGTCGGTGCCCGCAGTCGACGAGATGCACGAGTTCCTCCTGGCGCGCATCCCGGAGCAGGGCCCCGCCACGATCGTCCACGGCGACTACCGCCTCGACAACTGCATGATCGCCGCGGACGGATCGGTCGCCGCGGTGCTCGACTGGGAGATCTGCACGCTCGGCGACCCGCTCGCCGACGTCGGGCTGCTCATGGTCTATTGGGCCGACGCCGACGACACGTACTCCGCGTTAGGCGCCGCGCCGACCACCCTCGCTGGGTTCCCCACCAGGGCCGAGCTGCGCGCCCGTTACGCGAAGGAGTCGGGCCGCGACGTGAGTGACCTCGATTTCTACATCGCATTCGGCTACTGGAAGCTCGCTTGCATCCTCGAAGGCGTCTACACGCGCTACGCGGCCGGCGCCGGCGGCGGCGACCGCAGCGCGTTCGAGGGATTCACGGAGCAAGTCGCCCTCCTGGCCGACGCGTCGCGTACCGCCGCGGTCGCGTTGTAGATGTCGCCCCTCGTAACGATCGAACGCGACATCGCGCCGCGCGCGCCGGCACTGGTGATTTCGCTCGACGGCTGGATTGACGCCGGCGGTGCGGCGGCGCTCGCGCGCGCCGCGCTGGTCGACCAGATCACGTCGCGGCGTTTCGCCACCTTCGACGGCGACGAATTGATCGACTACCGCGCCCGGCGGCCGACGATGGAGCTGGTCGACGGCGTCATCGCCGGGATGCGGTGGCCCGAGATCGAGCTGCGCGCGGGCGTCGACCGCGGCGGCAACGACGTCCTCCTTCTCGTCGGACCCGAACCGGACATGCGCTGGCGCGAGTTCAGCGAAGAGATCGTGTCGCTCGCGCAGCGCTACGACGTACGGCTGGTCGTCGGCCTGGGCGCGTTCCCCGCACCCGTCCCGCACACCCGCGCGGTGCGGCTGGCGTCGACGGCGTCTGACATTGCGCTCGCGGCGAAGGTCGGCTTCGTTGGCGGAACGCTGGAAGTGCCGAGCGGGATCCAGGGCGTGCTCGAGCGCGCCTGCGGCGACGCCGGTGTGCCCGCCGTCGGGATCTGGGCCCGCGTCCCGCACTATCTCGCGGCGACGCCGTATCCCGCGGCGGCGGCGTCGCTGATCGACGGCCTCGCGACGGCCGCGGGACTGTCATTGAACTCCGGCGACCTGCATGCCGAAGCGGCCGCCGCCCGCTCGCGTATCGACGAGCTGGTGGCGAACAGCACCGAGCACCTCAGCCTCATCGGACAGCTCGAAGTGCAGGTCGACTCGGACGAGCCGACGCTGAACGTCTCCCTTCCCTCGGGCGACGAGCTGGCCGCCGAGCTTGAGCGCTTCCTGCGCGAGCAACCGGACAACTGAAGGGACACGCCACGCCATGAAGATCGACGGTGGGCTCACCATCGGACGCGACCTCGGCGACGTCGCCGCGTCCGCCAAGCACCTAGAGGACGCCGGCTACGACGGCGCCATGAGCATCGAGACGGGCCACGACCCGTTCCTGCCCATCCTGCTCGCAGCGGAAGCGACCGAGCGGATCCAGCTCGGCACGGGCATCGCGGTGGCGTTCGCGCGCAACCCGATGACGACCGCCGCGACGGCCAACGACCTGCAGATGTTCTCGAAGGGGCGGTTCCTGCTCGGGCTCGGCAGCCAGATCAAGCCGCACATCGAGAAGCGGTTCTCGATGCCGTGGTCACACCCCGCGTCGCGCATGCGCGAGTTCGTGCTGGCGATGCGGGCGATCTGGGACTGTTGGCACAACGGCTCGAAGCTCGACTTCCAGGGCGAGTTCTACCGCCACACGCTCATGACGCCGTTCTTCAACCCGGGCCCGAATCCGTACGGGCCACCCAAGGTGTTCCTCGCTGCGGTCGGCGTGAAGATGACCGAGACGTGCGGCGAGGTATGCGACGGCATGCTCGTGCACGGCTTCACGACCGAGCGGTACATGCGCGAGGTCACGCTCCCTGCCCTCGACCGCGGGTTCGCGGCCGGCACCCGCAAGCGCGAGGACTTCGAGATCTCGTACCCCGCGTTCGTGGTGACGGGAAGCGACGACGAGGAGATGACGCGCGCGGCGACGGCGGTGCGTGCACAGATCGCGTTCTACGGCTCGACGCCGGCGTACAAGGGCGTGCTCGACCTGCACGGCTGGGGCGATCTCCAGCCCGAGCTGAACGCGCTGTCGAAGCAGGGCGAGTGGGCGAAGATGGGCGAGATGATCGACGACGACATGCTGTCGACGTTTGCGGTCGTGGCCGAGCCCGACGCCGTGGCCCCCGTCCTGCGAGAGCGCTACGGCGACATCGTCGACCGCCTCAGCTTCTACACGCCCTACGCGCAAGACCCCGCAACGTGGGCCTCGATCGTTACCGCCCTAAAAACGCAGTAGGGGGCTTTTCCGGGCTAACCCGTTACCCTCTGAAGCCCCCCGTAGAGTTTTCAGACCGGGACGAGCTGCTCGTCGAGATAGCGCGTGCGGCAGAGGGAGCGCTGGAGCTTGCCCGAGCTGGTCTTCGGCAGCGTGCCCGGCCCCACGAGCACGACCTCGTCCGTGGGCAGGCCGACGCTCTCGCGCACCCGGCGGGCGACTTCAGCCCGAACCGGCGAAGGGTCGTCGGACTTCGTTTCGGCGACGACGACGAGGCGTTCGCGGCCGCGGTTGCTCGTGACGCCGAAGGCGATGACGTTGCCCGCTCGGACGCCGTCGACGTCCGACGCGGCGCGCTCGACGTCCTCGGGAAACACGTTGCGACCGCCGACGATGATGACGTCCTTGATGCGTCCGCACACCACGAGCTCGCCGTCAACGAGATACGCGAGGTCGCCCGTGCGCAACCAGTCACCGCGGAACACCGCTTCGGTGGCGTCGATGCGCTTGTAGTACCCGGGCGTCACCGACGTGCCCTTGATCTCGAGTTCGCCGACCTCGCGCTCGCTGAGCACCGCGCCAGTCTCGGGATCGGTGATCCGCAGCTCGAGGCCGGGGATGGCCCGCCCGAGGCGGGCGAAGGACCGAGCACCGTCGACCGATGCGTCCACTGGAGCCGCGTACCTGTTCGACTCGACCTCGTACTTGTCGACCGTGTCCACCCGTAGGCCTGTGCCGGGGACTGGAAAGGTGCCGCCGATCGCCAGCTCGGCCATGCCGAACGCCGGGAACATCGCGCCGGGGGACATGCCGAAACGGCCCGCGGCCTCGACGAACGCCTGGACGGTGCGAGCCTCGACCGGTTCGGCGCCGTTGAGAGCGAGCCGCAGCGTCGACAGGTCGAGGTTCTCCGCACGCTTGAGCGCCCGGGCCGCGAGCGCGTAGGAGAAGTTCGGACCGGCAGTGGCCGTGCCCCCGAAGGCCGAGATCCATTCCATCCACCGCAGCGGGGCGGCAAGGAAGTCCTGCGGCGCGGCCAGCACGAGGTCGACGCCGTTCATCATCGTCAGCGTCAGGATCCCGACCAGACCCATGTCGTGGTACAGCGGCAGCCACGACACGGCCACGTCTCGCTCGACGTCGACTTCGCCCGCTGCGCACACGCCGTCGAGGTTGGCGAGGATCGTCCTGTGCGGGATCATCACGCCCTTGGGATCGGCCGTCGATCCGCTCGTGAACTGCAGCACGGCCAAGGAGGCGGGGTCGATCGCCGGAATGTCGTGCGCATCAGGACGGACGCGGGTCGCCTCGACGTCGAGCGCCTTCATCGTGACGATGGGCGGGTCGTCCGGCGACGGCTCGTAGAACGCGGCCAGCGCGTCATCGATCACCAGCAGCGCGGCATCCGCGGCGAGCACGCGCGCCCGTGTCTGGGACACGAACTCCTCGATCGAGCCGAGCCGCATGGGGAGCGGCAGCACCATCGATGTCGCCCCCGCCACCCACGTGGCCTCGATCGTCGTGACGAGGTGCCGGCTGGTCGTGCCCAGGATGGCCACATGGCGCCCCGGGCCGATCCCCCGGTGGGTAAGGACGTGCGCCCAGCGGCGGGCGTCGTCGAGCAATTCGGCCCACGATGACGTCTCGATCGAGTCACCGTTGACGAATCGCACGGTGCTCGGCCGCTCGGAGGCGGCCACCAGCCGGTCGACGAGCGTTTCCGACGCGGGCAACGACAAAGAAGAGGTTTCCGCCATAGGTCCTCTGACTGCGTACCCGCCACCGGCGTTACAGAGCCGCGCAAACTTCGCCCTGACCTGCGCTTTCGCACAGCATTTCCCGCCTAGCGTGCGCTGCCGTGCTTGAGGTCGACGGACTCGTGCGACGCTTTGGGGACGTCGTCGCCCTCGACGGTCTGTCTCTGCGCGTCGCCTCGGGCCAGGTGCTCGGGTTTCTCGGGCCGAACGGGTCTGGCAAGACCACGGCGCTGCGTTCGATCCTCGGCATCTCCGAACCCGACGAGGGAACGGTGCGCTGGCGTGGGCGGCCGATCGACGCCACCACCCGGCAGCGGTTCGGCTATCTGCCCGAGGAGCGCGGACTGTACGCGGGCATGAAGATCGCCGAGCAACTGACCTACCTGGGGCGCCTGCACGGCGCGTCACGGGCCGACGCCGCGTCCGCGGCGACCGCGTGGCTCGACCGACTCGGCCTCGCTCACCGCGCCGGCGACCGCCTCGACGCGCTGTCGCTCGGCAACCAGCAGCGAGTGCAGCTTGCCGCCGCACTCGTGCACGACCCGGAATTGCTCGTGCTCGACGAGCCGTTCAGCGGGCTCGATCCGATGTCGATCGAGAACGTCGGCGCCATCCTGCACGAGGCTGCGACGCAACGCGGCGTGGCGGTGATCTTCTCGAGCCATCAACTCGACCTCGTCGAGGACTACTGCGACGCCGTCGCCATCGCCAACGCCGGGCGCGTCGTGGTCGAAGGCACGCTCGGCGCGCTGAAGCGCGGCGGCGATCCGAGGCTGGTCGTGGAGGTCGAGGGTGATCGCCGCGGATCATGGGTCGAGGGCCTCGCCGGTGTCACGGTGTCGGAGAACGAGAACGGCCGTCTCCGCCTGACGTTGGAGCCCGGCGTCGACCCGCAACGAGTGCTCGACGCCGGGCGGGCCGGCGGCGCCGTCACGCACTTCAGCTTCGAACAGCGGCGACTCTCTGAGGTTTTCCGCGAGGCGGTGTCGGCATGACCTACTGGTCGGGCGTCCGGCTCGTTGCCGGGCGGGAGATTCGAGAGCGGGTGCGCTCGAAGGTGTTCCGTGTCGCCACCGTGGTCAGCGCCATCGTCGTCGCCGGCATCGTCGTCGTGCCAAACCTCGGCAGCGACCGCGCGCCGACCTACGACGTGGGCCTCGTCGGTCGCACCACTCCCGCGCTACGCGACGCAGTCGAGAACGTCGGTGGCGCGATCGGAGGGACCGTGCGCGCCGAGGCCGTCGAATCAGTTGGCGCGGCCGAGCGCGCGCTCAAGTCCGGCGCACTCGACCTTGCCGTGATCGACGGCGCCTCGCTCGTGGTCGACGATCCCGTCGCCTCGAGCCGGCTCAATAACAGGCTCCGCCTCGTCGTCGCGGTGTCTGAGGCGGTGCGGTTGCAGGTTGCGCTCGAGGCGTCAGGTCTCGACGCGGAACGCACGCGGGCCGCGCTCGCACAACGCCAGCTGCCCGTGCGGGCGCTCGGCAAACCGAAAGTGTCCGAAGGCAAGCAGGTCGGCGCGTTCTTCGGCGTCGTGATGCTGTTCTTCTTCCTCCAGCAGTACGGCAGCTGGATCCTCGTCGGCGTCGCCGAGGAGAAGAGCTCGCGCATCGCCGAGGTGCTGCTCTCCGCGGTGCGGCCGCGCCAGCTCGTTGCCGGCAAGGTTCTCGGGATCGGCACCGTCGGGTTGATCCAGGCGATCGTCGTAGCCGCGGTCGGATTGGTCGCATCGCGGTCGGTGGGCACCGCCATCGTGAGCGGCGTCGACCCCTTCATCCTGGTCGCCGCCGTCGGGTGGTTCGTGCTCGGCTTCGCGTTCTACGGCTGGGCGTATGCGGCGGCCGGCTCGCTCGTCTCCCGGCAGAGCGAGGCGCAGGCCGCCGGCTTCCCCATCGCCATCCCGCTGCTCGCGTCCTACGCCGCCGCGAGCACAGCCCTCACGACGTCCGAGCCGTCGAGCGTGCTGCGAGTGCTCGCCTACCTCCCGCCCACGGCACCGCTGTGCATGCCGACGCTGGCGGCGATGGGCCACGCCTCCGCGACCGGCATCGCGCTTTCCGCCGCGGGAACACTCCTAGGCGCGCT
>Ga0183260_10000251_pt1 | contig 43005 bp, 44 predicted proteins | sample AntDrymUQ4972206_2_FD_129768 | JGI IMG/M metagenome (GOLD analysis project Ga0183260, IMG submission 129768) | Polar desert sand microbial communities from Dry Valleys, Antarctica - metaG UQ497 (22.06) (version 2) (version 2) | ecosystem: Environmental > Terrestrial > Soil > Desert | place... | reverse complement strand
GGGCTGGCCGTGCGCATCATCGGGACCGTCACCCCCGAGCGGCTCGAGGTGCTGCGCCAGGCCGACGCCATCGTCCTCGACGAGGTGCGGCGGGCCGGCCTCGAGCGCCAGCTGTGGCAGTGGTTCGCCGTGCTGCCCGCCATCCGCTCGGTCGGGGTGATGGGCGACGAGCGCACCTACGGCTACCCGATCATCATCCGGGCGGTCACGAGCGACGACGCCATGACGGCCGACTGGGCCCGCCTGCCCTACGACCTGCTCGAGCGCCTCTCGAACCGCATCATCAACGAGGTGGCCGGCGTCAACCGGGTCGCCCTCGACATCACGAGCAAGCCGCCCGGCACCATCGAGTGGGAGTAGCGCCGCAGGCCGGCGCTCGTGCTGTCGTCACCGCGCTAGGCGTCCGAGCTGCGCCACTCGGCGCCGGGCACGTTGCACTCGCCGCAGCTGAGGTCGAGGATCTTCGCCGACTCGACCAGCTGGCTGGGGAGCGGGAACCCGTGGTCGGCTCCGACGGCGGCGGCCTCGAACACCTCGCCCCAGCGGTCGGCCAGCAGGACGGCGGCTTCGTCCTGGCCGATCCCCAGCTGGCGGCGGGCCGCGGCGTCGTCGTGCAGCAGGGGGAACGGCCCCTCCTGGTCGGCCTGGTCGGCCTGGTCGGCCGGGACCACGGCGACGAGGCTGGTGGCCCACTCCCGCAGGTCGGCGGCGACAGGAGCCAGCTCCTCGAGGTACCCGGCGCAGGGCTGGCACGGCTCGGGGTGCAGGTAGACCACGAGCGTCGACTGGGTGCCGGAACGTGTGAGGTGCTTGGGCCCGTCAGGGCTATCGAGCTTCAGGCGGGGGAGGCTCTGCCCCGGCTGGATCAAGGTCCCCGCCACACCCGCGTCCTGATCGGTGCTGCCCATGCGCGCTCCGTGGCTACTCGGCCAGGTGTCCGGCCACCTCGGCGGTGCGGGCCAGCTCGGCCTCGAGCCGGGCTTCCTCGGCCCGCAGCGCCCGCAGGTCGTCCCAGCGCTCCTGCATCGCCGCCCGCTTGATCTGCTCGACGACCTCGACCAGCTGGAGCTCGAGCCCCATGGCGTGGTCGCCGACGACCTCGGCCGGGTCACGGTCGCCGTAGCTCACGGCGGCCTCGGGCTGGTGGTGGTCGTCCGGCCCCATGGTCGTCATGGACCTGCGTTACCCACCGACACCGGGTCACGAACCGGGTTCAGCCCGGGTCTTCGAACAACGCCGCCGAACAACGCCGGCGAACAACACGGCTGTAACCTGGCGGTCGTGCAGGAAGAGCGCCACAGCCTGCTCGAGGGCCTGAACCCCGACCAGCGGGAGGCGGTCACCCACGGCGACGGACCGCTGCTCGTGGTGGCGGGCGCCGGCTCCGGCAAGACCACCGTCCTGGCCCGGCGGGTGGCGTGGCTCATCGCCGAGCGCGGGGTCTCGCCGTTTCAGCTGCTCGCCATCACGTTCACGAACAAGGCGGCCGACGAGATGCGCCAGCGGGTGGCGGCCCTCGTCGGCCCGGTCGCCGAGAAGATGTGGGTCTCCACCTTCCACTCGGCCTGCGTGCGCATGCTGCGCCGCGACGGCGACCGCCTGGGGTTCTCCCGCAGCTTCACCATCTACGACCAGGCCGACGCCCAGCGCCTCGTCGGCTACGTGGTGCGCGACCAGGGCCTCGACCCGAAGAAGCTGCCGCCCCGATCGCTGCACGCCGCCATCTCGGCCGCCAAGAACGAGGGGCAGCTGCCGGACGCCCTGGAGGCCGAGGCCCGCACCATCTACGACCGCAAGCTCGTCGCCGTCTACCGCGAGTACCAGCAGCGCCTGCTGGCGGCGAGCGCCATGGACTTCGACGACCTGCTGCTCCAGACGGTTCGCCTGCTGAAGCGCTGCCCCGACGTCCTCGAGTCCTACCAGCAGCGCTTCCGCCACCTCCTCGTCGACGAGTTCCAGGACACCAACCACGTCCAGAACGAGCTGGTGATCCTGCTGGCCCAGGGGGGGAACGGCCCGAAGGACAGCAACGTGACGGTGGTGGGCGACAGCGACCAGTCGATCTACCGCTTCCGCCGGGCCGACATCCGCAACATCCTCGAGTTCGAGCAGGCCTTCCCCGACGTCACCGTGGTCACCCTGGCCCAGAACTACCGCAGCACCCAGACGATCCTCGACGCCGCCAACGCCGTCATCTCGAACAACGCCGCCCGCAAGCCGAAGGAGCTGTGGAGCGACTCGGGCCGCGGCGACGCGGTCGTGCGCTACACGGCCGACGACGAGCACGACGAGGCGGCTTGGGTGGCCACCGAGCTGGCCCGGCTCCACCGCGACGAGCAAGAGCGTTGGGGCGACATGGCGGTCTTCTTCCGCACGAACGCCCAGAGCCGGGCCGTCGAGGAGGCGCTGGCCAGCCGGCGCATCCCCTACAAGGTGGTGGGCGGCACCCGCTTCTACGACCGCAGGGAGATCAAGGACCTGCTGTCGTACCTGCGGGCCGTGGTCAACCCGGCCGACGAGGTCAGCCTGAAGCGCATCGCCAACGTGCCCCGCCGGGGCGTGGGCGACACGAGCCTGGCCAGGCTCGACGCCTTTGCCGCCGCCCGGGGGGTCAGCTTCGGCGATGCCCTGCAGCGGGCCGAGGAGGCGGGCGTCACCGGCCGCGCCCTCACCGGCCTCCGCCAGCTCCGCACCCTGCTCGACGAGCTCCGGGCGCTGGCCGAGGGGCGCGCCACGGTGGCCGGCGAGGCGGTCGACGTCGAGACCGGCGAGCTGGGCTTCGACCTGGGCCAGGCCCAGCCCGACCAGGCGCCCCTGCCGCCCGCCCAGCTGCTCGAGGAGGTCCTGAAGCGCACCGGGTACCTGGCCGAGCTCGAGGCCGAGAAGACGGTGGAGTCAGACAGCCGGATCGAGAACCTGGCCGAGCTGGTGGGCCAGGCCGCCCAGTACAGCCAGCTCGACGCCTTCCTCGAGGGCACGGCGCTGGTCAGCGACCAGGACCAGGTGGACGACGACGGCTCACAGGTGCTCCTGATGACCATCCACACGGCCAAGGGGCTCGAGTTCGACATCGTCACCGTCATCGGCCTCGAGGACGGCGTGTTCCCCCACCTGCGCAGCCTGGCCGAGCCCGACGAGCTCGAGGAGGAGCGGCGGCTGGCCTACGTGGCCATCACCCGGGCCCGCCGCCGCCTCCACCTGACCAACGCCTGGAGCCGCAGCCTGTGGGGCTCGGCGCAGTACAACCCGGTCAGCCGCTTCGTGAAGGAGATCCCAGCCGGCCTCGTCACCGTCGCCTCCGGCAGCCGCATGGCGGGCGGTGGCCGGGGCGACGGGGAGAAGGTCCGGGTGTGGGGCGCCGGCAACGGCAGCGGCCTGGGCCTGTCCGTGCGCGACCGGGTGGTCGAGGCGGCCCTGCGCAGCGGCCGGGGCCTGGGCCCCACCCGGGCCGCCGGCGGCCCGCCGCTCGACGTGAAGCGGGGCGACGACGTGGTCCACGGCAAGTGGGGCGAGGGCGTGGTCCTCGAGGTGAACACCGCCCGGGGCGAGGCCATGATCCGCTTCCCGGGTGTCGGCGACAAGCAGCTCGACCTCAGCATCGCCCCGCTGAAGAAGGCCTGAGCCCAGAGGTCTCAGCCGGCGTAGGCCTCGACGGGGAGGTGCGCCTGCATGGCGTCGAACACCGCCAGGTAGCGCCGGTGCCCGACGTCGTACGCCTCGTCGGGTCGGGGCTCGACGACCACCGACGCCGACGGCGGGGGCCGGTGGTCGGCGCCCAGCGCCCGCGCCGCCAGGGCCGTGCCCCCGGCCGCCGCGCTGTCGCGCACGTCGGGCACCGTCAGGACCCGGCCGGTGACATCGGCCAGCAGCTGGCGGAAGCCCGGGCTGCGGGCCGCGCCGCCCGTGACCAGGACCCGCTCGAAGGGGCTGCCGCCGACGGCCCGCTCGAGATCGTCGAGGTTGGCCCGGACGGCATAGGCGTGCGCTTCGACAAAGGCGCGGGCGACATCGGCCATGTCGTGGGCCATGGTGAAGCCGACCAGGGTGCTGGGCGCCTTGGTGGCCCACGTCTCCTCGCTCCAGATCGGGCTGGCCACCGTCGCGGTGATGCCCCGGGCTCCGGGCACGCTGCTGGCGGACAGGTCGGCCAGCTCCGCCGGCGAGCGGCCGGTAGACGCGGCCAGCCACCCGAAGTTCATCCCGGCGTAGCCGGCGTTCGTCTCGGCGACCCACAGGTCGGGCCGCAGGTGGGTGCTGACCCACGGGTGGCGGAGGGGGTCGACCGGGAAGGAGGTGACCGCGGCCTGGAGGGGCGTGGTGGAGCCGGCCACGACGCACACCGTCGCCGGGACCATGCCGCCCGCCCCCAGCGCGGCGACCTGGGCGTCGCCGCCGCCGCTGATCACCGCCATCCCGAGGGGCAGGCCCAGACTGGGGTCGGTCAGCCGGCCGACGATCGTGGCCGGCTCGACCAGGCGGGCCAGCCAGCCGGAGCCGAGGCCGAGATCGTCGAGCAGGTCGGTGGCCCAGGTCCGATGCCCGACATCGGCCATCTGGCCGGCGCAGGCGTAGGACACCTCGGTGACCGTCTCGCCCGACATCCGCCACAGCGCCCAGTCGTGGACGAACAGCATCCGCTCTGCCGCGCCCCACAGCTCGGGCTGGCGGGCCGCCACGTCGAGGAGCTTGGGCAGGGTCAGCTCGGGCGCCGGCCAGTGGCCGGTGAGGGCGTAGAGAGCCTCGACCCCGATCGACTGGCGGAGTCGGTCCAGGTGGGGGCCGCCCCGCCGGTCGGAGTTGAGGACGCCGGGGCCCAGCTCTGTCCCGCCGCCGCCGACGAGCACGAAGCCCTGGCGCAGCGAGGCGACCGTCACGCCGGCGTACTCGCCGAGGGGCCGCCCGGCCGCCTCGACGGCGGCCCGCATCGCCGTGCCGGTCGCCGTCCACCAGTCGGCGGGGGTGAACTCGGCGGCGTAGGGCCGGGGCCGCGCCGTCGCCGTCGGCTCGGTGACGGCGCTGAGAACAGCCCCCGTCTCCAGGTCGGCGACCCATGCCTTGAGGCTGCTGCCCCCGTAGTCGAGCCCGGCCGCGAGCGGCATGTCAGACCTCCTTCCCGTCGTCGGCTGCCATCGCTCGGGCGCCGGCCTCCCGGGCCTCGATCCGGGCCAGGTACTCGGGTGGGCAGACGGTCGTGTCGTCGCCGAGCAGGAGGGCCCGGTAGGTCGCCGTGGCCGCCGCCTCCAGGTTGGCGGCCCGCTCGTAGGCGGCGTCCACGTCGGGTCCCACCACCAGGCAGCCGTGGTGGGCGAGGAGCACGACGTCGACGTCGCGCAGCTGGTCGGCCACCGCGGCGCCCAGCTCCTCGCTGCCGGAGGGCAGGTAGGGGACCAGGGCCAGGCGCCGCACGTAGTAGGCGTGGTCGAGGGTGATCAGGCGGATGGGGCGGCCGAGGGCGACCAGCAGGTTGGCGTGGGGCGGGTGCACGTGGAGGGCGACCTGAGCGTCCGAGCGGGCCCGGTGGGCGGCCAGGTGCATGTGCGACTCGCTGGAGGGGGCACGGTCGCCGGCCCGCACGGCACCGTCGAGGCCGAGGGTGACCAGGCCGGCGGGGACGAGCTCGTCGAGGGCGCACCCGGTCGGGGTGACGAGGATCTCGTCGGGCCCGGTGCGGACTGACACGTTGCCGCCGGTGCCGACCACCAAGCCGGCGGCCGCCAGGCGCCGGCCGAGGCGCACGATCGCATCGGCCGCATCGGCGGCGGTGAGGCTCACCGGGTCGTCCGGGCCTGGGCCTGCGCCTGGGCGGCGCGGATGTAGCGCAGGCTCTGGTCGCTGGCCTCGCGGCCGGTGGCCACCCCCGCCTCCACCGACCCGTAGAGGTCGAACGACAGTGCCCCGGCGTAGCCGGACGAGGCCAGCCCGGCCAGGAAGGGCACGAAGTCGTGCTCGGAGCCTGGCGGCAGGTCGGCGTCGGCGTCACCTCCGGAGTCACCCAGGTGCACGTGCAGCAGCCGGGGGCCGCACCGGGCCGGGAGGCCGGCCAGGTCCTCGCCGCCGGCCAGGGCGTGGGCGGTGTCCACCAGGACGCCCACCGCCGGGCGACCCACGGCGTCGGCCAGGCGGAGGGCGTCGTCGGCCCCGGCCACCAGCTGGCCCGGCTTGTACTCGACGGCCACCGACAGGCCGAGGGGCTCGGCCGCGCTTGCCACGGCGTCGACGGCATCCAGGGTGCGGGCCCAGCCGTCGGTGGCGCCGTCACCGGGGGCGCGGCGCTCGGGAGGGTCGGCCCCCGGCCACACGCCCAGGACCTGGGCCCCGAGGTCGGCGGCCCGTCGGGCCGTCTCGATGATCTCGGCCACCGCTCGAGCCGAGTCGGTCGCCGACGCCAGCCCACCGTCGGGCCACCGTCCGGCCGGCATGGAGAACAGCACCGCCTGCACGCCGAGGCCGGTCTCCGCCGCCAACCCGGCGATGGCCCCCATGGCCGCAGCCGACAGCTCCTCGTCGGCCCGGTAGACCCCCACCTCCATGGCGTCGAAGCCGAGGCGAGCGCACTCGTGCCAGATGCCCGGCCGGTCGAGGCCGTCGGGCCAGAAGTTCCAGTCGGCGTTGACCAGGCGCACCCCGATGGCCCTGCCTGCCGCAGGCAACGACGTCATGCGCCGTTCGTGGCCGCCAGGGCGCCGAAGATCTCATCGACCTGCTCCCGCCCGACCCGCAGCAGGAACTGGTTGACCCGCCCGTAGGACTTGGAGCCGAGGATGAAGAAGTTGGGCTCGGGGTTGCGCAGGACGTCGATCCCGTGGCTCTCCTGCTGGAGGCAGTCGCCGCCGGCGGCACCGAGGAGGGCGGCCGACAGGTTGATGGGGGCGCCGGTGGCGTAGCACTCGTGCACCTGGAGCTGGCGGTAGATCGAGGCATCGCCCACCGCCCCGGTGAGCGACAGCACGCGGTCGACCACCACCTCGCTGGTGCTGCCGTTGCGCAGCGTCACCGCCACCCGGCCGTCCCGTTCCGCCAGCGCCTCCACCACCACGCCCCGCTCGAGGCGGACGGTGGGGTCGCCGCCGCCGGCCAGCGCCCGGCTGCGGGCCACCAGGGCCGCACGTTCGGGGAGCGAGTCGTCGGCCACCTCGCCCCAGGTCGGCTCCGGGGCACGCACGGCCCACACCACCGCGGTCCCCGGGTGGCGCTGGGCGAAGGCGGCGAGGCTGGCGGCGGCCATCTGGGCCGAATGGCCGGCGCCCACCACGAGCACGGTCTGGCCGGCCCACTCCGAGGCCTCGGCCTCGACGTCGGGCAGGGTCCGGCGGATCCGGTGGCCGAGCCCGCTCTCGCCCGCCGCCGGGATGCCGCCGTCACCGGTGCAGTTCGGCTGGCCGTAGGTGCCGGTGCAGTCGAGCACCACGTCGGCGTCGGCCACCTCCTCCCGGCCGTCGGCCGAGGCCACCAGGAGCCGGAAGGGTTGGGCGCCCCGCTCGGCCGTGGCGATCTCCTCGTGCTTGAGCAGGCCGCGCCGCCCGATCGAGACGACTCGGGCGTCGGTGCGCAGCTGCGCCGCCACCTCGGGCAGGGCGGCCACGGGGTCGAGCACCCGATCGCACAGCTCGTCACCGGTGGGGCACCCCTCGCCCTCGGGCACGGCCACCCCGGCCTCGCCGAGGTGGCGGGCCATGCGGGCCGAGACGTTCATCGCCCACGGGGTGAACAGCCGCACGTGGCCCCACGAGCGCACGGAGGAAGCCGGGCTGGCGCCGGCCTCGTAGACGGTGAAGGGCCACCCCTGTTCGGCGGCGGCCAGCGCGGCCTCGAGGCCGGTGGGCCCGCTGCCGAGGATGGCGAGGCGAGGGTGCGGGTCGGGCATGTCCACCTTTTCCGAAGAGAGGCTGTGCGGGCGGCAGAAGCGGGTTGGCGGCGGCGACTGTAACCCGACGCAGCCCATTCAGTTCAATGCTGGTTGAAGCCGTAGGATCGGTCCCGCTGCGAGCAGAAGGGGCCCCGTGGACGCCGAGGACGAGATCGACTGGTGCCGTGCGCTCGGCCTCGACCGCTCGGAGATCCCGGGGCTGGTGGTGCTCGAGGGGTCGTGGTGGCAGCGGGAGCGGAACGCCCTGCGGCTGGCTCGCCTCGACGCCGTGCGCGAGCTGGCCTTTCCCGAGTACCACCTGGGACGGCGTCCGAGCGACGGGCTGGCCGTGCTCTACTCCTGCGTCTACGGCGCCCCGCGAGCGGTCGAGCCGGTGCACGTCTTCGGCCAGCTCGGCACGCCGACCGTCGTGCAGATCGGCTCGTGCGGCTCGCTGCAGCCCCAGGTCCGCACCGGCGACGTCGTGCTGGCCGACACCGCGGCGATCGGTGAGGGGGCATCGCAGTACTACGGCGGCCAGGTGTCGTCGAGCGCCACGCCGAGCCTGGTCGACCGGGCCGAGGAGGCGTTCACATCGCTCGGCTTCCGGGTCCACCGGGGTCCCCACGTCACCACCTGCGCCCTGTTCGCCCAACCGCCGGAGCAGGTGGCCGCCTGGTCCGAGGCCGGGTACCTGGCCGTCGACATGGAGACCTCGGCGGTGTTCAGCGCCGCCCGCTGCTTCGGCATGCAGGCGGTGTCACTGCTCTTCGTGTGGGACGAGCTGCTGGCCGGTCGCAGCTTCCTGCACCCCTACACCGATGCCGAGCAGGCCGCCCAGGCCCGGGCCAACGCCGCCCTGATGGACGTCGCCCTCGACCTCGTCCCCCTCGGCCCCGTCCCCCCCGGCCTCGTCCCTCCCGGGCCGGCGGCCCCGCCCGGCCCATGAGCACCCTTCGCCTGCTGCGCAGCTTCGTCGGGGGCGGCTGGCTCGATCCCGTCGACCCGGCGGCGACGACGACGATCGTCGACCCGTCGACGGGGATGGCCTACGCCGAGGCGCCGGTCTCGGGCCCCGCCGACCTCGACGCCGCCTTTGCCGCCGCCGCCTCGGCGGGGGACGGGGCGTGGGGGCGGTCCACCCCGGGAGCGCGCAGCCTGGCCCTGCTCCGGGTGGCCGACGCCCTCGAGGTGCGGGCCGAGGAGTTCGTGGCCGAGGAGTGCCGGAACACCGGCAAGCCCCGCCCCAGCATGCGCCGGGACGAGATGCCGCACATCGTCGACGTGATCCGCTTCTACGCCGGGGCCGCCCGCACGTCGCACGGCCCGTCGACCGGGGAGTACGTGCCCGGCCACACCTCGGCCGTGCGCCGTGAGCCGGTCGGGGTCGTGGCCCAGATCACGCCCTGGAACTACCCCCTGATGATGGCCACCTGGAAGTGGGCGCCGGCGCTGGCCGCCGGCAACACCGTGGTGCTGAAGCCGGCCGAGACGACACCCGCCACCCCGCTGCTCCTGGCCGAGCTGATGGCCGAGCACCTCCCGCCCGGGGTGTTCAACGTCGTGTGCGGCGACCGGTCCACCGGGGCCGCCATGGTCGAGCACCCGGTGCCGGTGATGGTGTCGATCACGGGCAGCGTGGCCGCCGGCCGGTCGGTGATGGCGGCGGCGGCGGCCGGGCCCAAGCGGGTGCACCTGGAGCTCGGGGGGAACGCCCCGGTCGTGGTGTTCGACGACGCCGACCTCGACGTCGCCGTGCCCGCCATCGCCGCCGCCGCCTACTTCAACGCCGGGCAGAGCTGCACCGCCGCCTCGCGGGTGCTGGCCGGTCGGGGGGTCTACGACCGCCTCGTCGAGAAGCTGGCCGGAGCGTCGATGGCGACGGCGGTGGGGGCGCCGGACGACGGTGCCTACTTCGGCCCGCTCAACAACCCCGACCAGCTGGCCCGCGTGGCCGGCCTGGTGGAGCGCCGCCCGGCCGGCGCCGAGGTGGTCACGGGCGGCCGTCCCCTCGCGCGCGCCGGGTTCTTCTACCCGCCGACCGTGGTGGCCGGGGTGGCGCCGCACGACGAGCTGGCCCGCGACGAGATCTTCGGCCCGGTCGTCACCGTCACGCCGTTCGCCGACGAGGACCAGGCCGTGGCCTGGGCCAACGGCACCGACTACGCCCTGGGGTCGAGCGTCTGGACCCGGGACCACGGGCGGGCGGCCCGGATGGCCACGCGCCTGGACGCCGGCACGGTCTGGATCAACTGCCACTCGGTGCTGGCGGCCGAGATGCCCCACGGTGGCAGCCGCGCCTCGGGCTTCGGCACCGACCTGTCGCTCACCTCACTGGAGGAGTACACCCGGATGAAGCACGTCATGACCAGGCTGGGCCGGTGACGGGCACCCGCATCGCGGTGTTCGGGGGGCCGTACTCGAACCCGTACGCCCTGCGGGTGCTGCTCGACGACGCCAGGCGCCGGGGCTGCGAGCGCATCTTTTGCCTCGGCGACCTCGGGGGCTTCGGGGCCGAGCCCGACGCCCTGTGGCCCCTCCTCATCGACGGCGGCGTCGAGTGCATCGCCGGCAACTACGACATCGCCATCGGCCGGGGCGACACCGACTGCGGGTGTGGCTACCGCGACCCACGGGACAACGAGTTCGCCCAGCTGATCTACGACTACACCAAGGAGCACACCAGCCCGGCGTTCGCCGCGTGGATGCGGCAGCTGCCGGGGCAGCACCGGGAGACGATCGGCGGGGTCGACGTGCACATGGTGCACGGCTCGCCCCTGCTGGTGAACGACTTCTTCTGGGAGTCCCTCGACGACGCCTCGGTGCGTGAGCGCCTCGACGCCAGCGGGGCCGAGGTGCTGCTGTGCACCCACACCGGCCTGCCGTGGCAGAAGCGGGTCGACGGCCGCCTGGCCGTGAACGTGGGGGTCATCGGCCGGCCCGCCAACGACGGCCGCACCGAGGTCTGGTACGCCGTGCTCGACCTGGCCGACGGTCGGGCCGAGGCCGAGCTGGTGCCCCTCGCCTACGACTGGCGGGCCCAGGCCACGTCCATGCGCAGCGCCGGCCTCCCCGAGGCCTTCGTCGAGACGATCGAGACCGGGTGGTGGACCACGTGCCTCGAGGTGGTGCCGCCGGCCGAGCGCTCCCGCGGCCGTTACCAGCTCTACCGCAGCGCCCTCCCCGACACCTTCGACGCCGAGGCCGTGAGCTGGGGCGACGCCCCCGTCGCCCAGGACGACGGCCTGCCCGTGGTGCCGCTCTTCGGATCGGCCCTGTTCCCGCCCCGGCTGTGGATCTACACCAACTTCCACTGCAACCTGCGGTGCTCGTACTGCTCGGTGGCCTCGTCGCCGGCCGCCCGCCGCCGGTCGATGTCACCCGAGCGCTTCCGCGCCCTGGTCGACGAAGCCGTCGCCGAGGGCTTCACCGAGATCTACGTGACCGGCGGCGAGCCGTTCCTCGAGCCCGAGATCGTGGCGATGGCCGCCTACGCCGCCGACCGGGTGGACACGGTGCTGCTCACCAACGCCATGCTCTTCCGAGGCCGCCAGCGCGCCGAGCTGGAGCGCCTGACCGGCCGGCCCAACCTCGTCATCCAGACCTCGATCGACGGGGCCCGGCCCGAGACCCACGACTGCAACCGGGGGGCCGGCAGCTGGGCCCGGGCCATGGAGGGGGTGGCCATCGCCGCCGACCTGGGCCTGCCCATCCGGGTGGGGATGACCAAGACCGAGGAGAACGCCGCAGAGGTGGCCGAGCTGGGCGAGCTGCTGGCCGGCCTGGGCATCGTGGGCCGTGACTTCGCCGTGCGGCCCCTGGTGCGCCGGGGCTTCTCGACCGGGGCCGGGGTCGAGATCGACGACGGCAACACCGTCCCCGAGCTGACGGTGACGACCGACGGCGTGCACTGGCACCCGGCCGGCGCCGACGTCGAGACCAGCCCCGACATGCTGCTGGCCACCGGGACGGTCTCCCTGGCCGAGGCGAAGCGCCTGGTGGTCGAGCGCTTCCTCACCCTGCGCCAGGCCGACGGATCGCTCCCCATCGCTTACAACTGCGCCGTCTGACGCCCGCCTCCTCCGGCGGGGACGAGGGTCGCCGGGATGCCGCCGTCGCGCTACTGGGGGGAGCGGGTGCTGAAGCCGACGAACCACTCGGGGTCGGACTCGCCGTCGATGGTGAAGCGCCACTGGTACCGCTTGCCGGACTCGAGGGGGAGGGGGCCGAAGTTCACGACGAGGGGGACGTCGAGGGGGGTGCCGGGGCGCAGGTCCTCGGGGCGGTAGGCCTGGAACTCACCGGAGACGATGAGCGCCTCGTTGCCGTTCGCCGTCGGCAGCCAGACGGGGCCGCCGTCCTCGTCGGTCAGCTCGAGGGTCCAGTGGTGCTGGCTCTCCCCGTCGGTCCAGGGGACGTCGATCTTGGCGGCGATGGCCATCGGCGCCGGGTCAGGGCCCACGAACGACCAGCCGCCGCCGAGGACGTAGAGCTTGCCGTCGGCCACCTGGGCGCTGTCGCACAGGAGCATCGAGAGCTTCATCTTGGAGGGGCTGTCGGGCACGCTCCCGAACCCTATCGGGACCGGTTGGCCGGGCGAGCCCCGAGCCATGTACGAAGGAGGGATGGAAGCCCTCGACCGGATCGGCCTGCTGCTGGGCCGGGATCCTCACCTCGGGACGGTGGCCGAGCGCCTGGCCGTGGCCTTCGGCGACCGCCCCCTCGTCGAGCAGGCCGCCAACCAACGAGACGGGGTGACGGCGCTCAGCCTCACCTACCGGCAGGCGGCGGTCGAGGTCGGTCGGCTGGCGGCGTCGATCGCCGCGGGCGCCGGGCCCGGCGAGCGGGTCGTGGTGGCCGTGCCCAACGGCTACCGGTTCCTGCTCCTGTGCCTGGCCGCGTCGCGGGCCGGGTGCGTGGCCGTGCCGGTCAACCCCCAGATGACCGATTCCGAGGTCGAGCACGTGATCGCCGACTGCGGGGCCGCGCTGGTCATCCGGTTGGAGGCCGACCTCCCCCGCCGCCGGGGGCTGCCGGCGGTCAGGCCGACCGCGCCCGACGACGTCGCCGCCCTCTTCTACACCTCGGGCACCACGGGCCACCCGAAGGGGGTGCGGCTCACCCACCGGGCGCTGACCGGCACGATCCGCGGCCTCGGCCTGCCCCGGTGGGTCCGGGCCGACGAGGCGGTGCTCAGCCTGCCGGCCGCCCACATCTACGGCTTCATCGCCTACCTGGGACTGGCCGCCTTTGGCATTCCCGCCTACGTCATCCCCCGGTTCCGCCCGGTCGAGGCCCTCGACGCCATCGAGCAGCGCCGGGCCTCGGCCTTCCTCGGCGTCCCCGCCACGTACCGGCTCCTGCTCGAGGCGGGCGCCGAGCAGCGCGATCTGTCGTGCGTGCGGCTGTGGGTCAGCGGGGCCGATGCCATGCCCGCCGACCTGGCCCGGAGGTTCCAGAAGCTGGGGGCGACGGCCTGCCTCCCCTTCCTCGGCGGCATCGGCGAAGCGGTCTTCGCCGAGGGCTACGGGATGGTCGAGCTGGGCGGCGCCGTCGCCATCAAGGTCCACCCCCCGATCGTGGGGCGCCTCCTCGACGTCGGGATGGGCGTGCCCCTGCCCGGGTGGAAGCTGAAGGTCGACGCTCCCCGGGGCCAGGTTGGCGAGCTGCTGGTCCGGGGGCCGGGGACGATGAAGGGCTACCACGGCGCCCCCGAGGCCACAGCGGCCGTGCTCGGCGAGGACGGCTGGCTGCGCACGGGTGACCTGGCCCGCCGCGGCCCCCTGGGCACCGTGGCGTTCGCCGGCCGGGCCAAGGACGTGATCAAGAACGGCGGCTACTCGGTCTACGCCCTCGAGGTCGAGCGGGCGCTCGAGGAGCACGAGGCGGTGGCCGAGGCTGCCGTCCTGGGTGTCCCCGATGAGCGCAAGGGCGAGCGGGTGGTGGCCGTCGTCCGCCTCCTCGAGGGCGGGGCGGCGACCGAGGACGAGCTGCTCGCCTTCGCCCGCGAAAGGCTGTCCACCTACAAGGTGCCCCAGGAGGTGAAGGTGGTGGACGGGCTGCCCCGCACCGGCACCGACAAGGTGCAGAAGGCCAAGCTCAGGGAGCTGTTCGCCTGAGGTCGATCACCAGCTTGTTCGACCCCTGCACCGACGCCCGGTACTGCTCCAGGCCGGTGCCGTCGGCCGGATAGGTCCGGGCGGGGTCGCAGGGGTCGCGGAAGAGGCGCTCGGCCGGCTCCCAGCGCAGCGTGCACCGGCGGTCGGCCGCCCCCGCCGTAGCCCGGAAGGCCAGCCACCCCTCCTTGCGGTCCTCGGACAGGTGCTGGATGTAGATGTCCCGCCCCTGGCCCAGCAGGTCCGGGAACAGGATGGGGCCGTCGCGCTGGATCTGGGTGGCGAGGGTCGACGCGTTCACGTCGAAGGTCTCGTCGCCCAGCACGCTGCCGCCGCTCTCGCTGGCCAGGCGCACCACGAACACCAGGAGCAGGACGAGCGCGGCCAGGCCGAGGACGCCGGCCAGGGCGAGGGCGGCGAGCCTCGATCTCGTCGGGGGGCCCGGGCGGACGGGAGGCACCTGCCTAGTATCGCCCCGCCTGCCCGGCCACCATCAAGGAGCACGACGTGGACCTCATGGAGTACCAGGGCAAGCAGGTCTTCGCCCGCTACGGCATCGAGATCAGCGCCGGCGACGTGGCCAGGACGGTGGACGAGGCCGTCGCCGTCGCCGAGCGGGTCGGCTACCCGGTGGTGGTGAAGGCGCAGGTGCACGTGGGGGGCCGGGGCAAGGCGGGTGGGGTGAAGCTTGCCGGCGACGCCGAGGAGACCCGCTTCCACGCCGGCAACATCCTCGGCCTCGACATCAAGGGCCACGTGGTGTCGGTGCTGTGGGTCGAGCACGCCAGCGACATCGCCGAGGAGTACTACGCCAGCTTCACGCTGGACCGCAGCGCCAAGCAGCACCTCGGGATGCTGAGCGCCCAGGGCGGCGTCGAGATCGAGTCGGTGGCCGCCACCGACCCCGACGCCATCGCCAGGGTGTGGGTCGACCCCACCGTCGGCCTCACCGTCGAGCAGGCCCGCGCCTGGGTCGAGGCGGCCCGACTCAACCCGGCGGCCACCGACGGCGCCGTCGCCGTCCTCCTGACCCTGTACCGCTGCTACGTGGACGGCGACTGCGACCTGGCCGAGATCAACCCGCTGATCCTCACCCCCGACGGCCAGGTCAAGGCGCTCGACGCCAAGGTGAGCCTGGACGACAGCGCGGCGTTCCGCCATCCCGAGTGGGATGCCTTCGCCGGCACCGCCGACCTCGACGAGCGCGAGCGGCTGGCCCTGGAGAAGCACCTCCAGTACGTCGGCCTCGACGGCACCGTCGGCATAATCGCCAACGGGGCCGGCCTGGCCATGAGCACCGTCGACGTGGTCTCCCAGGTCGGCGGCAGCCCCGCCAACTTCCTCGACATCGGCGGCGGGGCCAACGCCGCCGTGATGGCAGCCGCCCTCGAGGTGATCGAGAGCGACGACAAGGTCCGAGCGATCTTCATCAACATCTTCGGGGGGATCACCCGGGGAGAGGAGGTGGCCAACGGCATCGTGCAGGCGCTCGGCCGCTTCACCCCGAGGTCGCCCATCGTCATCCGCCTCGACGGGACCAACGCCGAGGAGGGTCGTCGGATCCTCGAGCCCCACCTCTCCGACCGGCTCGTCAGCCGGCCCACGATGCTCGAGGCCGCTCGCCAGGCCGTGGCCATGGCCGGGACCGAGGGCTAGTCGTGGCCATCTTCATCGACGGGGGCACCAGGGTCGTGGTGCAGGGGCTCACCGGGGCTCAGGGCCGCTACCACGGTCTGCGCAACCGGGCCTACGGCACCACGGTGGTGGCCGGGGTCAGCCCCAAGAAGGCCGGCATCGACGTCGAGGGCATCCCGGTGGTGGCCACCGTGCGGGAGGCCGTCGACGCCCATGGGGCGAACGCCTCGTTCATCGTGGTGCCCCCGGCGGCCGCCGCCGCCGCCATCCTTGAGGCCGCCGCCGCCGGCGTGGCCTTCGTCGTGTGCATCACCGAGGGCATCCCGGCCCAGGACGAGGCCCGGGTCTACAACGCCCTGGTCAACGACCACCCCGGCGTGCGCCTGCTGGGCCCCAACTGCCCGGGCGTGATCTCGCCGGGCAAGTGCAACATCGGGATCACGGCCGGCGAGATCGCCCAGCTGCCGGTCCCGGGAGGGCCCAACGTCGGCATCGTCAGCCGCTCCGGCACGCTCACCTACCAGGCCCTCTACGAGCTGAAGCAGAAGGGGATCGGCGTCTCGACCTGCGTGGGCATCGGCGGCGACCCCGTCCCCGGGACCAGCTTCATCGACTGCCTGGCCGCCTTCCAGGACGACGCCGAGACCGACGCCATCCTGATGATCGGCGAGATCGGCGGCTCGGCCGAGGAGGAGGCGGCCGAGTTCATCGCCGCCCACGTCACCAAGCCGATGTCCGCCTACATCGCCGGCGTCACCGCCCCACCGGGCAAGAAGATGGGCCACGCCGGCGCCATCGTGTCGGGTGGCAAGGGTACGGCGCAGGGGAAGATGGACGCCCTGGCAGCCGCCGGGGTGCAGGTCGGCCTCAACCCCACCGAGGCGGGCGAGCTGATGGCGGAGATCGTCACCATCCTGTCCTGAGACGAATACGGTCTGAGAAGGATACGGCCTTTTGTCGTATTCCCTGAGCACTTCTGCGGCTCATGCTGGGAATGACCAGTTCGAACGAGCTACCCGACGACCACCCGAAATTCCCCTACAGTTCACGCCCGAGGAATGCCGATGCAGGTGGCATGCGCCGCTTCCTCGCCCTGTTCGCCGCTGCGGCCGTCACCGCCGTGCTCCTGACCGCGGTGAGCGCGGGATCGGCGCTCGCCGCTCCCGGGACGTGGCTCACCCGGGTCAACAACTACCGGGCCGCCAACGGTCGGGTGCGGCTGGCCGAGGACCTGCAGGCCAGCCAGGTGGCGCAGCAGTGGACCAAGCAGATGGCGGCGAACAACAAGCTGGCCCACAACCCCTCCTACAGCAGCCAGGTGACGACGTCCTGGTACCGCATCGGCGAGAACGTCGGCTACGGCGGGAGTGAGGCGACGCTCTTCCAGGCCTTTGTGAACTCAGCCGGGCACCGGGCCAACCTGCTGCTTCCCGAATACAACCGGGTCGGCATCGGCCAGGTCATCGTCAACGGTCGGCTGTGGACCACGCACATCTTCATCGCCACCAGGACCGCAACGGTCGCCCCCGCGGCGTGAGGGGTGTCCGCACGCTGTCTCCGCCGGCACGGATGGTCCCCTGTTCGCCGATGGGGCGAACGGGGGATGCTGTGAGTGATGCGGCGCGCCTCCCCCCTCGCTCTGCTGGTCGCGGCCGGTTGCCTCCTCGCCGGCTGCCAGGCCGGCCGCGACCTGCCCGGCCGCAGGTACCTCGAGCCACTGGCCAACCCGAACATCGACGGCGAGGGGCTGGAGCCGATCGAGCCGGCGCCGCCGCTGGCCGAAGGGGGTCCCCGCCTGATCGTCTCGAAGAAGGGTGTGGTGCTGCCCGTCCTCGGGCCGTCCGGTGACGCCTTCCGGGTCGTGACGCCGTGCGGCAACGAGGTGGCGGCGAAAGGCACGCCGCTGACCGCCATCGACGTCGTGATCGATCCCGGCCACGGCGGCGAGGAGCCGGGGGCGGTCGGGCCCCGGGGGCTCCGGGAGAAGGACCTGAACCTGGTCGTCGCCGCCCACGCGGCCAAGGCCCTGCAGGCCCAGGACATCAGCGTCCTCCTCACCCGCCGGGCCGACTACCGCATGACGCTCGCGGCCCGTGGCCTGGTGGTCGAGGCCATCCGCCCCAAGGTCTTCGTCTCGATCCACCACAACGCCGGCGCCACGGCCCCCTCGCCCGGCGGGCCGGGGACCGAGGTGTACCACCAGCACGCCTCGGCCGAGAGCAAGCGGCTGAGCGGGCTGGTCTACGAGGACGTGAGGGGCTACCTGGCCTCGGCCAAGAACGTGTCGTGGGTCGCGGCCGAACGGCCGGGCGTGGTGGCCCGGGTGGGCTCCAGCGGCGACGACTTCTACGGTGTCCTGCGCCGCACCAAGGGGACGCCTGCCGCGTTGATCGAGGGCGCCTTCATCTCCAACCGGCCCGAGGAGGCCCTCCTCCAACGCAAGGAGGTGCAGAAGGCCGAGGGGGAGGCCATCGCCCGGGGGATCGTGCGCTACCTGCGCAGCCCCGACCCCGGTTCCGGCTTCACAGCCCCGTTCTCCTCGACCGCCCCGGCCGGCGGCGGCGGCGGCGGCAAGGCGTGCAAGGATCCCTCGCTCTAGACACATCGAGGGGCCGTTCGGTACGCAGTAGGTTCCACGACCGTGCGGCTGGCAGTGCTCGTGTCGGGGAGCGGGACGCTGCTCGAGGCGATCCTGGCCGGCGGCACCGCCGTCGCCCTGGTGGTGGCCGACCGGCCCTGCCGGGGTCTCGACGTGGCCGCCGCCGCCGGCGTGCCCGTCGAGCTGGTCGAGCGCACGGACTTCAGCCCCGCCTTCGACCGGGCCGGGTACACCGACCGCATCGTCAAGGCCTTGGCGGCCTCCGAGGTCGACCTGGTGGCCATGGCCGGCTTCCTGACCGTGCTCGGCCCCTCGGTCTTCGATGCCTTCCCCGGACGGATCCTCAACACCCACCCGGCCCTGCTGCCGTCGTTCCGGGGCGCCCACGCCGTGCGCGACGCTCTGGCCCGCGGGGTCAAGGTGACCGGCTGCACGGTCCACGTCGCCACCGCCGAGGTCGACGCCGGTCCCATCCTCGCCCAGGAGGCGGTGCCGGTCCTGCCCGGCGACGACGAGGCCACCCTCCACGAGCGCATCAAGGAGGTCGAGCGGCGGCTCTACCCCGCCACCATCAAGGAGCTGCTCAGCCGATGAGGGCACTGCTGTCCGCCTACGACAAGACCGGTCTGCCCGCCTTCGCCCAGGGGCTCGTCGACCTCGGCTGGGACATCGTCTCCAGCGGTGGCACCGCCCGGGTGCTGGCCGAGCACGGCATCCCCCACCACACCGTCGAGGAGGTGACCGGCTCGCCCGAGATGCTCGGCCACCGGGTCGTCACCCTCCACCCCAAGCTCCACGGGGGGCTGCTGGCCGACCGCTCGAACCCCGACCACCTGGCCGACCTCGAGCGCTTCGGCATCGAGCCGATAGACCTCGTGGCCGTCAACCTCTACCCCTTCAGCTCCGACCCGTCGATCGAGCTGATCGACGTCGGGGGGCCGACCATGGTGCGGGCGGCCGCCAAGAACTGGGCCCACGTCGGGGTCCTCGTCGACCCCGCCGACTACGGGCCCGTGCTCGACGAGCTGCGCCTCGGCCACGGCACCCTGGCCGAGGCCACCCGGCGGCGCCTGGCCCGCACCGCCTTCGCCCACACCGCCGCCTACGACGCCGCCATCGTCACCTGGTTCGACGACACCGACCCAGAGCCGGCCGTGCTCCCCCCCACGGTGCACCTCGCCCTCGAACGGGCCGGCGACTCCCTGCGCTACGGCGAGAACCCCCACCAGCAGGGCGCCCGGTACCGCGAGGTCGGCGCCACCAGCTGGTGGGACGGCGTCACCCAGCACGGCGGCATCGCCCTCAGCTTTCTCAACCTGTTCGATGCCGAGGCAGCGTGGCAGCTGGTGCACGACCTCGGCGACCGCCCGGCCGCCGCCATCATCAAGCACGCCAACCCGTGCGGGGCGGCGCTCGCCACCACCATCGAAGCGGCCTACCACCTCGCCTTCGAGTGCGACCCGATGTCGGCCTTTGGTGGCATCGTCGCCCTCAACCGGCCCGTCGGCCTGGCCCTGGCCGAGGAGCTGGTGGCCAACCCCAAGGCCGACGTGCTCATCGCCCCCTCGTTCACCGACGACGCCCTCGAGCTCATCACCAGGAAGAAGAAGAACCTTCGGGTGCTCTCGGCCCCGCCCCCCAACCGGGACCGACTCGAGCTGCGGCGTGTCGGCGGCGGGTTCCTGGTGCAGGACGCCGACCGGTTCGACGTCCCCCGCTCGGCCTGGAAGGTGGCCACCAAGGCCGAGCCCACCGAAGCCCAGCTCGACGACCTCGACGTGGCCTGGCGCATCTGCGCCTACGTGAAGTCCAACGCCATCGTCTTCGTGAAGGACGGGGTGGCCGTCGGTATCGGCGCCGGCCAGCAGAACCGCCTCGACTCCGGCCGCATCGCCGCCGAGAAGGCCGCCGGCCGGGCCGCCGGCGGGGTGTGCGCCAGCGACGCCTTCTTCCCCTTCCGCGACGGCCTCGACGCCGCCGCCGCCGCCGGCATCACCGCCGTCGTCCAGCCCGGCGGCAGCCTCCGCGACGACGAGGTCATCGCCGCCGCCGACGAGCACGGCATCGCCATGGTGATGACCGGCGAACGCCACTTCCGGCACTAGTCATCCCCCACCGCTCCGGCGGCGGCGCCCTCGTTGGTCGGGCTCCCGGGCCGTTCCCCCGCTTCGTTCCTCCACGGCCGGCAACCCGACCGGGCGCCGCCACCTGCGCAGCGGGGCCCCAGCTGGGGGCTCCGCCCCCCCAGACCCCCGGGTTCGTCCCCCACCGCTCCGGCGGCGGCCCCAGACCCGCGGGGCGGTCGCGGAGCGGGCGATAGCCTCTCAGCCATGCTGGCCGCGGTCCCGGACGAGATGATCGAGGAGCGGAGGCGGCTGGGCCTCGACCGGCGGGACGAGATGTGGGACGGTGTGCTTCACATGGTTCCTCCTGCATCTTCAGAGCGCGGACGGTTGGAGCTCCGCCTCGCTGCTCGGTTCGATCGGGCAGCGAGCATCAGGGGACTCTGGGCCATCGCCGAGCCCGGCATCTTCGACCCCAAGGTCGGCGACATGACGAGCTACCGGGTTCCCGATCTGGGCTACGCCCGTCCCGCCGACGTCACCGAGCGGGGCATCGAGGGGCGGGCGGCCCTGGCCGTCGAGATCCTGTCGCCCCGGGACGAGTCCTACGAGAAGCTGCCGTTCTACCTCCAGGTCGGGGTCGAGGAGCTCCTGTACCTCGACCAGACCACGCGGAAGTTCGAGGTGCGTCGGCCTGAGGGCGACGGGTGGGGCGTCGTGGGCGCCGACGACGTTGGGTGGACGCCCCTGGCCGGCCTCGGCGTGGCGTTGCGCCTGGCCGAGGGGCGCCTGCTGGTCCGCACCGACGTCGGGACCGAGGAGGTCTGAGTGGCGGCGATCGTCCTCGACGGCGAGGCGCTCGCCACCTCGATCAAGCAGGAGCTGAAGGTCAGGATCGACGCCCTCGTCGCCGCCGGGCATCGGCCGGGGCTGGGGACGCTGCTCGTCGGCGACGACGGGCCCAGCACCAGCTACGTGGCCATGAAGCACCGGGACGCCGGGGCTCTCGGGATGGCCAGCACCGACGTGCACCTCCCCGCCGACGCCACCCAGGACCAGGTTCTGGAGGTCGTGGCCCGGTTCAACGCCGACCCGGCCATTCACGCCTACCTCCTGCAGTACCCGTTCCCGAAGCACCTCGACTTCGAGGCGGCCATGCTGGCCGTCGACCCGGCCAAGGACGTCGACGGGCTCCACCCGGTGAACCTCGGCCGCCTGGTGCAGGGCGTCGACGCACCGGTGGCCTGCACGCCGGCCGGGATCCAGCGACTGCTGGTGGCCCACGACGTGCCCATCGGCGGCGCCCACGTGGTGATCGTCGGCCGGGGCCTCACCATCGGCCGGCCCCTGGCCAACCTGCTGTCGCTCAAGCGCGAGCACGCCAACGCCGCCGTCACCGTGCTCCACACGGGCGTCCCGAGGGAGCGGATGGTCGAGCTGTGCTACCAGGCCGACATCCTGGTGGCGGCCGCGGGCAGCCCCGGCCTGATCACGGCCGACATGGTGAAGCCGGGCGCCGCCGTGGTGGCGGCCGGGGTCACCTTCGCCGGCAAGAAGGTGGTGTCCGACGTGGCCGACGACGTCGCCGCCGTCGCCGGCTGGCTCTCCCCCCGCCTGGGCGGCGTCGGCCCGATGACCAGGGCCATGCTGCTCGTCAACTGCGTCAACGCCGCCGAGCGTCGAGCGGTCGCCCCGTAGGCTTCGGAGCATGGCCCGCATCGCCGACCTTCTCGCGGCCGGGCGGACCGTCAGCTTCGAGTTCTTCCCGCCGAAGACCGACGCCGCTCAGGCCCAGCTGGTGCGCACCCTGCGCGAGCTAGAGACGCTCGAGCCGTCGTTCGTGTCGGTGACCTACGGCGCCGGCGGCTCGACCCGCGAACGCACCCACGCTCTCGTGGTCGGGATGCTCAACACCACCACGCTCACACCGATGGCCCACCTCACCTGCGCCTCGCACAGCCGACTCGACCTGGCCGAGATCCTGGTCCGCTACCGGCGGGCCGGGCTCGAGAACCTGCTGGCCCTGGGCGGCGACCCGTCGAAGGAGGTCGACGCCGCCCCCACCGAGCTGGCCACCGCCGACGAGCTGGTCGATCTGGCCCGGGCCATCGGGGGGTTCTCGCTGGGGGTCGCCGCCCACCCCGAGCTGCACCCCCGCTCGCCCGACCGGGCCAGCGACCGCCGCCACCTCGCGGCCAAGCTGGCCAGGGCCGACTTCGCCATCACCCAGTTCTTCTTCCGGGTCGAGGACTACCTGCGCCTGCGCGACGACCTCGACGGGCTGGGGTGCTCCAAGCCGGTGGTGGCCGGCATCATGCCGATCCTGTCGCTCAAGGCGATCACCCGGATGGCCCAGCTCTCCGGCGCCGAGGTGCCGCCCGAGGTGGTGCAGCGCATTGCGGCGGCGGGCGACGACCCGGAGGACGTCCGCCGGGCCGGTGTCCAGGTGGCGACCGAGCTGTGCCAGGCCCTGCTCGACCAGGGCGTCCCCGGGCTCCACTTCTACACGCTGAACCAGTCGACGGCCACGAGGGAGATCGCCGCCAACCTCGACCTGCGGCCCGTGGCCGCCTGAGGCCATCCCGGCCAGGCGGGGGCGTTCCCACAAGCGCCCGTGTACCGGTACCCTCCGCGAGCGTGATCCGTCGCAGCCTGGTCCACGTCACCGTCCTCCTCGTCACCCTGGCCGCCGTCGGCTTCGGCCTGGTGCTCGGCCTGAAGACGCTCCGCCCCGCCAACCCGCTCCGCGAGGAGACCGTGGACCGGTCGTCCCCTGCCCTCCTCAAGTCCCTCACGGACCTGGCGGAGCTCCATGCCGCTGAGGGCCGCTACCAGGTGCTCGTCGACATCGAGAAGGACACCCGGTACGTGCCGTCGGCGGTGAAGGGCAACCGGACCGTCTACAGCGCCACGGGCAGCGTCGACGCCCTGGTCGACATGTCGGCCATCGGTCCGGGCGAGATCAGGGTCGAGGGCTCCACCGTCCACGTCACCGTGCCGGCCGTCCGCCTCGACGACCCGGCCCTCGACCTGGCCGCGAGTCGCGTCCTGAGCCGTGACCGCGGCCTGCTCGACCGCATCGGCTCGGCCGTCGGCGACGAGCGCAACCCCGACCAGCAGCTGCTCGTCCTGGCCCAGGGCAAGGTGGGCCGGGCCGCCGCCGAGGACGCCCAGCTGCGCCAGCGAGCCGAGGCCAACACCCGCACCACCATCGCCTCGCTGATCCGCAGCCTCGGCTTCGCCGACGTCACGGTCGAGTTCGCCGCCGCCCCCGGCGTCTGACTCACCTGCGGATCCGCAGCGGCACCGCCCTCGGGCTGTCGCAGGGGTTCTCCCATCCGCACCAGGGCTTTCCCTCGATCTTCACCTCCACGACGGCGATCTTCGGGAATTGGAAGACGGTGGCGGTGAGCAGGGTCGTGACGCCGATGCTGCCGTTCGCGGTGCTGAAGTTATTCGCGTGCTCGAACCCGGTGGTGAGGTCGAGCGTCGCGACCTCGCCCTTGACTGCCACTCCTCGAAGGGTGCCGGCGGTGAACGAGGAGAACGCCGACGTGAAACCGGCGGCCGCCTCGGCCGGCGTGACCCCGAGCAACAGCTGCGTGACGGTGGCGGTGAGGGGCGCCTGATCGTCCGGCACGACGCGCTCGACGGGATGCGGGGACGCCTCCTCTCCAGGACTCGAGCCACAAAAGGCGAAGATCTTGACGACCCGGTCAAGCCTGGGACGCGGTGGATACTGCGGTGGCTGATCGCACGGGGGAGGGCTCGACCGCGTGGGCAGTAGCGACGTGGAGGTGGGTGAAGAGGCTCGACCATCGGTTGCCCGCGAGCGGCTTGAGCAACCGGCGATCATGAGGACGCAGGCAACAACCGACCCAAGCTGGCATTCACGACGACCCATGGCCCGATGCTAGAGACCGCCGGCGAACCGCCGGCCCGAGGGCGTGGGGCGTGATCCGGCCCCGCTAGCGTTCCGCCATGGCCGACAAGATCACCATGGGGGCGGACGGCGCCCTGTCCGTCTCCGACAACCCGATCATCCCGTTCATCTCGGGTGACGGGACCGGGGTCGACATCTGGCCGGCGGCCAAGCACGTGCTCGACGCCACGGCGGCCAAGCACGGCAAGACCATCGAGTGGCGTGAGGTGCTGGCCGGGCAGAAGGCCTTCGACGAGACCGGCGAGTGGCTCCCCGACGAGACGGTCGACACCTTCCGCGAGTACCTGATCGGCATCAAGGGGCCGCTCACCACCCCGATCGGTGGCGGCTTCCGCAGCCTGAACGTCGCCCTCCGCCAGATCCTCGACCTGTACGTCTGCCTCCGACCGGTGCGCTGGTTCGAGGGCGTGCCCAGCCCCGTGAAGCGCCCCGAGCTGGTCGACATGGTCATCTTCCGAGAGAACACCGAGGACATCTACGCCGGGCTCGAGGTCGAGGCCGGCACCCCCGACGCCAAGAAGATGATCGAGCTGCTGCGCGACGCCTTTGGCTGGGAGATCCGCGAGGACTCGGGCATCGGCATCAAGCCCATCTCGGCCACCGGGTCGAAGCGGCTCATCCGCGCCGCCATCGACTACGCCATCAAGCACGACCGCAAGCGGGTCACGCTGGTGCACAAGGGCAACATCATGAAGTACACCGAGGGCGCCTTCCGCAACTGGGGCTACGAGCTGGTGCGCGAGGAGTTCGCCGACGTCGCCGTCGGCTGGGACGACTGCGGGGGCACGCCGGGCGACAAGATCCTGGTGCAGGACGCCATCGCCGACATCACCCTCCAGCAGGTGCTGACCAGGCCAACCGACTGGGACGTCATCGCCACCATGAACCTGAACGGCGACTACCTGTCCGACGCCCTGGCCGCCCAGGTCGGCGGCATCGGCATCGCCCCCGGCGCCAACATCAACTACGTCACCGGCCACGGCATCTTCGAGGCCACCCACGGCACCGCCCCCAAGTACGCCGGCCAGGACAAGGTGAACCCCGGGTCGCTGCTGCTCTCGGGCGTGCTGATGTTCGAGCACCTCGGGTGGGTCGACGCCGCCAACGACATCTACCGGGCCCTCGAGGCCACCATCGTCGACAAGGTCGTGACGTACGACTTCGCCCGCCAGATGGAGGGCGCCACCGAGGTCAGCTGCTCGGAGTTCGCCAGCGCCATCGTCGACCGCCTCTGAACCCGGCGGGCCTCAGCAGTCGCAGCAGTCGCAGCAGTCGCAACTCTCGCAGCAACAGCCCTCGCAGCAACAGCCCTCGCAGCAACAGCAGCAGCAGTCGCAGCCGTCCCAGCCGTCGCAACAGCCGCCGCACCGGTCCCGCCAGCGGCGAGGCTGACCCGGTCCCGGCGTCGGGATCTCGGCGCACGAGGGGCATGCCACCAGCTGGCAGCCCAGCGGCAGCGACCGCTGCCCTTCCCCCGCAAAGGCCCGGCTCACGGCGTGGCTGGCCTCGTGGACGAGGAGGCGGTGGGCCAGAGCGCCCCCTCCCAGCCCGGCGGCGGCCAGACCGTCCCGGAGGCCGCCCACGCAGCTCTGGGCCACCGTCCGAGCGTCGGCCGCCGCCGTGGCGCTGGCCGCCAGCGGGTTGAAGCGGCCGGCGCGGCGGTCGGCGGTCTCGTCCTCGACGGCATCGAGCAGGTGGGCGAGGCGGCCAAAGGCGGCGCCGGCCGCGGCCAGCCCGAGGCGCGAGGCCGGGCGGCCGGCGACCGTGGCGACGTGGGCGAAGGCGGCGGCCGTGGCCGCCTCGGTGGGTGCGGTGTAGTCGAGGAGGGGCCGCCCGGGCCGGGCCTCGAGCCGGCTCTGGTCGGCGACCGGGCCGAGCACGCCCGCGGGGTCCAGCCCGACGTCGTCGGCCAGCCGCCGCCCGGCTCGCTCCCACCGGTTGGCCAGCGGGCGGAGGGCGCGGGGCGACTGGCCGTCGGTGACGTGGTCGGACACCTTGGCCGCCGCGAGCAGCAAGGACACCGCGGCAGCGAGCTGGACGGCGGCCGCCGACGACGCCACGACCCGGGCCGGGCGCATGCCCCGGAGGGGGCACGGCCCGGCCCGCCGGCGGTCGAGGGCGTCGGCGCCGAGGTCCTCGACGAGCACCGACAGCAACAGCCCGTCGTAGCTCGTGGCCAGGCGGGCGTCGTGGCCGACCCGGTCCCGCAGCGTCAGGCACAGCCCGCACAGGTGCCCGGCCCAGCGCTGCCGCTCGGCCGCGCTCAGGCGGTGCCGGCACGGGCGCACGACCCCGAACACGGTCCGGCTACCCCCGGGCCTCGGCGGTCGCCTTGATGGAGGCCAGCGTCCGCTCCATCCCGTCGCGGTTGTGCGCCGCCCGGTCGCGGATGTTGATGGCCACGCCGGTGAGCAGGGCGTAGGGCCTGGAGCGATGGTCGGTCCACTCCTCGGTGACCGTGCAGCCCCGCCCGTCAGCGTCGGGCTCGAACCGGTAGCCCCAGCGGGCCACCCTGAGGCCGAGGCCCCTGACGTCGAACACCAGCGCCCTGGCCCGCTCGGCCTCGACGATCACACCGTCGGTGCGCCAGCGGATGGGACCACGGCGGTTCCAGCCCCGGAAGCCGGCGCCTTTGGCCGCACCGGTGGCCCCGCCCCTCCAGGCCACCCGCGTGCACTCGGGGCTCCACTGGCCCATGCGGGGCAGGTCGGCCACCAGGTCGTACACCACCGCCGCAGGGGCGTCGACGTGGGTCGAGACCTCGACGTCGGGACGCTCGGCCATCACACCCCGAGCGTCGGCACGCCGTGGGCGGGGGCGGCGGGCACGGGCCGCACGGTAGCGCCGGCCGGGGGGGCCTGCCCGTGGCCCGAGCAGCCCCGGAGCAGGAACATCGAGCGTCCGCCCCCGGCGGCGGCGCGACGTAGCGTCGCATCATGGTCACGCCCGTCCAGATCGCCGTGACCGGGGCCGCCGGCCAGATCGGCTACAGCCTCGTCTTCCGGCTGGCCAGCGGGTCGCTGCTCGGGCCGGACCAGCCGATCGCCCTGCGGCTCCTCGAGATCACGCCCGCCCTCGGGTCCCTCGCCGGCGTGGGCATGGAGCTCGACGACTGCGCCTTTGGGGCCCTGCACGGGGTCGTGCAGACCGACGACCCCGAGGAGGCCTTCGACGGCGCCGACATCGCCTTCCTGGTCGGCAGCCGGCCTCGTACCAAGGGCATGGAGCGCAAGGACCTCCTCGAGGCGAACGGGGCGATCTTCACGGCCCAGGGGCGGGCCCTGGCCGCGGCGGCCAAGCCCGACGTGAAGGTGCTCGTCGTCGGGAACCCCGCCAACACGAACTGCCTCATCGCCCTGAGCAACGCCGGGGGGCTGGCTCCCGGACGGTTCAGCGCCATGACCCGCCTCGACCACAACCGGGCCAAGGCGCAGGCGGCCGCCAAGCTCGGGTGCCACGCCACCGACGTGCACAAGCTGACGGTCTGGGGCAACCACTCGGCCACGCAGTACCCCGACCTGTTCCACGCCGAGGTGGCAGGTCGTTCCGCCGCCGAGGCCGTCGGCGACCAGGCCTGGCTCGAGCGGACCTTTCTCCCCACCGTCCAGCAGCGGGGCGCCGCCATCATCGAGGCGCGAGGGTCGTCGTCGGCCGCGTCGGCGGCGTCGGCGGCCGTCGACCACGTGCGCGACTGGGTGCGGGGCACCGCACCCGGCGACTGGGTGTCCATGGCCGTCCCCTCCGACGGGTCGTACGGGATCCCCGAGGGGCTCGTCTACAGCTACCCGTGCACGACCGAGGACGGGGAGATCTCGATCGTCCAGGACCTGGAGATCAACGACTTCAGCCGGGCCCGCATGGACGCCAGCAGGGACGAGCTGCTCGAAGAGCGCGAACAGGTGAGCGCGCTGGGCCTGCTCGGTTGACGCTGCCCGACGAACGCTGCTCGGCCAAGGCTGCTCAGGCGTCGCCCAGCAACCCACCGGCCCGCAGCCGCTCGACCAGGTCGAGCGGGTAGACGATCTCGGTGGTGCTGGCCAGCTCGTCGAGCCGCCACCACCGGGCGGCCAGGAAGGCAGCGGCCTCCATGGCCTCGAGGGCCGTCGGCGCGACGGTCACCGCCGACGGCACCCGGACGAGGAGGACCTGCTCGTCCTGGTCGAAGTCGAGGCCGGCGAAGCGGAAGGCGGTCTGCTGCTCCCACAGCAGCTCGCCGATCTCGACGCCCCGCAGGCCGCACTCCTCCAGGAGCTCGCGCCGCAGGGCATCGACGGCATCCTCGCCGGGTTCGAGCCCACCGCCCGGCAGGAACCAGTAGGGCGGAGCCGACGGGTCGGTCGGATCGTGGCACTGCTGGAGCAGCAGCTGGCCCTGGGGGGTGAGGAGCACGGCGCGCACCGACCTCCGACGCCTGGCCACGCCGGAGCAAACTACGCCCGGGCGGGGCTGCCGAGGCGGCGACGGCGCGTGCCGCGCTGGGTCGGCCGTACCCCCCGGAACGGCCGACCCAGCTGCGAGGTGGGAGACGCTAGGCGCTACAGGAGCCCATGGCGGACGAGCCACGCCTGGCGGGCGGCCAGCGCCGCCTGCCACGCCTGCAGATCGGCTTCGAAGTGGGGTCGGTCACCGTCCTCGAAGGCATGGGTCAGCTCGTCGAACGCGCAGTCCTCGGCGTCCAGGAGGACCCGGTACTTCTCGAGGAAGTGGTCGTCGATCACTTCGGTCACTGCCACGTAGGGGCCTCCCGGGTCACCGTCGGCTGGTGCCGCCGAGCCTACGCTCGCGGGGTGCGCCGGTCCATAGACGATGCGGTCGACGACCACCCCGCCGGGGACGGCGACCGGCCTCCGGCGTCGTGGGCGGTGGGGATGTCCGACGACTGCGAGGGGTGCGCCGACCTGCGCGTCGTCCTGACCCTCGAGGAGGTGGGCCGGGCCGGCCAGGGGGTGGTGGCGCACCTGGCGCCCGCCACCGCCCGGCGGCTGCGTGGCGCCCTGGCCGCCGCCCTCGCCGAGCTGGGAGAAGGCGCCGGGCCCTGATCCGAGGCCGGATCCGCTCGGGCCTCCCAGAAGGTGGAGGCACGAGGGCGGCGAGCGAGCGACCATGGAGCCGTGGGGGCGGACGAAAGCAACCGAACCGGAGGCGGGGACGCGGGGGGCGGCGGACCCCTCTCGGGACAACCGACGGCGGCCCACCCCGGAGCGGTCTTGGCCGCCCTGGCCGAGCCCGGCCGGCTCCGGGCCCTGGCCGCGATCGCCCTCGGCGCCGCCGACGTGGCCGCGGTGGTGAAGGAGGCCGGCCTCACCCCCGCCGCCGCCACTCGGGCCGTCGAGCGGCTGCTCGCCGCCGGCGTCGTGGTCGAGGCCGGCGGCCGCCTCGAGGCCAGGGCCGAGGCCTTCGGGGGCGCCGCTCGCGCCGTCGGCCGCATGCAGCCGAGGGTCTCCGCCGAGGACCTGGGGGCCACGGCCGACCAGGCCGCGGTGCTCCGCGGCTACCTGGACGAGCGGGGGAGGCTCACCCACCTCCCCACCCAGCGCCGCAAGCGGCTGGTGGTGCTCGACTTCCTCGCGGGCCGCTTCGAGCCCGGCATCGTGTACCCCGAGCGAGCTGTCACCGTCGCCCTCCAGCCGTTCCACCGCGACTATGCCCTGCTGCGGCGGGCCCTGGTGGACGCCGGGTTCCTGGAGCGCCGGGACGGGTTCTACTGGCGCGCCGGCGGCACCACCGACCCCTGAGGCGGCGCGGTGGCCGCCCTCCCGCCCGGGCTGGGCTACAGCCCGCCGCGGGCGCCCCGGGGCTTGCGGATGGCCGACTGGAGGAGGCAGGCGTCGAGACCGTTGCCCCGGGCGAAGGCATCGGCCCGGCGCTGGGCCGGGTCGCCGGTCTTGGCCACCTCGTTCGCCGTCTCGACATCGCCGGACCGCACGGCCTGGGCGTAGCGGCGGCCGGCGTCGATGAAGATGCCCCAGCGGTCGAGCCACCCCGCCACGAACGGCTCCTGCTCGGTGACCACCGGCACGGTCCGGAGATCCCCGGCCAGCACGGCGAGCCCGTCGGCGGCCCCCACGGCCTGATCGGCGATCTCCGCCGGCGACAGGCTCGACTCCCGGCTGGTGTCCTGGGGACGCAGCGGGGGGAGCGCCTCACGGCATCGACGGTTCGCCTGGTCGACGAACGCCTGGTCGGTGAGGACCTTCGGCCCGGACGGAGCGGGTCGGGTGAGCCGGTAGCCCAGGACGACAGCCGAGAGCAGCACGAACACCCCGATCATCACGATCGGGGGCCACGGGAACCCACGGGGCGCCCGCCAGTCCGAACCCGGGGCCGGAGCTGGTTCCGGCCGCGCTGGCGGCCCGCTCGGCTGATCGGTTTCAGGCACCGCCGGCGCGCTCCCGCAGGACGGAGGTGGCGGAGCCGAGAGATCCGAGGGTCGCCGCCGCCTCGACCAGGCGTCGCACGTCGCCGCGCACCTTCACCAGCCCGGCCCGGATGGCGTCGTGCACCGTCAGGTCCCCCCGGTGGATGCGCACCGCCGTCTCCCAGGCCTGGGTGATCGTGACGACCGCCCTCGGGTCGCGTCCGGGGCTGGCCCGGACGTGCCCGTCGGCCACCTCGAGCACAAAGGCGACCTCCCCCTCGGGTCCCCCCGTCACGACCTGTTGCACGACGGTGGCCCCCGGGCCGATCTCGTGGCCACCCGCCGCGATCGTCAGCTGCTCCAGCCACGACGTACTCAGGAAGGGGAACACGGGCTCTCTGTTCTACCAGCGCCGTCCTACCAGCGCCCGCCGCCGGGGCCCCACCACCTCCGAGGTCCCTGCGGTCAGCTCGGGGCGTGTTCGCGGCTGGCCAGCAGCCGGCGGCGCACCTCGGCGCCCACGGAGGCGGGGTCGTGGTGCCAGTTGTCGAGCAGCACCACCTCGGCGCCCGTTCGCAGCACCAGCACCGGGCGCTCCGGCGTGCCGAACACCGTCTTCACGTCATCCCACCGGTACGAGGTGGCGTGGGCCCAGGTGCGCACGGTGACCCCCTCGTCGTCGGCCGTGACGCCGAGGCGGTGGGCTCGGACCGCCGCCAGGACCAGGCCGAGGCCGGTGGCCAGGCGGGCCAGCTCGAAGGCGGCGGGATCGTCCCGACGCAGGCCGATCAGCGCCAGGAACACGAACATCCCGGCGCCGAAGACGAAGAACAGCCACTTGCGGCCCGGTCCGCTCGCGTAGGGGCGCACGGCCCGAGGATAGGCCGGCTGGGCTGGGGAGCTCGGCGCCGCGCGGGGTGGTAGGACGGGCGGGGTGGAGGACCGGGGGCGACCACCGTCGCCCGACCCGGGGTTCGAGGCGGCCGACGAAGGTCGGCACCGCCCGCCCTCGCCGGCCGTGCCGGGGTGGTGCGAGTGGTGGAGCTTCGACGCCTGCGCACCGGACGGCTCGCTGGGGGTGTTCGTGCGCCTGGCGCTGCACCCGGCCCGCCGGCGCTGCTCGTACTGGGCGGGGCTGGTGGGAGGGCGGCGCCCCTACCTCCTGGTGCGGGACGACGACCTCGAGCTGCCGGACCGGGCGGCCGGCCTCGAGGTCCGGGGCAGCCTGTGGGCCGCCTGCACCTGCGAGGTCCCCGGGTCCCACTGGACGCTCGGCCTCGAGTCCTGGGCCGTCTCGTTCGCCCGGGGCGACGTGCTCGACGCCTGGGGCCTGGAGCGGGGCGGGCGTGAGGGCCTGGCGCTCGACCTGTCGTTCGAGGACGAGCCCGCCAGCGGCGGCGGGCCATGCCCGATCGAGCCCGGCTGGTGGAGGGCCGGCCGCCTGTGGGGCGAGATCCTGGTCGGCTCGGGCGGGAGCCACGAGGAGCTGCCGGTCGAGGGCTGGCCGGCGATTCGGCGGCACTGCTGGGGTGCGCCCCGGTCGACGGCCTGGTCCTGGCGCTGGTCGCCGTCCTGCGGGGCCCGCCTCTGCGAGCACGGCTCGTCGCTGCCCCGCAACCTCGACGGCCTGCCCACGGCCGACGGCACCCTGGCCGCCACCCGCTGGACGCCCGTCCTGGCCACCGAACCCGTGGGGTGGCGGGTGGGCCGGGCCCTCGCCCGCTCGCCGGCCAACGAGGTCGGTTGGCTGGAGTCGTGGTACCCGCCGCCCGGCCCCCGCTAGCCGGTCGCGTCGCTCAGAGGGCGGGCGGCCGGCAGATCTTGCGCAGGAGGTCGCGCAAGGCCACCTGTTCGTGGTCGTCCAGTGCCGCCACCTCGGGCGGAGGGTCGTGCAGGCACGCCAGCGCCCGGGCCTTGGCCTCCTCGCCCTGGGCCGTGATGTGCACGACCTTGACCCGGCGGTCGGTGGGCAGCACCCGGCGCTCGACGTAGCCGCGCTCCTCGAGCCCGTCGACGATGCCCGTGACCCACGAGGCGTCGCAGCCCCAGCCCTTGGCCAGCACCCGCATCGGCTGGGCGCCACCCGCCTCCAGCGACACGAGCGCCTTGAGCTGCGGCGGGCTGAGCTTGGCGGCGGCGCACGCAGCCTGGAACCGGGTCTGGGCCACCTCGCTGAACAGCAGCTCGGCGATGAGCCGCCAGGCCTCCCGAGCCGGGGGCTCGCCGGCGGTGGCGCCCACCTCGGCGACGGCCGCCCGTGCGCTGCCGCGCTTGGCGAACCGCTCGCTCGACGCACCCCCGTCCACCTCCGTCAGACTACTTGAGTTCGGTCAAACAAAACCATTGACTCTGGTCAAGCAGTGTGGCAGCGTGGCGTCGAGGGCACGGCGGCGGACGCTCGGGCCCGACCCTGGGAGGTCCTCTGTGCTTCGACTCGCCGACATCTGCTACCGCCGGAGGCGCTGGGTCCTCCTCGCCTGGGTCCTCGGCTTCGTCGCCGTCATCGCCGCCGGGACGGCGCTGCCGGCCGAGAACCGGGCCAACTACCAGACGCCGGGCGCCGAGTCGTCCAGGGCGTACGAGCTGCTCGGCCGGCGCTTCCCGGCCCGCCAGGGCGACTCGGTGAAGCTGGTGTTCGAGGGCGACATCGCCTCCCCCGACCTCAGGTCCTCGGCCGAGGCGGCCATCGCCACCGCGGCCCGGCGGCCGCACGTGTCCGGTGTCGTGAGCCCCTTCACCCCGGAGGGCGCATCACAGATCTCCGCCGACGGCCGGGTCGCCTACGCCGAGGTCAGCTTCGACCGCACCTACGACAAGCTGCTCAGCGACGACCCCGATTACCCGAAGAGCTTCCTTGAGGCCGTCGGCACCGGCGACAAGCCCGGCGGGCTCAACCTGCAGGTGACCACGCTGGTGGCCACCCAGGAGCTGGGCTCGGAGGCCATCGGCCTGGTGTTCGCCGCCTTCGTCCTGCTCCTCGCCTTTGGCTCGGCGCTGGCCATGGGCCTGCCGATCATCACCGCGCTGTTCGGGCTCGGCATCGGGGCGACCCTCGGGGGCATCGCCTCGCGACTCTTCGAGACCCCCGACTGGGCGCCCACGGTGGCCGGCATGATCGGCCTCGGCGTCGGCATCGACTACGCCCTGTTCATCATCACCCGCTACCGCCAGTCGCTCGGCACCGGCTCGTCTCCCCGCGAGGCCGTCATCACCGCCATGGGCACCGCGGGTCGGGCTGTGCTGTTCGCCGGCGGCACCGTCGTCATCTCGCTGGTGGGCATGCTCACCATGGGGCTCGGCTACCTCCAGGGCGTCGCCGTCTCGGCCGTCCTCGCCGTGCTCGTCATGCTCGCCGCGTCGCTCACGCTCCTGCCGGCGATCCTCGGCTTCGTCGGCACCAACATCGATCGGCTGCGCGTGCCCTTCACCGGGCGCCCCTCCCACCAGGGTGACAAGGCCTTCTGGCACCGCTGGAGCCGGGTGGTCCAGCGCCGGCCCTGGCTGGCCTTCCTGGGCGGCGCCCTCGTCCTGCTCGTCGTCACCAGCCCCGTCCTGTCGCTGCGGTTCGGCTTCCCCGACGACGGCAACCAGCCCAAGGAGGAGACCTCCCGCCAGGCCTACGACCTGCTGTCCAGCGGGTTCGGGCCCGGGTTCAACGGCCCGCTGCTCCTCGTCCTCGACCTGCAGGGGGCCTCGGACCGCCAGGGCGTCATCGACCGGGTGAGCGAGGGGGCTCGGGGCGCCAAGGGCGTCGCCTTTGCCGCACCGGCGGTCCTCAACCCGGCTGGTGACACGGCCATCCTCACCGTGTTCCCGACCGGCAAGCCCCAGAACAAGAGCACCGACGAGCTGGTGGAGCGGCTGCGGGAGGACGTCCTTCCCCCCGCCCTCGACTCGACGGGAGCCGAGGTCCTCGTCGGTGGGTTCACCGCCATCTCGATCGACCAAAGCCGGTACATCACCGAGCGCCTCCCGCTGTTCATCGGCGCTGTCGTGCTCCTGTCGTTCCTCCTGCTCACGACCGTCTTCCGCTCGCCGCTGGTGGCCCTGAAGGCCGGCGTGATGAACCTGCTGTCGATCGCCGCGGCCTACGGCGTCATGTCGTACGCCGTGCAGGGCAGCTGGCTGGGCCGGCTCCTCAACATCCCCGAGACCCCGATCCCGGCCTTCATCCCGATGATCATGTTCGCCATCCTCTTCGGGCTCTCCATGGACTACGAGGTGTTCCTGCTCAGCCGCATCCGCGAGGAGTACCTCCGCAGCGGTGACAACGGGGCGGCCGTGGCCGACGGGCTGGCCACGACGGCCCGGGTGATCACCGCCGCCGCCGCCATCATGGTGTTCGTCTTCGGGGTGTTCATCTTCGACCCCAACACCTTCATCAAGCAGATCGGCCTGGGCCTGACGACGGCGGTCCTGGTCGACGCCACGGTCGTCCGCATGGTCCTGGTCCCGGCCACCATGGAGCTGCTCGGCGATGCGAACTGGTGGATGCCCGGCTGGCTGAACCGGATCCTCCCGAACGTCCACATCGAGGGCGAGGCGGCGGTCCAGTCCAAGCTCACCTCTCTGCTGGCCAGCGAAGAAGTTGCCCCCGCGGGGGCGGGTTAAGACTAGAGTCCCGGCGCGTGATACGCGGACGATCCCCTGCATACGGAAAGAACTACCGCCGCTTCCCCGACGACGCCGATGGCGACGCCCTCTTCCAGGTGGAGGCGGCTGGGTCCGACCTCAGCCAGGAGATGGACATCGACTTCGCCGTCCTCGTGGCGGACGAGGCGGCGGCCGACGACGTGGCCGAGGACGCTGAGGCCGCCGGCTTCAGCACCGAGGTCACGTGGGACGAAGAGGCCGGCGAGTGGACCTGCTACTGCACCAGGACGATGGTCGCCACCTACGAGGGCGTCCAGGCCGCCCAGGAGGACCTTCGGACGATCGCCGCCCCCCACGGCGGGGTCCCGGACGGGTGGGAGACCGCCGGCAACGCCCCCGAGGGCCTCTCGATGGAGGAGCGCCGGGAGCTCTCGAACAGCGAGCGGCTGGGCGGCCGCGGCGGCTGGTGACTCCCTGACGCCCTGACGCCCGCGTCCGGGGGCCCGCTAGCGCGAGCGGAGGCTGGCCCGCCGCACGTCGGCGTTCATCTGGGCGATGACGTCCATCGGGATCTCCTTGGGGCACGCCGCTGAGCACTCGCCGATGTTCGTGCAGCTGCCGAAACCCTCGGCGTCCATCTGGTCCACCATGGCGAGCGCCCGGCGGTGGCGCTCGGGCTGACCCTGGGGCAGGGACGCCAGGTGGGTGAGCTTCGAGCCCGTGAACAGCGAGGCCGAGGCGTTGGGGCAGGCGGCGACGCAGGCGCCGCAGCCGATGCAGGCCGCCGCGTCCATGGCTCGCTCGGCGTCGTCCTTGGGGACGGGGGTGGCGTTGCCGTCGGGGGGGCTGCCCGTCGGCACCGAGATGAAGCCCCCGGCAGCCACGATGCGGTCGAGGGCGCCCCGGTCGACGACGAGGTCCTTCAGGACCGGGAACGAGGCCGCCCGCCACGGCTCGACGTAGATCGTGTCGCCGTCGGCGTACTCGCGCATGTGGAGCTGGCAGACGGTCGTGGCCCGGCGGGGACCGTGGGCGTAGCCGTTCACCATCAGGGCGCACGAGCCGCAGATGCCCTCCCGGCAGTCGTGGTCGAAGGCGATGGGGTCGTCGCCCCGGAGGATGAGGTCCTCGTTGACGACGTCGAGCATCTCCAGGAACGACATGTCGGGCGAGACGTCAGGCGCCTCGTAGGTGACCAGGCGGCCGGCAGCCTGGCGGTCGGCCTGGCGCCAGACCTTGAGCGTGAGGCGCATCCCGGGCCGGCTCGGCGCGTCGGCGCCGCTCACGTGTAGCTCCGCTGGGTGGGGTGGACGTGCTCGAACGTGAGGGGCTCCTTGTGGAGGACCGGGTCGCTGGGCCCGCCGCCGTGCTCCCAGGCGGCGACGTAGCTGAAGCGCTCGTCGTCGCGCCGGGCCTCGCCGTCGGGTGTCTGGCTCTCCTCGCGGAAGTGGCCGCCGCACGACTCGCTGCGGTGCAGGGCGTCGACGCACATCAGCTCGCCGAGCTCGAGGAAGTCGGCCACCCGCTGGGCCTTCTCCAGGCTCTGGTTGAGCATCGCCCCCGAGCCGGGCACCTTCACGTCCCGCCAGAACTCCTCCCGCAGGCGGGGCAGTCGCCGGAGGGCCTCGGTGAGGCCGGCCTCGTTGCGGGCCATGCCGCAGTGGTCCCACATGAGGAGGCCGAGCTCGCGGTGGAACGAGTCGACCGTGCGCGTCCCACCGACGGCCAGGAGGCTCTCCACCCGGCTCCGGACCGCCGCCTCGGCATCGGTGAAGGCGGCACCGTCGGGTGAGGGCGTCTTCCCCATCGGCTGGCTGGCCAGGTAGCTGCCGATCGTGGAGGGCAGCACGTAGTACCCGTCGGCCAGGCCCTGCATCAGCGCGGAGGCGCCGAGGCGGTTGGCGCCGTGGTCGGAGAAGTTGGCCTCGCCGGCGACGAACAGCCCGGGGATCGTCGACTGCAGGTCGTAGTCGACCCACAGCCCGCCCATCGTGTAGTGGATGGCCGGGAAGATGCGCATGGGGACCGAGTAGGGGTCCTCGGCCGTTATGCGCTCGTACATGTCGAAGAGGTTCCCGTAGCGCTCCTTGATCGTGGGGGCGCCGAGCCGCTGGATGGCCTCGGAGAAGTCGAGGTAGACGCCGAGGCCCGTCGGGCCCACGCCGCGGCCCTGGTCGCACACGTCCTTGGCGTTGCGGGAGGCGACGTCGCGGGGTACGAGGTTGCCGAAGCTCGGGTACTTCCGCTCGAGGAAGTAGTCGCGCTCGGCCTCGGGGATCTGGTCGGGCGGGCGGGTGTCGCCGGCCCGCTGCGGCACCCAGATGCGGCCGTCGTTGCGCAGCGACTCCGACATGAGCGTGAGCTTGGACTGGTGCTCGCCGCTGACCGGGATGCAGGTGGGGTGGATCTGGGTGAAGCACGGGTTGGCGAAGAAGGCGCCCTTCTTGTGGGCCCGCCAGATCGCCGTGGTGTTGCAGCCCTTGGCGTTGGTCGACAGGTAGAAGACGTTCCCGTAGCCGCCGGTGGCCAGGATCACCACGTCGGCCGACCACCGCTCGATGGTGCCGTCGATCATGTCGCGGGTGACGATGCCGTTGGCCGTCCCGTCGATGGTGACCAGCTCGACCATGTCGTGGCGGGGGTGGACGACGACGGTGCCCGCCTGCACCTGCCGCTGCAGGGCCTGGTACGCGCCGAGCAGCAGCTGCTGGCCCGTCTGGCCCCGGGCGTAGAACGTGCGCGACACCTGGGCCCCGCCGAACGACCGGTTGTCGAGCAACCCGCCGTACTCGCGGGCGAAGGGGACGCCCTGGGCCACGCACTGGTCGATGATGTCGACCGAGACCTGGGCCAGCCGGTACACGTTCGACTCCCGAGCCCGGAAGTCGCCGCCCTTCACCGTGTCGTAGAAGAGGCGGTAGACGCTGTCGCCGTCGTTCCGGTAGTTCTTGGCGGCGTTGATCCCGCCCTGGGCGGCGATCGAGTGGGCCCGCCGCGGCGAGTCCTGATAGCAGAAGACGTCGACGTGGTAGCCCATCTCGCCCAGGCTGGCGGCGGCGGCGGCGCCGGCCAGGCCCGAGCCGACGATGAGGACCCGGTAGCGGCGCCGGTTCGCCGGGTTCACCAGGCGCATGCGGAACTTGTGCTCGTCCCAGCGGTCAGCGAGCGGGCCGCCGGGGGCGCCGCTCGCCAGCATCGACGAGTCGTCCGACTCCCGCCACCGGGTGCCCGCCGGGCTCAGGAGGTCCATGGTGCGACCTGTGCTCGGTGGCAGGATGCCGCCGCCCCAACGGACGCTGGCCGGGGGCGGGGAACGGAGCGAAGGGCCATGGGTGGCCCGGCGCGACCAGACACCTCAGTACCCCGGGTTCTTGATCAGGGTGGCGCCGAGGATGATGAGGACGTTGCCGCCCACGATCACCGCGGCGATGCCCGAGGCGATGCGGCGGATCAGCTGCTCGCGGCGGGCCCGGTTGATGCCGAGGGTCTGGGCCGTGGAGTAGATCCCGTGGTAGATGTGCCCGGCCAGGGCGACCATGGCCACCAGGTAGATGGCTCCCATCCACGGCCGGTGGTAGAAGGCCTGCAGCACGTTGGTGTAGGGATCGCCCCGCCTGAACTCGATGTCGGGCGACACCCCCCACGTGAAGTGGGCCAGGTGGAACAGCAAAAAGGCGAGGATGGTGACGCCGCCCCACTTCATCATCAGCGACGCCGGGTTGGCCTGGACGTGGGCGGTCTTGGCGTAGCGCTGGGGGCGGGCCGCCCGGTTGCGCCAGCTGAGCACGGCCACGAGCACGACGTGGACGACGAACATCGTCGCCAGCCCGAAGCGCAGGAGCCACAGGAGCACGGAGTGGGGCAGGGCCGGGGTCCCCAGCTCGCGCAGCCACTCGCCGTACACGTTGAGGGCCGGCCGGTTGTCGCCGTGGCCCTCGGGCCCCAGGAACAGCTTCAGGTTGCCGACCATGTGGACGAAGACGAAGCCGATCCAGCCCAGACCGGTGACGGCGACCAGCAGCTTCTTGCCGATCGTGGTGGCCCACAGGCCGCCCCGCCTGCTCGGCGAGTCCCTGACGGCGGTGGCTGTCACGGACGGGAAGCGTATGGCCGCGGCCGGGCAACGACGCGCTCTACGGCGCTCTCTACGGTGCTTTCTACGGTGAGGCGACGATCCGGGAGTGGTAGGTGGCGGTGGCCGTGGCCGGGCCGCTGAGGTGCAGGTCGAGGACGATCGGGCCGGGGGCGTCGGGCACCTCGAACGAGAGCGTGCCCACCCTGGCCACGGCATCGGCCGGCACCGCGCCCTCGAAGGCCCAGCGGTGGCCCCCGCCGGGCCAGCCGAGCCGGGCCTGCACGGTGCACGCCTCGAGGGGCTGGCGCAGGTCCGACACGACGTGGACGTCCAACGCCACGGCCGTGCCCGGGGCGTAGGAGGCCGCCGGGCGGTCGGCGGTGACGATCACCGGGGCGCAGGCGGAGCGGAGGGCGGCCAGGCCCGGCTTGGGCACCCGTTCGTGGTCCAGCACCGCACAGGAGACGGCCGGGTGGGCGTCGGCCAGGCTGTGCTGGCAGAACCCCCCGGTCGGCCGGTACTTGCACCGCCGCAGCGCCTCCACGTGATGGCGGAGCATGGCGGCCTGGTGCTCCTGGGTAGCCGTCCGCCACGCCGCAAAGGTGGGAAAGGCGGCCGGTGGCACCCGCTGGTCGAAGGTCGCCTTCTCGAGGCCGTGGCGGCGACCCAGCCGCTCCCAATCGAGGTCGGGCCAGCGCTCCGGCTCCATCCAGCCCGCGGTCTCGGGGACGGCCGGGGCCCCAAAGGCACCGACGAAACGACCCAGGACCGGCAGGCGGCGCAGCCAGCCCGGGAGGTCACGCTGGTCACCGTGGTACCAGCCGAGCCAGGCGAAGGGGCCGGTGCCACCGGTCGGGCGGGAGAGCCCGCCGGTGTTGGGCAGCACCGGCCGGCTGCCGTCGGCCTTGTCGAGCGCCCGGGCCAGAGCGGTGTCGAGGACCGACCTGTTCCAGCTGGGCAGGACCTGGTCGCGCAGGTGACGGCGCACCAGCCGCTCGGGGGCCAGCGTCGTGTCGAGGCCCACAGGCACGTCGTGGGCACACCAGATGGCGATCGACGGGTGGTGGGCCAGCAGGTCGACGGCGGCTCCGGCCTGGTGCACGGCCGGCCCGCGCATGCCCCGCTGGTAGCGCCGGCGCAGCGGGAGGTCCTGCCACAGGAGCAGCCCGGCCTGGTCGGCGGCCTCGTACAGCTCGGGCCGGCTGATGTGGGCGTGCACCCGGAGCAGGTCGAGGCCAGCGTCCTGGGCCAGCGCCACGTCCCGACGGAGCTCGGTCGCCGGCGCCTCGCCGAGCGCCATGCGGGTCGGGCCGTGGGCGGCTCCCTTCAGGAACAGCCGCTCGCCGTTCACCTCGAGGACGAGGCGGCGCATCCGCACCTGACGAAGGCCGGTGCGCCGGCGGGCGACGTCGGAGAGCGGTCCGTCCCGGGGGCGGACCTCGACCTCGACGTCGACCAGGCTCGGCGGCGCGTCCGACGGGTTGAGCGCTCTCGGCCACCACAGCGTCGGGTCGGCGACCTCCACCGGCCAGCTCAGCTCGTTGGTGCCTGCGGTGAGGTGGGCGGTGTGGCGGTGCTCGACGCCGCCGGGGTCGACGGTGGTGCGCAGCTCGACCTCCTCCGCCTCGGTGGCGTCGAGGCGGGCGGTCAGCAGCAGCCGGGCCCCTTCCTCGGTGGCCTCGGCGCAGCGGACCCGCAGCGAGGCGATGCGGACGGCGCCGGTCTCGACCAGGCACACGGGCCGCCAGATCCCCCCCGGGTTCCAGTCGGGATCGACGAAGCCGGGGTCCTGGAACGCACCGGTGAGGTTGCTCTTGAGCGTCGTGGCGTCCTGGCCCTGCCGGTCGCAGGTCAGCTCGACGGCCAGGACGTGCTGGTCCCGGTCGCGCAGCTGGTCGGTGACCTCGAAGGCGTGGGGCAGGAAGTACCCCTCGGTGTCCCCGAGGTAGAAGCCGTCGAGCCACACGTCGCTCTGGTAGAAGCAGCCCTCGAGCACCACGAACGAGCGCCGGCCCTTCTCCGGGCGAGGAGCCTCGAAGCCACGTCGGTGCAGCACCGGCCCGTCGCTGTCGGCGAGGGCGGGCGCCGATCGCCAGTGGCCCGGGACCTCGAGGTCGACCCACGCAGCGTCGTCGAAGTCGCTCTCGACGAAGCGGCGGCGCAGCTCGTCGCCGCTCGGGGCCGCGCGCCAGGTGCCGCAGAGGTCCACTCAGCCGTCCAAGGTCGTCGGTCCCTGCAGGAAGGCCCGCTCGATGCGGTAGCCGCCGGCCTGGGGCTGGAGGGTCAGCTCGAAGGCGCCGGGGCCGAAGGTGATCTTTGAGGCTTGCCGCACCCCGTCCCTGGTGGTCACCGCGAAGACGCCCTCGAGCACCAGCTGGCCCGGCCCCTTCAGGCTGATCGGTGCGGCCGGGGTGGCCGCCCGCACGCCGTCCCGCGTCTGCACCGATGCCGTCGCCCCCGGCGGCACGTCGAGGCGGGCACCGTCCTTGGGGGCGCCGAGGGTGGCGTTGACCGAGCTGACGGCCACCGTCGTGCCGAACGAGTACGACCCCGGCGTGAGCAGCCGGGCTCCGCCGTCGAGCAGCCAGCTGGCGCCGGTGGGGCCGAGCTCGACGTCGACCGGGCCGTTGAGGTCGATCGAGCCCTGGCCTCTGAGGGGCAGCGGGCGCCCGCCGTCCCAGCTGATGGTCGACTTCTTGCCGGCGACCGTGCCACCGCTGAAGTCGGCCTTGGTGCCGCCGCCGCGACCGACGGTCAGGGTGAGCGGGATCACGAGCGGCGGCGCTTCGACCTTGGTGCCGACCACCTTGGTGAGCGTGCCGGTCACGTTGGACTGGTCCCCGGCCAGCACCTCGACGATGGTCGTGGCCGGGCCCGGGCCGGCGGTCACCTGATCGCCTGGGCCGACCGGAGGCTCACCAGGGTCGGTGAGGGCGGCCAGACCCACGGCGAAGGTCATGACGGCGGCGCCAAAGGCGACCGCGGCCATGGCCCACGAGGCGATGCGGTAGGCCTGACGGGTTGCTTCGGGGGACGCTGGCACGACCTCCCGAGGGTAGACGGCGGCACCTGCCGTAGCGCGAAGGGCGGCGGTAGGGTCCCTCCATGACCGGAGCCGGCGGAGCCCCGCAGGGCCGGGAGCACGGGGTTCGCCAGCACGGGGTTCGCCAGCACGGGGTTCGGCCGGGGACGCTGGGCGAGCTGCGCTCCTCAGGCTGGGAGTCGGTGCCGGTCAAGGAGGAGGTGCGGCGGAACGCGGCCCGCCGGATCGCCGACGGCCGAGCCGTGGTCGAGGGCGTGCGGGGCTACGAGGACACGGTCCTGCCCCAGCTCGAGAACGCCCTCCTGGCCGGCCACGACATCATCTTCCTGGGCGAGCGGGGCCAGGCCAAGACCCGGATGATCCGCTCGCTCACCGGGTTGCTCGACGAGTGGCTGCCCGTCGTCGCCGGCTCGGAGATCCAGGACGACCCCTACGCCCCGGTCAGCCGCCACGCCCGCGACCTGGTGGCCGCCGCCGGCGACGAGACGCCGATCGGCTGGGTGCACCGCGACGCCCGCTTCGGCGAGAAGCTGGCCACCCCGGACACCGCCATCGCCGACCTCATCGGCGAGGTCGACCCCATCAAGGTTGCCGAGGGGCGCTACCTGTCGGACGAGCTCACCATCCACTACGGGCTGGTGCCCCGCACCAACCGGGGGATCTTCGCCATCAACGAGCTGCCCGACCTGGCCGAGCGCATCCAGGTCGGCCTGCTCAACGTGCTCGAGGAGCGC